>Ga0302320_10028402_pt1 | contig 10741 bp, 9 predicted proteins | sample Bog_T0_3_FD_202130 | JGI IMG/M metagenome (GOLD analysis project Ga0302320, IMG submission 202130) | Peat permafrost microbial communities from Stordalen Mire near Abisko, Sweden - Bog_T0_3 | ecosystem: Environmental > Terrestrial > Soil > Wetlands > Peat | place: Sweden: Abisko, Stordalen Mire... | reverse complement strand
TTGTTGCTTGAATTCTGACCATTGAACAAACAAGAAATAGATAAGCATCATGGATTCTTCTTTTCATTGGGGAAAATTTTGATAATAATTAAATTCAAAGTTCTTCATTGAAAAACGTTCCGTAAAACAAGGACAAATAGATACAAATGGTTCCCCATAATGGTCTTCATAATCGTTATAGATGTTCTCATAAATCATTTCAGCATATATTTTCTCATAAGATTCTGTCATGTTTTTGGAATTTTTTCCATTCTTTTCGTAATTTTCTATTATTTCATCTAAACATTTTGTATAATTTATTATCCTTTGCAAAAGGTCTTCTTATTAAATTTGGCTTCCATGAGATATTTTAAAAACTTTATTTTTTGAAGAAATTTAATTGCATAAAATTAAATATTTCAGATATTTTAAATTTCTTTTGAACTAAATTTAAAATGAAGCCAAATGTCGTTTTTTCTATCCTTCTTCTTTGTTTGGTGTTCACCCAAAGTGAAGAGCTATCTTTCAGAAGTCGAAAATCCCCACAAAAGTCGAAAATCCCTCAAAAAGACTCAAGAGTATGAATATAAAAAATCTTTTCTCAAAACCCAACGAACGAGATTAGATGGCATGCTAAGCTAAATTAAAGGTTATATTTCAGGTCATGAGGTACAAACCTTAATATGGGCAATTCTTTGGGTATGAGTTCAGCAAATTGACTTACATTGACGCTTTGTAATTGGGTTTAAGTTAGGTGCAGTTTTCAGTGAGATCGAGGATTGGCTGTGGCTGATTCAACAGATGCTCCTTATTCTTGGCCTGGTCTTGCTAATGCCGATAACTTATCAAAAACCCGCCTACTCGCAATTGTTTTTGTAAAAGCAACTTATGGACATCCAAAAATCCTACCTGAAAATGCTGATGATCTAACTGCAAACAATGGCAAAATACCAAATAGAAGAATATGGACTCTTCTCCATGAACTTACACATGTGTATTTAGGCAGCAGAGATTACATGAGGGCATCCAAATGCTGCCGGAAATCGGTCAGCATTATCGTTCAAGTTGGACAACTCAAAACAGTTATATTCAGTACACAGCAGAAACTTCCTTATATAAAAACGCTGATTCAATTACTCTAGCTTTTCTCAGAATTTATCGTCTCGCTGTTCCATTATAAAAAAGGAAGAAGATGTGGAGTTTTAAAAAGAAAATGGTTTTTGATTTTTTTAATGTGTTCGAAATTTAAATGTTAATTTCAATTTTTATGAAAATGATTTTATTTTTATTTAAGAAATTTTAAAAGCTTCTGTGCTGAATCTATACTTCACTTCAAAAGACAAATCCTCCCCATCATCAATGGTAACAACACTTTTCGGTTTGATGTGATAATAAGTGTAATTTGTTGAAAAGTTCACTTGCAAGGGAAACAGTTCCTCATCAAGAATGCTTGTTGAAAACATAATTTCAATGGTGCTATTCGAATTCTTTTTATTCAGACTAGCAATGTTCCAAACTAAATTATTCTTCGCTTTATTCAATTGATAATCCGAATTTGTGACATCCTTCACAACTGGGTTTTCCTTTACAGGGAAATTCAATGAAATTTCGACATCTTCAATTGTTTCAAAACGATCTTGACTTGAATTATATTCGACTTCCATGGTAAGAACTGAAGCTGACAACCAATAGGTGAAAACGAAAGGCACCACATTGATTTCCTTTGAAACTAATTTGTATTTGATTGTTGGGATGGTCTCATTATTTGCGAAAGGTTCGGTGTTATCCTTCATTTCGAGAACCCCGTTGTCATTCCAAGCAGCACGGTTTAAATTAGGATGAGGCTTTACCACAATTTGCTTATTTTTCTCATGTTCTAACTCAATCCTGGCTTTACATTTGCTCTTATCCTTAAACACCAAGAAAACATCACCTACAATCTCCAAAGTATTCAAGGTTCCTTCCTTCGTGATCGAGCAATTCATTTTCTCTTCAATCAAGATCTCCAAAGCCTTTTTCAAAGGGTTGAATTCTTCATGTTTCACATCATTTTTCTCTTGCTTCATAATTTCCTTTCTGAGTTCCTCTTGTCCTGTAGTGGCGGCCTTCTCTTTTTCTAACCCTCCTCCTACATCTGCCTTTTTTTTGCCAAGTTGCATACCTTTTTTTGTGGATGTTGATGATTTCGAAGGTGCACCACCAGTTGAGACGCCTGCATTGGAGACCACATTTGGCATAGTCACTGGTTTGTATTCCTTTTCAGGAGGGGCATCAGATTTAAAGCCGGAACTACTCATTGAAGCTAACGATGTAATGCCCACTTCTTTTCTTTTTTGAACCTCCATTTGATGTTTTTTGACGTTTTCTTTGGCTTCGTTCATCCTTGCTTTCATCAACATCAAATGCAACTTTTCTTCGCTGGATTCCATCTCCAAAGAATTCATCACTTGGGTGACGGTGACGCTTTCACGATACCCAAAACTAATGACATCATCGAAACATAAAACAATTTCAAAAGAATTTTTCAGGATGTTTTCTTCGGATAAACCATTTGGAACCAGCTCAATCACCAATTTATGCAACAAACGAATGGTTTCCAAATCCTCGATGATGTTGCTGTTTTTGTTGGTCAGAAGCAAAAGGTAGAGAGTCTCCAAAGGAAGGTAGATATATCTTAAATTGTTGGTTTCGATGAAGGTGTGCTGTTGGTTTGGAGTAATGGATTTTGGGAAACTTTTGATATTTTCCTCTAGAGTCAATTTGGAAATTGGTTGGAATTGGCGGGCGATAAGAATTTTGCCATTTTTGTCACAAATACATGAGGATATGATGACCATTTTCTAATTTTTGGATGTTTTTATTTTGTTTTTTTAAATTTGATGCTTTTCTCGAAATTTTAAAGCTTAAAATATGAGAAATTATGAAGAAAGATATTAATTTTTGCTCTTTTTTTTTTTACGTGGAAGAAAAATCATGTTTTTTTTGATTTTTATTAAAAAAAATTGATAGCAATTGTTGGGAAATAATTTTTATTTATGCCTTAAATTTTTAAGTTTAGGCCAATCTGGTGTAGAACTTGTCCAAACGATTGATCGAATTGACGTATGCTGCAATTCTTAAAGACACACCCAACTGTTTGGCGGTTTCAAGGGTCTCTTGAATTGCGATCTCCATAACTTGTTGCAAACCAGAAACCACAATATCAAACTAAATGAATCAATAAAAATATTAACAGTATAAAAAACCTCAGTAGGTCCCTTCAAAAGAGACAATTGTTCAGGTGTGAGCTTGTCAAATTTGATAGCAGTCATTTCAGATATGATATTTAGCAATTTGAACTTGGTTTTTTCTTCCCACTAAAGAAATTTAAACGAGCATTTATTCTTTATAAACAATTTAATATCGTTTTTACCCTTCTGGTCATGGTGCCAGGCTTGACATGTTCCAAATTCTTCAACCATTCGAAATATGACACAGTGACTCCTCCAACATTCAACAACACATCAGGTAATATAAGAACTCCCTTCTTCATTAAATATTGCTCAGCGGCAAGTGTGGTTGGCCCATTCGCGGATTCTGCAATTACCTTGCAATTGAGATTCGCCATATTTTTCATGGTAATGGTTTTTTCAAATGCTGCAGGAATCAAAACATCACATTCTTTATTCATCACACTAGAATCTTTGAATCTTTCTTTGGCTTTTGGATAATTGTAAATTCCCTTGGTCGCATTGTTGTTTTTAAAAGTGAACAAATCGTCTGGATTAATTCCATCCTCATTATAAATGGAACCATCAAATTCTGATACACCAGTCAAAATTCCACCATGTTGAACTATGTAATGAGAAGCCCAATATCCTACATTTCCGAATCCCTATGAGAAAAATTTATTATTGGAAAAAAACTAAATTTTTACTTGGACAATGAAACTCTTTCCTTCGATTCCTTTCTTCAATTTATGCTTGTCCATCAGCCAATCGTTTAACAGGAAATCTCTGATGCAAATAAAAACTCCATATCCTGTCGATTCATTTCTTCCATCGATTCCTCCTTGATTCACGGATTTTCCCGTGACACAAGCTGCCGCATTGATATCTTTGTATCCATAAAACACCTGATAAGTATCTTTCATCCAATTCATTTCTCTAGTTGTTGTACCAACATCCGGTCCAGGCACATCGATGGAAGCACCAATGAAACCTTTTTTGGCCAATTCCACTGTATATCTCCTCATCAAAGTTTCAATTTCTCTTAAACTGTATTTTTTCGGATCTATTTGTATCCCTCCCTTGGCTCCACCATAAGGAAGATCTGCTATCCCACATTTAATGGTCATCAAACAAGCCAAAGCCTCTACTTCATCTAGAGTGACATAAGGGGATAATCGGGTGCCTCCTTTTGTGGGTAAACGATGATGCTTATGTTGGGCACGATAAGCTGGGATATACTCAAGGGTGCCATCATCTCGAACCAAAGGAAGACGGACCTTAAGAACAGTGTTACAACTCTTATAAATTTCTAATTTATCCTTGGGGACATTGGTGTGGGTACCAGCCTGATCAAAGTAGCTCCGGACCATTTCCAAGAACGATGGCTCAGCGTTTGTGGGAGCTGCAAAGAAGAATTTTGGAGTGTGGATAAGGGATTGTGAAAGTCTTTTGATGAGCATGATTTGGGGGAGATTTTGTTAGATTCTTAAATTATGTTTTTTTTATTGCTTCCGAGGATTATTTACACAAAAGGATTTTTTTTAATTTGAAAGAAAGCATTAAAAATTTGTATTTTTGGTAATTTAAAGAAAAATGGTTTTTTTTTTTTTTGATAAAATTATAAAATGAGACTTAGAGAAACTCTATTTATTTTCCTTTTTTATACTGAATTAATTATCCGTTTTTTTATAGAAACATCTAGAGCTTAAATAATTTATTCCAAACTATTAACAACATCAAAAAAAACGCAAAAAATTACAAATCAATTCTGAACTCTATATATGCTAAAAAAAATCCAAAAAAACATTAAGAAAAACAAAAACTCGAAAATTTTCGTCTAAACCCACCCATATTAACCTTTCAAACTCTATTTTTCGAATGCAAGGATCAAAGAGTAATACAAAACATAACCAATTATTTTTTATATTATTTGAATTATTTTTTTGGAAAAAAAACGCTATTTTTTTTTTTTTAAAGAAAATCCAAAAAATTATGAAAAAGATCAGCACACACAAAAAAACACCAAGGAAAACATACAAATTGATTCAGTAATTTCCTCATCAAAAGACCCTTGCAAAAAGCAATTTTCAGATGAATATCTCGACAACCTGGAAAATAAATTGAGTCAAATCATCAATAAAAGGTCCAGAAATCGAGATTTGAATCAAAATAATTTAGAATTTGAAGACCTTTTGCTAAAATTTTCTCCATATAAAAAAACAATAGAAACCAGAAAACACCCACAATTCATTGTCAGTGAATACTCAAAAGCCCAAAAAAATCAAATTTTGGACAGAGAAAGAGGGAAAGAATTGAAGGAATTTCTCCTTTTTCTGGGAACACCGAGCGTATGATGAAATAATGAAGGTTTATTTTAGAATAGCATACTTTATATTTTATATTTCTTCCTTTTGAATTATTTAATATTTACTTAATCCGAAGGCAAGCTTTCTATTAAAACAAATATTTTTGTTTCTCTAAAATAATATTATAATAATAATATTAAAAAATTGGATTCTTTATAATAGTTCAGTTCTTTATTTCTTTCAGCTCTCATTAAAATTTTTGATCAATATAAAAGAGGAGATTACTTATATAAATTAAGGAATCCAAAAAAATGTAAAAAAATTCTTTATTTATGCACTTTTTCTTCTTCAATGGGAAAAACATAAAATCTATAAAATTTGTTTTTTCAAGTTTTTTTTTTTGCGAATTCACAAAACAACATCATTAAAAAGTAAATTGTCTTTTTTCCCTTTAAATAATTTTTGACATATAATCAAAACCAAATTTAAAAATTTTTAAAAAAAGCATGGAAATAAAAATTATTCATATTTGGAATTCTGGCTCATTTGATATCTCATTGAAGACGTATTTTTTTTATAAAGATATATTTAATCAAAATTTGATGCGGGTTTCAGGAAATAAATTTCTGTTTTTCACCAAAGACTTATAATATTTTTTTTTATCAAATAAATTAAAGGTAAACCTTCCCAAAAAGTCAAGCTAAATTTTCTTCTTCATATTTCTCATTTCCAAATGGTTTCCGTACTAGACACTCACCTTTTTGCAAATGATGTCGATCTTTTTTTTGCTTCCACAGATATCTACCCCAAAGTCACAACACCAAAATCATCTCTCCTTCTCATGTCGCCAGGCACCACCAACAACTCTTCCAATTTCGCCAATGAATTCAGTGAAGAAAATGCCTGTTCATTCAAAGACAACGATTTCCTTTCCCTTTCCCTTTCCCACGTCAACTCCAAAGAGATCAACGATTTCGACCTATCTTTCGTTGAAAACCAACAACCAGAAGCCAATCCAATCAAAGAAATTTCCAGAATGTCTGAAGAGGCTCTTTTGCATATGATCAGTTTTGTGGACGAGGCAGCCAAAGCAGAAATCCAAAATTGTGATTTGTATACTCCTTTGGAGTTCCAATCAATCATGCCATTGGAAATCACTCCCGATGAAGATGGACTCAAAATCATGTTCAAGGAAACTGAATACAAACCAGATAAAATAGAAAAGAAATTGGCCAAAATGAGACTGTTGAGAGGCCATCAAGAAAGTTTTGCTGAACATTTCTGCAGATTTAGAGAATTCTGCAATAAAGGCAAGGAAGGATGGCAAATGCTCGAGTTGAAAGATGAAGAAAATGAGAAAAATGCGATTGAAAAAGAAGAAAAAGTGGCGCAGAGAAGCAAAAAATGCAAGAAGACTAAGAAAAATGTTATGAAGAAAAATGAAGACAACAAAAAAACATGCAAATCCTGCCATATTGATGTTATTTTGAAAGACACTTCCCACATTAATGTAGAAGCTTGAAGAAAGTGACTGCTCGACAACTTGGTATCAATTTAAATTTGATGATAACAATTTTTTTTTATTTAATACATAATGATAATAATTTCATCTCCCTTTATAAGTTTTAATTATTTATTTTATGAACTTTGAAGCTTTTTTTAATCCCTAACAGCAAGAATTTGAAATATTTTAAATTATTATTCAAAACCTTTTTTTTACTAATTAAAATTTTTTTTTTTAATTGCTTTTAAAATTAAAAGAAAATTTCTTTTTCTGAATTTATGGTTTGATTGTTAAAATTTCTTCCGGCTTCTTTTTCTTTTGTTCCTTCATTTTATTGATTTCGCCCATCATATCGCTGATTCTTTTTTTATTCATTTCAATGTAATTTTTTCTTTCTTCTTTTTTTGTTGCTTTTTCATCTTGTTTGACTTTGATATCAAGGAATTTCAAAATTCTATAATCATCTTTGTCATAATTAGAGAGAGCAGCAGCCAATTTATATGCAGCATCGCATTCTTAGATTCCAAAGCAAAAACAATCAAATAAAAAAGGTTTTAATTGAAAAATCATAAAAAAAACAATTTAAATAAAACATTATTTATTATTATTATTTGGCTTTTACCTTCTTTTGAAAGCTTAACATCAGTTTGTTTGTCCAGAAGCTTGCCTTTCAAATCTTGTTTGTAAAGTTTCTAATAAAAATAAGGAAAAAAAGTTAGCCCAATAAATTTCTTCTTTGAATAATTAAATTATTATTATATACTTCTGAGGTAATTTTGGATGAGATTTCAGCGAATTTCTTCACTTCTTTCTTAACATCTTTCTTTTCCTCTTTTTTCTCATCTTTTTTCTCATCTTTTTTTTCATCTTTTTTCTCATTTTTTTTTGAACTGCCTCCTATCATATTATTCTTATTGTATTCAACGATTTTCTTCATATTTTCTTTTTTATTTTTCTCAGATTCCAATTCTTTCTTCAAATTGTTCTCCTCTTCCTCAAATAATTTCTTCTGATCAAAATTTGGCATATCTGCCTGTTGGAAACTGCTCACATTGAATCTTCTATAAACACCTTCCTTTTTAGCTTTTTCTCTAATTATGTCTTCTTTGATTTTTACATCGTTTGTCACCTACATTAAAAAATATTTATCATTTTTTTATATAAAAAAATTTACGTTTTTAATTTCATCATCAAAGTTATTGAAATAATTTTCGAATTTCAAATATAATTTCCAATCATTCGATTTCATCGTGAAAATTTTCTCTACGTCAATGTTTTTATAATCATAAAAGGGATTGAATTCTTCTTCTGGAGTTTTATTAAAGAAACTATTTTTCTTTTTTCTATCATCCGCAGCTGGTTCTTCTAAGTTTTTCATTTCCATTGCTTCTTTCTTTTCTTGAGAAACAATTGACCTTCTCATGTTCTTCTCTTCTTTCTCTTTTAAATTACTAATTGAACTCTTAATATTTTCTTGCGATTGCTTTGAAACAGTCTGCAAAAGAACTTGATGTGAAACATAAGCCTTATCAATTCTTTCCGAGAAAGCTGTGTTATAAATTTCTTGGGTTCCGATCCTTTTGAATGCAATTGGTTTGGGATCTTTTTTATCATAATTTTGTTGAAAGGAGTCGATATATTTTCCTGTGTCGGCTTCCCAAAGCTTCACTTTTTTATCAAAGGCTGTTGTAATCAGAAGGCATTCTTCTTGGAGATATTCAAGACTTTTTACTTGTTCTGTATGTGTCTTCACTGAGAACACCAATTTGAAGTCCGAATCATGGAATTTTGGAGGTGAAAGAAATGATGTTGTTATCACTGAATCTCTAATAACCTTATTTTTCTGAGTTTTCAAGACATTGAAGACTTCACTTAAGTCGAAACATTTCAAGAATCCTTTATCATCTAAAATAAAAATCCTGGATGTCTTATTACAAAGCGACATTGAAACAATTCCAACTGTCGATTTTGTTTCAATATCTAAATTTGAGAAACAATGAATGTTGGTGTATTTGAAGAGAAATGGAGGCAAACCAACAATGGAAATTTGTCCAATTGCATTCGAAAGAATTATATAATTGGAATTATCGATTATGCAAATCGAGGTGATTTCTTCATCTTTCTCTTCATGATATGTGCCATTCAATTTCCCTGTTTCGATTTCCCAGAAAGCCAACAAACCATTATGTGTTCCAGATATTATGAATTTGTTTTTCGGCTCATATTCTAAATAACTCACAACAACTTCTGGCAGATGAATGGTTCGGATGATTTCGGATTCGTTGAGTTTTTTGTCATCGGAAATTTTAATTGTATTATCCATGGAGGCCGTGACAAACATTTCATGATCTTGCACATGGATAATCTTTAAAACTTCGGCTGAATGTTTAGGCAAATTTTTTATTTTAGCTCCATTAATGACATTGAAAACTGCAGTTTCGCCACTAGAATCTCCGATGATCATTCTTTTGCAATAATAATCGAGAATGAATGCTGTTATTTCGGCTTTTGTGATATCTGAGTAGATTTTCTTGATATCACCAGTTAAACCATTCCAAATTTTGATTTTGTTACCATGGGGAGTGAAGAAAGATAGACTGCTTGGCACAAATTTTGCGCATAAGGCCACATAATCGTCAACAAAATTTGGGTTATAGTTTTTATCATATTCATATAGGGAAATGGATCTCCCGGAAACTACCAATTTTAAAGGTCTTGTAATATATGTTAAGGATTGAGGGTTGAATTTATGTTTTTCATCATTGTTTTCAACACTGAAGCTTTGAACACAATTGAATTTTTTGATATCCCATATTTTAAGGTTCCCCTCGGAGTCCAACGACACTATTTGTGAGGTGTTTTCAATAACCAAAAGTCCGATCAAAGGGCTTGAATGTCCGGTGATTTTATAAATGTAATTTTCTTTAATAAATTATTAAAATTTTAGTTTTTTTTTAATTTTTTTTTACCTATATATGGATTCCAAACACATATATCATGGTCAAACCCTCCTGAAAATAGCAGAATTAGAGATTCATTGAAAGCCAATGAAACGATTCCTCTTTTATGCTCTTTATATACTCTTTTTTTTTTATAATTCAAAGTATCCCATAAAATCAGAATCCCATCCAAGGCAGCTGATGCCAAAAATTGTAATTTGGGCATTGCTATCATATCCATGATCACTTTGTTGTGACTATCCCTATCCAAGCTACTTTCAGTATCTGTCTTCAAGTTCCAAATATTAATCTGTCCATCTTTTTGCCCGCAATATAACAACTCATTCACCCCATCCCATTCCAAACAATAAATATCATTTTTGAAATGATGCTCCAAACTCTCATTTGCGTTATTCGGTTGCATTGCCAAAACAAATCCATTGCTTGTATATCGCCATCCTCTAACATAACCATCATTACTCGAAGTCAGAAGTATTTGGTATTTTTTATCTTTAATGTAGTACATATCCAAAATGATAGTTTTTCTATCAATGACAGCTTCTTTTTTCTCTATTTTTATGGTACCATCTTGTTCTTTCTTGACACTCGAAAGCTCAACTGACAATGGTTTTGGAATTATAGTTAATTCCTTTGAATTCAGAATTCCGGATTCATGATTCATGAAATAAATTTTATCAGAACCTTCTTGATAAAAAGCCACTCGATCAATATCCGGGATATAAAGAACTTTATTGATAGCATTGAAAAATTTCGGTTGGATGGAGGCCGATTGGGATTTTGCTT
>Ga0302320_10028400_pt1 | contig 10741 bp, 12 predicted proteins | sample Bog_T0_3_FD_202130 | JGI IMG/M metagenome (GOLD analysis project Ga0302320, IMG submission 202130) | Peat permafrost microbial communities from Stordalen Mire near Abisko, Sweden - Bog_T0_3 | ecosystem: Environmental > Terrestrial > Soil > Wetlands > Peat | place: Sweden: Abisko, Stordalen Mire... | reverse complement strand
ATGAAGAAGCCGCCGCGGTCCTTTCGCAGACCATCCAGAACGAGTCCTCCACGCCCCTGCCCTATCTTGAGCGCATGACCGCCTCCGGCCCGGAGAAGGTCTTCCTCATCGACGCCGAATACGTGAAGCAGATGGTCGCCTCCATCGTGAAAGACCAGGATTTGAGCCGGTACATATTGTAGACAGTTTCGGCGGCGGACCTGTTTCAAGCATGCCCGCCGCTCGCGCTAGGATCCTCCCTAAATAGCTTGTGGACCATACCACGGACAAGCAGCAGGTACACTACGGTGGCCAGGGCAGACACTGCACAGGCAAGCACCATAAATGCAGGCGTGTCGGACAGAAGCGCACCGGACTGAGGATATTCCACATGTTGGTAAATGGCCAATCCGAAGATAAGGGACGGGCCGATGCAGATTCCTGTAATTCCCCATGCCCAGAGACGCCAGCCATTGTAATCCTTCACCAGAATCAAAATTGGGGCTGCGACGAGCCATCCCGGCAGACTGAAACCTAAGACGATGCAGGCGGAGACCAGAATCTGTTCCGGATCAATATGACTCGCCGGATTGAGAAGCACATCGCGAAATGAAACGATCGCTCCAACGACGCTTCCACCTATTATCACGCTGACAAATGAGTAAATAACCCGCTTCCACCATGGCAGCATCGGGAATTGCTCCTCTCCTTTTCATCATAGCCCGCTTGTCATTTTGTACATGACTCGTCACCTGGCCTGAGACTAATTCGCCTAGCCTTTCAGGTCTGATTGAACGTGATTCTTGCTTACGGTATCTTCGATTCGTACGTCGCCAGTCCGCGGCCCGCAATCAATCAGCAGGCTCTACCTGCACTCTCCGGCTTCTAAGGGAATGTGGATGGGGGCGCAATCAGGCCAGTTGAAATCCGTGCAGCCGTTTTGCGGCATCTTCATCGAACGTCAAGGTCGCCGAACAGCCCCTCCAGGCGCCCAGAGAGCCGATCAGTGCGTCCTCGAAGGTTCCGATCCCATTTCGGAGCGAAACAACCGCGTAGTAGACCTCTTGCTCGTTCTGAACCTCAAGCGTATCAGCCGCCAAAATCATCTCAATGTCGTTCGCGATCTCTTGCCGCGAACGCTTGAATAGGCTTTTGAGAACCCATACAACTTCAAGGATGCTCACCAGGCTCACGAAACCCGGTTCCTGTTCGGTCAAGCGCCGTTCGATAATCTCCGTCGCGCGGAGGGATTGCGTCGGATCGTCTTGCGTGATGTAGCGCAGAAGAACGTTCGTATCGAGACCGATCATTTTTTAGGCCGAAATCTCTGCGTTGCGCCTTTTTCAATCGACCGATCAATTTCTGCAAGGGTCACCGGTTTGGCTGGTTTGGGAATCATGCCTTTGAGTCGTACCGTTGGAATCTTGGGCAGAATAATCACACCGTCCGTGTGGAAGAAAAACTTGAACCGGTCTCCCGGCCGTATTTGCAAGCGATCGCGAACCGCCTTGGGGATCGTTGCCTGCCCTTTACTACTGAGCTTAGCTTCCATGAGACCAGATCCTCCGTTCTTTACATTTTACCAGAAGTAAAGAGCCAAGGCGCGTTTGTTTCAGACGATGCTGGGCAAGTAAACCCACTTTTGGCCGATTGTCCAGTTGGCCGGCTACACGACAATCAGGCCGCCTGGACTTGAGTCGGAAGCAACTCCCAACCGCGATTTTTCAATTGCAGTACGCGCAGGCTTCTGATACTTTTTTCTCGTACCTCGGCAGCCCGCGATCTGCACTCAATCAGCGGGCTCTACCTGCACTCTCCCGCCTCTGAGGGAATGTGGATGGAGGCGCAATCAGAAGCACACCGGGAAAGGTGTGCCTGCGCTTCCAAATCCAATTCTGGAATCCGCACCCGCCTTTCCCTCGACTCGTTTGCATCAAAGCACAAAGGAGAGAATGCATGAGCAACCCAGGAAATCACCACAAGATCAACTACATCGAGTTTTCATCGACCGACATCGAACAGACCAAGAAGTTTTACGCAACGGTCTTCGGCTGGACCTTTCAAGACTGGGGTCCGGATTATGTCAGCTTCGAGGCCGCCGGCATTGCCGGTGGCTTCGTCAAGCGCGAGCCGCATGACGGGCCAGGCAAGTTTGCGCCGCTGGTCGTGCTCTACTCCTCTGACCTCGCGGCCACAGAGATTGCAGTAAGGATGGAGGGCGGCGGCGTAGTTGTGCCCACGTTCGACTTTCCCGGCGGAAAGCGATTCCACTTCTCCGATGGCGTTGGCAATGTGCTCGGAGTCTGGTCGGAGTGAAAAAGCAGGGAATAGGGAATCGGGAATAGTCGCCGGGTGGCCCAGGTTTCGATTCTGAGACCTGGGATTCGTGCCATCCCATTCACTGCGGCGCAAGCCGCGTCTGCCCCACCGCAGGTGGCGGGTAGCCCAGGTCTCGATTCTGAGACCTGGGATTCCACAGCATCAAGAGCAGCTAGTGTAGTCCGCCACACAGATGGTCATTCACGTGTTTTGAAAGGGCACGACTTTAGTCGTGCCGTCAGAAGTCTGGAATGAACAGGGCTTTAGCCCCTGAGGGATGCTTTCCTGCAAATGCCGGGTGTCGGGTGCCCCAGGTCTCGCACTTGAGACTGGGGATTCCATCTCAGACCCAGCTAATTCACCGGCGGCGCAAGCATCAGCGGCTTGCGCGGCCCAATCTCTTCGCGCACCAGCGTCAGCCCCAGAATGCATCGTTCAAATCGATCGGAAAGCCGCCCAAACAGCGGCGCTTCCTGCTCATACTCATACAGGTTGAACTGGCTGACAATGAAGTAGCTCTCCTTGCCGGCCTGGATCAGTTCGCCAAGGCTGGGATTGCGCCGGCGATGGCGACGGTTGGAGGCCATGGCCTCGGGATACATGCCCGCAACAAACAGCGCATAGTCGCCAATATGTTTGCGCACGGCGCGCTCCGCATCGAACGACGGCGCTGACCCATGCACCGGGTCGGCAGCCTGCATCATCGCCGACAGCTCTTCAATCGGCCGGCCCGCCTCATTGCGCACTTTATACAGCTTTTCGGAATCGGAGAACTCGCAGAGCATGTGGGCCACATAGCTGGTCACGTCCGGATCGTTCAGCCCCAGCTTGCCTTCATAACTATTGCGCACAGCCTGTTGGAAGAAGGGCTCAAGCGGATGATTCAAGGATGGTTGGGCCGAGCCTGCATGAGACTTGTCCTGCATACACACCTCCCATGGCCGCAACCCCGCAGCCAATCTGCTGTGAGGCGATGGCCGGGTGCTCATGGGGTGCAGCCGGAGATGCCAGCCACTGCCTGTTGATCGTGCTGTAACAGTCACCTTATCGGAAAGCAGATCAGTTTTGTGTAGGGGCGGCGAAGTTTTCTAGCAGTGTAGACTCTCGATTGCAAATACCACAGGGCCCGACTTCGTTTCAATGCACATGCCCACAAACACAAAAGGCAACCACCAGGGCTGCCCTCTCTGCCAATCCATGCGCTAGGTTCAGACAGCAGCCGGTGCCCGCGATTCCAGCTCAGCCAACCGCTTGGCCAACAGCGTCTCCAGCTTGACCAGCGCCGCTGAGAAGCCTTCAATCCCTTCTTTCAGCTTGTCCGTGGCCATGCGATCTGCCTCGTGCATGGCATCGAATGTCGCCTTGTCCACGTTGAGCTTTAGGATCACCAGCGTCTTTGCGACCTCAGGATCAAGCTTGCGCGGCAACTCGGCCTCGGTGGCCTCAAGCTCGCCCAGCAACGCCGGCGAGATGGTGAGCAGGTCACAGCCCGCCAGTTCTTCGATCTCCCCGATATTGCGGAAGCTCGCGCCCATCACCTGCGTCTTATACCCAAATTTCTTGTAGTAGTTGTAGACCGAGGTCACGGAGATGACGCCTGGGTCTTCGGCGCCCTGGTAATCCTTGCCCGTATCCTTCTTGTACCAATCCAGGATGCGACCCACGAATGGCGAAACCAGCGTCACACCTGCCTCAGCCGCGGCAACGGCCTGGTGCAGTCCAAAGAGCAGTGTCAGGTTGCAGTGGATGCCTTCCTTCTCCAGCACTTCGGCGGCGCGAATGCCCTCCCAGGTCGAGGCAATTTTGATCAAAATGCGCTCGCGGCCAATGCCCGCGTGGTCGTACTGCGCAATAATCGCGCGGCCTTGCGCAATGGTGGCATCGGTATCAAATGACAGGCGCGCATCCACTTCAGTCGATACGCGACCCGGCACGATGGCCAGAATCTTTTTCCCGAAAGCAATCGCCAACCGTTGAAAGGCCAGATTCGCCACAGCCTCATCCGTCGCGCCCTCGCCCAGTTCGTTGCGCGCGTCCTTCAGAACGCCGTCCACAATGGGCTGGTATTGGGGCATCTGCGCCGCGGCGGTAATCAGAGAAGGGTTGGTGGTGGCGTCCTGGGGGCGAAACTTCTCCATCGCCTCAATGTCACCCGTGTCGGCCACGACTACGGTGTAGTTGCGCAATTGCTCAAGTTGATTTTGCGGCATCATTCCTCCTTGGGGAAGGGCGCTGCTCTCAGCGCGTGTTCGGAAACAGTGTACAGCTATTTAAGATGCTGTGGATGAACGTCCGGTTCATTCCGCATCCGATTCAAAGGTATTGCCGAGCACGCCCAGGCCGGGAATGCTCACCTCGACACGATCACCCGGCGTCAGCGGCCCCACGCCTGCCGGTGTTCCCGTGAGTACCAGGTCGCCAGGTTCCAGCGTAATGGCCGCGCTGATATAAACAAGAAGCTTTGGAATCGAAAAGATAAAATCGACCGTCGAAGCGCTTTGCCGCAGCTCTCCGTTGACGCGGGTCTCGATGGTCACGCCGGCATCAGGTTCCAGCTCATCGCTCACCAACGGGCCCACCGGGCAAAATGTATCAAACCCCTTGGCCCGAGTCCACTGCCCGTCTTTCTTTTGCAAATCGCGCGCAGTCACGTCGTTGGCCAGCGTGTAGCCGCGGATCACGCTCCGCCAATCTGCATCGGGCTTCAGCTTGTGGGTGCGCTGGCCGATCACCACAACCAGCTCGCCCTCAAAATCCACGCGCGTCGATGCGGCGGGCATGCGCACCACCCCGCCCGGCTTGAGCAGCGACGAAATCGGCTTGAAGAAGAGCAGCGGCTCGGCAGGCAGTTCATTGCCCAGCTCCTTCACGTGGTCGCGATAGTTGCGGCCCACGCAGATGATCTTCGACGGCGTAACCGGAGCCAGCAGATCGGCCGCGCTCAGCGGCATTGGCTCAAAGCTGAAACTGAAAGACGTAGCCCGTCCATGCGTGAGCCGAAAGCTCAAATCCTCTTCCGGCGCGCGCGCCAGGTCAACAATCCACGGCTCGCCGTCCCGATTCTCAACTACCCCGTAATGGGCCAGATTATCCAGCAAAAATCTGCAATATTTCATGAAATGTTCCTTGTGTCGGCCTGGGAAGAAAACCACACTCTCAACATTCTCTATCGAAGCAAAGCTTTAAACCCAGCCTGTTCAAAGTGCTTATCGTACGTGAGCGCCGCGTCAATGCCGTATTGCCGCATGATGAGAAAGCCGGAACAGTCCGTCAGGCTCCAGCCTTTATCGGTTCTCTCACCATAGCGATGGAAAGCTTCAGAGAAGCCGCCGATTGTCTGGGGAACGATGAATGCAGCCGCACTCGACCTGAGAGATGCAACCGCATTCGATGCCGCAGACCGCAGATCTTGTCTGGTTTCAGCAAAACAGTTCAGTAATTCTGTCAGCACCCATTCGCTGGTGAGGATTCGTCCGCCTGCGAGCGCTTCGGAGGATTTTCGCGCTCGCCCGTGCAATTGATCGCGGGGATTGATCAGCGCAATCCAATAGGCCGTGTCCGCGAAAACGTCCACTATTCTGAAACTTTCGGCGATCCGTAAAGATAGTGGTCGACGTTCCGCGACAAGTCGGTCGGAAGCCCCACCCACTCTTCCTCTGGAACCGCCTGACCGATGCTGACGACGGTTTCCCAAATGGGAGTCTCGTTGTGCGCGACAGAGGAAGGCGGAACCGCATCCCGAGCTTCCAACAAGTCGAGCCCTTCTTTTATCACCTCGACTGGAGAATGATAGCGGCCGCTCTTGACCTTGATGGCAATTCTTTGCTCGATATCCGGGTTCAAGAGAATGCCCACAGCCACCTCTTCAGATCCAGCCTGACCGGGATTGGATCGTCCCAGCTAGCAATGATTCTATCAAAATCGCAAATTCTCAATCTCAAGGTGCAACCCCCCGCGCGTTATGGCCCCGGTACCGTCTCCTCGGTTTCAACCGACCGCGCGCTTGAATGCCCGCCCTGGTCGATCGCCGTAACCGCATAGCGATAGGTGTGCCCCGGCTGCACGTTGGCGTCGTGGAATCCCGGCCCAACCACTGGCGCAGTGGGCGAAATCTGCTGCCAGGCGGCGTCGCCTTCACGACGAAAAACCGCATAGCCTGCCAGATCGGCATCGGCCACAGGCTGCCAACTCAAATCAATCGACGCGCCCGTTTGCGCGTCCGCTGCCGTGGCCACCGCAGCCAGCCCAGTCGGCACCGCCGGCGGAAACACATCCAGCGTTTCGACGCGCAAAGGATCTGAAAGCGGACCCGCCAACTCCAGCGTTTTTCCATCGACCGCGACCCGCGCCACCCGCTGGGCGCGATACTCATACACCTGGCCGAAGCGCACATCCTTGTCGAGAGCTCGATCCCCAGCCTGCCCGGCCTTCTCGGCTTCCGTCGAGGAAGATTGCCCAGCAGCATCTACCAGCAGAGTCTGTTCGAGCGGCTCAGCCGGCTCCGCCGAAAGCCCCGCCTCTGCCCTGGGCTTCGCACCCGTTTGCGGTGTCAGCAGCGTTCGACGTAATCGAATCACGACGTTCACCGGCTCCTTGCCAGCCGTCGTTGCAGCGTCCCACCGCAGCACCACTCCGCCCTTGCGCACTTTGGCAGACAATCCGGTAACCGCCGCCGGAGCCTCACCAGCCAGCACCTGCGCCGGGTTTGAAAGCCCAGCCGAGCGCCCACGCTGGTTCTTCAACTCAACAAAATAATCCAGCACCCGCGGCGTTCCACCAGCCTTCGCCGGTGGCAATGTGTCTGTCAACATACCCTGCGCCCCAGGGGCAAGCATCAGGTTGCCGGGCGCCGTCGCGCAGGGCTCGTTGGCTTCCTTGCGGCAGATGCGCACCGCAATATCGCCCTTGAGCAGAATCTTCTCCGTATTCTTTTTGGGCATGGTCCAGGTCAGCGAAACCTGGTCGCCGTTGCGCACAGCCGTAAGATCCGTGACCGGGTCAGGCAGGTGCAGCGAAGGAGGCAGCGGAGTTCCCGGCGTGCCGCAACCCGCTGCCAGCAGCGCCGCCGCAAGCGCCATCGGCAAGCCCGCCCATCTCAATCTGGATACGGATTTCATTGCCCTACCAGTCTACCGGAGCGGCGCAGCCTATTGGAGCACCCCAGCATTGATCGGCCTATACCCCGGAGCGATACAGGAACGATACAATTGTCCGTCACACGGCTGGGTCAGCTGGCCCTCTTCTAGTCCTCTGAATAAGTCGATGATTTGAAATGATTGAGTCGATGATTTGAAAGGGCACGACTTTAGTCGGGCCGCAAGTGCATGAGAAAGAACGCGGGCTTTAGCCCCTGAGGGAACGAACGGCCAAAATTGGGACTTAATCAGAGATTCCCCAGAGCCATCCCCGCAACGTTGCCTCTCGCTTCACGAACTCAAAACCGGTCAGTGAAAGGAATCCCGTAGCATGTTGATCTTCGCAGCCATCCTCGCCATCTTCGTCTATGGAATGATTGCCGCCATGCTGGGCACCATCCTGCCCGAATTGTCCGATCGTTTTCGCCTGACCCCCACGCAGAATGGAACCATCGCATTCTCACAGGCGCTCGGACTGATGATTGCCTCGCTCGGCGTGGGCCCGCTGCTTGACACCCAGGGAGACAAAGCCGGCCTCATCCTCGGCCTGGCGTTCATTGCCATCGCGCTCTTCGCCCTGCCCCGCTCCAAAGGATTCCGCAGCATCGTTTTCCTGTTATTCCTGCTCGGGGTCGGCGGCGGCATTGTGGTCACCGGCGCCAATGCGCTTGCCAACGCTGCCGGCGGCACGCACAACGCCATTGCGCTCAACCTTGTGAACCTCTTTTTTGGCCTCGGAGGGCTCGCGACACCCTTCATCGCAGCCAATCTTTTCAAGCGCAACTGGGTGCGCCTCTGCTATACCGTCGCCTCGCTCACTCTCGTTGCGCTCATCGCCCAGACCATTCCAAAAATGCCCGCCCCCTCCGGAGCTGCGGTCTTTATCCTTGCCGATGCTGGCGGCGTCCTCGGCCGGCCGCTGCTCTTCATGCTCGGCTTCTTCCTCTTTCTCTATGTCTCCTGCGAGGTTGGCGTCTGGAACTGGCTCCCGCGCCATCTCATCGCCCAGGGCATTCCAGAGTCGCGCGCCCTCAACATTCTCTCTCTCGGATTCGCCCTCGGCCTGCTCATTGGCCGCGTCGCCGTCTCGCCCATTCTCATCCGCGTGCCACCAGTCACCGTCACCCTGGCCGCCTCCATCGCCATGGCCATCACTACATTCCTCATGCTGCGAACCGCCAAGCCCACCGTCGCGTTTGTGCTGGTCTTCATCGCCGGCGTCTCGATGGCTCCGGTCTTCCCCACCACGCTCGCCATCGTCGGCACAGCCTTCCCCCGCATGTCCGGCACCGCCATCGGCTTTGCCATCACCTGTGGATGGGCCGGGTTAGCGGTAAGTTCACGCCTGATCGGCGCCATCGCCGGCAACGACCCCGCGCGCCTAAAAAAGGCGCTCTTACTCATCCCCGCCTCCGCCGTCCTGATGGTAGCCGTCAACCTGGGAATCTGGTCCATGCTGCGGTAACATCCGCATGAAGTGCGTCCGGTGAATGGGGAATAGGTATCATGTCCCCCGAATTCCCAGTCTCGGTCACCATTGCCGATACCCAGTGGCAGGTGGCCCACCCTAAGCATCTCGAAGTCTAAACCTTACAAAAAAGATGGGTGCCCCATCCTTCGATTTTCTCTATCGGAGGGTGGGAGGCGACAAGACTCAACCGCAGGTCGCGCTTTTCCGGGGCACTGAACGGGTAGGTCCAATTTCAGCGTAGAATTCTTCTACCATGCCGAAGGGCCTTGTCCGTTACCAGAACGCGGGAGGTTTTCACTTCATCACCTTTAGTTGTTATCGAAGGAACCCCCTGTTGGGCGGAGCCACGGCTTACAGCGTCTTCGAACGCGAGTTTGAGGCGGTCCGCCGACGTTATGGATTTGTGGTTGCAGGATACGTGCTGATGCCTGAGCACGTTCATCTGCTCGTGGGCGAGCCGCTGCGGGTTTCATTGTCGGTCGCCTTGCAGGTTTTGAAACAGCGGACATCGAGAAAGCTGATGAGGCCCGGTTCGATTCAGTTCTGGCAACGGCGCTACTATGATTTCAACGTCCGCAATGAGCTCAAGCGTGTAGAGAAGCTACGCTACATGCACCGCAACCCCGTGAAGCGCGGACTGGTTGGCAAGCCGGAAGATTGGCGATGGTCGAGTTTTCGCCACTACTCAACGGGTGCCGAGGGCACTGTCGAGATCGAGTCGGAGTGGACAGCGCGACGGCGAGGGAACCGGTTACCAGAACATCTCCGTTACCCTGAAAAGGGCGATGGAGATTTGTGCTCGCCCACCCTTCGCCAGGAAAAAGCGAAGGATGGGGCACCCTCGGTTGTGGCGTGGTTAAATTCAAAAACCTAGGGTGCGCCACCCGCCAGCCGAGGGCGTTTTCTCAGGTTCTCTTCGACAGGATCTTTTCAAGGGTTTAACTAATACGATAGATACCATATTGAATACAAAGGAGATAGTGACGCAATGAAGGCTGGAATCTGGGGACTTGTTGCATTTAATGTTGCCGCAATGTGCGCCATAGCTCGCTTTGCGAATTTTGCTATTACAGTGGTTCTCGTCGTGACCTTGTTGTTCGCGAATATTCTCATTTCATTAGTGCTTCGCCGCAGCTCGTCCGGCAGGACATATTCATCCAGTCGAGCACTTGACATACTACATTCGGCCAGTTGGACGAACTATATCCCACTTCTGGGCGGAGCAGCTTGCCTCTTTATTGGTTTGATCGAGCTTACTTGGAAGCCATGCGTTATCGGAGCAGTCGCAATTGTGATTGGCGTCTTGCGTCTTTGGTCCAAGGCACAGGTGCGGAGGGTAATTCAGGATAGAAAGTGACAGTTGTTGGGCAAGTAGGGCGGATGGTGCAGGTCCCCATCAAATGAATGAATCAAAGCTGGATGCCCCTGGGCCTCGCTTTTGAGACCTGGAATGCATTCTCGGCGAGGCGTCCCATCTCTATGACTCGATCCGCCATTTGGCGGGTGGCCCACCCTAAGCTTTTCAGAATCTGGATCTTGCAGCAAGAGTCGGGTGGCAGGTGGCCCACCCTAAGCATCTCGAAGTCTAAACCTTACAAAAAAGATGGGTGCCCCATCCTTCGATTTTCTCTATCGAAGGGTGGGAGGCGACAAAACTCAACCGCAGGTCCCGCTTTTCCGGGGCACTGAACGGGTAGGTCCAATTTCAGCGTAGAATTCTTCTACCATGCCGAAGGGCCTTGTCCGTTACCAGAACGGCGGGTGGCCCACCCTAAGCTTTTCAGAATCTGGATCTTGCAGCAACAGTCGGGTGCCCCATCCTCCGCTTTTTTCTGCG
>Ga0302320_10028399_pt1 | contig 10741 bp, 14 predicted proteins | sample Bog_T0_3_FD_202130 | JGI IMG/M metagenome (GOLD analysis project Ga0302320, IMG submission 202130) | Peat permafrost microbial communities from Stordalen Mire near Abisko, Sweden - Bog_T0_3 | ecosystem: Environmental > Terrestrial > Soil > Wetlands > Peat | place: Sweden: Abisko, Stordalen Mire... | reverse complement strand
CTGCCGATCCGCCGCCGGTTAAGCTGCCGCTGAACCCGTCACATCCGATGGCTTGCGCCAGCCAACCGACAACGATTTGTTCCATAGTCACCGCCGAGGGTGACGATCGCCACGCGGTTACATTTTGCTTGAGCACGCTGGCCAGCAAGTCAGCGGCAGCGGCGACCGGCTCTCCCGATCCGAAAACGTAACCGAAGAAGCGCGGACTGCTGGGCCGGCCGCCGTCAATTACCGGTGGCAGCTCGTCGAGCGCGGAAGCCCCTATTCCTATTTCAGGCAGTTGATTAGACAGTAAAGCTCTAGTTTCACTTCCAGTTACCTGCGGAAAACTCGGCCGCTCGCCGACGCTCGCCAAATAGTCCAGCGAGAGCCGCATGATCCGTCCGAAAACGGTCTTATATTGTTCGTCCGAAAGTATGAGCGGATTCATTGGGGCAACGGTCCAACGCCACACTCGCGATGGGCGGGACACCTATTGTAGCGCGACCGAAAAGAGCACAATCGCTTACAGTTCGCCATAGCTGATTAGCTCGATTCCTTGCCGCTGCAGCAGCTCTTTCGTCTCCGGCGAGGTCAACAAGCGCAACTCCTGTTCGCGGGACCGGCGCAGTCGGGTGCGCACTTTGTCGAGGTCAGTATCGTTGTACCCAGGGTGCGTGACAAACTCCCACGTGCCCTCGGGGATGGCCTCGACAATCGCAGTAAAGAGCTTCAAGTCAAGCACACCGGTAACCAGCACTCCCACCGATCCGTCCGTCGTGCGCAATCCGTGCGCAGTCACCTCCCGCCGGAATTCGACTGCAAAGCTGCGTAGCACATTCAATTGCGCTAACCGTTTCCAGGCTTGGCGGGTCCGCAGCAGGCTGCTCAACGGCAGTGGCCATACCTGCCCAAAGGGGTTACGGACGGCCGTAATGTTCCGCGCTCGCGCGGCCCGCAGCAGGGGACGAAGCACGGACGGAAACATGTGCGCGTGCTTGTGAGTGTCGAAGTGCGTAACCTGGACTCCTGCCTGCTGAATGCGCTCCATCTGGGCCATCGCCTCAGCTTCGATTTCATCGGAGTTGAGTTTGTGGCGGAATGACGCAACCAGGAACCGGTTCAAACTTTCGCGTAGCCGACCACCGTTGCCGGCGTCAGATTGCAGGAGACTCGGGACGCGATTGGCCGGCAACAGAGGTTCGCCGTCGAGCAAAACCACGTGACATCCAACGCTGAAGATGCTTCCGCTCGCGGCAATCGAACGGGCCATTCCCGCCGCCTCGTCGAAGGCGCCGGCGTTCGCCATGAGCGTGGCTGACGTCACGATGCCGTGGTCCTGCGCTTCCACAATGGCGCGATTTACGCCCGAGGTCAGTCCAAAGTCATCGGCGTTGATGATGAGCCGGCGCACGGCTTCAGTTTAGCAAGCCAGTTCTGGTGGTCAGCCGCTTCCAAGTCTTGAACCCTGATCGCGGAATCTGCGGGGCACCCAATTCCTGGCAGTTGGGCGGTTCTTAGGTTTCGCATGGGCTGGCCTTCCCCTTCGCCAGGCGGCCTGCCCAAAAGATGCCCCCAGTCGCAAAGTTTCGGGCGGTGTCTGGGCGGAGACGGAGTCGATTCCCCGTTAGGGTCAGGTCCGTGCGATTGGTGCCGTCCTTCCCCATGGATGACCTCGGGTTCCTCGCAAACCCGCATCGCCGAGGGCTCTCGGGTTTGACCGCGCCATGACGCTCATGTACATTCAAACAGTTGATTCCACTCTAGTACCACCGTTCCGAAGGCGCGTACGAGGGGCGGTTAGCTCAGTTGGTTAGAGCGTCTGGTTTACACCCAGAAGGTCGCAAGTTCGAGCCTTGCACTGCCCACCACATTCGTCATCCCGAGCCAATCGAGACAGGTGATGAGCCCCCGGCTGGCAACAAGCGCGCACTGGCAACGTGGGATGGCCTACGCTTCTTGTTTCGCGTACCGGCAGATCATACTTGCTTGCTGCAGACTCCGCGCTTGTCACCAACGGTGATGACAGGAAAACTAGCGCGCGTTCTCGGCAGCGGGATCGAAGTCGTCAAGCTGGGAGGCCGTTTTCCACCATTCCCGGAAGTCTGCCATAGCGCTGCCGTGGATTAGACTGCGTGTCCGGCAATGCTAGTGGCTGCACTGCCGCAGCCCGGTGGCTGAGTCGCTGCCCATTGAGAGTAATTCCCCCGTTTACTATGCAATGGTGTAGGGAGCCGAGAACAGTTCTCCGCGCAGGAACACGCTTACCTGGAGTTTGGATTGCTGGGACGTTACTGCGGTTTACGCCACTGCCCCTTATCGTTGCTGACGGCGATTACGTTTCTCGCGGTGACCTATCTCTTTTTGTCGTGCAAGCCGTGGGGCCCTGACTTTATCGTCGGCAGGCGGGGTTTTGATGGCGCCGGTTGAGCACGGCCCAGAATTGGGCTTGCTCCCGATTGTCTTCACTCACGCAACTGTTCCGAACAGCCAGCCGGCGCCTGCGGTGATCGCCATCGCAAGCGACCCCCAGAAGGTGACGCGAATTGCGCCCATCGTCACTCGTGCGCCACCCGCGTGAGCGGCCAGGCCGCCTAGAAGCGCGAGGAACAGCAGTGACGTCCCGGCCACAAGAAGTATCAAGATGGCCTCCGGAGCCATGGCAGTGACCAAGAGAGGCAGGACTGCTCCGATGGCAAAGCTGCCAGCCGACGCCAATGCAGCCTGAATCGGTCGCGCACGAAGCGTCTCGGAGATGCCGAGTTCGTCGCGGGCGTGCGCGCCGAGCGCATCATGGGCCATCAACTGTTGGGCAACCTGTTTCGCCAGCAAAGGTTCAAGTCCACGCTCGACATAGATTGCCTGCAGTTCGTTGTGCTCGCCCTTGTCGTCTGCCTTGAGCTCCGCGCGTTCGAGTTTGAGGTCGGCCTGCTCGGTGTCGGCCTGTGAGTGGACCGACACGTACTCACCGGCAGCCATCGACATCGCTCCCGCCACAAGGGCGGCGACCCCTGCGACTAATACGCTGCGATGATTCGCATGCGAGGCAGCGACTCCGAGCACCAGGCTCGAGGTTGAAAGAATCCCGTCATTCGCACCCAGGACCGCCGCGCGCAGCCAGCCGATACGTTGTGTGCGATGTCGTTCGCCGAAACCTGCAGGCATGCTTTCAGCCTTCTTCGTCCGGGAGCCGTTAGAAACCAACGAACGCAGCCTGGTTTGCGCTCCCGGGGTCCTACGACACCCGCAATTCAAATCTTCTACTTGGGAACGTTCATTTCCGTTGACGTTGGGGGCTTGGGGAGGGGCGGCCTGTGGGCGCGCTCTTTCTCCGGCGGTCCACCGGGCTCTGAAGGTGGTTCAAGGGCCTTCTTGCTATTGGCGGTCGTCGTCCCGGAAGTCCCGGTTCCACCGTCATCGTTCAGCACGACGCTCAGCAGTGAGTTGTGGACACGCAAGTGATGTCCATTGTCGTAGTTGACGAAGCCAAGCTTTCTGAATTTGTTCATGAAGAAGCTGACCCGCGAACGGGTTGTTCCCACCATCTCTGCTAGCGTTTCCTGGCTCAACTTGGGGACCTCTATTTCGGTCACCACTCCTTCTTTGCCAAAATGCGCCATTAACAAGAGAATGCGCGCCAGCCGTTTCTCGCTGGAATTGAAAAGCTGATCCACCAGATCGTCCTGATAACGAATGTTTCTTTTCAGCAGATACTTGACAAAGGTAGCCGACAATTTCGGCTCGCGACTCATGGCCAGCATCATTGCCTTTTTCTTGATGTGCAACAGGACGCAGTCGGTCATGGCGGTTGCCGACGACATACGTACTAACTGGCCGGCAAGACCACCTTCTCCGAAGAAATCGTCTTCGCCCAAAATGCCAAGAGTCGCTTCCTTCCCACCTTCCGACACAACGCTCAGCTGCACCTTCCCGGCTTGAATGAAAAACAGTCCGTCCGAAGCCTCCCCTTGAGCGAAGATCAAGTGGCTTTCTTGAAAAGACAGCAAACGCCTGCCAGTCCCGATGGTCGTTAGAAACGTGCGGGGGTTGAAACCAAGTTGTATCGTCGAGATCGCCATTTGTTTCACCAAGTGTTCCGTCACAGCAAGAAGAGAGGCCCTCAATCTGTATTACCGGAAGAGGAGTGTGGCTCCCCGGTCCCAGTCCTACCAGGTTAAGGAACCCAAGAGACTGAGAGATCCCTATTTTTCCTTGACCTTCTCGGCGAGTTCGCGGAACTCCTTGGCTTGCCTGTGACTCGCCTTCATTTGCAATTGCGCAATCTCCCGAGACTTCTCGTCTGGCAAGACCGAAACCAGGGCCTCAAATTCGATCGCCGTGTCATGCGCGTGCTGAGCTTCCCTTGCGAACAGACTAGTACATTCCCGTACTGCCTCATTGTGATCCATATTCCCTCTGGATAGGAGGGTACATCCGACTGGCGCAGTATAAGTGAGCACTCTTGCTCAGAAGCAGAGCATCGCAAGCCGCTAACCTAGCTAGAAGCTGAGACGAAAGAAAACACATCGCTTCCGTAGCTAGTGGAACCCATTTGCTAGCGCGATATGGAAGCCCGGTCCGATGGAGGCTCAATGAAGAACAAAACGCTAGCGGTTCCCAGACCTGTTCCACGAAGACGTGTGCCAAGTGACTGGGTACAAAGCACGACCAGCGATACATTCGCCAAGCTGGTCTTGGAGGGGGAGGGACCAATCGCGGTTGAGTTTATGTCCTACGGCTGTGCACACTGCCAGTTGATCGAGCCGGTCCTTCAGCAGGTGGCAGCGATGGTGAAGTCGAACGAAAAAATCTTCAGAGTCAATATTGCGGTCGAACCAGAACTCGCAGAACGGTACGAGATCCAGGGTACCCCAACGTTGATCATGTTTCTGGACGGGTCGGAAGTTGGACGAGTCGAGGGGCCGAGCCCGGCAGTTTCGACCTTACTGACTGCCGTCAGGCAGCCATACGAGTCATGAAAGAGGCAAATTTGTTGGTGACACAGAAGCAAGAAAAGCCAATCCTGTTATTCGACGACGAATGTGCTGTCTGCCGCCACATCGCACATTGGGTGCAGAAGCTGGCACAGACCAAGTCGGGCGACACGACCATCATCGAACGACCGATTGGTAACGATCCGGACCTGCTTCGGTTCCTCAATCCAGACCTCGATATATGGGACGCCTACGCGACGATCCATGTCCTAATGCCCGACGGCTCGATGAAGCTCGGAGGTGAAGCCGTTGCGGAAGTTCTGCGAAGCTTACCCGCCACCAAATGGTTCACCGGCACCTTCGCGATCAGCGCATTTGGGTTCCGACCCTTCCAAACGATTCTCAACTTGGCCTATGCCATTCTGGCAGACGTGCGCCCGCTCTTTGGGTGTGGGAGTTGCGGCACTCCACGACTTTGGGTAAGGCCGATCCACTGGATGATCAAATGGACGAAGGCGATATTCGGCGACCGTCGCAAGCCGAGTCCGACTCCATATTTCACGGTACTCTCGGCCACAAAGCGCCGGCTGCTACCGGCACCTAGCCAGGGCCTTACGCAAGCGCCTAAGTTGTCAGCTCAGATTTCGAATCCTGAACTCACCGCAGACAGTTCGGACCGCCACACGTCCACGATTGCCTTCACAAAACTCGCACTGGCGAAAAACGACTACCGCCCTTTTCAACGGCCGCAACCGTGAGCCTTATTGCTCAGACCTCTTCAATGCTGACTTGCTAAGGTCAAGATTCACATGATTTGCCGGCCTCGTCTGCCGACCTGCGTGTGTAACAACACACACCGAATCGAGACCACAGAAGCGACCGGAAGATAACTGGAGGAGCTCACATGAGTAAAGTGCTGTTCTTACTTGCAATGTGGAATCTAGGCACGCTGTGTATCTTCTGCGGGAGGTGGTGCGAGCAACAGGGAGGCCTGGTGTAGCGTCCTGCACTCCTGCCTCACCCTACGCCCGATGCCCATGCAATACGAACATGCCCTCAGGAGGCTGCAATGTCCACGCGTTCCCTTCCCGAAAGTTTGAAATTTGGCTCTCTAATGCAGTACGTGCCTAATCCGATGGTCTTCCGAAAAGTGGCGCCCCTAGCCTTGCCAGCCATGTGCAGCCGGCCGGATCCCGTGCGGGTAGCGGTTATTGGAAACCACCTCCCCAGGCAGTGCGGGATTGCCACCTTTACAACAGATTTGTGTGATGCCTTTACGGCTGCCTACGGAGCAGCTGGGCTGATGGTGGTCGCGGTGAATGACCAACAATCGTCATACGGCTATCCTGCGCGCGTGCGATTCGAGATAACTGAGAACGACATTTCATCCTACAAAGCAGCTGCTAACTTTCTGAATTCCAGCAATATTGACATCGTCTGTTTGGAGCACGAGTACGGGATTTTCGGAGGAAAGGCCGGCGGCCATATCTTGCGCCTGCTGCAGCACCTGAAAATGCCCCTGGTGACAACTCTGCACACAGTTCTTCGTGAGCCCGATGTCGACCAACTTATCGTGATGCAAGAAATCGCCGCGCGCTCTGATCGTCTTATTGTCATGAGCGAGCACTCTTCTCGATTCTTGCGGAATGTATTTGGAGTTTCGAGCGACAAGATTGATCTGATTCCCCATGGCATTCCCGATATGCCCTTTGTCGATGAGGTTTCTTACAAGGATTCTTCTATCGAGGGAAAGACCGTATTGCTCACGTTTGGCTTGTTATCTCCGAACAAAGGGTTCGAAAGTGTAATTCGTGCGCTGCCGCGCATTTTGTCCCGACACGAGAAGGTTGTCTACGTAATCGCTGGTGCCACCCATCCCCATGTCCGGCGCCGTGAGGGCGATCGATATCGGCTCGAGCTGGAGGCCTTAGCTGAAAGCCTTGGCGTTAAAGAGCACGTTATCTTCGTCAATCGGTTTGTCAGCCCTCAAGAAATGGCATCACTAGTTGGTTCGGCTGATATCTACATCACTCCGTACCGATACGAGGCACAGGCCGTTTCAGGCACACTCGCGTATGCCATGGGTGCTGGTAAAGCGATCATCTCGACTCCGTACTGGTACGCCACGGAAGTCTTGGCGGATGGTCGCGGAGCGCTCGTTCCCTTCGATGACTCGGCCGCCATTGCAGATACTGCAACTGAGCTTCTGGACAACGAGAGTGCCCTCCAGTCGATGCGCAAATCTGCTTACCTCTATGCCCGCCGCATGATCTGGGATCAAATAGCACAGTCTTACATGCAATCCTTCATGCGTGCCGGTGCCGACTCCGGCCAGAGACGACCCGCTCGTGCAGTATTCCCTCTCACCATCGCAGCGCCGAACGCCTCCGTCGTTCGCACGAGCGAGTTTGGAGGATAGGTAACAAGCACGCGCACAGCAAATTCATTCAGCCAGGACACCGCGGCCAGTCGCACCGACGTTCGGCGTGCAGAGGGCCGGGGCCATGCTAAACGCCAACATCCACTGAGTGATCGAAGTCGCACAATATGCGCCCACGAGGAGATCCAATGAGCACGCAAACATCTGGCGATAACACAGCAATCTACCTAGTGGGCGGCGGCATTGCCTCGCTGGCGGCAGCGGCTTTCCTGATTCGCGACGCGGACATTCCGGGACACAACATAACGATCCTTGAGGAATCCGCCAAAATCGGAGGCAGTCTGGACGCGGCTGGCTCGGCCGCCGACGGGTATGTGATGCGCGGTGGCCGGATGATCGAGAGCAAGTATCTCTGCACGTTCGATCTGTTCTCCTCAATCCCTACTCTCGATGGAAGCAAGACAGTGACGCAGGAAATCTTCGATTGGAACGAGACGATGAAGACCTCATCGAAATCGCGTCTGTTCCGGGATGGACATCGCGTCAACGCTCCCAAGTTCGGGCTGAGTGAAAAACACATTCTGACCATCGAGCGCCTGGAACTTGAGCCCGAGGGGATGCTCGGTCGAAGCAGCATTGCGGACCAGTTTGACGGCTCGTTCTTTGAAACGGATTTCTGGTTCATGTGGTGTACGACCTTCGCTTTTCAACCATGGCACAGTGCCGTCGAGTTCAAGCGTTATCTGGGGCGCTTCACGCACATGGTGTCAGGCTTCAACACGCTGAGCGGAATTATGCGAACGGTTTACAACCAGTACGATTCGATGGTGCGGCCGCTACAGAAGTGGTTGGAAGCGCGCGGCGTGAAGTTTCAACTGAACACCCGGATTACCGACCTAGGGTTTCGCCATGATTCTGAGGGTTACACGGTGGATCGCATTCTGTGTGAGCGTGATGACCATAACGCACAGATCGCGGTCACTGAGAACGACTTTGTCATGGTCACTTTAGGTTCCATGACCGAATCCTCGAGTCTGGGGACAATGGACTCCGTACCAGTTTTGAATGGTAGATCCGCCGGCGGCTCCTGGAGCCTTTGGGAGAAGATTACCGCTGCTCAACCCCAGTTCGGGCGTCCAGCTAATTTCACTGACCATATCGACGAATCGAAGTGGGAGTCTTTCACCACAACTCTTAACGACCCGACGCTCTTCCGGCTGATCAGGGACCTCACCGGAAACGTGCCGGGCGAAGGGGGCCTCATCACCTTCCCGGAGTCGAGTTGGTTGGCGTCAATCGTATTGCCGCACCAGCCACATTTTATCGGACAACCGGCGGACGTGAGCGTGTTTTGGGGCTATGGGCTTTTTGTCGATAAACCAGGCGACTTCGTGATGAAACCCATGTCGGCATGCACCGGCCGGGAGATTATGAGGGAGATCCTGGGCCACTTGCGTCTGAAGAGCATGCAACTCAGATACTGGAAACCTGCAACTGCATTCCGTGCATGATGCCCTTCATTACCAGCCAGTTTCTGCGCCGATCCAAAGGCGACCGTCCCCAGGTCATCCCGGAGGGCTCCAGGAATCTGGCCTTTATCGGACAATTCTGCGAACTTCCGGACGATGTGGTGTTCACGGTGGAATATTCGGTCCGCTCAGCTCAAACAGCGGTGTACTCATTGCCTGGATTGAATCGAACTCCACCTGCTGTCTACAAAGGACAATATGACCTTCGTGTATTGCTCAAGGCTTTCTTGACGCTACACGACAAGGATGCGCAGGAGATTCCCGCTCTAGCTTGATCTGACCGATCGTTAGCGACCCGCTTTTCGGTATCAAGCGGAGCAAGAAATTTTCGCAAATCGGCAGGCGGCCACCTTCAGCGCCAAGAAGCCTTAGCCGCGGACCAGACAGCAGCAAAGGAGAGCGTATGTCAAAGAGTTGGGAACACTATCATGATGCGGCTCGTCATCATGAGCAGGCGGCCTACCATTACAAAGAAGCAGCGAAATACGATCAGGCCGAGGAACACGAAAAGGCTATGCATCACGCATACTTGGCTCACGGGCACAATCAACACGCAAGTCACCACGACGCCGAGGCTGCGAAACTCTATGCCGAGTACGCTGACAGCCGGTTAAAGCAATCGTCTGGGTAAGAACCTCAGAAAACCCGTGCTGTTAAGACCGAACAATCCATGACCTTTCACTGCGAGGAGAACACTATGCCACAGCGTACCCACGAACGCGCCGCGGAGCTTCACAATCTTGCGGCACACGCCCACGCCGCCGCCGCTACCGCCCACGGCAAAGGAGATCATCTCACCGCCCACGAACTTAGCAAGCAGGCACACGAGCACTCCATGAACGCCCATAAGCTGTCTGAAGAACTCGCGAAGGAAGCCGCCATACCCAGCAAGCCTAAAATTGGGTAATCGCTGAATCTAAGAAACGGGCGCGCGCAGTCTCAGCGCCAGAAGCACGCAGAGGTCTCCTGCCGTTGTCGAACCCTTCCGGTGCGCAGGCGATTATGCTTGCCTCCCCGAGTGCGGCATCTTCCCTGTCTCAGCGTGTTGCGACCTCTCCTCATCAATCCCCGGACCTCGATCATCGAGAGCAAGCTCCAAAATGAGAGCTTCGCTCTTCTGAGCAGTTTTGCTCAGAAGAGTTTGGTCCAGAGCACTAATCTTAATCTATCCAAAGCAAGGGATTTTGCGGCAATCAAAGAAATGTCTCCGAAGAAGGCACGCTCGGAGCCTGCTAACAGCCAGATAATCCCGCGTCACACGATAAGGGAGAGCGTAATGTCCTCAAAAGAAACCCAAAGCAATCCAGTTCATAACGATTTCAACGCACAACCTCGTTTCCATCAGAAATCGCCTGAAATACAGGCTTACGGTACGGTAAGTCACATGCTGCCATTGGAGCTCGAAGAGCCCATCCGCCTGGAAATGACCGAACAACTCAACCAACTCCTCGCCGATACGATGACCCTCCGCGACCTCTACAAGAAGTCGCATTGGCAGACCTCGGGTCCCACCTTTTATCAGCTGCACTTGCTCTTCGACAAACACTATGGAGAGCAGGCAGAGCTCGTCGACGCTATTGCTGAGCGGATTCAACTGCTTGGGGGCATCTCCATTGCAATGGCTCCTGACGTTGCCGAGACCACAAAGATCGAGCGCGCTCCGCGAGGACGAGAAGAGGTCCCGGTGCAACTCTCGCGGCTGCTGGATGCGCACCAAATCATCATAGGAGAGGCTCGAATTCTGGCTCGCCTCGCCTCCAAGTTGGAGGACGATGGGACCAATGACCTTGTGGTGAGCGACGTTCTTCGCGGAAACGAATTACAGGTGTGGTTTCTCAGCGAACATCTGGTCGATATGCCTTTGGTTCACGCTGTGCCGTCCTCGAAGTCGAAGTCTGCGGCCTAGGTTCTGCGGGCAA
>Ga0302320_10028396_pt1 | contig 10742 bp, 10 predicted proteins | sample Bog_T0_3_FD_202130 | JGI IMG/M metagenome (GOLD analysis project Ga0302320, IMG submission 202130) | Peat permafrost microbial communities from Stordalen Mire near Abisko, Sweden - Bog_T0_3 | ecosystem: Environmental > Terrestrial > Soil > Wetlands > Peat | place: Sweden: Abisko, Stordalen Mire... | reverse complement strand
CCTTTTGCAAGATAAATTGGTCTTTAAGCGCCTCCATTGCGCCTTTCATGGTCTGAAAGTCGAACGCATTTTGCATATTGCAAAATGTTAATAATTTATTCTTGAGAAAATCAATGGCGCCATTGAAACCCGACGCATATAAGAACACGTTATCCTTGTCGGTCCATTGATTTCCGTATGCGTCTTGTAACACCCTAAGCCAATTGGTTAGTACCTGGGATTGTTGCTCCAGGGCCACGATGCCTAATTGCTCAAAGACTCCCTTCTTTTCGATGAGTGGCTTAATGGTACTGACGATTGTGGAAAGCGCTATCCCTCGTCCCTTTTGTTCTGGCCCCGGGTATTTGATCAACTGGTAATAGGGTGAGTTCTCGTCATTGTGAAGTTTGTCAGCGATATCTTTTGCGCGCAGGGACGGCTCGTCAACAACATAACCGCTTGCCACTCCATAGAGGTCAAATACAAGCGAGCGCGCGACAGGTTTTTGCTCTGTATTAATCGATAGAAAAATATCCGCGCACTTCTTTGTTGTCAATCCTTCATAGATCGCTATAGGTATCTCCAAATTGCCAAGTGTGGAATCTGCCTTCAGGCCCTCTCGCAGTCCCGCCACTCGATGCTGGCCATCGACAATCTGTGCCAAGTCAGGTTCGAGGGGAATGACAACGTGCCCATCTTTAAACTTGAGTTTCCGCTTCTCGCTTGTCCAATTCAGCACAATTGAGTTTGGGAAATCCCCCCCGGCCTCCGCGAATTCTCGAACTCCCGCGATGCGAACACGATTTAGAATTCTCTGAACTGCTCCCTCTTCATTGGAAACACCACGCTGCGCGACGTAGCTGATGCGGACTAGATCCTTTACCCGCAACTTCGTTAAGTAAAAAGCATTGTTTCTCTGTTGGATGTGGACGGCGATCGCTTTAAACGTTTCCATGGCGCCTCTTTCATTTGTATCAGAACTTTGGTCGGATTCTATCGGCAATGGGGCTGAATTGCCATGCCGGGTGCCATCAGAAACCCCTCAAAAATCTCCCGCACCCCTTTCCAAACCCTCAACTTCTTCTTCTCGCGCCCAACTGAGCCAATCCCGCGTCATCGCGTTTAAATCCCCCGCATGCTCCGCCGGCACCGGATCGTCCCCCGTAATCGCGCGCAACGCCCAGAACCAGAAATCCGGCGAGCGGTTCAAATCGTCAAAAATCAGCGGCAGCACCACGGGCCCCATTCCAATGATCCGCTGATAGCTTGGATGCAGGTGAATTTTCACCATGTTCGATGAGGTGCCGCTCTCGGTGCGCCATTCCGCGGCCAATCGCGCAAACTGCTCGCGGATGGCCGCCGGCGGACTCGTGAGCCGGACCGATTTTGACACCGTGGATTTCATGATTCGGCATCCGTATTGGCGAACTTGGGTCGATCTGGGGATACAGGGCATTGTATCGGTCAGAGCGTCGCGACTCCATGCCAATAGTCCCTCCAAGCGGATGCCGTCCGATAACATCGAACATGCGAATATTGGTGGCTTGAGGGACCAAAACAACCGAGCAGGGGAGCTTGCGCTGCCAAATAGCCATCGTTTGGCAGCCGATTGCGCATTTTCGGCGTGCATATCCCGGGCTGACATCGTTTCATAAGTCATTGTAAATATTGCTTTTATGTAATAATATGCGGCCCATGCCGATGGACGGCGCGAGTATTGCAAGACTACTAACGAATGCCCCACTTGCGGGTCTTAGTAGCAGAAACATGCTTGCAGGTGAATGGATACTTCCATTACTCTAGCACCCTCGGCGGAGCCGAGCTTACAACAACGTTCGCGGCCGATAACCCCCGGCGGAGCCGAGGGCTTTTTTTATGAGGTTCTCCATGTCCGATACCCTCCTGTTCCCCTCCCCTGTCGTCGGATCGATTGGCATCGCCAGCCGGTCGCGGACGGCCGCGCAGCGGGTCCGGATCTCGGGCAAGTTCTTCCGCATGGGCGAAGAAAAATGGTACCTCAAAGGCCTCACCTACGGCCCCTTCGCCCCCAACAAGGACGGCCTCTTCCTCCCCGAACGCGCCCAGGTCCGGCGGGATTTTGCCCACATCAGCGACCTGGGCGCCAACGCCATCCGCGTCTACCACGTGCCCCCCATGTGGCTGCTCGATGAGGCCATGGCCCACGACATCCGCGTGCTCATCGATATCCCCTGGGAAAAACACCGCTGCTTCTTCGAAGATTATTCCAGCACCCAGGCCGCCCGCCAGACCGTCGCCAAGGCGGCCAGCGATGTCGGCAACCACCCCGGCGTCTTCGCCATCAGCGTCGTCAACGAATTCCCCAACGACGTCGTCCGCTTCTACGGCTCGGCCAAGATGGAAAAGTTCGTCGATGAACTCCTCGACAGCGTGAAACAAAACGCCCCCGAATGCCTCGCCACATTTGCCAATTATCCCACCACCGAATTCCTCAGTCCGCAGCGGCGCGATTTTCTGTCCTTCAACGTCTACCTCAACGAACCCGAAAAACTCGGGGCCTACCTCGACCGCCTCCAACTGATGGCCGGCAACACCCCGCTCATCCTCGGCGAATATGGCCAGGATTCCATGCGCCACGGCGAACAGGAACAGGCCCGCGCCCTCACCACACATTTGCAGCAGGTCTTCCACCACGGCCTCGCCGGCAGCTTCGTCTTCAGCTACACCGACGACTGGTACACCGGCGGCCACCAGATCGAAGACTGGGCCTTCGGCATCACCACCCGCGCCCGCAAGGAAAAAATCGCCGCCGGCAAACTCCGCAAGGCCTGGGCCGATGTCCCCCGCCTCGTCAGCGCCGATTCCCCCAAGGTCTCCGTCGTCGTCTGCTCCTACAACGGCGCCGCCACGCTGGAAGAATGCCTCGCGTCCTTGGGCAAAATGAATTATCCCGATTACGAAGTCATCCTGGTCGATGATGGATCGAAAGATAACACCCCCGAAATCGCCGCGAAGTTCCCGTGGGTGAAAAACATCCGCCAGGCCAATCGCGGCTTGTCGGTCGCCCGCAATGTCGGTGCCCAGGCCTCCAACGGCTCCATCGTCGCCTACACCGATTCCGATTGCGTCGTCGATGAAGACTGGCTCTTTTACCTCGTCGAAGCCATGCGCGACCAGAAAGTCGACGCCATCGGCGGCCCCAACATTCCGCCCTACACCGATAGCTGGACCGCACGCTGCGTGGCCGCCAGCCCCGGCGGACCCAGCCACGTCATGATGGACGACCACCGCGCCGAACACGTCCCCGGATGCAACATGGCCTGGGACCGCGCCAAGCTCCTTGCCCTCGGCGGCTTTGATCCCCGGTTCCGCGTCGCCGGCGACGACGTCGATGTCTGCTGGCGCTGGATGGATGCCGGCCACACGATAGGTTTCGCCGCCGGTGCCATGGTCTGGCACAAACGCCGCAACACCATCCGGGCATACATCAAGCAGCAAAAAGGCTACGGCAAATCCGAGGCGATGCTGACCTTCAAGCACCCCAAACGCTTCAACCGGCTGAACTGCAGCCTGTGGAAAGGCGTGATCTACGGCGAAGGAGCCGTCGGCCTTCCGACCACCCAGCCGACGATCTATCACGGCACGCACGGCAGCGGCCTGTTCCAGACCATCTACCGCTCAACGCAATATTCCGCCTGGGCCTACGCCATGATCGTGGAGTGGTATGCTGCTGCCGCCGCACTCGCGGTCCTCTCGCTGCTCTATTGGCCGCTGGCCATCGTCGCCGCAGTCATGCTCTCGCTCTCCGCCGTCTCCATCGTCCGCGCCACGCTCGCCGCACCCCTCCCGCAAAACGCCCCCTGGTGGTGCCGGCTCGTCACCGGCTACCTGTACGCCGCACAACCCGTGGTTCGCGGCTGGACGCGCTGGAAGACCCGCATCCAGCAGGAAAAGCTGCCCGAACTGCTCAAATCCATGCCCGCCGACGAGCGCCTCATCAAGGATATCTCCCTCAGCGAGCGCGACATGTACTGGGAAAGCCAGGATGCCCGCGGCCGCGAGGATCTGCTGAAAATGATGCAGACCGAATGCAGCGAAGCCGGCTGGACCGGTGACTTCGACAACGGCTGGAAAACCTGGGACCTCGCCCTCACCGGCGACCGCTGGCACACCCTCACTGTCCGAACCGTCAGCGAGGAACTCGGCGGCGGCCGCCGCTTCACCCGCGCCCGCACCCGCATCCGCCTCTCCGGCCTCGCTCGCGGCACCGTTGGTTTCACCGGCTTATTTGTCGTCGCGTCAATTGCAGCGCTGAACGTCTGGCCCTTCGCCCTCGGCGCGGCTGGCCTGGCGGGCCTCTTTGTCCGCGTCGCCATCAGCCGAGAAAAATGCTTCGCCACCGCCGCGCGCTTCCTGATGGTCGCCGGCCGCCTCGCGGGTCTCACCCCCGTGGCCGTGCGCGGCACCGCGAAGTCGGAAATCCCTGCTATGATGCCCGAGCGCACCGAAAAGAAATCCACAACACAGGCGGCGTAACGGGAAATTCGCGATTATCGGTTTTTGATTCGAACGGTGAACGCTATAATGGAAGTATGCGGACGCGTCGGAAGATCATTGGAGCGGCATTGGCGGGGGCGGCAGTAGTCCTGGCATGCGGATGGGCGTGCACGCACAAATCCAAAGCCGACATAAGGGAACTGGAGGCGGGAATTCAGCGCGATGGCATTTTCGCGTTTCACGAAAAGACGGCTGGCGAGCTGGATTCCGGTAGAGATGTGGCTTTTCTACCTGCTGGTCGTGTGCATGTGGTTGAGTATGGAAATGCCCTGCGGGATTATGAAGGCACCTACAACATCTCTGCGGACGGTTTAATCCATTTTTCGGTTAAGGACCGCGTGGGCCAGCCCTTGAACCTTGTATCCTTGGTGTTGATGCAGGACATGAGATCATTCATTCTGCAGTCGGCAGATGTGAGCAAATCCGCATGGACTTCCAGGCAGGCAGCTCCCGATGACGTGGTCTGGATTCGACGGCGAATCAAAGAGTGGGCACCCATTGACGTGGACGCCGGGTTATAATGCGCGGAGAGGAGTGCTCATGATTGACCAATTGAAAGAGTTTCTTGCCCGCGACCCCTTTCAGCCTTTTCGCATCGTGACCACAAGCGGGCATGGCTATGAGGTGCAGTCAGCACACGCGGTGGCCATTGCCGAATCGTATCTTTTTTATTGTTACCCGCACTCTGATAAGTCGGCGCATATCCGTCTGAATCAGATTTTGGCCCTGGAAACTATGCAGGCGGCGGCGTGACCATGCCTGTCTCCTTTTTTGGTGAATCCCTGTGAGCAATCTGACCCCCGACCGCCGCGTTCCCGGGGACTGGTTCCCCGACCCCGTACCCGCCAACGTCGCCGTCGGCGCCGGCGTCTACATAGAATCCGCCTGCAGCTTCAAACGCATGAAAAGCCGCCGCCCCGACGCCGTCACGCTCGGCGATCACAGCAGCGTCTACGCCGCCACTCAATTTGCCCTTGCGGAATACGCCCGCTGCATCATCGGCGACTACACCATGCTCAACGGCGCACTCATCATGGCCGAGGAACTCATCACCGTCGGCCGCCACTGCCTCATCAGTTGGAACGTCTGCATCGCCGATTCCGACTTTCACCCCATGAGCATCCTGCAGCGCCGCCGCGACACCATCGCCCTTTCCCCCGGCGGAGACAAAACCAACCGCCCCTTCGTCCCCTGCCGCCCCGTCGTCATCGAAGACGACGTCTGGATCGGCTTCAACGCGGTCATCCTCAAAGGCGTCCGCGTCGGCCGCGGCGCCGTCATCGGCGCCGGCAGCGTCGTCACCAAGGACGTCCCCCCAATGGCCGTGGTCGTCGGCAACCCCGGCCGCGTGATCAGAATTCTGCCCGATGACGCCGGCGAACCCGAACGCGCAGCCGCAATGGGAGTACAATAATCCCGCGCCATTGCGCGTCGTGTGTTCCCACCCGGAGGCGTCCTTGTCCAGCCCCACCATCCAGTCTCCGCCCCCGACGCGATCCTTCCGCGCCCAGTTGCTCGAAACCATTCGCCAGCCCCTCTTCGGCGAACTGCTCCGCCATCGCGCCGTGGCCACTTTCCTCGCAATCCTCGCCCTCATCCAAATCGCCACCGCCGCCATGCGCCGGACGCTCGCCCCCTGCCCCTTCGCCGCCGTCACCGGCCTCCCCTGCCCCGGCTGCGGCCTCACGCGCGCCACGGTCTACTTCACGCGCGGCCACTGGCACCAGGCGTTCACACAGCACCTTTTCGCCCCCGTGGTTGTCCTCGTGCTGGCGCTACTTTGCGCCGCCGCCATAAGCCCCCGCCGTCAGCGCGATACTCTCTGCAACGCCGTGGAATCTTTCGAGCGCCGCACCGGAATCGTCTATGTCCTGGTGGCGCTTATGTTCGCCTACTGGGCCATCCGTCTGGTCGCCGGCCCGCAGGCGGCCCTGGTGCCGCTCCAATTGTAAACGCCCCTCCTCACGGTGCCGGCGGCGCATACACCGCCAGATGATTCGCCACCGCCCGCTCCCACCCCACAACGTACATATTGATCGGACTGTTGAGCAGCTCCGTCCCTCCGCCCGGCAACTGCGCCGCCATCGTGCTCGAGCCCCCGCCATCGACGACGATCGCCGCGTAAATCCCCGGAATCGTCGCGGGCAACAGGTCTGCCAGTTCCTGCATGTATAGGCCCTCGCTGTAGTGCGGCTGCTTGCCGTCCACCACCACCAGGTAAAGCACCCGGCCCGCGCGGTCCGCCCCGACGGCGGTCTTTGCGCCGATCTCGCCATGGCCCGTGGGGCAGGCATGGCCGTCGCGGACAAGTACTCCGGTTCCCGAGACGGCGTTGTAAACCAGTCCCCCCGGCACGCCAAAGCTACGCTTTGTCTCAAAAGTGGTGCCGACGCCCTCGTCGGCGTCGGTAGACGTGCGAAATGCCGGCGAGGGCACCGGCACCACTCTTACGGCAGATGCATTTTGAGACAAAGCTAACCCTGTTGTCGACGCTGATGAACATCGTCGCATCGCTATCGCCGTTGGTCGTCCCGTAAACTATTCAGCGCGAGGCCGCAACACGCGTCGGTGTCACCGGATCGCCGCTATGTGGGTAATAGTCCAGCGGACTACTCACATGGAATGGCGAAAAACCGTTGCCGTTGATCGCCACCTGCGCATGACTCGCCGCCAGAAACTCCCGCGTCGTCTGCGCCCCCATATCCCCCCGCGCCGTCGGCGATGGCGGCGTCACCAGCACCGACACCCCCGGAACCGAAAGATCCACCCTCAAACTATTCATCACCATCGGCCGCGGTGACGTGAAGACCACACGCCGGTACGTCACGCCCTTGAACAGCACCCGGCTTTCCTTCCCCGGCACAGAGCGGTGCATGTACCACAGCAGATACCCCCCGCCGGCCACGCAGCACATCCCCGCCACCAGGCACATCACCGCCGGCAAAAATCGCCCCACGCGCACCCATCGCCGCGCCGGGCGGCGGGTGAACAACCACCAGAACCCAACCAACAACAGGCAGCCGGCAAAAACTCGGCGGCCCGGCCGCATCAAACGTCATCGCTAATGTCCCATGGCCGCGGCCGGCCGGCGCTTCTGCTGCCGCTGGTCTTCCACAATCAGCCCGTCGCGCAGCACCACGCGCCGCGAACACTGCGCCCCCACCGATGGATCGTGCGTCACCAGCACAATCGTCTTCCCCTGCTCGTGCAGGGTGTGGATCATCTCCATGATCGCCGCCCCCGTCTTGCTGTCAAGATTCCCCGTCGGCTCGTCCCCCAGCAGAAATATCGGGTCGTTCATCAGCGCCCGCGCCACCGCCACCCGCTGCTGCTGCCCGCCCGAAAGCTCCACCGGGCGGTGATGCCCGCGCTCCCCCAAACCCACCATGCGGCACAGTTCCTCCGCCCGCGCCCGGCGGATGTGCGGCTTCACCCCCTGGTAAAACAGCGGCACCTCCAGATTTTCCAGCACCGTCAGCTGCGCAATAAGATTGAAATTCTGAAAAATAAATCCCAGCCGCCGCCCGCGGAACGCCGACAGAGCGTCGTCCTCCATCCCCGATACGTCCTCCCCATCCAGGATGAACTGCCCGCTCGTCGGCCGGTCCAGGCATCCCAGAATGTTCATCAGCGTGCTCTTGCCCGACCCCGACGCACCCATGATCGCCACCATTTCCCCCGCATGAATGTTCATCGAAACCCCAGCCAGCGCCTGCACCTCCACCGTCGTGCCCGGCTTCTGATATGTCTTGGTCAGATCAATCAGACGCGCCACCACCGGAGTGGTCGGAACCCCATGGGCGTGTGCCTCGTGTGTCACGGCGGTCATCCCTGCTTCCCGGCCGGCGCATCGGCGCGCTTCGTCTCCGTCTGGTCCCCATTCGGGTCCACGTCGTTCTTGCCGCGCGTCGCCGGCTCGTCATCCGGCGCATCCTTGGGCCGGCTGAGCAAAACTGTCTCCCCCTCCTTCAGCCCGTCAACAATCTCCACCATGTCCGCCGAGGCCAGACCCGTCTTCACCGGCCGCTTCATATAGGCCTGCGCCGTCCCCACAAAAACATACGACTCCCCCCCATTGACATACAACGCCTGCACCGGCACTCCCAGCACGTGCTCCAGCTCCGCCACCTGGATTTCCGCCCGCGCCGTCATCCCCGGCTTCAGATTCTTGAACTCGCCGTCCAGAATGATGTCCGTCGGATATTCCTTCAGCAGCGGGTTCGCCCACCGGTTGGAATTGTCCGCCAGCACGCTGATGTTCTTCACCTTCCCGGTCATCACCTTCCCCGGCCACGCGTCCACCGTCACCACCGCGTTCTGGTCCAACTGCACCCGGTCCAGCATCTGCTCGGCGATCTTCACCTCCACCGCCATCTGCGACGTCTCCGGCAGTTGAATCAAGACCTGGTTCTGCCGCACCTGTGCACCTTCATCTATAGGACCGGCATTGCTGTTCCAGCCCCCGCCCCCGCCGACGCTCGACTGATACACCACCATTCCGCCCGACGGGGCCTTGATCGTGCAGGCGGCTTTCTGCTCCTCCAGAAAGGCCAGCCGCGTGGATTCGATGGTGAACGTCTCCTGCTTGGCGCGCAGGTCCGTCTCCTTGGTGCGGTGCGTCGCCGTCAATCGCAGCTTCGCCCGCTCGGTCTCCTTCTTGGTTTCGTCGCGCTTGCTCTGCAGCGTCTGGGTCTGCTTCGGCTCGTCGTACTTGTTCCACACCTCCATGGCCATCTTCGCCTCGTCCAGCTTGTTCTGCGAGTCGCGAAACGCGATCTCCGCGTCCAGCACCTCGTTGCCGCTCACAAAGCCCTTGGTCGCCAGCTCGCGCGTCTGCGCCAGGTCGTCGGTCTTGCGCTTCAGGTCCGTCTCCGCGTTGATGATCGCCGTCTCCAGCGTCGCGCGCGAGGTCTTCGCGTCCCCGTTGACGAATTTGTCATACTCCAGCCGGGCCACCTCCTCGTTCATCTCCGCGGCCTTCAGGTCGCTGTCGTTCTGCATGTCCTGCAGGGCCAGGGCGTCGCGCGCCGTGTCCGCGGCCGCCTTGGCGTTTTCCACGCGTATCTTCGCGTCATCGATCTTCGCCTGAATCTCATCGCTGGAAAGCTGCACCAGCACATCCCCCTCCTTCACCCGCGATCCCTCCGGCACAATCGAAATGATCGTCGTCACCCCTTCCACCAGGCTGCGCACCTCCTCATTGCGCGTCGCCTTCAGCTCCCCGCTCAGGTTCACACGCACATGAATGTTCGTCGGCGTCACAGTGTACGTGAGGATGCCCGCCTTGGCCGGTGCCCGGAAATAAAAGTATCCGCCCGTCCCCATGCCCGCCAAAGCCGCAATAAGAATCGCCGCAACCACCGGTACCTTGCGCGATACCTGACGCTTGCGCGCCGGCCCGCGCGGCTGAAACGGCGGTGCATTGCGGGGATTGGCGGATGCTGGTGTGGCGAGGGTCATAACGCTCCGAAACTTCTAAAGGGTCGGAACCACATCTAGCCATATGCGGCAATATGATTCCCGCCCATCTTAGCAACATAGCCCCCCAAAGGCCACGCCGCCAAAAATCAAACCGCACCTCATTCATGCGATTGCCGCTGTTTGGCCCCGGCCCCCGGGCCGGGTATGACCAGTAACGCCGGCACCCTCCCGATCCAACCTCGGCAACGCCGGGGGCCAGGCCCTTACACTTTTCCAACCCGTCACTGTTTCTTGCATACACCCCCGCCCAAACCATCTCAAAAGTTTCTCTTGTTTCCCCCGCCCCCCCGGCGATAATGCCAGCCGGAAAACGCCGATAATCTCCGGCCGATCATCGGCGCATCCCTCAATGGACCACGCAACGAAAAGGTACACGCATGACCATCTCCTACGACACCGCCACCTGCCGGAACTTTGATGCCACCATCAACCTCGAATGGCTCTGCACCAACGGCCTCGGCAGCTATTCCTCCGGCACCGTCAGCGGCGCCAATTCCCGCAAATACCAGGGCTACCTCGTCGTCGCCGCACGCCCCCCCGTGGACCGCTACGTCATGCTCTCCCGCGTCGAAGACCGCATCATCGTCGGCAGGGCCCCCGGCATTTCCTTTGACCTCTCCACCGACGAATTTCCCGAAGTCGTCCATCCGCAGGGATTTCAAAACCTCATCTCCTTTGACGAGGGACACGGCCCCGTATGGCGCTTCCAGATTGGCGAGGCCGTGGTGGAAAAATCCATCACCCTC
>Ga0302320_10028395_pt1 | contig 10742 bp, 7 predicted proteins | sample Bog_T0_3_FD_202130 | JGI IMG/M metagenome (GOLD analysis project Ga0302320, IMG submission 202130) | Peat permafrost microbial communities from Stordalen Mire near Abisko, Sweden - Bog_T0_3 | ecosystem: Environmental > Terrestrial > Soil > Wetlands > Peat | place: Sweden: Abisko, Stordalen Mire... | reverse complement strand
TCAGCGGGATGTCCAGGACCTGGCCGTACTGCCGGTCCAGTTCCGCCTTGAGCAGGGCCCGCTCCGGGCTGCCCGGGGCATAGGACCGGGCGGGTTCGTTGTAGGATTCAGGAAGCTGGAAGATCGCGTTGGTCATGATGCTCTCCTTCTCATATCGATATATAACTGCACTTATAAAGATCATAAAATTCATTCGATACATATCAGACATGAGCGTGATTCATGATTACAATTAACCCATTTTCTTGCTTTCATTTACGGGCGGTGCCCGCCCTGGACCGGTGGGTGCGCCGTTTCGGCCGCACCAGCTACGCCCTGGTGGTGGTGCTCACGTACCTGCTCGCCGCCACCGCCCTGGGGCTGGCCGCGGCGCCGGCCCTGGCCGCGGCGGCGCGGCTGTTCGCCCTGGCGGCGCGGCTGCCCCCGCCGCTGGCCTGGGGCCTGCGCGGGTTCGCCCTGGCCCTGGGCTGGTTCATCTTCGGCCTGGCGCTGCTGGGGGTGGTGGCGCTGTACAACAAGCTCCTGCCCACCCGGGTGCGGCCCTACCGGGGCGGCTACTACACCCTCCAGGCCGTGCCCTGGTTCCTGCACAACGGCCTGTTCTACTTGGTGCGCTTCACCTTCCTGCCCTTCGCCACCCTCACCCCCCAGGGCGTCTGGTTCCTCAGGGCCATGGGCATGAAGATCGGCCGCCACGCCTTCATCAATACGGAGTATATCAGCGACCCCAGCCTGATCACCATCGGCGACGACGCGGTGGTCGGCGGGAGCGTGCGCATATTCGCCCACTACGGGGGCGGCGGCAACCTGGTGATCGCCCCGGTGGTGGTGGGCCACCGGGCCACCCTGGGGCTGGCGTGCTGCGTCATGGGCGACGTGGTCATCGGCGACGACGCGGTGATCCTGCCCCACAGCGTGTTGTTGCCCGGCAGCCGGGTGGGGCCGGGGGAGACCTGGGGCGGGGTGCCGGCCCGGCCCATGCCCAGAGAGGAGATGGACCGCCTGAAGGAGCTCACCCGGGGCCTTTGTGCCCCCGGTCAAGGGTCCCCCCGCCGGGAGGGGGTAGAGTAGGGGAGTGGAAACAACCTTGATTCCCCTGATCCGCTCGAATGTCCTGGTGCTTTCCCTGCTGCTCGGGCCGGCCGCCTCCGCCCAGGAGAACATCGCCAGCTACCCCCTCCAGCCGCCCGGGCTCACCTCCATCACCGTGCTGGACCACGAGGGGCGCTACGTCGGGCGGATCCTGCCCCAGCGGCGCTACTGGATCTCCATCGACCGGGTTCCGGCCTTCCTGCAGCAGGCCCTGCTGGCGGTGGAGGACGCGCGCTTCTACGAGCACGGCGGCATCGACCTGCGCGGCATCGCCAGGGCCGCGCTGAAGGATGTGGTCAAGGGCCGGCTGGCCGAAGGGGGCTCGACCATCACCCAGCAGCTGATCAAGAACAAGTTCCTGACCAGCGAAGTCTCCCTGGACCGCAAGGTCAAGGAGGCCCGCATGGCCCTGGAATTCGAGAAGCGGTACTCCAAGCGCCAGATCCTGGAGATGTACTTCAACGAGATCTACTACGGCAACGGGACCCTGGGCATCGTCCAGGCGGCCCGGTTCTACTTCAACAAGAGCGTGGAGGACCTGAGCGACGCCGAATGCCTCATGCTGGCCGGCGTGCCCAAGAACCCGGGGCGCTACAATCCGCTGGGGAAACCGGCCGACGTGGCCGCGCGCCGGGACGTGGTGCTGAAGCGGCTGGTGGACCTCGACCTGATCACCCCCAGGCGCAGGCTGGAGCTGCGGGCCCACCCGGGCGCCGCCCAGGGCCCCGGAGTGGCGCCGTACTACCTGGCCGAGATCCGGTACCGGCTGACGGAGCGCTACGGCGCCGACGCGGTGGAACAGGGGGGCCTGGAGGTGACCGCCGCCATGGACCTGGACCTGCAGCGCAAGGCAGAGCAGGCGCTGCGCGAAGGGGCCAAGCGGATCGCCCCCGATCTGCAGGGCGCGCTGTTCTGCATGGACCCGGCCACCGGGGACGTACTGGCGGCGGTGGGGGGCGTGGACGGAGGCCAGGGCGGCCTCAACCGGGCCTTTTCCACCAAGCGCCAGCCGGGGTCGGCCATCAAGCCGCTGATCTATGCCGCGGCCCTGGAAAAGGGGATCACCGCCGGCAGCATCTGGAACGACACTCCGGTGGCCTACCATTGGGGCAACGGCCAGGTCTGGAAACCGCAGAACTACGGCGGAGAGCGGTTCGGCGACCTGTCCATGCGGCAGGCCCTGGCCCACTCGGACAACGTCGTCACGGTGAAACTGCTGGAGGCCATCGGGGTCCCGTACTTCGTGGATTTCGCCGGGAAGCTGGGGCTGCCGTTGCGGGCCGAAAGCGGGCTGTCCCTGGCCCTGGGCGCCGATGACGTCACCCTCAGCGACCTGGTGCAGGCCTACACCCCCCTGGCCGCCGGGGGGTCCCGGGCCACGGCCCGCACCATCCTCCGGATCCATGACCGCAGGACCGGCGCCTGGACCGACATCCCACCCACCGTGACCCCGGGCTTCACCCCCGCCGCCGCCTTCGTCACCACCCAGATGATGAAGGACGTTCTCACCTACGGCACCGCCAAGTCCCTCAAGAAGTTCAGCCAGACCCGGCCCGCCGCCGGGAAGACTGGCACCACCGAGGAGTACCGCGACGCCTGGTTCATCGGCTATACCCCGCAGCTCATCACCGGGGTCTGGGTAGGCTGGGATCAGCCACGGTCCGGGGGCCGCGGCTTCACCGGCGGCACCGCGGCCGCGCCCATCTGGGAACGGTTCATGACCCGGGCCCTGGCCGGGAAGCCGGTGGTGGATTTCACCCAGCCGGACACCGTGGTGGCGGTGGCCATCGATCCTGCCACGGGCGCGGTGGCGGCCGAGGATGATCCTAAAAAGCAGGAGGAATACTATATTGTCGGGACCGAGCCCAAGCCTGCCGGGGAACCGCCCGCTGCCGTGGCCGCGCCCGTGGTGGAAGGGCAGCCGGCCGTCCAGGACAAGGCCTGGGATAAGGTCCAGTAGTCATTTGGGAGCTAGACAACGGCCTAGCAGGTTGCCAGGATGGAGACTCCGACCTAAGATGTGTATGTCGGGTGGGAGGAATACACATAATGCGGACCAACATAGTCATCGACGATGTGCTTATGCGTGATGTACTCAGGGTTACTGGATTGAAGACCAAGAGGGAGGCTGTTGAAATGGGCCTTCGATCCTTGCTTCGGCTGCGGCAGCAGGAAGACGTCCGGAAGTTCCGCGGCAAGCTGCATTGGGAAGGCAACCTCGACGAGATGAGGAACGATAAATGATTTTTGTCGATTCGAGTGTCTGGATCGATTACTTCCGTGGAGCCTGCACCTCACAGGCTGAATTGTTGGATAGCCTGCTTGGGAGTGAGCCCTTATTGATTGGTGATCTGGTCTTGGCAGAGGTTCTCCAGGGTTTTCAGAATGATCGGGATTTCAACAGAGCCAAACAACTAATTACCTCCTTTCAAACCATAAACGTTGTTGACACAGAAATTGCCATCCAGGCTTCGCGGAATTTCAGAATACTGCGGGGTCATGGTGTAACCGTTCGGAAAACAATCAACACATTGATTGCAACCCGCTGCATCAAGAATGGATTTGTTTTGCTTCATAGCGATAAAGACTTCGATCCATTTGAGGATCACCTTGGGCTTCGGGTGGCTCACAAGAGAAATTAACGAAGAAGTCCCTGCAGAAACCGAAAAGCCACTTCTTGGTGCCTCTCGGTGGGTCGGCGCCCCGGTCGGGCCTGGCGCCAGCTTAGTTAAGGCCTTTCAGCTTTTTATCCATTTTTTATCCGTGCGCCACGATCGGCGCTTACATCTCAGGAGGTTGCAGTATGACAGCGTGAGATGAAGGCCTTGCTACACAGGAGATGGGGGTGGGGCCCCCGGGATCGGGCTGCAGGGCTAGGTCTCAAACTGCTGGGCGCTGCATAGGCCTTAAGGGCCTGGGTGGTGAGCGGACCCAGAAAAGGCGGGGAGTACTCCGTCAAGTATGCCTGGGTTTCTGGAGACCTCCCTTCTAGTCAACTTCGATTGATCCAAACGTGATCCAACGGTGCTAGCCTTTTCTCCCCGGGGAGGTGTCCCATGGAAACCTACCAGCACCTTCGCATCGACGCCCGCGATCTGGCCGAGGCCCTGGAAAGCCACCTGGACGAGGGCGCGTGGCTGCTGGACATGGAAACCGGGGAGGTGGTCTTCGCCGGGGCGGAGGATGAGGACCTGGCGGAGGATGAGAACTGGGGGGATTCGGACCGGTTCATGGCCATCCCCGCCATGGATCCCGGCGAAGGGTTCCAGATCATGGAGGATTTCGTGGACGGGCTGCCGGAGGGGGAAGGCTGCCGGGCCCTGGCCCGGGCCCTGCGGCTGCCCAGGCCGTTCCGCTGCTTCAAGGACACGCTGCAGGATTTTCCCACCCTGCGCCAACAGTGGTTCCAATTCCATGATGAAAGGGTGCTGAAATACGCCGGGGAATGGACGGAGGACCACTTGCCCGGGGCACAACTGTTCACGAAATAGCCCCCCTTGAGGGCCACTCCCCCAGGACGCCACCGGCCCAGCGGGGCCCGCTCTTCAGTTAGGTTACGATAGAGGGCGGAGATCACGTGGCGCTCATCAGCATGCTCAGCAGTCCGCACCCGCCCCGGCGTCTGCTGGGAAGGCCGGAACCCCAGGATCTGCTGGCCTCCCGCCTGCCCTGGATCCTGGCCAGCATGCTGATCTGGGTCATGATGATCCTCCTGCGCCTGGTCTGGCTGCAGGTGGTGGAGCACGCCTACTACCGGACCCGGGCCGAGCACCAGCACACCGTGGTGATCCCCGTCGAGCCGATCCGGGGCGAGCTGCGCGACCGCAGGGGCGGTTCCCTGGCCATCTCCCTGAAGGTGGACAGCCTGTTCTGCACCCCGCCTTCCTTCTACCCGGACTACCGGGCCGGCAAGGGGGATGCGGTGCGCAACTGGGGCGACCCGGACCGGGACGCCGCGAAGAAGGAGGCGGCCCAGCTGGCGCCCATCCTGGATGCGCCGGTGCCGGTGGTCCTGGAGAAGCTCCTGCGGAAAAAGCCTTTCGTCTGGATCGAACGGCAGCTGGCTCCGGGCAAGACCGCCGCCATCCGGGCGCTCAAGCTGGACGGGGTGGACTTCCTGCCGGAGAGCAAGCGCCAATACCCCAGGGGCAGCCTGGCCTGCCAGATCGTGGGCTTCACCAACATCGACGGCATCGGCCAGTTGGGCATCGAACGGTCCTTCAACGAGCAGCTGGCGGGCCAGGAGGGCGAGCTCATCGCCCCCCGGGACGCCAAGGGGCGCCTGCTGATCATGGAGGAGAACTTCGCCAAGATCCCGGTGAACGGCTCCACCCTCCAGCTCACCCTGGACGCCACCATCCAGCACCTGGTGGAGACGGCCCTGGAGGAGGGGGTGGAGCGCAGCCACCCGGCCAACGCCTACGCCGTGGTTGTGGATCCCAACACCGGGGAGATCCTGGCCATGGCCGGGACCCCGACCTTCGACCCCAACCACATCATGCCGAAGAAGTTCATGAACCGCAGCGAATCCGAATGGTCCGCCGCCGACAAGGAGGAGTACCGGCAGTACCAGGACCGGCAGCGGGCCGCCCGCAAGGTGCATCCGGTGGAGGACAGCTACGAGCCGGGCTCCACCATGAAGATCTTCACCACCGCCATCGCCCTGGAAGAGCGCAAGGTGCACCTGGGGGAGATCATCAACTGCGAGGGCGGCCGCTGGTACCACAACGGCGCCACCATCACCGACGACCACCATTTCGGCCAACTCACCTTTGAGGAAATTCTCTGGCACAGCTCCAACATAGGCGCCGCCAAGATCGGCACGCGCCTGGAGCCGGCGGTGCACTACCAGTTCCTGCGCAAGTTCGGGTTCGGCGAGCCCACCGGGCTGAATTTTCCCGGGGAGACCCAAGGCCGGCTGCTGGCGCCGGACCGCTGGAGCGCCACCACCCAGCAGACCATGTGCTACGGCTACGGCCTGTCGGTCTCGCCCCTGCAGATCCTCATGGCCGGGTGCGCCCTGGCCAACGGCGGCCGGCTCATGCAGCCCTACCTCGTGCAGAAGATCTTCAACGACCAGGGGGTGATGCTCGCTGAGTTCAAGCCCAAGGTCAAGGACCAGGTGCTCAGCGAGGAGACCTCGGCCATGATGCGGGAAGCCCTCAAGGGGGTCATCCTCAACGGGACCGGGCACCGGGCCAAGCTGGACGGCGGCGTGGAGGCCTTCGGCAAGACCGGCACCGCGCGCAAGCTCATCAACGGCAAGTACGATCCCAAACGGCACTACGCCTCCTTCATGGGCTTCTTCCCGGCCGACAGGCCCCAGTACGGGATCCTGTTCATGCTGGACGACCCGGCCGGGGATGTGGAAGGCGGCCAGGTGGCGGCGCCGCTGTTCAAGGAGGTGGCCGACGGGATCATGCGCTACCGCATCTCCGCCCGGGACCTCGAACCGGAGCCGGACCTGAGGCTGGGCCTGCGGGACTGGCCGGTGAGCGAGAACGACGAGGCGGTGGTACACGTGGAGGTGGGCAAGGTTCCGGACCTGAAGGGGCTCACCGTGAAATCAGCCATCCAGCGGGTGATCCTGGCCGGCGGCACGCCGGAGTTGGAGGGGCCGGGCCAGCTCGGCCCCGACGTGCTCAGGGTCCAGGACCAGAGCCCGCCGGCCGGGACCGCCCTGGAACCGCAAACCGTGGTGAAGATCAGAGCGGGGAGCCCATGAAGTTCGTTGACTGGATGCGGGACGAGGACGTGCGGGACGTCGAAGGGCCGCCGGCGGCCCAGGTGGAGCAGGTGACCTGCGACAGCCGGGAGGCGGGGCCAGGCTGGGCCTTCGTGGCCCTCCCGGGGGAGCACCGGGATGGCGCGGCGTTCGTGCCGGAGGTGCTGGCCCGGGGGGCCGCGGCCATCCTCTGCGACCGGGACCTGCCGCTCCCGGCCCAGGTCCCCTTCGCCCGCCTGGGCGACGGCCGGCGCACCATGGCGCTCCTGGCCCGGAAGCTGTATGGCGACCCGGACCAGCGGCTGGCCCTCATCGGCGTCACCGGCACCAACGGCAAGACCACCACCACCACCCTCATCCGCCAGCTCCTGCGGCTTTCGGGCCGGGGCTGCGGGCTCATGGGCACCATCCTCAACGCCGCCGGCGACCTGGAGGAGACGGCCGTGCACACCACCCCCGAAAGCCCGGTGTTCTACCGCTGGATCAAGGCTTCGGCGGACGCGGGGGACGCGGCCATGGCGGTGGAAGTCTCCAGTCACAGCCTAGTGCTGGACCGGGTGCACGGCGCCCGCTTCCAGGTGGGCCTGTTCACCAACCTCACCCAGGACCACCTGGATTTCCACCTGGACATGGAATCCTACTTCCAGGCCAAGACCCGGCTGTTCCCCATGTGCGGGCGCGGCCTGGTCAACGCAGATGATCCGTACGGCCAGCGGCTCCTCGCTTCGGCAGCCGGGCTGCGCTCCTATGGCCTGGACCGGGACGCGGACTACCGCGTCTCGGAACTGGCCCTCAGCCCGGTGGGCACCTCGTTCCGCCTGACCACCCCGGCCGGGTGCTGGAAGGTGGACAGCCCGCTGCTGGGCCGGTTCAACGCCTACAATCTGCTGGCCGCCCTGGCCGCCCTGGCGGAGGCCGGCTTCGAACTGCCGCGATTGCTGCCGGCGCTCCCGGGCCTCACCGGCGCGGCGGGCCGGCTGGACCGGGTCAACTGCGGCCAGCCGTTCGGCGTGCTGGTGGACTACGCCCACACCCCCGACGCCCTGGAGAAGCTGCTGGCCGAAGGCCGGCGCCTGCTGCCGCCGGGAGGCCGCCTGCACGCCCTGTTCGGCTGCGGCGGCGACCGGGACCGGGGCAAGCGGCCGCTCATGGCCCGGGCCGTTGCCGCGGGCGCGGACGTGGTCTGGCACACCTCCGACAACGCCCGCTTCGAGGAGCCCGACGCCATCCTGGACGACGGCGCCCGGGGCATGCCCGAGGCGCTGCTGGGGGACCCGGCCCGCTACCACCGCATCGCCGACCGGGCCCTGGCCCTGGCCGCGGCCGTGGCCGACTGCCGCCCCGGCGACCTGCTGCTGCTGGCGGGCAAGGGCCACGAGCCGTACCTGGACGTGCAGGGGGTCAAGCACCCCTACAGCGACCGCGGGGCGGCGGAGGCGGCCCTCCAGGGCCGGCCGATTCCCCGCCCCTGGGCCGCGGAGGTGGCACGATGAGCCCCTGGAGCCTCGGCCAGGTCCAGGCGGCGGTGGGCGGTGAGCTGCTGGGGGACGGGAACCCGGCGCCCGCGGCGCTGTCCATGGACACCCGCACCCTCCGCGCCGGCGACTGCTTCGTGGCCATCCGCGCCCAGCGGGACGGCCACGCCTTCGCCGCCGAGGCCGTGGCCAAGGGGGCCGTGGCCCTGCTGGTGGACCACGGGCTCGGGGTCGACGTGCCCCAGCTGGTGGTGCCGGACACCCTGGCGGCGCTGCAGCGCTGGGGCCAGGCCCGGCTCGCGGCCTGCCGCCCCCGGGTGGTGCTGGCCATCACCGGGTCCGTGGGCAAGACCTCCACCAAGGAACTCCTGGCCGGTGCCACGGGGGGCTGGAAGACCCCGGGCAACCGCAACAACGCCCTGGGCCTCCCGGAGGCCCTGGCCACCCTGCCCGAAGGCCTGGAGGCGGCGGTGCTGGAGATGGGCATGAGCAACCCGGGCGAGATCCGCCGCCTCACCGAGATCGCGCCGCCGGATTTCGGCCTGGTCACCAACATCGGCGGCGTCCACATGGAGAACTTCGCCGACGGCCAGCAGGGCATCGCCCGGGCCAAGGGCGAACTGGTGGAGGCCCTGCCGGCGGACGGAGCCTGGGTGCATCTGGCCGGCGACCCCTGGTGCCGGTGGGTGGCGCTGCAGCCCTGGGCCCGGGCCCGGGCGGTGCCGGTGGGGCCGGAGGCCGCTTTCGGCTGGGAGGACGAGGCCAGCCTGGGCCTGCACGGCGAAGCCTTCGTCCTGCGCCATCCCGGCGGCAAGGTGCCGGTGCGGCTGCGGCTGCGCGGCGTCCACCACATGCGCAACGCGGCCCTGGCTGGCGCCCTGGCGATCCTGGCCGGCTTCGAGCCCGAAGCGGTGGCGGCGGGCCTGGGGCTGGCGGAACCCCTTCCCGGGCGGGGCCGGCTGCACCCCCTGCGGGACGGCGGCTGGCTCCTGGACGAAAGCTACAACGCGGTGACGGAATCGATCCTGGCCTGCGCCCGGACGCTGCTGAGCCTCGAGGGCGGCGAAGCCGTGGCGGTGCTGGGCTGCATGCGCGAGCTGGGCCCCGCCGCGGAAAACCTGCACCGGCAGACCGGAGAGGGGCTGAGGGCGCTGGGGCTGGGGCGGGTCCTGGTCTACGGCGACTACGCCCGGGCCCTGGCCCAGGGCTTCGGCCCGGGCGCCCGGGCCTATCCCAACTTCGAAGCCATGCGCGACGACCCCGCGGGCCTGGGCTCCATTCCCGCCGGGGCGCGGATCCTGGTCAAGGGCAGCCTGTACTGGCGCGCCGCCCGGGCCGTGGACTGGCTTCTGGAGCGGGCCGGGATCCCGTAGCCACGGCCCTTCCGCTTGCAAAAAAACGTAAACCTCAACCCACATTGTATAATGGACGCCCATGATTCCTTGGCTGCTCTTTCCCCTGCGCGACGCCATCCCCGGCTTCACCGTGTTCCGCTACGTCACCTTCCGGGCGGCCATGGCCGCGGCCTCAGCCATGATCCTGTCGCTCCTGTTCGGGCCGCTGGTGATCCGCACCCTGTCCCGGCTCAAGATGAACCAGCCGATCCTGGCCGACGGCCCGGAGAACCACCAGGTCAAGGCCGGCACCCCGACCATGGGCGGCGCCCTCATCGTGGGCGCCATCGTGGTGTCCACGGTGCTCTGGTGCGACCTGGCCAGCGGCGGCATCTGGGTGGCCCTGGTGTCCCTGGTGGGGTTCGGCCTGGTGGGCGCCTGCGATGACGCCAAGAAGCTCATGCGCAAGCAGAACCTGGGCCTCAGGAGCTGGCAGAAGATGCTCCTGCTCACGGGCATCTCGCTCCTGGTGGCCTACCTGATCCTGCACTTCAACCTGCGCGGCCCCTTCACCGAACAGCTGTCCGTGCCCTTCTTCAAGAACTTCAAGCCGCACGTGGGCGTCTTCCTGGTGCCGTGGATCTGGCTGGTGATGGTGGGCACCAGCAACGCGGTGAACCTCACCGACGGCCTGGACGGCCTGGCGGTGGGCGGCACCCTGATCGTCGCCACCACCTTCGCCATCCTGGCCTACGTGGCCGGCCACGTGAAGATCGCGGCCTACCTCATGGTGCCGCACGTGCCCGGGGGCGGCGAGCTCACCGTGTTCATGGCCGCCATGGGCGGGGCCTCCCTGGGCTTCCTGTGGTACAACGCGCACCCGGCCGAAGTGTTCATGGGCGACACCGGCTCCCTGGCCCTGGGCGGCGCCCTGGGCACCGTGGCCATCATGATCAAGCAGGAGCTATTGCTGGTGATCGCCGGCGGCCTGTTCGTGCTGGAGGCGGTCAGCGTCATCCTCCAGGTGGGCAGCTTCAAGCTGCGGGGCGGCAAGCGGATCTTCCGCATGGCCCCGTTCCACCATCACATGGAGCTGGGCGGCCTGAAGGAGACCAA
>Ga0302320_10028394_pt1 | contig 10742 bp, 11 predicted proteins | sample Bog_T0_3_FD_202130 | JGI IMG/M metagenome (GOLD analysis project Ga0302320, IMG submission 202130) | Peat permafrost microbial communities from Stordalen Mire near Abisko, Sweden - Bog_T0_3 | ecosystem: Environmental > Terrestrial > Soil > Wetlands > Peat | place: Sweden: Abisko, Stordalen Mire... | reverse complement strand
TTCATAAAGCAAGACGCGCAAGCAAGATGCAGCGCTCAAACCCTACCATCGGCAACTCGGTCAAGAATCGGGGCGTGAAACCACAAGCCTCTCAAAACCGCGGGTGCTCCAGGTCTCGCGTCTGAGACCTGGTATTCCACGCCCGCCAACAGAACACGAACTGGAAATTCCCCCTTGCCACTTGCAGAAAATATCCCTCCCCGGCGCACATTGGAAATCGAGCCAAGCGCGACAAAGATCTCATAAGTGACATCGCGCCGCCTCACCTTCCTGGAAGCGTCAAATGTGGCCCGGGTTCAACCCCCCGTCACCAGTCAACCCTGTATTATGAAGGCGCCTGAGAAATTAAAGGGAGCCTTTTGGCACAGCCAATGGACAGCGCGATGCAGGGACGGCGATTCGGTTCGGGATTCGGCACGGGCGTGTTGCTGGGCCTGCGGAAGCATTGGCGGCTGGCCAGCGCGGGCGTGTTGCTGCTTGCGGTCGGCGTCGCCACCGGAGCCTTGCTTGCTTCTTCCCACAGCGGAAAGCCGGCAGCCGTTGTTGTTCCCTATCCTCACGAACTGGCTCAGGTCAGCTTTGCCGTGGCTGGCGACGTGATTCCGCATGAACCAGTCAGGGCCGCGGCAGCCGCAGCGGCCGGCTCTGACCCAACCAACACCGCTGGCTGGGGCGCGCTGTTCAGCGATGTGAGCGACGTCTTCCACAAGGCTGACTTCGGCTTCGTCAATATGGAAACGCCGGTCGCGCCCGCTCACTCGCGCGGGTCGAAGCCCTTCATGTTTGACGCGCCGGTGGCATTGATTGAAGCCCTCAAAGCCAGCGGCATCAAGATCGTTTCGTTTGCCAACAACCACGTCATGGATCAAGGCTGGGCTGGATTCAACGAGACCCGCGAACACCTGCGCGACGAAGGCATGCTCTTCGCCGGATCGGGCGACACCGCTGCGGACACGTTTCAACCCGTCATTACCGAAGCCAACGGCATCAAGGTGGGCTGGCTGGGCATGACCCGCTGGCTCAACGGCAATCGCAACCCCGACAAGGCCGATCAGCCCCACGTGAACTTCTTCCCCTACGCCAACGAGGGCGGCGGCGCAACGGGAGCGGACGAGGCCACCGTGCTCGAAGCCGTCAAGCAGGCGCGGACCAAGTGCGATTTTCTGGTCGTGTCCATTCACTGGGGCATCGAATACGCGCCCGCGCCGCGGCCGGAAGATGTCGATATTGCCCACAAGATGCTGGATGCCGGAGCCAGCGTTGTTGTCGGCCACCATCCACACGTCTTGCAGCCGGTGGAAACCTACACCACGCAGGATGGCCGCAACACCGTCATCTTCTATTCGCTGGGAAACTTTCTATCCAACCAGTCGCGCAGCTACGTCGATGGCCTGATGCCTGACAAGGATGGCGACCCGCGCGATTCGATGATTGCCTTGTTCTCCGCTGTGCGCAAGGACTACGGACCGGCAGGAATCCGCGTTGAGCTAGGCCATGTCGGAATTCTTCCCGTCTGGGGCGAAAACAATCGCAATGACATGGCGCGCGGGCTGGCGAAGACCACCGTGATTCGCCCCGTCCTGATCGACCGCGAGATACCCAAGCTGCAAGCGCGGCTGGATGAATTGACCAAGTTGACGCCGAGCGGAGGGAAGCTGCCTGCCCCGAATGACAAGGAATTTATCGAGGTTACCAATCAGCTCAAGCTGCTGACTGATCGCCGCGCGCTGTTACTCATTCGGACTGGCGATGACTATGTGATCGATCCGCCGAAGCTGCCTGCCAAGCCTTGAACCGCTTCAATACCCGCTAGCCACCAGCCAGGCCTCGGTTAATTCAACCGACGGCTTCTTCTCCGCAAGCATTTGCGCGTGGGCCAGCTTCACCAGCACATCCGCCTCAATGTTCACGGGAGCGCCAGCCGCCAGTGTATGCAGGTTAGTCCTCCAATAAGTCAACGGCAGGATGGCGATCGAGATCGTCTCGCCGTCGAAATCGGCAATCGTCAGGCTGATGCCTTCGACGGCCACCGAACCCTTGTGCACCATCCAGGGCCGCACATTCTCGGGAACCAGGACCTTGAGAGTCCAGTCAGTTGTCTGTTTGTTAAAGAGAGGGTTCGATTCTGGAATCACCGAGTCGAGCGCGGTCATCGTACCTGTGCCGTCCACGTGGCCCTGCACAATATGACCGCCCAGAGGGCTTCCTGCGGCGGTTGGCAATTCCAGGTTGACCTTTGCCCCCGGAGCAAGCGACCCCAGCGAGGTCCGATCCAGCGTCTCCTGCGCCAGGTCGGCGTGGAAGAGCCTTGGGTCCACATCGAGGGCGGTCAGGCACACGCCTGAAACGCCGAGCGAGTCGCCCTCGCGCAGTCGCCCGGCCAGCCCCGGCGCCTCAACCGTAATGCGCCGCACGCCGCCCGTGTCGACCACGCTGACCAGCGTTCCTGTCTGCTCAATGATCCCGGTAAACATGGATATAGTTTACGAGAAGCAGTGGCGAAGAAGTGAAGCGAAGCAGGGAAAACTGACCACTGATCACTGTCCACTGTCTTTCTCCCACGGGTTTCTGAGCAACGAAGACAGCCCGAGATCGTTGCCGTAGCGCTCCACTTCAACCTCGGCCATGCGAATTGGATGCGTCATTCCGCGGAAAGCCGGTACGGCGTCGGAGCCCATAATCTGTGGCGAAACAAACATATGCACGCGGTCAACGAAGCCGCCCTCAAGCAGGGCCGTGTTCAGCCGCGTTCCAGTCTCCGTGAGCACGGTTAGAATTCCTTCCTCACCTAATTTATCCAGGACCTTGCCGAGCGGCACCCGCCCGGCTTCAGCAGGGAGCACTTCAACACGAATGCCACGCTTTTGCAAGGCTTCAATGCGCGCAGAATCGCGGGAAACCGTGAAGATCACCAGGTCCTTGTCAGCAGAATTCACCATCTTTGAGTTCAGCGGCATGCGCAGCGCGGAGTCCAGCACGATGCGCAGCAGCGGTCTGCGGCGGCGCAATCCGCTGCGGTCAGTCAGCAATGGGTCGTCTTCAAGCACAGTATCGACGCCGGTGAGAGCCGCATCGGCCTGCCAGCGCAGCGGCTGCACGGCAGCTCTGGAAGCGTCGCAAGTGATCCAATAGACGCTGCCTGGAGCATGTTGACCGGGCGGTGGTCCGATGCGGCCATCGAGCGTCATGGCCACCTTCATCAGCACCAGCGGGCGTTTGTGCTGGCACCAGCGCGCGAATCCTTCGTTGAGCCGCCGAGCCTGAGCTTCACATGGGCCCAGCACCGTCTCCAGGCCGGCCGCGCGCAGACGCTCCATTCCGTGGCCGGCAACGGCCGGATTCGGGTCGATGGTGGCTGCCACAACACGCCCTAATCCCGCCGCAATCAAGGCCTCGCTGCAGGGGCCGGTCCGCCCGGTGTGATTGCATGGCTCCAGAGTTACGTATGCCGTGCCGCCGCGGAGCCGTTCGCCGGCATGTTCCTTTGCCGCTCTGAGCGCAACCACTTCAGCATGTTCCTTGAGCTCATATTCATGCCAGCCTTCGCCCGCAATCTGTCCGGCATGGTCGAGAATGATGCAACCTACTGCCGGGTTCGGCGAGGTGACCCCGATGCCGCGGCGGGCAAGCTCCAGCGCCCGCTGCATCCAGTGAAGATCTTGCTCCGAGGTTTGACTTGAGCTGGGCATGTGATTCCAGTTATTCCAGCAAAGAATCTACAAATGCGGCTGGCGAGAACTCCAGCAGGTCGGTCATCTGCTCGCCGACGCCGACAAATCTGACCGGCAGGTTCAGCTCCTGGGCAATGGCCACGGCGATGCCCCCTTTGGCCGTGCCGTCGAGCTTTGTAAGAACAATGCCGGTCACCCCGGCTGCCTGTGTGAAGAGCCGCGCCTGCTGCAAGCCATTCTGCCCGGTGGTTGCATCCATCACCAGCAACACTTCGTGCGGCGCGCCAGGGATGAGCCTGGCCGCGGTGCGGCGCATCTTCTCCAACTCGTCCATCAAGCCTGTTTTGGTATGCAGGCGGCCGGCGGTATCGACGATCAGCTCATCAATATTTCGAGCCTTGGCCGCCGCGATTGCGTCATAGAGTACCGCTGCCGGGTCGCCCCCTTGCCGGGTCTTGATCATCTCGACCCCAGACCGCGCGGCCCAGACTTCCAATTGCTCAATGGCCGCGGCGCGAAACGTGTCCGCGGCGCACAACAAGACTGAGCGCCCTTGAGCTCGGTACCAGGCGGCGAGCTTGCCGGCGGAAGTGGTTTTGCCGGTGCCGTTGACGCCGACAAGGAATGTGACTTTGGGCGGGGCCTCAGGCATAGAAACCGGCCGCTGCGGCGCTTCTAAAATGGCGCGCAACTGGGCCTTGAGCAGGTCGCGCAACTCGTCGCCGCCTTCGATGGCCTGACGGCGGGCGCGGTCGCGCAAAGCGTCCAAAATCAGTGTGGTTGTCTGCACCCCGATATCGCTGGTCAGCAGCGCGGACTCAAGATTTTCAAGGGTGGATTCGTCGACGGTGCGGGTGAGGGCGACGATGCCCTCGATCTTCGAGGAGAGAGACTCGCGTGTGCGAGATACCGCCTGCTTCATCCGATCGAAAAAGCCGGCCTTTGGAGCATCTGCCTGGGCGGGGATCTCCGCGTCTTTTTTGCCGCCAAAAAACTTCATCGTTGAGTCGTCCAGACTTGAGTTTAGAGCATCGGGGCTCGAGAGTCAGCGAGCAGCGAGCCGGCAGCGCGGCTTTCCCGCGTCAACGAGCTTAGGGAATGTTGAACGGGGAACAAGGGAGACGAAGAAGTGCAAGAAAATGCTTGTGCGCAGCGAGGGAGTTGGGGAAGAATCGCAGAACAGCAACGGGGAATTTGGATTCAGCCGAGAGGCAAGGAGGCGGGTATGAGCGGAGTTCGGGTGCTGGTGGGAACCAAGAAGGGCGCGTTCATCCTTACTGCGGATGGCAAGCGGAAGAACTGGCAGGTGAGCGGGCCGTTCTTTGCGGGTTGGGAGATCTACCACGTGAAGGGGTCGGCGGTTGACCCGAACCGGCTGTATGCGTCGCAGTCGAGCGGATGGTTTGGCCAGTTGATTCAGCGATCGGACGACGGCGGGGCAACGTGGACTCCAGTGGGCAACAAGTTTGCCTATGACGGCGTGCCGGGAACGCACCAGTGGTACGACGGCACGGCGCATCCATGGGAGTTCAAACGGGTGTGGCATCTGGAGCCTGGCTTGGCGGACGTCGACACGGTGTATGCCGGCGTTGAGGACGCGGCGCTGTTTAAATCCTCTGACGGGGGCACGACGTGGGAAGAGCTTTCCGGGCTGCGCGGACATGGCAGCGGTCCGCACTGGCAGCCGGGCGCCGGCGGCATGTGCCTGCACACCATCATCCTTGACCCGAGCAACAAGGAGCGAATGTATATCGCGATCTCGGCGGCGGGAACGTTCCGGACCGACGACGCCGGCAAGACCTGGAAGCCGATCAACAAGGGCCTGGTTTCAGGGACGATGCCCGATCCGACCGCCGAGGTGGGCCACTGCGTTCACCATGTGGCGATGCACAAGGCGCGGCCCGATGTGCTGTTTATGCAGAAGCATTGGGACATTATGCGTAGCGACAATGCGGGCGATAACTGGCGCGAGGTGAGCGGGAACCTGCCGACCGATTTCGGTTTCGTGATCGACATTCATGCCCATGAGCCTGAGACCCTTTATGTGGTGCCTATCAAGAGCGATTCTGAGCACTTTGTGCCCGACGGCAAGTTGCGCGTTTACCGCAGCCGGTCCGGCGGCAACGAGTGGGAAGCACTGACCAGCGGGCTGCCGCAGAAGGATTGCTATGTGAATGTGTATCGGGATGCGATGGCGGTGGATTCACTGGACGAATGCGGCATCTACTTTGGCACCTCGGGCGGGCAGGTATATGCGTCGGCGGACGCGGGCGATAGCTGGATGCCCATTGTGCGGGATTTGCCTTCGGTGCTTTCGGTGGAAGTGCAGACGCTGGCATGAGCGAGAACAGTGGTTTGTGAAGAGAGATCGGAGAACAGTGAGCGGGCTGCAGGAAAAAGACGAAGGGTTGATTCGAGTGGTGATACCGCAGCATCTGCGCACCCTTGCCGGAGTGACTGGCGAAGTGATGCTGCAGGTGGGCGCGCCGGTGACGATGCGGAAGGTGCTGGATGCGCTTGAAGAGCGCTTCCCCATGCTCCGCGGGACGATTCGCGAATATGGCACGGGGCAGCGGCGGGCTTTTCTGCGCTTCTTTGCCTGCGAAGAAGATTGGTCGCATGAGTCCGTGGATAAGGTGTTGCCAGCGGTGGTTGCTGAAGGGAAAGAGCCGCTGCTGATCATTGGGGCGATTGCCGGAGGGTAATGGAAAGGACGACGATGACGCCCGGATAGGTGGTGCCCGGAATTGCTCAGACTGCGACGATTCGACTCACTATTGTGAGGCACGGTGGGGTACACAGAATGCGGCCCCGACCTTAGTGAGGAGAACGAATGAGCGGATTCAAGATTCTTGCGTTAGCGGCTGTTGCTGGATTTCTGTTTACGGCAACCCCTCCCAAAGCAATGGCCCAGATCAGGGTTGACATCGGGATGGCTCCGGATTGCCCTTATGGGTACTATGACTATGCCCCTTATAGCTGCGTTCCTGACGGCTACTACGGCCCGGAATGGTTCACTGGCGGCGTGTTCCTGGGAGCCGGCCCGTGGTTTCATGGGCCTGACAACTTCCACGGGAATGTAGACAACTCCTTTGACCCGCACCACGGCTACAACGGCTCAGCGCCGAAGGTCGGTGAGAAGGCCGCTGCACAGCGCAGAGATCCTGCTACGTTCAAAGGGAATGAAACGCGGGATGGACGCGGACATACCGGCGGAGAGAAGAAGTAACTGCGTTCAGTTGATTTGATCGGCTGAATTGTAGATACAAAGAGCGTGGCTTAGGCTGCGCTCTTTGTGCTTGTCCACAAATGAATTTCTTCCATGTGTGTTTCGACGCCTGGGCGGCTCGTCTCTCAGGCGTATTCCCAGCGGCGGGCAATTCGTCTGGCGATCAGGAAAAGGACAACAGCAACCCCCAGCAGGACGGAGACCTGCGGCCATAGCGCGGAGATGGGCTGATCGCGCCAGAAGACCTTGGTGAATCCATCGATGGCCCAGGCGTTGATGGTGAAGAGGCCTGCTTTTTGAATGTTGGGCGGCATGAGATAGCGCGGAAACATGCTGCCGCCGATCGACGACATGGTAAGAATCACGATGGTCGAGACGGCGCCGAGCTGGGCGCGGGTGTGGCAGAGTGAGGCGAGCAGCAGGCCAAACGATGCGACCGCGACGGCGGAGCAGAGGCCCATGACGATGAAGCCGGGAATGTGCGAGAAGAAGTCCAGCTTGAAGACGGCCCAGGCCCAGAGGAACATGACAACGAGTTGGGTAAAGGCGAGCACCGTGTTGAAAAGGAGTTTGCCGGCGAGCAGGCCGGTGATGGAGATGCGGGAGCTGAGGACGCGGTCGAGAGTGCCGCTTTCGGCTTCATCGAGCAGTGCGCCGGCTGAGCCGCTGGCGGTGAAGAGCAGGAACATGACTCCGATGGCGGCGGCGTAGAAGGAGATCATCGGGTTGTTCTTGTTTTCTCCCACAACCGAGCGCTCCTTGACGGCGATCAGGCCGCCGAAGCCGGAGCCTCCTGCACCGGGTTCTGTCGCCGGGTTCGCGGCGTCGGCAGCCTGCCGGGCCTGGAGCTGGCGAAGGAGGGCAAGGTTGGCTTCCATGTGCTTTTGCTGGTCCGGGGTGAGTCCGCCGATGTATTGGCCCGTGTACTTCATGCCTTGTTCGGCCATAGTGACGGGCATGGCGGTCATAGCGGCCTTTTGCAGGAGCCCGCTGACCATTTGCGGCGCGATGGTGTCGCTGGCGTCGTTGAGCAACTCAAGCGTCGGGCCGGCATTGGCCTGATCGGGCCGGAACGAGATCGGGTTTGCTCCCCAACCATGAGGAATGATAAGCGCGACAGAAACATCGCCTGCTTTTACGGCGGCTTCCGCGGTAACGGCGGTGTAGTCCGCTGGCGCGGGCGCGTTCTTTTTGGCCTCGGGCTTGGTTTCGACTCGCAGCGAACCTTCTCGATCGAGCGCCGCGACGAGTTGGCGCGAAGCGGTACTCTGGTCTTGATCGACGAGGATCACGGAGATTCTGGCGACGGTATCGTGGCGGCTGCCAAAGATGACCGCGAAGATTGAGAAGAAGGCGATGGGCAAGATGAAGCTCAGGGCCAGCGATGCCCGATCGCGGCGGAGACCCATGAGTGAGGTTCGTGCGATGGGGAGGAAGGTCATATCAGTCGCGCAGCTCCCTTCCGGTGAGCTTTAAGAAGACAGACTCGAGGTTGGGACGGCGCAGAGAAACGTCGACAAGTTGAAGACCGGCGGCGGAGGCTGACTCGAGCAACGCGGCAATTTGCGTTGGATGCTCGATCGTGAATTCAGCAGTGGCGTCGACCAGGCGGCCAGACTGCGAAGCGACCCAGGCGGCAAGCGTGTCAGGCGGGCCGTCGAACCGGGCGAGCACCTGGCTGCTGGAGGCGAAGGCATCTTGAACCAGGGCTTGGTGTGTGCCGAGAGCGATGATGCGGCCGTGGTCGACGATGGCGATGCGATCGCAGAGGCGCTCGGCTTCTTCCATGTAATGGGTGGTGTAGATGATGGTCGCGCCCTTTTCGCGCAGGGCTTCTATCATTTCGAAGATGCGGTTGCGCGACTGAGGATCGACGCCGACCGTGGGCTCATCCATGAGGACAAGGCGGGGCTGGTGGATGAGCCCGGCAGCCATGTTGAGACGGCGCTTCATGCCTCCGGAGAGATTGCGGGTGAGCTCCGTGGCGCGGTCGTCGAGAGCGGCCCAGTTGAGGCACCATGCGATGGCTTCGTCGAGCGACTTGCCGGAGAGTCCATAGTAGCTGCCGAAGGCGTGCAGGTTTTCGCGGGCGGTGAGGCGCGGATAGATGGCCAGCTCTTGCGGTACCCATCCAAGAGCGGCGCGCGCGGCCGGCGAGGCGGCGGGAGAACCGAAGACGGCAACCTGGCCCGAGTCAGGAATGACGCGGCCGACGATGGAGCGGATGAGCGTGCTCTTGCCTGCGCCGTTGGGGCCGAGCAGGCCGAGACACTCACCGCGATGGAGTGAGAGCGAGATGCCGTCGACGGCCGTCACCTGCGCAAACCGCTTGACCAGCGTGGTGACCTGGAGAGGCAGAGGCTCGGCGGGTGTCATCGTTACGGCGGCTGGGGAGGCGATCGGCGGACTCCTGGGTTCGTTGTGTTCGCTGTTATGCGCCATAATACTCCCCGCCGATGAATGGTAGATCAGGCGAGGAACTTTTTCAGTGGGTCCCAGTAGTGGTGGTGCCAGCCCCAGTCGAGGGAGTCGTATTCGCCGGCAGGGAAGCCTGTGTGGTCAAAGACCAGGGTCGTCTCATTGCCGCGAGGCTTGAATTCGAAGTGGACGATCGAGTAGATGCCTGCATCCCAGTGGCCGGGACGCCACGCCTGGACGATGCGTTGATTGGAGATGAGCTCGACGGTACGGCCGGCGATGAGCCCGCCAAACATGCTGAAGGCTCCGCCGGGTGTGGGATCGATGGTCGCGGGCAGGCCTGAGAAGGCCGCGAACTGCTTTTGATCGAGGATGGCCTGGTAGAGGCGCTGAGGGCTGGGCTTGAAATCAATCTCGTAGTGGATCGAGGTGCGGAGCTTGTTGGCGTCGGCGGCGGGCTTTTCGGGGGTGGCGGGCTGCTGAGCATTGGCGCGGGGCAGAGCCGCAGCGGCAAGAGTGACGGCAATGGCGGCGATGGCATCGCGACGGTTGGTGACGCTGGTATTCAAAAGGGGCCTCCGCTGGGCAGGAAACGGGATGTAGATAAACGTATCCGACCGGCGGCGTGAAATACAGAGGGATGAGCGGAAATCTGGGCGCAGGCGGTGAAATCAGGTCAGAAATGCACCAGGAATGAGGCTGATTTTGGCTGTTTTGGGGGTCCGTTGGTATGGAAGTTAATTGTTGAGAACTACTTACCTCAAAAAGGGGGGAGGGGGAGTCAAAAGGCATCGATTTGCTGGTTTTTTGGCTGGATTCGGAGAGTGCTTAGAGCCACCTGAGCGGCGAAGAGAAGCTTTGTGGCGTCGTCTGTTGCAAAGACGCCAAGGATTTGGCCTTGGGCGACGCAGGCGATGAAGTCACAGATGCCTTGATAGCCGGAGAGCGTTGGCATGGCGTTGCGATAGGCCTTATCGGCTGGCTTGCGGGCAAAGTACTCCGACTTGCCCAGAGCCGTCTGGGCTTCAAAAGCAATGTTCCAAAGATCGAAACAGTGTTGGGCGGCGGCGCTTTTGGGGGCCTGGCTGGACTTGTCTGCGGCTGAGAGGGCGGTTGGGAATTCAATGGTTTGCGTCATGCGGGTTTCTGCCTTTCCGGAGTGGTTGCACTCGATAATTTCTATTGTGCGCCGGAAGCGGGTAATGATATGCAAAAGGAGTTTTGGGTTGGGGATCAAGCACTGTCGGCCTTCCCGCTATCGATCTGGCGCAGGGGCTTCGGGATAACTTCCGAGTTGGCGACTACTCGCCCGGAATCCGTAGAAATCCGCAATCAGCGAGTATCGGGCGACGGCAGTTATCAATCCAGATTGCTGTCTGATTCAGGATGCATTTTCTTGTACTCAAAGGCGCGAGGACTGAGGT
>Ga0302320_10028393_pt1 | contig 10742 bp, 13 predicted proteins | sample Bog_T0_3_FD_202130 | JGI IMG/M metagenome (GOLD analysis project Ga0302320, IMG submission 202130) | Peat permafrost microbial communities from Stordalen Mire near Abisko, Sweden - Bog_T0_3 | ecosystem: Environmental > Terrestrial > Soil > Wetlands > Peat | place: Sweden: Abisko, Stordalen Mire... | reverse complement strand
CGGTCCCGCCAATCGCGCAAAGCACAAAGAGAGCAATCTTAAGCTTAAGCGACATTTGGCAGCCCCGAACCACTCAGCCGGGCATGCGCCGCCTTGGGTCTGGTGGTTACCTAATCTCTATTGTCGGTCGCAAAGCGCCGCCTTAACAGGCTCGAAGCGACGGTAAATGAACCTGAAGGGGCCAGATTCGGTATCGTCTGTGCATGCCGCCATTGGACTGGAAGCGCTTCTTTGACGCGCATGCGCCCTATTACGACCAGAACAGCTTTGCCCAGCACACGAATGCCGAAGTCGACTTCTTGCTGACCCTGTTCCCCCTGCCTTCGGGGGCGCGGATACTGGACATCGGCTGCGGCACGGGCCGACATTCGGTCGAATTGGCCCGGCGCGGCTTCGATGTGACGGGTTTGGACCTTTCGACCGGCATGCTGCAGATCGCCAGAGCGAAGGCGGAGGCGGCGGGGCTAGGGATTCACTTCGTGGAGGGAGACGCCACTCGCTTCACTTTTCCCCAACCGTTTGATGCGGCGATTTGCCTTTGTGAAGGAGGCTTCGGGCTGCTTGGGGAATCCGACGAGCCCTACGGCCACGCGACCGCAATCCTTTCCTGTGTAGCGGCGGCGCTGAAGTCCGGGGGCGGCTTTTTGTTGACTGCCATGAACGGGTACTCGGCGATCCGTCGCTTCACTGACGAAAACACCCAGAGCGGAGCGTTCGACCCTGCTTCGATGTTGGCTTGCTACGAAGACGACTGGGACCTTCCGGAAGGCAAACGGACGGTGGTGGTTCGTGAGCGGCTCTTCATCGCGCCGGAAATTGATCGATTGCTGAAGGGCGCTGGATTCAGAGTCGAGGCGATTTACGGAGGCACTGCCGGCCACTGGGGCCGTCGACCCCTGATGCTCGACGAAGTCGAGGCCATGTTCGTCTGCCGAAAGTGCGCTTAACGCCGGGGAAGCGAACATGGAGATCAACGTGCTGGTGGACGCCGGACACGAGTTTCCCGGAATGATCTCCGTCACCGAGCGGGGCCCCAACCCCGAAGGCGTTCTACAATGAAACTATGATCGCCCTCATCGGCTCGGCCGCCCTCCTCATGCGCTTCCAGAATGTATCTGACCTAAGGGTCGAGGTAGCCTCCTTCACCAGCCAAGTCCACGAAATGAGGGCCCAGATGGCCTCGGTCCAACAGGGTTTTCTGAACATCGAGCTTGGACTAACCCAGCACGAGCTGGACTACGAACGGCTGCGCCGGATTCGAATTGGGCTGGCCAAGCGCCTGGATGCTCTGGACGGCGGAGCCGTCCACTTTCAAAAGGCCCCCGGCGCCTAGGGTATGATGACCATCCTTCCGTGTGCGCGGATGGCGAAATTGGTAGACGCGCTACCTTGAGGTGGTAGTGCCCACAAGGCGTGCTGGTTCGAGTCCAGTTCCGCGCACCACCCTCCCTTTCCGATAAAGGAATAACAGCGCCCCGCTAGTGCGGGACGCCGTTAGTCTTCGTTACAGCGCGGCTTTCTAGAATCGAAATCCGAGGCTGACGCCAAGGGTATTCAGTTGTCGCTGGTCGGTCTTGCCGAAGGTGCTTGCGGCAACCTCGACGAAGATGCCGGAGGGAGTGTCGAGGCCAACGAATAGCTTTTCGCCGACCCGATCGACGCTCTGATCTGTCCAGTCGTGGATCGCGAGGTGGTAGAAGCCCACGCCGAGCCCGGCATAGGGGCGGATCGCCTGGCCGCGCGCGCCGAAGCTTTGGCGATATACCAAGCCGCCGCCGTAATAGCGGAACGGTGGATCGCGCTGCATAATGCCAGCCACGTCGCCGTAGATGCCAAGGTGGCCGCTTCGCCACACTCTCGCGAAGTCTTCGCTGATCCCGGCTGTGAGGATGCCGTCGCTTCGATTCCGGTGGGCCGTCCATTGCAAGTCTCCCCCCTCAATCCGCGTCGGGCGGTTCTCGGTGATCGGGATTTCCAACATTTGGGGCGCCGGTGGCTGTTCGGTAGCCTGTGGCACTGGAGGAGGCGGTGGGGCCGGTTGAACAGGAGGTGGCGGAGGCGGTGTTGGAGCAGGTGGCTCAGCGGGAGGCGGAGGGGGCGGAGGAGTAGGGGCCGGGGGCGGTTCGACGGCGGGCGCCGGGGGTGGCGGAGGAGCTGGGGCCTCAGGAGGCGGTGGCGTCTGGGCAACGGCTTCCGGTGGCAGGCTCTCCGTCATGGGATTACCGCAGAGCCAGCGAAAAATCGGCGTGCCATCGCTGGCCTCCCACACCGGAGTGCCCGCCTTAAAGGTGCGCCACCCTTTGATGACGCGCCCATCCGCTCTTCCCCAGTTCTCATATCGGCCTTCGGATTGAAGGCGACCCAGATGAACACTGGTACGGATGTATTCCAAAAGGTAGTCGGGGGTCTGGTGAACGCAGGCCGCCATATCGCTCAGGATCGCGGGATGCTCACGGAGGGCTTCGATGAATTCCGCTTTGCTGGTGAACTGTTCATGAAGGAACGAGTCGCGGCTGGTGCGAAGGTGGAGAGTATCGCGACCCAGCGCAGAGGATGCCGCGGCCAGAGTCGTGGCTAGAATCAAAAGTGGACGTTCTCTCATAGGTGTCATTTCCAAGAAACACAGGGCGCGCAGATGCGGCCAACCCTACATACGAGCGAATGCCAGATTCATTCGTTTTGAACCTGGTACGAGGGGGCGTAACCGGCTACTCCATATAGAAAACTTAGATTCCAAAGCCAAACCCTTCGCTTTGATATAGCTATTCAAATTGAAAGGCCGCAAGCTGTCGCTCCAAACGTCTGGGCAAATGCCAAGATTCGGCCTCCGCCCGGATGGGCAGAGGCTCCGCTTACAAGGCACAGGAACAGGCCAGTCTTTAGAAACGAAGCCCTATGCTCACGCCGTAGGTGGTGAGTTGGCGCTGGCGCGTCTTGCCGAAGGTTCCGGCGGAAAGCTCCAGGAACACTCCACTCTTGGTGTCGACTCCGATGAACGCTTTCTCGCCCCAGCGATCATAGCTGTGATTGGACCAGTCGTGGACGACAACATGGTAGCCACCCACGCCTACGCCAGCGTAGGGTCGGACATCGTGACCACGTCCGAGGTTCTGTCGGTATTCCACGCCACCGCCGAAATAGCGATAAGGTGCACTGTGCTGGAAGATGCCAGCTTGCTCTCCATATAGGCCCAGGTGGCCGCCCCACTTTGTCTTCACGAGATCCTCGCTGACGCCGGCGGTGACGATACCCTCGTCGCGATCGCGGTGACCGGTCCACTGCAGGTCACCAACCTCAATCCGCGTTGGTCTCGGGCCCTGGCAGCCGCATGGTTCGGACACTGCCAGAGAAGGGGGTGGGGGAGGCGGTGGCGGCGCGGGCGCCTCGGCTGGTGGGGGCGCCGGTGCGGGAGCCGGTTCCGGCGCAAGGGGCGGTGGCGGCGGTGGCGTAGCCTCCACTGGGGGTGCCGGAGGAGTGGGCGTCTCCGGGGCTGGCGCTGGAGTTTGGGATGGTGGCGGCGGAGGAGGGCTGGGCTGAGTCATCGAAGGAATGCTGGTCACCATGGGGTTTCCGCATAGCCATCGGAAAATGGGAGTGCCGTCGTCCTCAACCCAGACCGGCATCCCAGCCTTGAATCGATGCCAGCTCTTGTAACGCCGTCCTCGACTCGTTAGGCCCCAAACCAAATAGCGACGGGTTTTCTGAAGTCGGCCAAGATGGACGTCCTCTTCAATGAAATTCAGTAAATCGCCAGGGCTTGTCTGGACGCATTGCGCCATTTTTCGCAGCACTCGCGGATGTTCACGTAAGGCTTCGATGAATTCCGCCTTTGTCGTAAACTGTTCGTGGAGAAAAGAGTCGCGACTCACGTGCCGATGCAACGTCTCGCGTCCAAACGCGGCGTTGGCCGCAAACAGGGCGATGGCAGCGATCAAGTGGGCCCTTTTATGCATCGTAAACCAAGTATAAATGGCAAGTTTGTTATCTCAACCTGCATGAATTACCAGGAAACAGAATAAAAAAAGAGGAGCACCCATGCTCCGCGACATTTCATCACGCATAAGTAAGGGATACACAAGATGAGTTTGAAGCAAGGTCTCGGGACATTCTGGGCGAAATACAAATGGCCGGTCATCTGGCTGGTGTTTGTCGCCGCGGTCGTACAGGCGAGTTTGGGACGCAGCGCGCCGCCCGCAAAGCCACTTGGGTGGATGACCGATTATGCCGCTGCAGCAAGGCTAGCCAAGGCAAAGGGAGAGCCGCTCTTTGTGGATTTCGATGCAACATGGTGCGAACCATGTCAGGAGATGAAATCGGAGGTTTATTCCACCGCAAAGTTCAAAGCGGCCACACAGGGCATGGTACTCGTAGAGGTTGATGTGGATGCCAACAAGCAACTTGCCGCGGAACGAGGAGTCGTCGGAATACCCGATGTGCGAATTTATGCACCCGATGGCGTACAACTGGCAAGTGTGAATTCCTATGACGGTACGACTGATGAGCTTTACGCAGCCATTCTAAGCGCATCAAATGCCAGATGAGAGCAGATGCTATATAGTGTTCTATACACGGCGGGTTCTCGGGGGCCCGATACAGAGCGTAGCAGCGTCTTGGCAGGGATGCGGTCCTCGGCGTCCTAAGGGTGATGGGATTGCTTAACCTTACTCCTAGCCGCGAGGCTGATATGAACTCGAGAGGCTCCAAACATTTAGGACGGGAGGACACCATTCCTATCAGTAACAGCCTCGGACAGCCTCTTAAGATCCTTCTGAGGGCGCATTTACTCGCCCCGGATCTCGGCGACGAGGTTCGCGTACTTTTCCTTGACGACCTTCCGCTTGACCTTCATTGAAGGTGTCAACTCGCCCTCATCGATCGAAAGAGAACGGGGGAGCAGGGCGAACTTCTTCACATATTCGAAGTTTGCCAAGGTCTTGTTTACCTTGTCGATTTCGGCCTTGAGAAGCGCCCTTACTTGAGAGGATTCACTGAGTGAGATTTCCTCCCCGATATGGAGGTGAGCGCGGATGGCGGTGGCGTTCGGCACAACGAGGGCAATACAGTACTCCATGCCGTCTCCAAGCACCACTGCCTCCTCAATGTAGGGAGATACTTTGAGTTTGGTCTCGATGGGTTGAGGGGCGACGTTCTTTCCATTGCCCAGCACGAGAATGTCTTTCTTGCGATCGGTGATCTTCAGGTAATCGCCTTCCCAAACTCCAATATCCCCGGAGTGAAACCAGCCTTCGGAGTCGAGGGCTTCGGCCGTTTCTTCGGGAAGATTGTGGTAACCGAGCATGACTGCTTGGCCACGAAGCAGGATCTCGCCGTCATCGGCAAGGCGGCACTCCATGCCCGGAAGCACCTTCCCCACCGTCCAATACTTCGGCGCATCGTAGGTGTTCACCACACACCCGCTCGAGGTTTCGGTGAGGCCGTATCCCTGAAGGATGATCAGGCCGAAGGCGCCGTAAAACTCGGCCACATGAGCAGGCAAGGCAGCGCCACCGCTTACGAAAAACCGAAACCGGCCCCCAAGGCGTTCGCGAATCTTGCTTCCGACCAGCTTATCCGTGAGGGGAAAGAACGGCGCCGGGCGGCCCGTAAACTTCCGCCGACCCTGTTCCAGTCCCCAGGCAAAGATGCGCCGGCGCATCGGCGGCTGCTTCCGCACGCCGTCCAAAATACGATCCTGCATCGATTCCAAGAACCTCGGAACGGTCAGCATCACCGTTGGGCGGAGGGTCTGAAAATCTGAGGACACGCTCGCCATATTCCTCACGTACGCGATGGTGATACCGAGGCCGATGGGAAGGAACTGGCCGTTGACACGCTCATAAACGTGGGAGATGGGGAGAAAGCTAAGAAAGACATCGCTCTCACGGAACGGGATCACGTTTGCCACCGCCTTGACGATCCAGTCAAAGCAGCGGTGGGGAAGCATGGCACCCTTAGGCAAACCCGTCGTCCCGCTTGTGTATATAATCGTCGCTACATCTTCAGGATCGATGGCGTCGATCCCCTTGTTCCAGGCGTCATCCTCGATTCGGGCATCCTGCGCGAGTTCGTAAAGGGAACCTGAGCCGAGCAGGGGCATCACCACTAGCGCTTCAACCGCTTCAAGCTTGGCCACCTGCTTCTCGCCGTTGCAGAACGCGAATCGCGCCCCGCAGTCCCGGGCGATATATTGAGCCTGATCGGCGGGAAGCGTCGGGTAGATCGGCACCACGATGATCCCAAGGGTCTGGGCGCCAAAGTCAGCTTGTGTCCATTCGGGGCAGTTTTCGCTAAGGATACAGATGCGGTCGCCCCGCTTGAGCCCAAGCTGAGACAACGCAGCCGCATACCCCCGCACGATCATCCACAGTTCCTTATAGGTGGTCCGTCTGATCGTGCCGTCGCGGTCCGCCATGATCATGGCGTCTTTGTCGGCGTATTTCAGGCACGACTGGCGGAGGACTTGGGGGAGCGAAGATGCCATGGTTTAGTCCGGCTACGGGTCGGGCGATTTTATCACCTTGTCGCATGGATATCGCTCATCGCGCGACGAAACTTCGTGTGGACATATCGGTCCACTGCAAACAGCGATGAGGAATCTTCGGCGGGATGGGTCTCTTCGCAGAACGCCATGATGTATCCAGCGCCATGGGCAGCCGCCTCGCATCGCGTGTCGAACTTGCCGTTGGGATAAGCGATGTATTGAACGGGGTGGCCGAGCTTCCGCTCAAGGGTGGCCTTGCTGTCCACCATTTCGTGTCGCAGTTCGGCATCGCTCAAAAGGCGCAAGTCGGCGGGGTGGGAAACCGTTTGGGAAGCCACGGTCACGAGGCCCTCGCGATCGAGAGTTCGCAGTTCCTCCCAACTCATCTTCGGGCGACCGTGTGCCCGATCGCCCACGTAGCCGGTGTGGACGAACATCGCGCAGGGAATACGCCGTGCCTTCAGCACGGGATAAGCGCGGTCCCAAAAACCTTGGTAGTTATCGGCAAATGTGATCGCCAGCGGCCGGGACGGCAGCTTGGCTCCGGTCGTTAGATGCACGTAGAGCTGATCAAGGGTAATGAAATGAACGTGCAGTTTGGCGAACCAATCGAGCTGCCCAATGAACTCTTGGGTGGTGCAATCAAACCAAAGGGCTTTTGGACCCCGCGTGGCGATCATGTCGTGATACGTCAGCAACGCTGTCTGCGGCGCGAGCCGACGAAGTGGTGACTGCGCCAAAAACATTGCGGCTAAGAGCGGGGCAAGAAGCATTAGCGATATTTTCCCCTAATGGTGGGCTGGGCCGAATGGCCCGACGCGAACTCTTGCCACTGCTCAGACGTTGAACCTAGCATGAAAAAGCCTTCCTACGTCCTCTTGGCGCTGGCCGCCTTCGGTGGGGTGTTTGGTGCGCTGAGGCTCGAGAGCGTGCTCGAGCACAATGAAGCGTCGGCCCATGTATTCAGCCCTGCGCCGGCCACACCTTTGTTGAGTGGGGTTGCTACCAACTACGCCGACACCCTCGGCGGCCCGCCCGATTTTCGCGCAGCGGCCAAGCGGGTGTTGCCATCGGTGGTGAGTGTGGACCGCTTCGACGACGTTCAAGATTTCTTCGGGGACTCGGAAGGTGTGCAGGAGACCGGCACCGGGTCTGGGGTCATCATTGATTCCAATGGCACCATCATTACCAACAATCATGTGGTGCAAAACGCGGTCAAAGTGCAAGTGCGCCTTAGCGATCACCGCTCCTTCACGGCCAAGGTGCTGGGCACCGATCCCCTAACCGACCTTGCCGTCATCAAGGTGAATGCCAATGACTTGCCACCCATCTCGCTCGCCGACAGTTCGCAAGTCGAAGTGGGCCAGTGGGTTATGGCAGTCGGCAATCCGCTGGGCTACTCCGGCACCTTGAGCGTTGGCGTTGTTTCCAGCCTGGGCCGCGACCTTCAAACTCAGGAGTCTTATTTGACGGACGCCATTCAGACGGATGCGGCGATCAATCAGGGTAACTCGGGAGGTGCCTTGACCGACGCCCAGGGGCGCCTGATTGGCATCAACTCGGCGATTGCCAGTACCAGTGGAGGCAGCATTGGAATAGGCTTTGCGATTCCAGTGAACCGAGTTAAAACGGTGGCCAAGGACATCATCGAACTTGGGCATGCGCGGCATGCAGGCCTCGGCGCCGAGTTCGATCCTCGCTTCGACCAGGCCCTCGAGAGTGCTGAAATGCGGGATCGACTTACTCAGGCGTACGGCATGCAGGTTCCCGATCACGGGGTGATCATCCACCACGTCCATGAAGGATCGTCGGCCGCCCAGGCGGGGATGCAGGACTACGACATCATTCTTTCGGTGAACGGCAAACCTGTTCACTCCCAGATGGACGTCTCCGAAGCATTCACCGACCTTCGACCGGGGGAGACCGTCGGCGTCCGATTCTGGAGTAAAGGTTCGGTTAAGGATGCGACAGTGAAGCTTGAAGAAGTGGTAGCCCAATGACGCGAACCGCCATAGTTGCGACGTCCTAACGATGAGCCTGCCGGACACCAAAACGGCAGGCTTCTCTCTTTCTTAAAACCATGTCTCCATTCAGCGACGGCCTTACTCAATTTCTTGATGTGTTGCCGGCAGTGGTGAGAGAGCGACTCGAACGGGGAGAATCGATTGATTCCCTTGTCGAAGTCGTGCTCGACTACGGTCGTCCGGCGGAAGCTCGGTACTCCGACCATGTGGAGCGGATGGCCGATGTCATCGTTTCTGAGCACGATCTGGAGTTTGTTTCTCGCTCCATCGGATCGTTTGGGACCGACAATCGCGCAGGGATCGAGCGCACCCTGCATCGTATCTCGGCGATTCGCAATCGCCATGACAAGGTCATCGGTTTGACCTGCCGGGTGGGCAGGGCCCTTGAAGGGACGATTGACATCATTGACGATGTGGTGCGATCGGAGAAGTCGATTCTGCTCCTGGGACGTCCAGGAGTTGGAAAAACCACGAAGCTCCGCGAAATGGCGCGGGTGTTGGCGGATGAGGTGAACCGTCGGGTTGTGATCGTCGACACCTCGAACGAGATTGCCGGTGACGGAGACGTGCCCCATCCTGGCATTGGAACGGCTCGTCGCATGCAGGTGCGATCCGCCGACGAACAGCACCGGGTGATGATTGAGGCGGTGGAGAACCACATGCCCGAAGTCATCGTGATAGATGAGATCGGAAACGAGGCGGAGGCGGCCGCTGCAAGGACCATCGCTGAACGGGGTGTTCAGTTGGTGGGAACGGCTCACGGCCAGACCCTTGAGAATCTCATGCTCAACCCCACCCTCGCCGACTTGATCGGGGGGATTCAGGCGGTGACACTCTCGGATGCCGAAGCGGCCCGCCGGGGAACCCAGAAAACGGTGCTCGAACGCAAGGCCCCACCTACTTTCGATGTCGTCATCGAACTTCTGGACTACGATCGCCTCGCCGTCCACCACAATGTGATGCGGACGGTGGATTTGATCCTTCGCGGCGTTCAGCCGAAGCCGGAAATCCGGGTGCGAACCGGCGCCGGCCAGATGGAGATTGTCCAACGGGAGACCGGCATTGAGTTGGAAGATCCCTCTTTTAACGTGAAATACCCGGCGTTGGCGGCCCGCCCAACCCCGGCGATTCAGCCCTCGGAAGAAGCATCTCCACTCCGGGCTCCCAAGCGAACAGAGGGCCGTTCCTTGAGGGTGTTTGCTTACGGTATCCAATCCTCAAGATTGGAGCGTGCCATCCGTGATCGCCATATTCCGGCGGTAGTTACGGCGGATATTGCCCAAGCAGACGCGGTGATGACGATTCGATCGAACTATCAGAGCAAGCCTAAGAAACTGCGCGAGCTGGCAGGCCGCAGCTTGCCGACGGTAGTCGTTCGAAGCAACACCTTCACCCAGATCGCTGAGGCCCTCGAACAATTGATCCGGCAGGCCACCACCGGCATTGCGCCGCCCCCCCAGGAAGCCGAGGCGCCGGCAATGGATGAAGTGCTGGCGGCGATCGATACGGTGCTGCAAACGGGCAAGGCCTTTGAGCTTGCCCCGCAACCGGGGCCGGTCCGCAAGCGACAGCTCCAACTCACCGAATCGCGGCGCATGTTCGCGGAAGCGGTCGGCGACGAACCAAACCGGCGGGTGCGCATCACGCCGGCTAGGTTGGTGTAGCGAATGGGTCGATCGTTCGCGAGGTGAACTCCCTCGCGGTGATCACCAGCGTGGCGGAGGTCAGACCAGGCGCGCTCGCAATGAGCGTCAAAGGCCCGGCCTCCTGCGCGGAACCCACGATTGCTTGAGCCAGGCCGTGGAAGACCTTTCGATGGGGGACCGCCGCCGGTACCCGCCAATCGATGGAAACCGAGCCTCCTAAACCACCGCTGCCAACTTTGTTTTCGACGACGACGACGAGGTGATTCAAACCCAACTTGAGGGGAGACTTCGCGCCGTCAAGGGGAAATCGGTAGAGTTGATCCCACTTATCGGCTTTGCCAAGGAGTTTTCCGTTGAGGTACACGTGCCCCTCATCGCTTATTTGACCGATGTGAAGGGCAGGATCGCCGTTTCGCATTTCTTTGTTTGCCTGAAACGTGGTTCGGAAGGCCGCCGCCGTGTTCGGTGGGAGTTGATCGGCTCCGCTGGTCACTGATGTCTGGCATTCTTCTCCCCATTCGACCGCCTTGGGCCGCACTCCGGCATTCGGAACGTGAACCATGGTCCAGGGGGCTGGCTCGATCGACAGGT
>Ga0302320_10028391_pt1 | contig 10743 bp, 11 predicted proteins | sample Bog_T0_3_FD_202130 | JGI IMG/M metagenome (GOLD analysis project Ga0302320, IMG submission 202130) | Peat permafrost microbial communities from Stordalen Mire near Abisko, Sweden - Bog_T0_3 | ecosystem: Environmental > Terrestrial > Soil > Wetlands > Peat | place: Sweden: Abisko, Stordalen Mire... | reverse complement strand
TGAGCTGATATCGAATTGCAAGTCCGGGGAACCAGGCTCTCCTTGGCGGTGCTGGAGCGCTCGCAGGGGCTGTCACCGGCGAGAAACGCTGGTTCACTTCTTCGAACGGCTTTCCAATTGCTGACATTGGCTCCCATGCCCGATTGGGGAGAATTGGTTACCCGGCTATACTCATCGCTTATCGAGACGGGGAGGTCGGTGCGAATGGCTAAACGGAACCCGCGACAAGTTCTCGCGATTGGCGGTCTGCTCGCATTGTGCGTCACTGCCGCGGCCCAAACTCGGGATCCCTCCGTCGATTGCAAGTCGGAGCTGGTCGACACAAGCTCACTGTATGATTGGCCCAGCAAACAAAATGTTTTCTTCGTCAAGTCCTCGGGATTCATAGCCGATCGCACATTTATAGCCGTTTCGGCGGCAAATGGCCCGTCAGCGCCCGCGAAAGCACTCGCGTCATGGCTGACGATCGCTGAACAATGTCCGCTGCAGCTAACTGTAGCCGGTAAAAGCGAGCCGAAGACGTTGAGAGTTATAAAGGACGCATTCGAACTCGTCGGTAAGGTTGATTTACGCGCCTTGGATTTCACGTTCGTGGGGTCCGCTCCTGCAGCGTCGAATGTAGAGAGATTGGTGAATGCGGTTGGCGGGACATTCCACACGCGGCCCAAGCTGGATGATTAGCGGCATATCAGACGGGCAAATGCAATACGCCAGAAAACCGCCGGTAGTCCAGAGAGCAATCGCGGCGACGTTGAATGCGATGACCCATGGCCCGGCGCGTGCTCGATAGCCTGGGTTGCGATGTTCTGGTGGTCAGAGGCAACGTCTAGAGTAGTGAAGCGTCAGTCCCGGTTTGGGCTGCGATTCGCCACGCACGTATCTTGGCACGCGCAAATTCATCCCATGAACATCAGCACTTTCCGCCGGTAATACCCGTAGGCGCCTGCGGGCAAGTACGTACAGCTCAAAGATCGCTCGAAACGTACGATGAAGCCTGATGACTTAAGCTCCAAGGGATGATTGCAGCCTATGATCTCGACCAGTACAGCGATGTACGAAACGTACAATGACAAGGTCGTGCGGCAGTTCGCGATCATGACCGTGGTCTGGGGAATTGTCGGCATGCTGGTAGGCGTCATCATCGCCGCACAGCTGTACTGGCCCGCGTTGAATTTCGACATTCCGTGGTTGACCTATGGCCGCTTGCGGCCCCTACACACCAACGCTGTGATTTTCGCCTTCGGTGGTTGCGCGCTCATGGGCACGTCTTTCTATGTGGTGCAGCGAACCTGCCATGTTCGACTCTATGGCGATAAGTTGGCGGCCTTCGTCTTCTGGGGTTGGCAGGCCGTTATTCTCGCGGCTGCCATTTCCTTGCCGCTCGGGTTCACTCAGGGCAAGGAATACGCAGAACTCGAATGGCCCATCGATATCTTGATCACCTTCGTCTGGGTCGCCTATGCGGTCGTTTTTTTCGGGACCATGGCTGTGCGGCGGGTCAAGCATATCTATGTCGCCAATTGGTTCTACGGCGCCTTCATCATCACCGTCGCCGTACTCCACATCTTCAACAACCTCGCCATCCCCATCAGTGCGACCAAGTCGTACGGCATCTACTCCGGTGTCGTCGATGCCATGATGGAATGGTGGTACGGCCACAACGCCGTCGGATTTTTCCTAACTGCCGGCTTTTTGGGAATGATGTACTACTTCGTGCCCAAGCAGGCGCAGCGACCCATCTATTCCTACCGGCTCTCAGTGGTGCATTTTTGGGCATTGATTTCCGTCTACATGTGGGCGGGACCGCACCACCTGCATTACACCTCGCTGCCGGATTGGGTGCAGTCCATCGGCATGGCGTTCTCGATCTTGCTGTTGGCGCCCTCGTGGGGCGGCATGATCAACGGCATGATGACTCTGTCGGGCGCGTGGTACAAATTGCGCACCGATCCAATCCTGAAGTTTATGATCGTGTCGCTGTCGTTCTACGGTATGGCGACCTTCGAAGGCCCGATGATGTCGATCAAGACGGTGAACGCGATGTCGCACTACACCGACTGGGGCATCGCACACGTGCACTCCGGCGCACTCGGCTGGGTAGCCATGATGACCATCGGCTCAATGTACTACTTGATTCCGCGCCTGTTCAATCGCACCGAAATGTACAGCGTCAAGCTTATCGATGTGCATTTCTGGACGTCGACGATTGGCGTCGTTCTCTATATTGCCGCCATGTGGAGCGCAGGGGTGATGCAGGGGCTGATGTGGCGCGCGATGAATGACGACGGCACCTTGACCTACAGTTTTGTAGAGAGCGTCAAGGCGACCTATCCGTTCTATCTGGTGCGCCTAGGCGGAGGTTTGTTGTTCTTCTTGGGAATGTTGATCATGGCCTACAACGTCTGGATGACCGTTCGCGACGAAAAACCCTTGGGCGTAGCGGTCGCCCCTGCGGCAGCGGGAGTCTGAGATGAGCCACGAAACGGTTGAAAAGAATGTTGGTCTGCTGACGGTGCTGATCATCTTAGTGATCAGCGTCGGCGGACTCGTCGAAATTGTGCCGCTGATGTTGAGTGCGGCAAAAAAGCAGGGAATCACACACATCGTCCCGCGCACGGCCTTGCAGCAGGAAGGCTTCGATATTTATGTGCGCGAGGGCTGCTATCTCTGCCACTCGCAGCAGATTCGGCCCTTCCGCAGCGAGACCGAACGGTATGGACCTTATTCAGTGGCGGCTGAATCCCAATACGATCACCCCTTCGAATTTGGATCCAAGCGCACCGGCCCGGATCTGGCGCGCGTCGGCGGGCGCTACAGCGATGACTGGCACCGGGTACATTTGCATAATCCCAGAGACGTCGTGCCGGAGTCCAACATGCCGGGATACCCGTGGCTGGCGACCAGCAAGATTGATGCGACTCTGACGGAGAGGAAGTTGCGTGTGCTGCGCTTTTTAGGAACCCCCTACACGGATGCGGATATCTCCGGCGCTGCCGCGGCGGTTATTGACAGGACTGAATTGGACGCGCTCATTTCGTACCTACAATCCCTCGGCTTGGCGCGCCCGCGCGGTTCTTGAGGGTACGGCGTTGAACGAAATCATATTGATGAGTCTACGCGCGGCGATCACGGTGTCGCTGTTCGCATTGTTTATTGCCCTGATCTTCTGGGCGTGGAGTCCGAAGCGGCACAAGGAATTTGCCGAAGCGGCGAATTTGGTATTCGACGAAGCGGAGCACGTGCCGGCCGAGCGCGTATCACCTAAACAGGAAGTGCGTTGATGTTATCGCACACGATCAGCGTTGTGATTGCCATCGTCGCTAGCTTAAATGTACTTGGCTGCGGTTGGCTGATTTGGTGGACGGCACGCAGCCGACCTCACGAAGTCTCCAACGGCGAAGTCATTGATCATGTTTGGGACGGCGACCTGCAAGAGCGCAATAATCCCATGCCGCGTTGGTGGCTTATTCTGTTTTTCTTGTCGATCATTTTTTGCTTTGTCTACTTCCTGCTATATCCGGCACTGGGCACCTTCGGCAATGTGCTGGGGTGGAGCAAGGCGTCGCAATACCAGCAAGAAATGGCCGCGGCCAATAAGCAATACGCACCCATATACGCGGCCTTTGCCAGTCGGGATGTCGAGGATCTGGCCAAGGATCCGAAGGCGCTCGTGCTGGGCCGCAGCCTGTTTGCCAATAACTGCACGGCCTGCCACGGGTCGGATGCGCGCGGCGCGTCCGGGTTTCCCAATCTCACCGACGATGATTGGCTGCACGGCGGAACGCCAGCACAGATCATCGAGACCATTACCCATGGTCGCGAAGGCGTCATGCCTGCGCTCGGCGCCGCGTTGGGCGATCGGGGCGTCGATGAGGTAGCTGCCTATGCGCTCAGCTTGAGCGGCCGCAAGCAGCCGCCGCAGCTCGTTGCAGCCGGGAAGAATCGTTTCGCCCTCTGCGCTGCCTGCCACGGCGCCGACGGCAAGGGCAATCAGGCCATCGGCGCACCCAATCTGACTGACGATATTTGGCTATATGGCGGCACAGAGGCCGCAGTTCACAAGTCGATCAAGGATGGACGTCACGGCCAGATGCCGGCGCATGCGTGGCTGGGCGACGATAAGATCAAGCTGCTGGCGGCCTATGTGTATAGCCTGTCGCACGGGCCGTGAGGTCCATGGCGACGCCTGCCCTTGAAGGAAACCGCAGCGATCGACAGTTCTGGATGGACGTCGGCATGGTGTTGTGGTCTTCGTTTCTCGCGGCCGGAGTGGGGGCCATAGTGTTTTTCGCGGCGGTGGACCCGTTACTGCTGCGCGATGCGGGTCCGCAAAGGTTTGAAAACCTAAGTCGCGAGGCGGGATACGCCCTGGGATTTCTCTTCTTCTGGGCCCTCGCGGCGAGCGCCGCGGCGCTCAGCGTGTACATGGTCCGCAGCGTCGGACGGTCGGATGATCGCGCGGCCACCCAACGGGAAATACGCTGATGCACGCCAAGCTCACGGCGGCTGCGCCGCTGTCCACCACGCCCAGCTTCTACGAGGCCGCGCAGAAGATCTATCCGCGCGAGGTACGCGGGCGCTTCGCCACCAAGCGGCGCTGGACGGTGGTGCTGCTGTTGGGCCTGTTCTACAGCATCGCCTGGATCAGCTGGGACGGCCAGCAGATGCTGTTATTCGATCTGCCCGCGCGCAAGTTTCACGTCTTCGGCTTGACGCTGTGGCCGCAGGATTTTGTGTATCTGGCGCTACTGCTCATCATTGCCGCGCTGTCGCTGTTTTTCATCACAGCTCTGGCGGGGCGTATCTTCTGCGGCTACGCATGCCCGCAAACCGTTTGGACCGAAGTGTTTCTCTGGATCGAACAGTGGACCGAAGGCAACCGCTCGCAGCGCCAGAAACTCGATCAAAAACCCTGGACCCTTGAGAAGATTTTGCGCAAGAGCAGCAAGCAGCTCCTGTGGCTGTCGCTCGCCTTTTATACCGGCTTAACGTTCGTCGGCTACTTCATTCCGATTCGCTCGATCGGCGCGGAGCTGGTCAATCTATCACTGGGGCCCTGGGCAGTGTTCTGGATATTGTTGTATTCGCTCGCCACTTACGGCAATGCCGGATACTTGCGCGAACAAGTATGCAAGTACATGTGTCCTTATGCCCGCTTCCAGAGCGCAATGTTCGACAAGGACACGCTTGTCATTTCCTACGATGAGCTGCGCGGCGAGCCGCGCGGCGCACGTCGCCGCGGAGCGGCGCCGGCCAAGCCCCAGGGCGACTGCATCGATTGCACGCTGTGCGTGCAGGTCTGTCCGACCGGCATCGATATCCGCAAAGGTCTGCAATATGAGTGCATTGCCTGCGCCGCATGCATCGACGCCTGCGATGACGTCATGGACAAGCTCGGCGCTTCCCGCGGCCTGATCCGCTACACCACGGAGCATGCCATGGCTGGCAAGCAGACGCGCTTGGTGCGGCCGCGGCTGTTCGTCTATGGTGCGCTGCTGACGCTTGCCACTGGCGTTATAGCTTACTCGCTGTTGACTCGCACACCGCTGATTCTCGATGTCATTCGGGACCGCAACGCCCTGTACCGGGAGGTGCGCGGCGATTGGGTGGAAAACGCCTACAGCATCAAGGTGATCAACGAGGACGACAAGGCACACCATTACCGGCTGCAGGCACAGGGAATCGCGCAGCTGGAACTGGTGGTCCCGACGGGTGTCATTGACGTGGCGCCGGGAAGCGTGGCCAATGTGCCGGTCCGTCTGCAAGCCCCCGCGGCGAATGCGCACGGCGTGCATCCGATTTCTCTGCGAATCAGCGCGCAAGACGCCCCGAACATTGTCCGCACGGAGAAAACTCGCTTCATTGGACCGCAATCATGATTGGCGACACGGCCCCCTGGTATCGACAAATCTGGCCTTGGATCATCATCGGTCTGCTGTCGAGCGCCGTGATCGGCAGTTGCGTCAGCGCCTATCTCGCCGTGCATACCACCGATGTGGTGCTCGAGCACAGCGATTCATCCGACTAGAGGCCGCACCGTGGCCGCGCTCAAGTCCTGTTTTCATTGCGGCAACACCGCGGCGGATTGCGTGCACGCGGTCGCTGGTGACGGAGTAGCGCGTTCGTTTTGCTGCGCCGGCTGCGCGGCGGCGACAGGCCTGATTCTGGCGCAGGGGTTGGAACGCTACTACGCTTTTCGCACCGCGTCCGACCAAGCGCCTCGTTACGAACAACGCAACTGGTCGATCTACGATCGAGACCGAGCGTTGCGCAGCTACACGCATGTACGCGAGGACGGTGAGCGCGAATTGAGCCTGCAGATCGACGGAATGCACTGCGCCGCGTGTGCCTGGCTGCTCAACAAGAGCCTGCGGCAGCTCGAGGGGATCAGCGACATTCAGGTGAATGCCGGCAGCGCCCGCGCTGAGATTCGATTCGATCCAACGCGAGTGTCCTTAAGCCGGGTGCTGGAGAGCATTTATTCGCTGGGTTACGACCCGCGGCCCTTGAGCTTCACCCCCGGGGGCCCTCCTTGGCTGGCGGAGCGACGAACCGCACTTAAACGTCTCGCCGTGGCGGGTTTCGGAATGATGCAAGTCATGACCTATGCCGTGTCGTTGTACGCCGGTGCGCTGGACGGCATCGCTCCGGATCTGGAGCAACTGTTGCGGTTCGTCAGCCTGCTGGTGTCCACGCCCGTGGTGCTGTATGCCGCGCAACCGTTTTTCATCGCCGCATGGCGCGGTCTGCGCATGCGCACACTGGTCATGGATCTGCCTGTGGCGCTGTCCATCGCCGCTGCCTATCTCTGGAGTGTGTGGGCGACGCTGCGCGGACGCGGAGCGGTCTATTTCGATTCGGCGGTCATGTTCACGTTTTTCCTGCTGCTCGGGCGATTCATAGAGATGTCGCTGCGCAACGGCTTTGGGCTGCAACAAGACGCCATCGCGCGCCTGCTGCCCGAGAGTATTCTGCGCATCAGCGATGCGGGAGAAGAGCGCGTCATTCCCGATGAGCTCTGCACCGGGGATCGCGTGCGGATTTTGCCGGGCGAGCGCGTTCCGGCCGATGGTGAAATACTCTGCGGTCGCACCGAAATCGACGAATCTCTGCTGACCGGCGAATCTGTGCCGCGCGCGCGCCAGGCGGGGGAGAACCTGATCGCAGGAACGCTGAACCTGTCGAATGCCGTCGACATGAAGATCAATCGCGTCGGTCAAGACTCGACCCTCGCGGCCGTGTCGCGTTTGCTCGAGCGGGCGCGGGCGAGTCGGCCGCGCATAGCGGAAGTGGCGGACGTCGTCGCTGTCTGGTTCGTCGCGGGCGTGCTGGTGCTGGCTGTGATCGCGGCACTCTATTGGCTGCACACGGATGCGGCGCGCGCCTTTCCCACAGTGCTCGCAGTGCTCGTGGTTACCTGCCCGTGCGCACTGTCGCTGGCCACGCCGGCGGCGCTCGCGGCCGCCACGACTCAGTTGGCAAGGAGCGGACTCATCGTCATGCGCGGTCGGGCGCTGGAGACTCTCGCCCACGCGGATCGCGTGGTCTTCGACAAGACCGGCACCCTTACCTTTGGGCAACCCGTGTTGACGGAGGTGCATGTGCTGCGTGTCGGCGCCAATCGCGAGCGCTGCGTGGCCATCGTCGCCGCGTTCGAGCGGTACTCCGGGCACCCCATCGCGCGCGCGTTTGCCAAGGAATCGCCGGCATTCGGCGTCAGTGAGGTAAGTTCCTGCGCGGGATCGGGTATCGAAGGCCGCGTCGGCGATCAACGTTATCGAGTCGGGCGCGCAGAGTTTGTCATGGATCTGTGCGCCACGGCGGCCGCCGCGCCAGAGCCGGCTGAAGGCCGAAGCAGCGCCTTTCTCGGCGATACCGCGGGTTTGCTGGCCGAGTTCGTGCTCTGCGATGCCTTGCGTGCCGATGCACGCATCACCGTGCATCAGCTGCGGAATATGGGGCTTGAGCCGCTGATCGCCAGTGGCGATCGACCTGCGGTCGTGGCCGGGATCGCTCGGCAATTGGATGATCCTCAAGCACGGTCGGATATGCGGGCAGCCGATAAACTGGGATGGGTGCGCGCGCTTCAGGCTCGAGGGCACATCGTCGCGATGGTGGGCGATGGGGTCAACGATGCTCCGGTGCTGGCGGGAGCGGATGTGTCGGTGGCCATCGGCGGGGGTACTGACCTGGCCAAGGTCAGCGCCGACATCGTGATGCTGGGCGAAGGTCTAGCGCCGCTCGCACAAGGTGTCAACACCGCGCGCCGCTGTATGCGAATCATCCGACAGAACATCGCATGGGCGGTGGTCTACAACGCGGCTGCGGTTCCGCTGGCAGCGAGCGGCTGGCTGCAGCCATGGATGGCGGCAATCGGCATGTCGGCCAGTTCATTGGTCGTCACGCTGAATGCCATGCGTCTGCTGCGGCCGCCGAACACCGCCGCAGCGGGGTCGGACGTGCCGCATCGTCCGCCGCAGGTTTCGCCGGCATGAATATTCTGTATCTCTTGATACCGTTGGGACTGGTCCTGGTGGTGATCATGGTCGCAGCGTTTTTCTGGGCGGCAAAAGCCGGACAGTTCGATGATCTGCAAACACCGGCGGTGCAGATTCTGCTCGACGATGATTCGAAGCCGATGCGGCACGATCGAAAGGTGCGCGATGCATGAACTGGCATTTGGCAGCGCTTTTGTCGCAGGAGTGCTGGGAAGCACGCATTGCGTGGTGATGTGCGGTGGTCTTGCCACCGCGCTGGGAACGCGGCGGCACGGGACTCTTCGCGGCCGGCCATTGCTCTATCAACTCGGACGCATTTCCAGTTACGCCACCGCCGGCGCCATAGTCGGCTCCTTCGGCGCGGCCGCCGGCTTTGCATTCGAAGCGTCGACATGGAGCGAAATTCTGCGCTTGGGGACTGCGCTCATGGTGGTGCTGATTGGCCTCAACATGGCGCTCGGTTCGCGTCCGGGCGGACGCTGGCTGCGCGCGCCCGAGCGTTGGGGCGCGCACCTGTGGCGGCGGATCGCGCCGCTCGCATCAAGGTTGCCGGCACAGCCTGCGCTGCGCGCGCTGACCTTAGGGATGCTTTGGGGCTGGCTGCCGTGCGGCCTGGTGTACTCGGTACTTCTGGCTGCCGCGTTTGCCGGCAGCGCCTTGGCCGGCGGCGCCACCATGCTTGCCTTCGGTCTAGGCACCCTCCCGGCCATGCTGGGGTTGAGCTATGCGAGCAACCGATTCACACCGCCCCGCGCCACTCTGGCTCGTTTGCTGGGATCGGTCATCGTCGCCTGCGGGCTCTGGACCGCATCCATGCCCATCGCTATCCTGTTCGGCGCTCACCAGCACGTTCACGCCATGGCGCGGGTATCCAGCAACTTGACGCCGCCCTAGCAGCCGATCAACAGCGCTAACTGCGCATTAATGTGAATACAGGGGTCCTTTAGCAAACCGGGTTTCGAGTCGGTTAGGCTTCCAGGCCCACCGGCATGGGGTGCCCCGTCTTGGATAACAGCCTCTTCAACAACGGCCCGGCCATCAGCGTGGTGAGCACAGCCATGATTACCATCATCGTAAACACCTTCTGCGGAATCAAGCCGAGATCGAATCCGATGTTGAGCACGATCAATTCCATCAACGCCCGAGTATTCATCAGGGTCCCAAGGATGGAGGACTGATTGCGATCGAAGCCGCATGCCCGCCCGACGAGATAGACGGGCAGGATTTTGCTCGAGATCGCGGCGACCAGGATGATCCCCAGCCATTGCCAATCCGTGAGCGTCGACAGGCCGAGCACATTGGTCCGCAAACCCGTGTACGTGAAGAACACAGGTAAGAAGAAAACCAGTACGAAGCGGCCCACTTGGCTTCGCCACGCCGCGACGAATTCCTTGTGGCGATGGAATAGCACGCCCCCCGCGAAGCCGCCAAAAATGGCGAAAATGCCCAGCTCGTAGGTGCATGTGGCCAGAACAAAAATCAAACACATCACGACCGCCATGAGATTCGGATTTACCTCGCCGGCAGGCGCCGGGAACCTCGCGACCAGCCGTGCGGCCAGCGGCCGCAGTACCAACCACAGGACGGCCGCGAGCACCAGCAGCCCGACGTATTGAATCAACACATGAGTTAAGGAGAATGTCGACGCGGCGTAGGCCGACACCGCCGACAGCAGCAGCCACCCGATGACATCATTGACTGCCGCCGCGGAAATGGCCACTACGCCGATTTCAGTGTGGGTCAGTCCGTATTGACGCAGGATGCGACCGAGAATGGGCACGGCGGTGATCGCCAGACCCAGACCGAGGAAGAGGCTGTAGCGGGTCGGGTCGATCGCCGGTGCGAGCGCCGGCGCGGACAGGTATCCCAGAGTGACGCCTGCCGCCAGCGGCACACCAACGGAGAAAATCGTGACTGCAATGGTGGCACGTCGATTGCGGCGACTGCCCAGGTGTGCGAACTCAAAATCCATCCCGATCTGGAACATCAGCAGAATCAAACCGATCTGGCTGATGATGGTTATGGGCGCCGAGGCATGATCCCCAAACAAGGCGTGCGACGCTTGCGGGAAGAAGTGTCCGATCAACGAGGGCCCGAGCAGCAACCCGGCGAATATCTCCCCGATGACTCCGGGTTGGCCCATACGCCGAAAGACCGTGTGCATGTAGCGCGCCGCGCCGATCATTACGATCAGCTGCAGCAAAGTGACCAATAACAAACTCTCAGTCTGATTGGTCGACGCGTG
>Ga0302320_10028390_pt1 | contig 10743 bp, 10 predicted proteins | sample Bog_T0_3_FD_202130 | JGI IMG/M metagenome (GOLD analysis project Ga0302320, IMG submission 202130) | Peat permafrost microbial communities from Stordalen Mire near Abisko, Sweden - Bog_T0_3 | ecosystem: Environmental > Terrestrial > Soil > Wetlands > Peat | place: Sweden: Abisko, Stordalen Mire... | reverse complement strand
ATCCACCAGCCCACCGGCACCAGCATGGCCAGCAACAGCGTCAGCACTTCCACCGAGCCGCCCGGCGCATCTCCGTTGCGCAGCGTCGCGACTGTGCCGGCCACAAAACATGCAGTAATGGCCAGAGAAAGAAAAATCTCTCCCCACAGCCGGCGCGCATCCTTCCAGAAAATATGCAGGATCTGCTTCATGCTTCTCTCTCCTGGTCGGTTGACTTGTGGGAGCTGCCGCCATGCGCCCCGCGTGCGGATTTGGCGATGGCCAGAAAAATCTGCCGCAGCGACATGGGCTCGAACGCGATATCGCGCGCAGCGGGAAATCGCTCGGCCATCTCGCGCGGCGAGTGCTCGTCGCTGAAATCGCTCTGCACAAATCGCAGCACGCAGTCGGCAGTCTGCGGCTCGAGCCATGCCGCGGGCAGATTGGCCGGCAAGGGCGAAGGCCCGGCCAGCGTGATGGTCACTTCGCGGAAGCGATTGCTGAGCGTGGTCATCTCTTCACTGAACAGCAGCCGCCCCTGGTGCAGATACCCGACGTGGCTCGAGAAGCTCTCAATCTCCGCCAGGTCGTGCGAGGAGAGAAAGATGGTGGTCTCCGGCGCGCGCTCGATCAGGCCCTCGATCAGTTCATCGCGTACCAGCGGGTCGAGCCCGGAGAAGGGTTCGTCGAGAACGATCAGCTGCGGCCGGTAAGCGAGCGAGCTGGCGAACGACGCTTTCATCTTCATGCCGCGCGACAGGTTCTTCAGCTTGCGCGTGAGCGGCAAATCAAATTGGCGCACCAGCTGCGCTTCGAGTGCGCGATCCCAGGTGGGATAAAAGGGGCGGAAGTAATCGAGCATGCCGCCGACTGTCATGCCGTCGGGCAGTTCCTGGTTTTCTGAGACGTAGCCGATGCGGCTCAGGCTTGTGCCGCCCAGCGCGGCCGAGTCCATACCCAGCACCTGCGCGCTGCCGGCCGTGGGGCGAAGAATGTTCATCAGCAGCTTGATCAGCGTGGTTTTGCCCGCGCCGTTCGCGCCCACCAGCGCATAGATGGCGCCCTCCGGCACGGTCACGCTCACGCTGTCCACGGCCGCGGTGCGGCCAAATCGCTTGCTCAGACTTTCGGTGCGGATCATGGGGTTCATCGTTGCTTGCTCCCTCCATCGTTGGGCCGGTTCAAGTGCCGGCCTGCGCCCGTTTGGCCGTCGTCGCCGCTCAGCTGCTTCCAGTGCGCGGTGATCGAGTCCAGCATCTCCTGGAGTTCAATGCCCAGGCGCTTGGCTTCGACCACCAGCTCTTCAATCTCGTGGCCCAGCAGCTGGGTGCGCTCCTTGCGCGTGGAGTCGGGCAGCACCGCAACCACCGTGCCAATGCCCGGCCGCGTTTCGAGCAGCCCCTCATTCACCAGGTGGGCCACAATCTTGTGCGCGGTGTTGGGATTGATCTTCAGTTCCTTGCTCAACGCGCGCACTGAGGGATAGGGATCGCCGGGCCGCAGCTGGCCGCTGACCATGGCCTTGATAGACGCGTAGACGACCTGCTCGAAGATCGAAACGCCCGCGCGAAACGTAATGCGGAAGGGAACCATGCGTGTACTATAACAGATAGTACACTTAGTGCAAGCGGAAATTTCCCCTCCGCCGTTTGGCTCTCGACAAAGGGCGCGGCGCTCGTCCATGCTGGAAGAGGAGCGGTCTGGGGCCGCGCGAGGGTTTTTTGCAATCCGAGATTATTGAATTCGAGGAGAAGTCGCGATGACCCAGGCCGGTATTCCTTATCCACGCGCGGCGGCGGGGCTGCCGTTCTCTGCACAAGCGAAAAGGACAATTTGTGCGGGGATTTTTCTCGGCAGTGCTTTGGTCTCCTCGGCAGGCGCGCTCCGTGCGCAGGCTGCCCGTCCGGCAAGCCCGCTGGCCGCCGCCGCGCCGCAAGCCACGCTCGCCCGCCATTACCAGGACGGCGAAAAAATCGCCTATACCATCAACGGCTTCAACCAGGCGCGCTCCAAGACCACCGCATATGAAGCGCGCGCCGAGGGCACGGTGCGCAAGGACGCATCGGGAGCCTTTGTGGAGGACCTGGCCTGGACCGACCTCAATGTGAACGACGAGCAGGTTCGCCTCTCCGCCGGCAGCCGCGCCTTTCATGAGCCGCTCTCCCTGGCCCCGGGGACAAAGCTTTCTCTGCCCAGTCTGGCCGGCGTGCAGCCGGCGCTGCTCGATCCCATCTCCGACCTGCTCGCCTTCTACGCCGACCTGAAGATTGCCATGAACCAGCACACGCTGACGCACGCCGGCGACCACGCCTACGTGCCGTACGGTGCGCCCGTCTCCTGGGCCGACGGCAAGCATGTGATCCTGGGCCAGGATGCAGTCGACTTCGATGTCACTCTCCAGTCCATCGATCCGGCCACGCAGATTGCCACGCTGGTGATCCGCCATGTTCCGCCGGTGCAGCCGCAGATCAAGCTCGCCGCGCCGTGGATGAGCGAGCGCGTGGGCAACTCGGCCAACAACTGGGTGCAGGTGGAAAAGGCTGCGGACGGCAAGTACATCGCCGCCGCCGGCCAGGAGACTTTCGAGGTGCGGATTCGCATTGCGATTGCAACGGGCCGCATTGTCTCCGCCACGCTCGACAACCCGGTGACCGTCTCGGAGCGCGCCTGCACCGACGCCGCGCTCACCGCCTGCGGAGCACCGGAGCGCTACACACTGGGACGGCAGATCTCGCTGCGCGCTGACCCCACACCTGCCCTTGCCCCGGCTCCAGCTCATTAGCAGGCCTGGCCCGCAAATACTGAAGCTCCGTGCCCCATTCTTGCGCCTTCCGTCTGGCGCAAGGGTGGGAAACCGCGAACCCCATGCGAGCATCCCGCGAGCTTCTGCCCCACCGCAGGTGGCTTCTGCCCCACCGCAGGTGGCTTCTGCCCCACCGCGGGTGGCTTCTGCCCCACCGCGGGTGGCTTCTGCCGCACCGCAGGCGCCTGCATCGGCCTGTTTATGCCCGCGTGGAAACAAATGTTTGCCCTGTGGAACAATAAAAGTTGACCCTGCCACCGCTGGACCGCAGAATGAAGAGAGCGCCCCTGTCTTTGCGCAATCTTTCATCGTTATTGGTTCCCAAGCACCGGGAGATACTCCCGCAAACTGAAGAGACTGAGGTTTCCATGCCCGCATATCTGTTTCTGCTGATCGCCGTTCTGAGCCGCCTGGCGCTGGCCGCCACGCCCCATCCGGAGTGGTTCAACTTCACCGCGGTGGGCGGCATGCTGCTCTACTTTGGCGCGCGGCGCTCCTGGCGCGAGATGGTTGCTCCCCTGGCCGTGCTCATGGCCCTCGACTTCTTCCTCACCGTTTCGGTGTACCACTATGGATTCGTCTGGCAGCAATACCTGCCCACCTGGGCCTGGTATGTGGCCGCCATGGCGCTGGGCCAGGTCCTGCTCAAGTCGAAGACGACATTCGTGCGCGTGGGCGCCGGTGCGCTGCTGGGGCCGACTTCGTTCTTCCTGTTGTCGAACTACGCCGTCTGGGCCACCAGCCCCACCTATCCGCACAACGCCGCAGGCCTGGGCGCCTGCTTCGTGGCCGGGCTGCCGTTCTATCGCAACGACCTGATCTCAACCACGCTGGTGGCCGCCGTAGCCTTTGGCGTCCCGGTCCTGGTGCGCCGCATGCAGGGCGTTGAGGAACAAACCGCCCTGGCCAAGTAGGACTTTCCCGATCGGAGAAACTCTCCTGAGAGGAGGAGCGATGGCCGCCACAGCGCAGATCACGCAGGTGCCTCTTGATGTCTACCTGAGCAGCTCCTTCGAGCCGGACGCGGAGTACGTGGACGGCGTAATCGAGGAGCGGCCGATGGGCGAATGGAACCATGCAAACTGGCAGGCGGCGATTCTCGAATTCTTCCGCAGTCGGCGGAACGACTGGAAGATACGAGCTGCCGCAGAGCTGAGAGTCCAGGTGTCTGTCGGCAACTTCCGCGTTCCCGACGTCACCGTCCTCGATCGCAGCCTGCCCATCGAGCAGGTCATCACCCACCCGCCGATTGCTGTCTTCGAGATTCTGTCGCCCGAAGATACCGTCACGCGCATGATGATCAAACTGGCCGATTATGAGCAGATGGGGATTCAGAACATCCTGGTGCTCGACCCCAACGGAAAACACTTCCGCTACAAGGCTGGCAGTCTGGGGCCGCTCCCCGCGGCCGCATTCGATCTGGCCGGGAGCGCCAGCCGCTTCGACCTGGCGGAAATTGAAAACCTGCTCGACTAGCCTTCGGCAGGCTGTCCAGTCCGCTTCTTCCGGAACCACCACCAAGCAAATCCAGCCACAGCCAATACCCCGACAACGGCGACCACGCTGAGCGAGTGGTGCGCCACCACCTCCACGGCGCCGGGGCCCAGTTTGAGCACCAGCAACGACAAGATGAGCCAGCGGACCATTCTTCCGCAAAACACAGCCAGCATGAAGGGCACAATCCGCATTTCGAAGACACCGGCGGCAAATACGAAGGCCTTCCACGGCGTGGGCGGCGGCAGCATGGAGGGAATCATCATGGCCAGGAACTCCTGCCTCTCAAAGCGGGCCCGCATCCGCTCATACCGCGCGCGATTCACGCGCTTCAGCAGGAACAGCTCACCGCCTGCCCGGCCCAACCCATAGGGCAGCAGCCCGCCGATCGCCGAGCCAACCGCCGCCGCAATGCAATAGAGCCAGAAGCGGGGTTTGTCGTTCCATACGGAGAAGGCCAGAAGCGCGTCCATGGGCACCGGCAGGGTGGAGGAATCGAGCAGCGCCAGCGCGCCCATGCCCCAGAAGCCGAACTTGGCCAGGAACGGCAGCAGCACATGGTAAATTTTGGCCATCATTCGCACAACAAACGACTTCAAACGGGTCCCCTTCCACCCAGCAAAACGTCTTAACAATCAGGTACCATTGTACGGGCCTGTCGTCGTCGAGGACGGGCTTGAGCGGAATGAGAGAATAGACAGGAAGGACTCCCCGGGAGCCGGCAAGGGCGTGTGCCCGGACTGGCTGCCCCCAACGCGAATGCCCACCAGCGAAGCGCCAACCAACGGGTACGAAAACGAACCTGCCGGAGCACCGGACCCGGGTCAGCCGGAGCCGGCGCAGCGTCCGGATGAGCCCGCGCCCCCGGTGCTGCGCGGGTCGCGCTGGGTAGACTACGACACCCACGAGCTGCTGGAGATGATCAGCGAGCTCGAGGACGAGCGACGCTGGGCGCGGCTCCGCGAGGGTGTGCTCTGGGCCCTCTTGTTCCACATCCTGCTCATCTCCGCCATTACCTGGATTCCCAAATACATCTTCAAGGTGCCGCAGGTTATTGATCCCATTGACGCAATCAAGAACCGCACGGACCTCACCTACCTGGATTCGCTGCCTGACGCCATCCGCCAGGTTCAGCCCAAGATCACGGTCAAACCCACACCGCCCAAACAGACCACAGTGGACAAGAAAACGCTGGAGGCCCTGAACCGCGCCGCGCCTCCGCCGCCGGCTCCCGCTCCGGCTCCGGAACCCAAGCCGCAGCCGGCCGCGCCTGTGCCCACTCCGGCCCTGCAGCCTGTGCCATCGCCTCCTCTGCCCAGCCAGCCGGCACTAGCGCAGGCGCCGCGCCCGTCGGCGGTTCCGGCGCGGCCCAACTTCGCTCTCAACGCGCAGAACCCGGCCGACCAGCTGCGCGACGCCATGCGTGGTGCCTCGCGCAACCCCGGTTCGGGCAGCGCGGGTGGCGCCGGCGGTGGCCTCGCCCGCCATCCAGGAGCCGGCTCAGGCGGCGTCGAGGTGCTTTCGGATACCCAGGGCGTTGACTTCCGGAGCTGGCTCGAGCGCTGGCACCACGAGACGGAGAACACCTGGGACCCACTCATTCCTGACGAGGTCAATGCGCCCATCAACAAGTCCGGCATGGTCGCGATCCGCTTCAAGGTCCTGCCCAACGGCCGCCTGATGGACGGCAGCCTGGTGCTTGAAGGCCGCTCCGGTGACGTGGCGTTGGATCGTGCCGCCTGGGGCGCGCTCACCGGCTCCAACTATCCGCCGCTCCCCAGGGATTTCCACGGACCGTACCTGGAACTGCGCGCCTACTTCCTCTACAACATGGAAGTGCCCAAGTAAGCCGACCGAGTCTTCAACCTTGATCTGGCGGAAACGCAAGATCGACGTTGCGGCCGCCATAGAGAATGCGCAGGATAGTCACCGAGTCTCCCTTCACGCGGAAGGCGATCGTCACCCGGTGCCGGAATCCAATCACGCGCAGCCCACGCCTCAGGTCGGACCGCTCGGTTCCCCGATGGGGCATCGTGCCCAGGCCCAGACAAGCCTGCTCAATCTGCTCCACATACCGCTAGGCGTTCTTCACGCTGAAGCGATCTGCCAGATAGTCAAAGAGTTCGGTCAGGTCCGCTTGCGCGCGGTGGGTGAATGTGACCTGGCAGGTCACCTCTGGCGGGCAATTCTGCCGGCAATGTGGGCGCGAAGCTCTGCGAAGACCTGCTCAGCCGGAAGCGCGCTGCCAGGGTCCGCCTCAAGCTCGTCATAGACCTCGACGACCTCTGTCCGCAGCCAGCGCTCGACAGCGGCGTCACGCTCTTCCAGCGCGCGCAGGCCGGCCCGGACCACCTCGCTCGCGGAAGCGTAAGCACCTGACTGCACGAGCGCATCAATATATCGACCTTGCTCCGGGGGCAGGCTCACGGTCCGTTTTTCGCAGGAAGTCGAGGGCATGGTCGCACTCCTGCTCCAACGTTTAGCACCGGTATGACGGATTCATACCGGCCCCGGGGCCGTGCACTCCGGATTAATGCGCCGCTTGCGCATCCGCCCCTGGCAGGTACTCGTTGTCGTGCGGATCGTAGGGACCGCCGCCGTGGGGCAGGTAGATGTCGTCCTGGGCCAGCAGCGCGTCGTACACCGAGGTGCGGCGCCAGTGCCGCGCCAGGGCAAACGCGCTCATGTTGGCGATCATCAGCGGAAGCACCAGCCCGTAGCCACCAGTCATCTCAAAGATGATCAGGATGCTGGTCATGGGTGCGCGCACAATGCCGGCAAACACCGCTCCCATGCCCACCACCGCAAAGGCGCCGATCGAGTCCGTCGAGTGGTGGAAGACCGTCACGTCCAGGTAGCCCACCGCGCCGCCCAGCATCGCGCCCATGAACAGCGCCGGCGCAAAAATTCCTCCTGACCCGCCGCTTGAATACGAGCTCACCGTCGCCGCCAGCTTGAGCACGCAGAAAACAATCATGGGCACAACGGTCATCTGCCCTGTCAGCGCCAGGGTCAGGGTTCCGTAGGGGTCGCCGGCAATGCCGTTCAGGTGAAACAGGCCAAGAGCCAGTGCTGCCATGGCCCCGGTGGCCGCGCCGCCCATAGCCGGCTGCACCCAGCGGGGAATGCGCTCCAGCTTCCGGAACCAGGCGCGCAGCCCCAGCAGCGAGTCCGTAAAGGCAACCGAAACAATCGCCGCCAGGATGCCCAGCAGCGCATACCACACAAGCGAAGACGCCTTGCCAAGCTGATAGTTGCCCTGCACGTGAAACACCGGAGTCGACCCCAGCACCGAGTGCTCCACCACCGCCGCGAGAGCCGCGGCCACAATCACCCCGGAGAGCATGGTCTGGTCCAGGTCGCCAATCAGCTCTTCCAGCGTGAACGTGACCGCGGCAATCGGCGCATTGAAGGCCGCGGCAATGCCCGCCGCCATGCCCACCGACGCCATGCGCCGCGAGTTCTTCGGCCCCAGCCGCGCCAGGCGCGCCAGCATGCTGCTCACGCCCGCGCACACCTGTACGGTTGGACCCTCCAGGCCCAGCGAGGCGCCGGAGCCGATCTGGATGGCGCACAAAACAAACTTGCCGATCGTCTCCCGCACCGTGACCAGGCCGCTGCGCAGCGTGTAAGCAACCTTCACCTGGGGAATGCCGCTGCCCGCCGCGGCGGGCGCAAAGTAGGTGAGCCCCACGCCGGCCACCAGCCCGCCAAGGGTGGGAGAGATCACCGTCCACCAGATCCAGCTATGTCCCGGGGCCGCGTTGGCGCGATTAATGAGCAGCGCTTCCAGCCCCATGATGCTCAGGTGGAAGGCGCACGCAGCCAGCCCGCACACCCCGCCGGCAAGGATCGTCACTGCAAGCAGGCGCTGCCGCTCGGTAGGCATGCGGCGCATCAGCCAGGTATGAAAGCTTCCGTAGAGTCCCTGGAGTCCTGCCCAGTAACTGGGCTCCGGCATCTCCTCGGCGTCTAAAGGTGTCACATAACGAGTATAGAAGCAGAACCGGGTCAGGCTTTATGCGGGGTTCCCAACTGAAAGGGCAATCGAATGACAATCCAATGACAACCGTCCAGCGTTGCGAGGGCTAGTGTGGGTGGCGGTGGACTCCATTTTCGCCCGGCGCCGAGGAGTCGGTTCTGCCGTGGGCCAAGCGAAGAAGGCACCCTGACATCAAGGAGAGAGTGACATGAAAATCAACAAGTCTTTCGCACCAATTGAAATGAGTGCGCCGCCGCTTTGCCCGGGAACCAGGACGGAATGGCGCAGAATTTTGATCGCCGCGATCCTGCTGGCCACTGCCCCCGCGGTTGGCTTTGCGCAATGGGCTGGCTCGGAAGATGCATTTCTGCCCAGTCCGGTGAGAACCGTTTCCACGGTTCCGGCGAATGGGGATGTGAACCCATACGGCGTCGCTTTTGTTCCCAATAACTTTGACACCGGCTCCGGACCGCTGAAGCATGGGGACATTCTGGTCTCCAACTTCAACAGCAGCGCGAATTTACAGGGCACGGGAACGACAATCGTCCGCATTCCCGCCGGCGGCTCGCCGAGCCTGTTCTTCCAGGGTAAGACGGGGCTGGGGCTTACAACAGCGCTGGGAACACTGCAATATGGGTTCGTGGTGGTTGGCAACGGCCCTACGCCCGATGGCAGTTCGGCCAGCGCGAAACCAGGGTCGCTGCTGGTGATCGATAACAAGGGCAAACTGATCCAGACCCTTGCGAATGCTTGGATCCAGTATCCGTGGGACATGGCGCTGGTCGACCAAGGAGACCGGGCGATCGCGTTTGTCACCAACGCGCTCAACGGAACGGTGAGCCGGCTTGACTTCCAGGTAAGCTCGAGCGGCCTCAAAATGCTGAGCGCCAAGACCATTGCTTCGGGGTATGTCCACCGTGGCGATCCGGCTGCGCTGTTTGTCTCTCCCACCGGAATGGTCTACGACGCCAAGCGCGACCGTCTGTACGTTGCTTCGACGGGCGACAACGCCGTCTTCGCTGTGCCGGATGCGGCCAACACGCAATCGGATAATGGAATGGGATTCATCCTTTACCAGGACGATGCTCACCTGCACGGCGCGCTGGGCTTGGCCGAAGCTCCGAGTGGCCATCTGCTGGTCACGAACAACGACACCGTCAATTCCGATCCCAACCAGCCCAGTGAAATCGTGGAGTTTACCAAGGACGGGAACTTTGTGAAGGAACTCTCGGTCGACCCGGCTCAAGGAGGTTCGTTCGGCCTGGCTGTGAGTTCGACCAATGACCAGGCAATCTTCGCGGCAGTGGATGACAACGCGGCGACGCTGATTATCTGGACGCTGAATCTGCCGTAGCCGATTTTCGACGCAGGCGCTTAGGAGGTCCGGATCAAGCTGGCCTGTGAAAACGAATCGATGAGGAGCAAGGTTTCCATGAGGGGCTAAACAGGCTGCGGAAAAACTCGTTCGGGCGGTAGGCCGGGGATTTATCCCCGGCACAAAGCCAGCAAGTTGAACCGCGCCCTTCAGTGCTGTCATTGGCAGAGCGCTCTTGCGCCGATCCGCGCCGTCCATCTGGGAATCATTTTTCTCGGATGGGCGGTTGCAGCGGGCTGGCCTGCTCCATGGATCGGCGTCGCGTTCAGTCCCGTTTTGGGTATCGGGTGGTTCACGCTGGGGGTGGGACTCCATCTGGCGGCCAGGGACCTGCTGCCTCCCTGGAAGCGCACTGCTTCCCGATGAATGTACTTCCCGGACCGCCTCGCGCGCGCTAGAATTCTAGTGTCCGCCATGTTCAGCCGCGCCGCAGTTCGAATCTCATCAACCCCCATGATCAAGCGCTTCCGCCATGGGCGCCGCGATCGCGGCAGAGACTCTTCCCGCTAAGATTTCCGTCCCGATGAAAATCTTCCCGGGGCGGTTCGGCCATGCGCTGTGCTTCGCCGCAGATCCGCCACGAGCCGAAAACTCCGAGTAAAATTACATTGCTCCATCCGCACACACGCGGATTGAAAGGTTCTCTCCCATGGACAGTTTTGCAAGCCGTGCCGTGTTGAAATCCGGCAGCAAGTCGTACACCATTTTCCGCCTTCCCGCCCTGACCGCGAAGGGCTTTGACCTCAGCCGCCTGCCCTTCAGCCTCAAGATCCTGCTCGAAAACCTCCTCCGCCGCGAAGATGGCGTCAACGTCACCGCCGCGGACATCTGCTTCCTCGCCAACTGGGACGCCAAAGCCGAGCCAAGCCGCGAGATCGCCTACATGCCCGCCCGCGTGCTCATGCAGGACTTCACCGGCGTTCCTGCCATCGTCGACCTCGGCGCCATGCGCGACGCCATCAAGACCCTCGGCGGCGATCCCGAGCGCGTCAATCCGCTGGTGCCCGCCGAGCTGGTCATCGACCACTCCGTGCAGGTGGATGAATTCGGCGCCGCGGGCTCTCTCGCGGCGAACACGATCTTGGAGTTCCAAAGAAACCGCGAGCGCTA
>Ga0302320_10028389_pt1 | contig 10743 bp, 9 predicted proteins | sample Bog_T0_3_FD_202130 | JGI IMG/M metagenome (GOLD analysis project Ga0302320, IMG submission 202130) | Peat permafrost microbial communities from Stordalen Mire near Abisko, Sweden - Bog_T0_3 | ecosystem: Environmental > Terrestrial > Soil > Wetlands > Peat | place: Sweden: Abisko, Stordalen Mire... | reverse complement strand
GGCATAAAAATCGCCATACCACCGATATGATCAAGTTGGCCGCAGATTCCCACCCTCGTTTTTTATCAAAAAACGCGTGTTTTCTTGCCAAGAAAATGGATTTTTTCCGAGAATGCGATTGCCCTGGCAGGACCGGGGATGCCCAATGAGGGTATTGACGAGCGAATCATCCGGTATTATGATTTAATTCTATGGTAACACGATCCGGTACATCCCGCGGCAAACTTGCCGAGCGTTTCAGCGTCTCGCTGCCGCAGGGTCTGCTGGCGGACATGGACGCGATGATCCGCCAAAAGGGGTATGACAACCGTTCGCTGGTGATCGCCGACATGGTTCGCGCGTGGCTGGTCGAGCATCGGCAGGAGAATCCCGAGCAGGAGATCGCGGGGGCGATCACGCTGGTGTACGACCATCACAAGCACCACCTGCAGGAGGAGCTGACGCACATTCAGCACGATCATCACGAGGTGATTCTCGCCACGCTGCATGTTCATCTGGACCACAGCAACTGTCTGGAGATCATAGCGGTTCGGGGGAGGGCGGGGGTGATTCAGTCGATAGCCGATGCGCTGATCGGGGCCAAGGGCGTCAAGCACGGCAAACTGACCGTTACTTCGACGGGAAAGGATCTGGTCGGCTGAGGCGTGAATTGCCAGCGCGTAAGGAATTCAAACATGCATATTCCCGATGGATTTCTGGATGCCAAGACCGCGATTGCGACCGGCGTGCTTTCGTTCGCGGGACTGGGGTTTGCGCTGCGCGAGGCGCGTCGCACGCTGCCGCCGGGGAAGATTCCGCTGCTGGGGCTTTCGGCGGCGTTTGTGTTTGCGGCGCAGATGCTCAACTTTCCGGTCGCCGGGGGCACCAGCGGGCACATGGTGGGGGGCGTTCTGGTGGCGGCACTGCTGGGTCCATCCGCCGGCGTCATCGTGCTGTCCTCGGTTCTCATTGTGCAATGCTTCATGTTCGCCGACGGCGGCATCACGGCGCTGGGGGCGAACATTTTGAACATGGGGATCATGGGGGCGGTAGTGGGGTGGATGATTTATGCGCTGCTTTCGCGGTTTATTCCGGGCCTGTTCGGCCGCATCGTCGCGGCGGTCGTTGCGGCGTGGATCAGCACGGTGCTGGCGGCCATTCTGTGCGCCGGGGAACTTGCCGCCTCGGGCACCGTCCCGTGGGGCATCGCCTTTCCCGCCATGGCCGGTATCCACATGCTCATCGGCATCGGGGAAGGTGTCATCACCGCGCTGGTGCTCGCCTCCATCGGTGCCACACGGCCCGAACTTTTGCTCCGGCCCGCGTCCGCCGAGGTGCCGAGCGCCCGCCCCTATCGCTCCATCCTTGTGTTCGGCTTTATCGCGGCGATGGGGCTGGCCCTTTTTGTCTCTCCCTTTGCCTGTCCGTGGCCCGATGGGCTGGACAAGGCCGCTGAAACGCTGGGCTTCAAGGACAAGGAGGCTGAGCAGCGAGCCATCCCCGCGCCCGTGACGGATTACAAGATGCCCGGCATCGGCTCGGATGCCGTCGCCACATCCATTGCCGGCGCAGTCGGCACGGTGGTGGTGTTTGGCGGCGCATGGCTGCTGGCCCGGTCGCTGGTTCCCAAAGCAAAAACCGCCAACGTTGAAAGCGAGCCCCCTTCGACATGATGCCGCCGCGCCGCCTGATGGCGCACCGCATTTCCCGGTCCGACAGGAGTTCCCGTGCATTCCCCCCAACATCCGCGGCATTCGCCCGATTCGGCGCCGCATCGCCTCCCGGCGGCGGCCAAGTTCCTGCTCGCCATGGCCGTGATTGCGTTCTCGCTGTTCTGCCCGCGCGGCCATTTTGGCTATCTGCTGATTCCCGCGGCGGCCCTCCTCTTCATGGCCCTGCCATCGCGCATCCGCCCTTGGGTGCTGCTCAAGCGCCTGGTCCTCTACGAATATTTCGTGCTGGGCGCGGGAATCATGGTTCTCTTCCAGCCCGATGGCCCGATGCGCCTGTCGGTGCTGCTGGCCCGCTGCACGCTCTGCCTGCTGGCGATGATCCTTTTCACGCACAGCACGCCGTTTGGGGACATCCTCCGCCTGTTTGGCCAGCTGCGCATGCCGCGCCTGCTGGTGACAACGCTGGCGCTGATGCACCGCTACATTTTCGTGCTTTCCGACGAAACGTCGCGCATGCGCCGCGCCCGGGCCGCGCGGACGTTTTCCCCGCGCCGGCGGCTGGCGTGGCGTACGCTGTCCACCATCATCGGCCAGCTCTTCATCCGCGCCTCCGACCGCGCCCAGCGCATCTACGAGGCCATGCGCGCCCGCGGCTGGGAAGGATTGCCATGAGCGGGTCCACCACCCCCCCACCGGCGCATCGGCCCGCCATTGAAATCCGCGATCTGCGCTACCGCTTTCCCGATGGCACCCCGGCGCTGCGGGGCGTCACGTGCAGCATCGCGGCAAACGCCTGCGTGGGCCTCATCGGCCCCAACGGCGCGGGGAAATCCACCCTGCTGCTGCACCTCAATGGTCTGCTGCCCGACAAGCACGCCAAGGATTGCGGCACCGTGCTGATTCGGGGGAAGGCGATCACCGGCGCTTCGAGCGAGGTTCTCCGCCAGATTCGCCGGCAGGTTGGGCTGGTTTTTCAGGACCCCAACGATCAGCTTTTCTGCCCCACGGTGTGGGAGGATGTGGCCTTTGGTCCGCAGCAGCTCGATTTGACCGCCGCGGAAATTGAGGCGCGCGTCCGCCAGGCGCTGGCGCAGGCGGGGCTGGAGGGTTTTGACAAGCGTCCCCCCCACCACCTTTCCGGCGGCGAGCAGCGCCGCGTCTGCCTGGCCGGGGTATTGGCCTGTCAGCCGGAAGTCCTCATCCTCGACGAGCCGACCAGCGGCCTGGACCCGCGCGGCCGGCGCGAGCTGAAGGCGCTGCTGCGCAACATCCCCATCACCAAGATCATCGCCACCCATGATCTGGAGCTGGTGGTTGAACTGTGCGGCGAAACGATTCTGCTGGCGCATGGGGAGGTCGTGGCCGCGGGACCGACCATCCCGATTCTGTCGGATGAAGCGCTGATGCTGAAGCACGATCTGGAGCGGCCGCACATTCTGGACCACCATCACCCGCACGGGCGCATTTTTCTGCCATAGAGCGGCGGCCAAAAGTTTTCCGCTTTATGCGGGTGTCAGTTGTTGCTTGAAACGCGGCGAGACGCCGCGTCTACTTTTGGCACAGGCTCTAAACGGCGTCGCCCCCGCGATTTCGCGGGGGCGACGATTTGCACTTGCAGGAGTTGTTTTCGAAAACGATAACAACTGGGCGATTTTGGGCATACCCGGCCCGAGGGCCGGGGCTAAACGTGGAGCCATTTACTTTCCGGTGGCGACCGCGCTGACGCAGTGGGTGTCGCTCATGGCGATGGCCTTGACCGTCGCGCCGGCGGGCACTTTGACCGCCGCGGCATACGCCGTCGAGTGATCGGTCGGCACCGTGCCATCGAGGGTGAAGTAGACGCGGGCGTCCTTGTCCGCACAGGCGATGGTCGCCTGGCCATCGGCCAGCGTGATGGTGGGCGTGGCGGTGGCCGGCTCGTTGACGGGCTGGAAGAGCAGTTCAATGCCCTTGCCATTGACCGGGTCGAGGTTGCGGGAGTAGCGGCGCGTGGTGTCGGAATCCCAGTGTTCGGCGGTGCCGAGGCTGGTGATCGGTTTGCCGCCGGCCTTATAGACGACCTTGGACTTGGCCTTTTCCGGTTCGGCCATGTCGTGCAGATAGTCGTCGGCGTTTTCGCGGATCATGATGCGCGAGATGACCTGTCCCTTGTCGTTGGTGAAACTGTTGTTTTTGCTCTGGGAGTACATGATGTCCAGGCCGACCGAGTCGATGGCCACGCCGTCGAGCGACGCGAGCATGCAGGCCGGCCATTCGGGGTTGGCGTAGGGTTCGACCTTGTTGTTGAACGGGGGATTGGGGAGGTGTACGGGATAGGACTTCCAGCGGCGGCCGGCATAGAGGCCGTCGAGCATGTACAGGACCGTTTTGCCGCCGAGGTTGGGGCTGGAGGCCAGGTCGACGATCGGGGAGTACGCGCCGGGTTTGCCGTCCTGCATGGTGTTGATCGGGGCGTGGAGTTCGGGGGTGCCTTCGATGGAGCCGTAATGATTCTTGCCGGTCATGGTCAGGGCGATCTGTCCGTCATCGCCTTTTTCCATGTACTGGTATTCGGGCATGGCGGGGTAGGCGTGGAGCTTCAGCAGCGCCAGGTTGACAATGTACTTGGCGTCCATGATCTGCTGCGGAATGTTTTTGGCCTTGTCGAAGTTGCCCGACGAATAGACCATTCCGGGGACCCATTTGGCGGCCTCCAGCGGGATGTTGGTGCCAAAGCCGAGGTTTTTCTGATTGGCCGCCGGGGCGTCACCTTGCAGGAAGCGCACATCCTTGTAAGCCTTCCAGACATGGGTGAGCAATGCCGGATAGAAGTTGCGTTTGGCGTCATACACCAGGATGTTTTTCTGGGGGACGTGGGCCTTTTCCACCAGTTGCCGCACCATCGCCAGGACGGTGTGCGGCGAGGCGTCGATCAGGTTGTCGGTCTTGTTGGCGGCGCTGTTGTTGAGGTTGATCTTGATGGCGATGATTTCGCCGGGCTGATATCCCTTGACATCAAAGCCTCTGGCCTTCTGATAGAACTTGAAGATGGCGTCCCATGCGGCCTCATCGGTGGGGGCGCTGGTGAGCCGCCGGAGGGTCATGCTGAGCATGGCATCGACGCGATTCTGGTCGGTGTTGGCATCGGTGTACCATTGGTCGTTGTTGGTCTGCCAGTTGCCGGCCCATTTGGTGGCCAGGGGGTCGCGCGTCCAGACGACGCGGCCGGGGTTGATGCCGCGGGCGATGCCGATGGGCGCGTTGACGGCGGCGGGCTTCCACTGCCAGTGCGTGATGTCGGCCATGGGTCCGGCATCGCTTTCGCCGGGGAGTATGGCGACCGTCCAGATCGCCACGCCCAGCACCATGAGGGCCATCATGCCCAGCGCCAGGCGGCGGTGACGATTCAATTTCATGCCAAGATATCGCACGCCGCCCACCCAACCGGCCGCCCCCAGCAGCCAGATGACAAAGGCGCTGGCGACGGGGAAAGCGGCGCGCTGGCAGGGATAGCTGGCGCGGCTGGGCTTGGGAACGACGCGGATGAGAAACCAGAGGACGGCGGCGATGCCCATCAGCGAGGCAACAAAGCGAAACCAGAGCAGGCCGCGGCGTGTGGTTTGTGATTTGGTGGTGTCGGGGGATTTGTCGGATGGTACTGGCATAGGAATCCTCTCCTGAGTTGAAAGTAGGTTTCGCTTCTTGACGCCCGCGAAACACGCCATCGTGCGGCGGGTGCGGCCAGCGCCAGGAAGTGATTGCGTGGCATTGATGCAGATAATAGTGTTACCGCCGATTTCGCTGCAACCGGTACCAATACTGTCCTGTTTTCTTGTGTCCTAATCAGTATTCAAATTGTCCTGATTATTCGCTTCCTTATTGGCACAAAAATGGTCTTCAATCGCGATTTTTAGGCGTCAAAAGCCGCGCTGGCGGATGATATTCAAACAATCTGCATAAGCATCCAAGGCCACCGGCCGGTGGTGAAGGGGTCCATCCCTTTGCAGGTGATGGGTGCATTGCAAGATTCAGGGGCAGTCTCAGAAATACCCAGGATTGCCGCACCCACAAGCCAGCGGCGGGACGCCGCTGCCACCCTTTGACCGGGCATCGGCGGCGTGGTAGTGTTCGATGGCGCTCGGCGGTGAAACGCGAGATGCAGAGAAGGCGGCCGGTCATGCAGAAATTTGATGCCGATGGAATACGCGAGCTGCTGTCCGCGGTGGCTTCGGGGACGATGGGCGTGGAGGCGGCCCTGGGGCGGCTGAGCACGCTGCCGTTTGAAGCGATGCAGGGCGCGACGGTGGACCACCACCGGGCGCTGCGCAAGGGGTTTGGGGAGGTGATTTATTGTGCGGGCAAAACGCCGGCACAGGTGGCGGGGATCGCCGCGAAAATGGCGGAGCGTTCGTCGCGGCTGCTGGGGACGCGGGCGACGCCGGAGCAATATTCCGCGGCCAGGAAGAAAGTGCGCGGGCTGCAATACGATCCGCAGTCGCGCGTGCTGTGGCTGGTGCGCGACCCCAAACCGGGGCATGCCGGGGTGGTGGTGGTGGCGGCCGGGACCAGTGATCTGCCGGTGGCGGAGGAGGCGGCGCGGACGCTGCAAGTGATGGGGCACGATCCGGTGCGGATTGCGGATGTGGGCGTGGCGGGGCTGCATCGGCTGCTGTCGCATCTGCCGACGCTGACGGAGGCGCGGGTGATTGTGGCGGTGGCGGGCATGGAGGGGGCGCTGCCGTCGGTGATTGCGGGGCTGGTGGCGGCGCCGGTGATTGCGGTGCCGACCAGTGTCGGGTACGGCGCCAGCTTCGGCGGGGTGGCGGCGTTGCTGGCGATGCTGAACTCCTGTGCCAGCGGCCTGGCCGTGGTCAACATCGACAACGGCTTTGGAGCCGGCTACATGGCGGCTATGATGAACAACCAATGTGTGCAAATGAAGAAGGCCCGATGACGCATTCCGCGACAATTTCCAATGGCGCGCCGGTCGCGCCCGACGCCAAGCTGGCCGCGCTGCGGGCGTGGATCGGGCAGTGGCCCTCGGTTCTGGTCGCCTATTCCGGCGGAGTTGATTCCGCACTGCTGATGGCGGTGGCGCATGACATTTTGGGGACCAAGGCCCTGGCGTGCATTGGCACTTCGCCGAGTTATCCCGAGCGCGAACTTGCCGGTGCCCTTCAGGCCGCGGCCGACCTGGACGGGAACGGAGGGGCGCAGGTGCGCGTCGTCAAGACGGAGGAACACCTCGACCCGAGTTATGCCGCCAACCCGGCCAACCGCTGCTATTTCTGCAAGAGCGAGCTTTATTCCCGGCTGAAGGGGATTGCGGAGGCTGAAGGCTTCGCCGTCATCATCGACGGCAACAACGCGACCGACGCCGCGGCCAACGACCGCCACGGGTGGCTCGCCGGTCGCGAGCGCGGCGTGCGTTCGCCGCTGGCCGAGCTGGGCATCACCAAGGACGAGGTGCGCGCGCTGGCCCGGCAACTGGGTCTGGCCGTGTGGGACAAGCCTTCGATGCCCTGCACGTCGTCGCGCGTGCCGCATGGCGTGCCGATCGTGCCGGAGCTGCTCAAACAGATTGAAGCGGCGGAATCGGCGCTGCTGGCGCTGGGGTTCAGGGAACTGCGCGTCCGGCATCACGGCGACATCGCCCGCATCGAAATCCCCGCGTCCGACTTTCCGCGTGCGTGCGAACTTGGCGGCCAAATCAGCGCCGCCCTCAAATCCTGCGGCTATAAATTTGTCACCCTGGACCTCGCCGGTTTCAAATCCGGGGCCTTGCACGCCGCGACCAAGTGAGACTTTATGATCGCCTATCTCGACACTCCCTCGGGCATTTCCGGTGACATTTTTTTGGGCTGCCTGCTGGATGCCGGGTGGACGCTGGATCGCCTGCGTTTTGCCATTGCCCAGCTTCGTCTGCCGGCGGACGAATACGCCCTCGACGCCCGCGTGGTGATGAAGGGGCCGCTGCGCGCGACGCTGGCGGACGTGCAGACGTCCGAGGGGCACTCGCATCGTCACCTGGCGGATATTGAGCGGATCATCGCCGGGTCCGATCTGCCGGCGGGCGTGAAGAAAAATGCCGTGGCCGTCTTCACGCGGCTGGCGGATGCCGAGGCCAAGGTCCACGGCACCACGCGCGACAAAATCCACTTTCACGAGGTCGGCGCGATGGATGCGATCATCGACATTGTCGGCACCTGCGCCGGCCTGCACGATCTGAGCATCGAAAAGCTTTTTGCCAGCCCGCTGCCCCTGGGATCGGGGTGGACGCAGTCGCAGCATGGGGCCATTCCACTGCCCGCGCCGGCCACGCTTGAACTGCTCGCCGCGGCCAAGGCGCCGACGCGCCCCGCGCCCGGTCCCGGCGAGTGGGTCACACCCACGGGCGCGGCGCTGGTGTGCGAACTGGCGACCTTCGGCCAGCCCCCGATGACGCTCGAAAGAATCGGAACCGGCGCCGGCACCAAGAACACGCCCTGGCCGAATGTCGCCCGCCTGTGGCTGGGCAAGCCGACGGCCGCCCCCTCGGGCATGGTGCAGTTGGAGACGAACATTGATGACATGAACCCGCAACTTTACGCGCCGGTTTTTGAAAAGCTCTTCGCCGCGGGGGCCAAGGATGTCTGGCTGACGCCCATCCAGATGAAGAAGAACCGCCCGGCCATATTGCTGTCGGCTCTTGCGCCGGCGTCCCAGGAGGCCGCGCTATCCCAGGTGATGCTGGAGGAGACAACGACGCTGGGGGTCCGCGTGCATGCGCTGCAGGGCCGCCACGAGGCCGGCCGCGAGATGCGCGAGGTTCAGACGCGTTTTGGACCTGTGCGCGTGAAGGTGAAGTTTGTCGATCAGAACGCGGTCGGCGCCGCACCGGAGTATGACGACTGCAAGGCGCTGGCCGACCAGCAGAACATATCGGCCCGGCAGGTTTGGGAAGCCGCAACGGCGGCGGCGCAGGCCCTGCTATCGGAACTTCAGGGTCCGCGGGCCTGATCGCGGATGTGATTTCACGGCTCGAACTTGACGGGGACGGAGAGGTCGAAACCGGTTTTGACCAGTTGTTCGGCGCTTTGGATGAGCACACCGTTCATTTTGACGTTCTTGAACAGGATCGGCCCGACCTTCGAGCCCATGATCAGGCTGGGCTTGCCGGGCTTTTCAAACGTGCAATTTTCGAACACGCAGTTGGTCAGCGGCTGGTTGCCGCCATCAATGTAAATCTGCCCGCCGTCGCTTTCGAACGAGCAATTGACAAACCGGAGGTCATCCAGCGGGTTTCCCCTGGCCCCCGTGGGGTATCCGCGCCCGACAAAATACGCGGGCGTCGATTGGATCCAGATGGCGAACTTGTTGTGGTTGGCGACGAAGTTCACATCCTCCAGCCGCAGCCCCTTGACCACGGGAACGCCGCCATAGCCAAGGGCCAGCGAGCAGGTGTAGCTGTAGACGACAAAGCCCTTGACGGTAAAGTCGTTGACCGTTCCGTGCAGGGCCCACGTATCGTCCATGGTCATGGCAAAGCCGTTTTCAATCAGCACATGATCGCCGGAAATGTTGTACGCATCGTCGTGGTACTGCTGCTTGCGGTTGACGATTTTGATGTTGTGGTTGGAGAAATTTCCGCAGTTGCTGACGTTCACATCGTGATACGCGGCGCGGAGCAGCAGCAGGTCGGAAAAGGAGACATTGCGCCCGCCGCTGACCACGTAGCCGCGGACCCCTGTTTGATGGGGATCGATCACCTTGCCGCCAAGTTCCCTGGCCTTGCCGTCGCCGGTGTCGGGCTGAAAGTCGTGCCAGAGGTCGGGGTAGCCCTGCATGTCAAAGCTGCCGCGGCCCGCGAGGCTGGCGTTTTCGCAATTGTTGAACACCACAAAGGCCCTCTGCGGCGCGTAGTCCGCGGCCTTGGTGGATCCGAGGATGACGGCGTCCACATCCACGTAGAGCCGGACATTGCTCTTCATCACAATGGTGCCGGATTTGTAAATGCCCCTGGGGAAAAAAAGCGTGCCGCCGCCGGGTTTGGATGAAACGTCGCTGATGGCCTGGTTGATCGTGGCGGTTTCCAGTGTTTTGCCGGTGTTGTCGATTTTGTAATCCATGATGTTGACGACGCCGGGATCGCCCGCCTTGGCCGGGGCCTTTTCCGGCGGCTCGGCGAACAGCAGCAAGCCGGTGTTGTTGAAGGCGGGTTCGTCGTTGAAGAAGATCGTCAGATACCGCGGCTGGTCGAGGTCGAAACTGACGGTGTTGCCCTCAATCTTGGGCTGGATGCCATACGCCAGCGGCCGAATATTGCAGGTGATGAGCTTGCGGTCGCTCACCAGGCAGGTGATCTCGACGTGTACCTTCCCGGTCATGGAAAAACTGGCGTAGTCCATCCAGTTGAACTGGTCATAGGTCAGAAAATGATGCGTGAACACCGGCTGGCCATCCACCGTGACCTTGTACGCCATGCTCGGCACCGCGTCGGGATATGGCGGATAGGGCGTGGCCGCGGCGAAGGCCGCCGCCGGCAGAAGCGCCAGGACCAATCCCATCAGCCAGCCTGCGAAATTCCACTTCATCGGTTTTCTCCTGTCAGCCAAGATTTGGCATCGTGTTTACTCTTCCCGCCGCAATGTGGTGCTGACCGGCGGGCGTGTTGTAACATTGAGATGGCCGGGGGGCGGCATGTTTTTGCATTTCATGACTTTCTGCCATGGGTGCCAGCAGGCGTGATCCTTGGGGTGGTGTGAGATCGGGAGCTATTGTGTGCGGCAAACGTTGGAGAATATCATAACAGATTGGGCAAACGTCAAACAGTATCGCGTTGGCTGCTGGATGAGGCGGCGGTGTTTAACCGCACATTGCCGGTGCTATTGCGGCCGGGCACGGTGCAAGGTTTTGGCCGGATATTTTGGCAGATGCCGCACGTTGGGGGTTCGTTGCGTTTGGTCGCGATCCGTGCAATTTCTCGCGCGGGGCACGGTAGGGCGTGGACTCCGAGCATTCAAATGCAATTGTCCCGTGGCCGCTTCATGCGTGGGCGATTTCCGATTGCGGGGGCTTGGGGTACACTGCCCGGATGGTTGAAGGACGGTTTGAAAATGTCGCGATTGTGGGG
>Ga0302320_10028387_pt1 | contig 10743 bp, 5 predicted proteins | sample Bog_T0_3_FD_202130 | JGI IMG/M metagenome (GOLD analysis project Ga0302320, IMG submission 202130) | Peat permafrost microbial communities from Stordalen Mire near Abisko, Sweden - Bog_T0_3 | ecosystem: Environmental > Terrestrial > Soil > Wetlands > Peat | place: Sweden: Abisko, Stordalen Mire... | reverse complement strand
GGCGGCCACCCTCAGCGAGGCGGATCTGGATCTTCATCAACTGGCCCTGGATGCCTCCGGGATTGTTTCCGGCGAAGGCGACATTATCGGCACCGGCAAATATGAACAATTGGACCCGGGGTGGGCGCTTTCGTTGCTGCATTATTGGGCAACCATGGTCGGGGTCAATTCCACCGCCGCGTTTGGCACGACCCCGGCGAGGCTCAAGCTTTCGGGCCCCCTTAAAATTGCCCTGGTCGGCGACTGGGGAACCGGCGCATGGGATGACGAAGGAATCGTGTGCCCGGCGGTGCAAGTGATGGCGCAAATCGCCAGGCTGAAGCCCGATATCACCATTCATCTGGGGGACGTGTATTACTCCGGCACGACGGGGGAAGAGCAGGAGAACTATCTGGCAAACTGGCTTGCCCCGTCCCCATACAATTTCAGTCTCAACTCGAACCACGAGATGTATGATGGCGGTAACGGATACTTTTCAGTGCTGCTGCGGGATCCGCGCTTTGCGGCTCAAGGCGGCACGAGTTATTTTTCGCTGGAAACGGATGGGTTCGTGATTTTGGGACTGGACTCGGCCTATTACGACACGAGTTCCCTGTTACTGGATGGCGCCTTGACGGATGCCGCGCAACAGCAATTCATCGCGAACACGAACACAGGCGGCAAGAAAATCATGGTCTTGACCCACCACAATGGATTGCCATTGAACGGATCGGCCCCCACGACTGCCCTCTGGTCCCAGGTCATGGCCTCCCTGGCACCCAGGGTGCCGGATTATTGGTATTGGGGCCACCTGCACAGTGGCATTGTATATTCCAGCACAGCCTATGGGGACAAGACGAGGGCGCGCTGCCTTGGCCATGGCGCGCTGCCGATGAGCGTGCCGGGGGACCTGATGCCAGGCGGCAAATTGCTTCCGTCGGTGGAATATCTGGCCAACACACCGCTGAAGGGTCCCAATCCAGACCAGGGAAATCGCGTCCTGAACGGGTTCGCCCTGCTGACCTTGAACGGATCAACCATTCGGGAAGAGTTTTACAATCAGGCAGGAGAAGTTGATTATTTGGTTCCGGCAGTGCCGTAGGCGACGTATTATGATCGCGACAATCTTTCCATTGACACTGCCGTGCAGCTTTCTGTTTTATATCATTGCACCACATGAACAAACAATTACTCATTCTTCTCTCGCTTGCATTAGGGCGTGTCTTCGGCGATTCAAAACCCATCCTTCCGCCCCACCGCCACCGCCAGCCGTTGTAAATATTCCCGGACGCAACGCCTTCAGCGTTGAAGGCCATGGGGTTCAGCCACCCAGCTAGCGGGTGCGATGACAATAATCGCCAGGGTTTCAATCCATGCTGCTCGCGACATCATATTGCATCAATGCCGCCAGGTTTCGCTTTCAAAGCTTAATCCGATAAAACTGCACCGCGTTGGTTCCAGTGGCATTGGTATAGGATTCGTTAGCGGACAGGCCGATGCCAGTGAAATTCGTCCGCCAGTTAACCAGGTCGTCCGACGCCTCGACGGCATAGTTCGTGCCGGCCGGCACAGCAAAGGTGAACTGGATTCTGCTATTCGGCAGCAACGCCGGGTTAAGAATCGTCACCTTCTGGTTTTCCGGCGCCTCGGCGGTGACGACCGGGGCGTATTTGCGGGTTTCCGCGGGCACGTAGCTGAGACCTATCGTGAGGGAGACGAACTGCGTTGAGATCTGGAAATTGGCGGCCGTGCCGCTGTTGATGAAGCCGGACACCTCCGGCGGCGACTGGCTGAGTTTCTGGCCATACAAGGCGACGTTGGAGATGGCCGAGTTGGTGGTTACGGTCAGGCCATTGGTGACGGAGAAGGGGGCGGCCAGTTCAAACGTGAGCCAGTCGTTAAACAACACCTGATGGTTGGCTCCTACTACTGTAACGACGACCTGATTGGTCCCGACCGCAGCCACCCAACGGGCGGGAGTACCATTCGTGGTATTCCAGTTATTGGTCGAAAAAAGCGCGGTGCCGTTGATATAGACTTCGTCCAACTGGTAGAAAGGATCGGTCGCGTTGAAGGTGACCTGAATTTGCGTCAGGTTTCCGGTTGCGGGGGTGGTGGAACCAGAGGTGGTGGCCGATACCGGGCGAGCCGGCGTAACGATCGGGTTTCCGTTGGCCGTTCCGGTGGCTTGAACTGACATCACATAAGGGGTGCCGGGTCGGAGGCCCGTGAGCGTGTAGTTGGTGTCGGCAGGGGAAAGATTGGTCGGGGGAATGCCAAAAGGGCGGAGCACATTGACCTGATAGCCGGTGGCCCCGGCCACCGCCGCCCAGTTCAGGCCGATGGAGTTGGTGGTTATCGTATCCGCTGCGGGGGACGATACAACTGGCGAATCCAGGCGGTCATCGGGCAGGATGGTGATCCTGACCCGGTCACCGTTGACGGGCAACAGCAAAACATCGGGCGTAATCCGTTCGGAAAAGGCGAAACTGTAGGGATCCGCAATATCATAGATCAAAGCCGCGTAGGGGTTGTAATTGCCGTCGTTTGGATTGCGGGCGGAACCGAAGGGAAAGGCGGTCCACTTGGCCGGTGAAAACCAGTCCGCCGAATTCGTTCCATAGACGCCTCCCCAGAAGCCAAAATTGATGGCCGACAACACATCGCCGATCATCCAGACTTCCACGGCGTAGGCGGGGCCGTCGGAGCTGGTCACCGCCACGCCATTGGTCGCATAGTAACCCGCTCCGACGGGGGCTCCGTAAATATACGGGGTGGCCAGGGAATTGGAGACCGTGAAGGTGATGGTGTTGGTATACCGGGTCGCACCAGTGAACTGGAGGGGGTTGAAGGGTGGAACATTGGTGGTGGACGACAACGTGAAGCGCCAGCCGCCGGCGTTGGTGGCCACACTGACTTGGTAGCCAAGATAATAATAGCTCTTTTGGGCGGAGGCGCCATTCAACCAGAAGGCATGGGCGGGACCGACCAGAGAATTCAAGTAGTTCGCGACACCGGGATAGACATTGGTGGCGGTGAGTTTCTGGGGGGCGAGAATGCGGGCGAAGTTGGTGTAGGAACCCGGATTCAAGTATTGCCAGCCCGGCGAGATGTCCGAGGCGCCCAGGGCAAACACCGCCTGCCCCAGCCCGGCGTTGGTCAAAAGATTTGCCAGGGTTCTGGTGGAGGCATAGACATAGGAGCCGGCCATCAGATTGGTTCCCCGGAACCATTCCATCTGTAGTGGAATGCCAAATTTATCCACATAGGTGATGTCCATCGCGTTGTCGCCCGCCGCCGAGTCGTTGATGGAAAGTTCCGCGTAGTCATAACGGAAGGCATTGTTGGCGCTGCCCGGCGGCGGGCTGGGCTGCAGGCCGTTGGTGAAGTCAAAGGGCTGATAATAGGTGAAATAAATGGTGCCGGAATCCAAGTAATCGGCCTTAAACGAATAGACCGTGTCCGTGTTTCCGGAGATGGGGGAGGTGATCTGATAGGTGGCAGCCGAGCCATTGGTCGCCAGCGTTGCGAGGGCAACGGAGGCCGGGTTGGGCGCTTGCGGAATGGCGGTGTCCACAAACAAATCCGCGGGGGTCACTGGCTGGTTCGTGCTGCCGGGCCAATATTGTCCGGGCACTTTGATGAAGACATTGGTGTCAGCCAACCCGCTATCGTTGACGACTTCAATGGTTACCTGAGCGGAAACCGGCAGGATCAAGGCCAGCAGAGCTGCGGCGAACAGGGATGCAAGCTTGATAATTGGCAGGCCGGAACACCGGATGGTCCGCAGGTCAGGGTTCATAAATAAACAGGTGGATGGGTGGCCAAACCTTTATTCAACAACCGCTGGTTCGTTGATTTGGAATTGCCATTAAACTGTCGCTTACTTTCCAAGCTGTGTCATGCGCGCCAATTGATTTCAAAAGCCTGCCGCCGTCCCAATAAACATCACTGAAGATTTTGGCTGGCAGGACAGGATAGGCGTGGAAGGATTTGAGAGCAAGCGTTGCCATTATACGACTCGTCTGACGGATTTTGGTATGCCCTTTCATTGTTTCGCCACATCCAGACTCCCATCCACGCTCCAAAGAACACGACATAAAAAACGAACTCGACTAAAAGCTGCCATATTGGAGCTATCAGCCCGCCGTGATTAATCGCGGTATTCCCGAACGACGACCGCCGTCGAGGTGGCGGGATCAAACACGGCATAAACACTGCCGCGCTGGCGTTCCTCTTTTCCCTTTAAGACGCTTTTAAAGCACGGCAGATCATTGGCTGGTGGCACGCTTTGCATCAGCCGGCACCGTTCGAGGGAGGATTGCCCCAGCATTTTTCGGAATTCAAAATCGTCGGCCGGCGCCATTTGCGCCCCGGCGATCATCGTTTGAAAATCCTTTGGTCCCACGTTGAACACGGCCAGCCATTCTTCGCGCAGGAAGGTGGAATAACCGGCCACGCGCACATGACTGGCCGCGGCGGGCGCGTTGCCCAGGCAAAGGTAAGCCAGCCGGTGGCCGGGCGCCCAACCGGCGTCCAGCAGCACGAGCAAGCCGGTCAGCACCAGCCCGGGCCCCAACAGCAAGGCCAGCGCGGTTGGCGTTGGCAAGGAGCGTTTATCAATGGCGACCTTGGTGAGGACGACAAGGACGATTAATTCGCAATGAATTGTGTGGCCAGGTCTGGGTCCGCAAAATTCTTGAAACCCGGCTGGCGAACCAAGCGTCTGGAGTCGGACACCCATGCAAAACACCCGAGTTCTCGCTTGGATTGGATGGAACAATCCGGATAAGGCTTTCGCCGGATTCGGTAATCCATGGACTGATCATTCCCGATGAAAACACCGCATTCCCGCCGTCATTTCCTGAAAACCTCCGCCCTGGTCACGGGCGCCGGTTTGACTGCCGCGCCGTGGTTTTCGCGCGCGCTGGCGGCGGGGGCGTCGCCCGGCACCACCACTTACGCGATCGCGCCGGGTCCGTTCCAACCCACTTGGGAGTCATTGGAGCAGCAGTACCAGCTGCCGGACTGGTATCGGAACGCGAAGTTCGGCATCTGGATGCACTGGGGCCCGCAATGCCAGCCGGGCGACGGCGATTGGTATGCCAAATACATGTATGACCAGGAGCGGCCGCAGTACCAATTTCACTTGAAGAAATACGGACATCCGTCGAAATTCGGGTTCAAAGATGTGATTCATGAATGGCGGGCGGAGAAGTGGGATCCGACCGCGTTGGTGGAGCGGTTCAAGGGGGCCGGGGCGAAATTCCTGGTATCGATGGCCAACCATCACGACAACTTCGACAATTTCAATTCGAAATATCAGCCGTGGAATTCGGTCAATGTGGGCCCGAAAAAGGACATTGTCGGCACCTGGGCCAATCTGGCGCGCGCGGCCGGGATGAATTTTGGCGTCAGTGTGCACGGTGCGCGGGCCTGGAGCTGGTATGAGGATGCGCAGGGCAGCGACAAGACGGGGCCGCTGGCGGGCATGCCCTATGACGGCAAGCTGACGAAGGCCGATGGCAAAGGGTTGTGGTGGGAAGGCCTCGACCCGCAGGAATTGTATGCGCAAAACCACGGCATCGGCGCGCAACCGGACGCGGCGTATGTGACCAAGTTTTTCAACCGCATCAAGGATTTGATTGACGGGTATCATCCGGACCTGATTTTTTTTGACGACACCAAACTACCGCTGGGCGACGCGGGATTGAATCTGGCCGCGCATTTTTACAATTCGAGCCGGCAGTGGCACGCCGGGAAAGTGGAGGCAGTAATCGTGGCCAACGGATTTTCGCTCGCGGAGCAACAGGCGGCGGTATGCAACCTCGAACGCAACATGTCGCTGGATTTGTTGAAGATGCCATGGAACAAGGGCAATTGTCTCGGTCCGTGGCATTACAACACGGCCGATTACGACAAAGGCTACCGGAAAACCGGGGATTGGGTTCATTTACTGGTGGACGTGGTGAGCAAGAACGGCACGTTCCTGCTGGCGATTCCGCTGCCGGGCAGCGGGGAACTGGACGACAAGGCGGCCGCATTTCTGGACGGGATGGCCGGATGGATGGCGGTGAACAGCGAATGCATTTACGACACGCGGCCCTGGGTCATCTATGGCGAGGGGCCGTCGGTCAAGAATGACGCCACGGTGCGCGACAGCGCCGGTACTCCGCCGCGCGGTCTGGGTCCGAGTCTGACCGCGAGCGACATCCGCTTCACCACCAAGGGTGACGTGCTGTACGCGGTGGTGATGGGCAAACCAGAAGGGGGAAATGTGACCATCCAGTCACTGGCCACGAACTCGCCGCATTATCCGGGCAAAATCGGCAGCGTGCAAATGCTGGGGGCGGCCCGGAAACTGGACGTGGTCCGCGACGAACACGGATTGGCCGTCAGCTTACCGAAAGGCAAAACGTCTGATTACGCCATCGCCTTGAAAATCATTCCAAACGCATAACCAAAGACGAACCAGCAAAGACGCATAAAAAAACCATGAAACACCACCACTCCCGCCGGGAATTCATACGGAAAACCGCGCAGATTGCGGGCGCCGCCGCGACGCTGCCGCTGTTGCCAACCTTCGCGGCTGATACCAACGCGCCAACGGCCGCGCCACCCGACGGGCCGGTGCGGGTGTTACCGCCTGCGCCAAAGCCGATTGCCGCGCCGCCCAATTTTGGGGTCGCCTTCGGGCCATTCAAGCCTTCATGGGAGTCGTTGTCGAGCTACCAGACACCCGACTGGTTTCGCGATGCGAAGTTTGGCATCTGGGCGCATTGGGGGCCGCAATGTCAGCCGGAGATGGGTGACTGGTATGCGCAGAAGATGTATCAGTTCAACCATGCAGACTATAAATATCAATGCGAGCATTACGGGCATCCTTCCCGGATGGGGTTCAAGGATGTGATCCATTCCTGGCAGGCCGAGGCCTGGGATCCGGAACATCTCATTGCGCTCTACCAGCGGGCGGGCGCGAAATATTTTGCGGCGATGGCCAACCATCATGACAACATGGACATGTTTGACTCGACATATCAGCCATGGAACAGCGTGGCCGTGGGTCCAAAGAAGGACATTGTCGGCGGCTGGGCGAAGGCGGTTCGCGCCGCCGGCCTGCGACTGGCGGTGACCTCGCATGCCGACCGCGCCTGGAGCTGGTACCAGGCGGCGCAAGGTTCCGATCCGAGCGGCCCGCTGGCGGGGGTGCGGTACGACGGGATCATGAGTCGGGCCGACGGGAAGGGGCAATGGTGGGAAGGACTCGACCCGCAGGATCTCTACGCGCAGTACCATGCGCCGGGGACTTACAATACGCCGCCGGCCCAGCCGTACATTGACAAGTTTTTCAATCGCACCATTGACCTGATCGACAAGTATCATCCCGATCTGCTGTATTTTGACGATTCCGTGCTGCCGATTCGGGGCAGCGACGCGGGCTTGCGGATTGCGGCATACCTTTACAACACGAGCATTGCGCGCAGCGGCAAGCTGGAGGCGGTGATGACCTGCAAGGACTTGAGCGCGGAGCAACGCCGCGCGCTGGTGCTGGATCGTGAGCGCGGGGCGCAGGAGGGGATTGAGTCACTACCCTGGCAGACGGATACCTGCATTGGGAACTGGCACTATCAGCGCAGTCTTTTCGAGGACCACAAATACAAAAGCGCCAAGCAGGTCAGCCAGATGCTGGTGGACATCGTCAGCAAGAATGGAAATCTGCAACTGAACATTCCGCTGCCCGGGAACGGCGCGCCGGACGCGGACGAACTTAAATTCCTGGCGGAGTTGACGGCGTGGATGGACGTGAACAGCGAGGGGATTTATGCCACCCGTCCATGGAAAGCTTATGGCGAGGGGCCATCGGTCACCGGTCCGCAGGAGCGCAGCCGGTTCGGCGGCGCCGGGGGCGTGCGCGATGTGCGGTCTTACACCAGCGGGGATGTGCGCTTTACGACGAAAGGCGACACCCTCTACGCCTTCCTCATGGTCTGGCCCGAAGCGCGCAGCGCGGTGATCAAAAGCCTGGCGAATGGTTCGCCGCACATTGCCGGTCGCAAGGTCGCGGACGTTGGGTTGCTCGGTTATGGCGGTAAAATTGAATGGACGCAGGATGACCAGGGTCTCAACGTCAAACTGCCCGACGCGCCGCCGAGCGCGAGCGCCGTCACGCTTCGCATCAAGGGCCTGCTGGCGTGATGGTCCCGGTGAAAAAGCACCGCCGCGTTGGGGACCATGCGCGGGCCAGCGCGTTCAGCGTGGTGATGGTGCTGGCCGCCGGGCTGGCGGGGTCACCGGCCGGCGCGCAGGGCGAAGTGACGAATACCGTCGCGGCGGTGTCCGCTCCAGTGGTGACCAACAAGAGCGCGGATGATTCCGGGGCGAGGTTGAGTTCCCGGTCGGAGGCGGTGGCCGCAGCCGTGGCGCGGCTGCCGGCGATTCCGCCCGGCCCGTTTGAGCCCACGTGGGCATCCATTCGCGCGCATTACCAGGACCCGGAATGGTTCCGCGACGCGAAGTTTGGCATCATGATGCATTGGGGCATTTATTCCGTGCCGGCGCACGGCAGCGAGTGGTATGTGCGTTATATGTACGGCGGCAACGCCGGCATCATGGCCTGGCACACGAAGCATTATGGGCCGCCCACCGTGTTCGGCTACAAGGATTTCCTCCCGCTGTTTACCGCGGCCAAATGGGATCCGGACGCGTGGGCGGAGTTGTTCAAGGAAGCGGGCGCCAGGTATGTGATTGCGAGCGGCGAACATCATGACGGCTTTTCCAATTGGGCGAGCGACATCAACCGGTACAACGCGAAAAACTACGGACCGAAACGCGACCTGGTTGGCGATCTGCTGGCCGCCGTGCGCAAGGTTGGTTTGAAAACGGGGGTGGCCAACCACAGCAACGCGCACTTCAATTTCATTCCGCCGCTGCCTGGCAGCGACCAGTATGATCCGGAATGGGCGGCCTTTTACAGCGTGGCCGACCGCAGCGATGCGGCGTATGCGAAGTTTCTCGAAACCTGGGTGACGAAGAACATGGAGCTGGTCGACAAATATCAGCCCGACATGCTGTGGTTCGACATGAACGGCGGGGACCGGAGTTGGGATCCGCTCAAGGTGCGGGTGGCCGCGTATTACTACAACCGGGCGGCGACCTGGGGAAAGCCGGTGGCCATCAGCGCGAAGGGCGAGTCGTTCCTGGCGGGGGTGGTGATGGACTACGAGCGGCAGGGCCGCGCACCAAAGCGACTGACCGATTTTGTCTGGCAACCGGACGATCCGATCGCGGACAAGTTCGGTTATGTGGAAGCGCCGGACGCCACCGGCAAGCTGGCGGGCCTGCCGCTGAAATCCCCCGGCAGCCTGGTGCACCATCTGGTCGTCAATGTGAGCCGCAACGGTAACTTGTTGCTGAACATTTCGCCCAAGGCCGACGGCACCATACCCGAGGCGCAACAGCAGGTATTGCGGGCGATTGGCCGCTGGCTGGGCGTGAATGGCGAGGCGATTTACGGCACGCGTCCCTGGAAAATGTCCGAGGAAGGCAGCGTGCACTTCACCACCAAAGGCCAGACGCTATACGCGATCAGCCTGGCGTGGCCGACGAACGAGCTGATGATTTCCGCGCTCGGTCGGGACCAAGGGCTCGCCGGCAGCATCGACACGGTGGAATTGCTGGGCCACTCCGGCACCCTGGAATTTACGCAGGCGACGGAAGGGCTGAGAGTAACCTTTCCGGCTGAGAAACCATGTGATTATTGTTATGCCCTGAAAATTTCCGGTTTGAAGCTTGCGGCCGCCGCCGCTTCGATTCCCGCCCACCCGAATGCCGACGCACCGGGCGGCCCGGGCCTGATTCCACAGCAAGACATCTCTCACGGTCCGATCCGATAGAACATCGAGTTATTAGTGGGTGAGACGGTCCACGGCGAAGAGGCCGAGGCATTGGTCAGCCACGGCCCGACCAGACTGGTCGCCTGCTGCAACTGGCCGCCCCCCGTCCAGTTCAATTGTAAACTGGTGCCGACGGGTTGCAGGCGGATAACGACGGGTGACTGAAGATTGATGACATAGCTCGCGCTGGCCACGGCGCTGTTGACGAAGTTAGTTTGATAAGCGACGGCCTGCAGGGCGGTATTGGTGCTTAGCGTCACGGGCCCGGTATAAACCGTACCATGGCTGGGAGTGGGCAGGGAGCCGTCGGTGGTGTAATTAATTGAGGAACCCGCGGTGCTGGTGGTGATGGTCACGTAGCTGATGCCGGAATAGGCGCCGCCGGGCGGGTTGAAACTTGGGGTGGCCACGGGATAATAAACACTGCCCGCGACGGCCAGGTCCGGGTTATCGCCGGGAACCAAACCCAGCCCCTTGTCGGCATAACCTGGAAAACCGTAACCATAAAGACGGAAGGTAATTGAGTTGGAAGTGTTTTGCAGAACGGGCAGGCTGGCCAGCGGCACGATATTGGTGGCGCCGGCCCAATCGGCGTTAATGGGATTATTGGTGTTCACGGGCACGCCAGCGGTGGCAAAATCGTTGGTGCTGTATTCCAGCACGATCGTCGAGCCGGCATAAGTGTTTTGCTGATAAGCCACATAAGCCACGGAGGCGATGGAATTTTGGTTGCTGCTGACGGGGCTGACAGTGAACTGAAAATAACTGCCGTCCGACTCGGCGGCGGCGAGGTTGGCGCCAGTCCAACTCGTTGACGAATTCATATTCATGGCGCCATACCCCCAGACGCCGGAGTATTGGATGGGCGCCG
>Ga0302320_10028385_pt1 | contig 10743 bp, 11 predicted proteins | sample Bog_T0_3_FD_202130 | JGI IMG/M metagenome (GOLD analysis project Ga0302320, IMG submission 202130) | Peat permafrost microbial communities from Stordalen Mire near Abisko, Sweden - Bog_T0_3 | ecosystem: Environmental > Terrestrial > Soil > Wetlands > Peat | place: Sweden: Abisko, Stordalen Mire... | reverse complement strand
CGCCGCAACCCTACGCCCCACCAGCAAGCTCGAAGCCGCATACCACAAAGCCGATCACTCCATCCAAAACATCATCCAACTGCTCCAAGCTGCTTGAAGTTGTTGAAGTATTCCTGTTTACGAATGAGAAGGTAAGAATCTAATCTTCTCTGTTTCATCCGCGGTCATATCGTCCGAATAGAGTTTCTTCCAGGTATTTGTGAATTGGTAGAATGGAGTTCCGCATGTGGGGAGAATCGATAGCTTGCCGAGCAGCGCATTCTGAGGAAGACTGGATAGCACCTGCCGCTCAAACTGAAGCCAAGCGCCCCCGGAGATGATCGCCACATGGACAATCTCGAGCAGGTCACGCAGCAGACCCGCCATTTCGGCATCGAGCGGAGATTTGCTCGGCGCGAGCGTTCCGTCGAGGTCGAAGATGACAAGTCTCTTCATGGGTTGATTGGCCCTATGGTTCCGCGATCGATGCTATTCGATTCAGGACAGTGTGGCGACGCGGGCGGCACCGAGTCCTCGCCTTATGGCAAGTGGCGCCGTGCCTTCGCGTCGCGGATCGTTTCAAGAGCGATCAGGATCGGTTCCATGGGACCCAGGCCAGGTCTCCGCTTAGCACGTAAATGGCGAGCGCAGCCCCATAAGAACGGCGCCGATCCAGAGGCGCCAATCTCGATGCATTCGCCGCCAGTAAGGGCCGGGGTCGGGCTCGCCCATCTCTCCGCTATTGTCTTCGCGATTATGCTTGTTGCCGGTCATTGTTTCTCCGTGAGTGCACCGCGGCAGATCCAAGGGTGAAGCGCCCGCGGATGGCGCTCGTCCGCGCGACTCGGTCTCGCTCCTCACTACGCCAAGACAGTTTCGCCGTGGACGGTATAAGCAGTGTGTGCCGTGCCCCCGATGATGTCTTTGGCCTTGTCAACTGCATCCGCAGTGCCATGGACAACGATAACGTACTTATCCGTCTTGAGAGCCGTGTCGTATTTCAGCACGCTGTCTTTCGGGATCCCGATGCTTACCAGGCCGGCGCCCACTGCGCTCACGCCTCCGACGACAGCGGCTCCCTCAAGCCCTGCAATGATCCATCCCACCAACGGACCGGCAACCAGAATCGGCCCGATGCCCGGAATTGCGAATGCGGCAGAACCAAACAATAACCCCCAGAATCCCCCCCAGAACGCTCCAACCTTGCCCCAGTACTTCATGCGGTCTCCTGCGTTGTAATAGCCCACGACGTGTTCGTCCGTATGCGTATCGCGCGCGGCGATCGAGAGGCTCTTCATATCCACGCCGGCCTGTTGCAGTTCCCTGATCGCCTGTTCGGCCTGCTCGTGCGTGTCGTAAATTGCAACTACAGATTGGGTCGTTGACATTTCTTTCTCCAGATTCATTGGTTGTTCGACGTTCATTCGAGCCATGCTCCACATGCGTGAAAACACGGCCTATTCAGAACTGTTGTTTCTCTCTACAGATAGTCCCAGAGTTGGAGTATCGAAGAACGGTCACATTTGCTCGCCGGCGGCAAGGTCGTTTTGTGTCATGCGATTTGCCGGTCACCCCCGGAGACCGGGAAGGCCCCTTTTTCCGCGGTTTTGGTACTCGCCGGCTGCAACGTTGGTGTATCGCTCATCACTGACGGGGCGGCTTCTGGAACTCTAGGTTGGTTGGCGCAATGCTAGATACAACGTCCGTGTCCCCAGCCGGACGGCGCCCGCTTGGCCAATGAGCCAAGGCGGAACTCCGCTTGTTCGCCCCCCGCCCGCTAGCGAAGAGAGACCCAAATCCGCGCAACCGGTTAGAACGAAAGGATCGTCACATCATGAGACACGCAATCACAACGGGGATCGGGCTCGCCATGAGTGCTGCCTTGCTTTCAGCGGCACCAGTTTTCCCGCAGACTTCAAACGAGACAATCGCCAATGCTACGGCAACGCCGGTGGCCTATCTTTATGTCCCGACATCTCAAGGCATTTATGCGTACGATGCATCCTCGGCCGGCAAGCTCACCGTTATCAAAGGCTCACCCTTCACCCAGACCACTGGCCTCGCGATCGGAAGCACCGGGAAATACTTCATCACCCTCGGCCTGAACTGGTTGCACTCCTATGCAATTGAATCCAATGGCGCGATTGGGAAGCAAGTGTCTGCGGTCAACACCCTCAACTACGGTGGAGGCGACTGCGAGACGTATTCTCCGGAAAACCTCGTTTTTGGCACCGACGGCGCGGTCCTGGACCACGCTGGCCAAAATGTATATGTGTTTATCAACGGTAACTGGGATGAAGGCGACGGATGTGCCGCCTACCAGACCTTCAACATCGCCACAAACGGCGCGCTTACCTTCAACAATGTTGACGAATGGTACACCCCGGCGATGCAACAGCCGACAGGCGGACTCATCCTGAACGGAACCGACAAGTTTGGCTACGCTTTCATTTGGAATTGGGGAGAATATGAGTCTCCCTATTATTGGCTTACCGGCTTCAAACTCGGAACCCATGGCGCGCTGGAGGGATCGGACTTTAGTGAGACAGATCCTGAGCCACAGCCGGGATATGCATACAACCAAGGCTGCATCAATTGCTCCAGCTCAATGATGGGCATGGCCGCCGATTCAACCAATCACCTTGTTTTTGCTATCACGCCGTATTCCGTGGTCACCTATGACGCAGGCGCTACACAACTGGCAAGTTACACCGTGGACAGCAAGGGAAACATCACCTCGACCAATACCTGGGAGAACATGCCGACGGTCTCCAATGCCGGTATGATGTCCATATCGCCGGCCGGGAATCTTCTGGCCTTTGCCACCGGAACCGGAGTGCAGTTCTACCACTTCAACGGGGCCAAGCCGATTACAAAGTTCACGGGACTCATCGGGACTTCAGGCTATGTCAGCCGGATGAGCTGGGACAAATCGAACCATCTCTATGCCATTAACGGTCAGAGTGGCAAACTGCACATCTACAATGTGACGACCACAAGCGCCAAAGAGGTTTCTGGATCGCCGTACGTGATACTCGGTGGAGCATCGAATGTGTTTGTAGTCTCCCGGTAAAGCGTGCTTCCAAGAGGCAGGTGAGCGCCTGCCTCTTGCATCCATATTGATTGCAGAATCGGTCCGTTCTCCATCGCCTCGGTGATGCAGAACACCGCGCTGCCGTTTGGTGAACCCTAGAATCCATGAATTCGTGTGCCGTGATGCCGGATTCGGTGTCCCGGGAGCGTGTCGATTGCCGCGGCGTTGCACGAACACACCCGCAAAAGATGGAAGGTAGGCCAATGGTCGACAAGGAAAAGAACAGAGCCAAAGGCGGCAAGGAGCCCAAGACGGCCCCTGTGGTCATGGACGCCAAAGCAGCCAAGCAGGGCAAGGGACAGAAGAAGACTGCCGGTCCCAAGGATCGGACGGCGCATCCGGCCATGATTCCCACCCTGCGCATTGGCAAGGACTGCAACTACGAGAAAGAACTCCGGCGCCTGCAGATCGAATTGGTCAAGCTGCACGAATGGGTTCGCCACGAGAAGCTGAAGGTTGTGGTGCTCTTCGAAGGGCGCGACGCCGCCGGCAAGGGCGGAGCCATCAAGCGCATCACCGAGTCTCTGAATCCACGTATCTGTAAGGTCGTCGCCTTGGGCACCCCCACAGAGCGGGAGAAGACGCAGTGGTACTTCCAGCGCTATGTGGCCCACTTACCCGCGGCCGGCGAGATGGTCCTCTTTGATCGCAGTTGGTATAACCGCGCCGGCGTTGAGCGCGTCATGGGCTTCTGCACCGAGGAGCAGTATCAGGAATTCATGCTCACCTGTCCGGAGTTCGAGCGCATTCTGGTCCGCTCCGGCATCATCCTCATCAAATATTGGTTCTCGGTCAGCGATGCTGAGCAGGAGCGCCGCTTCCAGGACCGCATGAACCGGCCCACCAAGCGCTGGAAGATCAGTCCCATGGACCTGGAGTCGCGCAAGCACTGGGCAGACTACTCCCGCGCCAAGGACGACATGTTCAACGCCACCGATCACAAGCAGGCGCCGTGGTTCGTGGTCAACGCAGAGGACAAGAAGGCGGCACGCCTCAACGTGATCAGCCATCTGCTGTCAAAGATTCCCTACAGGGACTTGACGCCCGATCCGTTGGAGTTGCCGCCGATCGTCAAAGCCGACTACGTGCGCCCGCCCTACCAGGAGCAGCACTTTATCCCGGTGATCTACCGCTAGGCGTCTGGCCGCATGAAGGGGTATCAGCCCGCGACCCGTCCTTGGGACGTCTCTGTTTATGTCCCAAGGATGGGATATCTCAGAACCCGATCGCGCAGGGTGTTCCAGGTTTCGCGTTGGGACCTGGGAAATCGCAGGTCAGCGCCGACCCGCGGCGTCCTACTGGTCGTAATGCAGCAGGCTGAACACGTCGTACTCCTTGAAGCGCTCGCGGCCCTTCAAAAAGTCCAGCTCCACGGCGAAAGCCAGCCCGGCAATCTCGCCACCGAGCTGTTTGACCAGCTTGACGGTGGCCTCCATGGTCCCCCCGGTGGCCAGCAGGTCGTCCACCAGCACCACTCGCTGACCAGGCTGGATGGCATCCAGGTGAATCTCCAGCGTATCGGAGCCATACTCCAGGTCGTAGGTCACGCGCGCGACCGGGGCCGGCAGCTTGCGCGGTTTGCGCACAGGCACAAAGCCGGCGTTCAGACGGTAAGCCAACGCGGGCCCAAAGATGAATCCGCGCGCCTCAATTCCCAGTACCAGGTCGATCTTGTGCTTGATGTAGTGTGCCGCCAGCATGTCGATCAGCTTGGCAAAACCGGTCTTGTCCTTGAGCACCGTAGTAATGTCGTAAAACAGGATCCCCGGCTTGGGAAAATCCGGAACCGTGCGCACCAGCTCCTTCAGGGATTCCACGTCAAATGCTTTGGTTTCTTCACTCATGCGGCTGTTCGCTCCTCGAGACGTATGGCTAAATTGGGGAAGAGAACAGGTGGGAGGCGGTTCGACTTCCTCATTGATTATAGAGGGGAGATTTAGGGCAAACGGCAGGCGCGAGGCCGCTGCGCGCCGGCACCTGGTCCCGACGGAAGACGCAACCGTTTCGCTCGGTCAAGATCTCCCCAATAGCCGGCTTAAGGCGCTTCAGTTCGAGCAGGTCCATACCACCTGGCCGGAGATCTTCACGCTGCCGGGGTCCTGCAAGCCGTTGAACTGGAATGAGCCCGAAGCGTCGGGGTTCACGATCATCGTCCCAATGCCGGTTGGAAAGGCGAAGATGTGAATGTCCTCTGAATTGGGCGGCGTGTCCGCATCCATCTGCGTCGCGGTCAGGCTGGAGCCCGTGTAGGTGCCGGGGCCATGATAGGGATAGGCCGTCACATCGGTGGAGAAGGTGTGACCGCCGCCCACGGATCCATAACTGCCGCCGGGACCGGGCGGGGGAATCGGTACATAAAACGACGCGCGATTGGGGCCGCTGGGCGGGTTGGTCCCGCCCTTCGCGATGTCGGCACACGACTGGCCCAGCAAACGTGTGTCATACGATCCCGTGAACGTCACGCCCCCGGAAACCGTGACCGTCGCGTGCAAAACCACCGTCCTCGGCTGTGCTATCAGTGCCGGCACGGTGGCGGTCCCAAGCAGCATCGCAAGCGCCGCCGATGCTCCATCCGTCAATACCTTCCGCAGAATCGTGAGGTTCAAGTCAGCCTCCTCATTCAGAGTCGGGCGATGCCGCCCCATTTGTGTTGCTTCCAAGATAGCGTGCTTCCGGGAGCTACCCTCAGTTTCCTCGTGGGAGGCCGCAGAGACAACTTGAATGTGGATGCGGCGGCCCGGATTGGAATATTTCCATTGGATCGCGCCGGTTGCGCCATGATGCGGCCGACTCGGGCTAACCAGCCCGCTGGCTACCTTCTCGGCTCATATCGCATTGCCACCGCACCGGAGCCGAACTCCAGCCGGTTCACGAGCTTCAAATCGAGATGCTTCGATAGCCCGGCGAACAACGCCGGTCCGTGGCCCGCGAGCCGGGGGTGCACCACAAATTCGTACTCATCAATCAATCCCAGTTCGGCCAACGCGAGTGGGAGCTTCACGCCTCCCACGAGCAGACCCTTACCCGGTTCTTGCTTGAGCTGCTGAACGGCCTTCCCTAGATCCCCGCGCACCAGTTCCGCGTTCCAATCGACCTGGTCCAGGGTGCTCGACACGACGTACTTCTTTGCCGCGTCGATCGTCCGGGCAAAGGGTTCCATCCAATCCGGCCTCGCTCCCGCTGGCGCCAGCGGCCGCCACGCCGCCTCCATCATTTCGTAAGTTACCCGGCCAAAAAGGAGCGCATCGGCCTGCTCAAGGTTCTCGACTACGTTGCGAAACAGGTCTTCGTCCGGTGTGAATGCACGGTGATCGCAGCATCCGTCCAAGGTGACGTTGATTGAATACCGAAGAGGCCGCATTCCGGAAGAGTACCGCCAATGGGGTTGGGTTGCCTTCATCACCACGCCCCTTCGATCCGGAAAGAACTCAACCCGTTCGCTTCGGCCTCATCCAGGTAGTGCTCCACCACGCGATCGACGCGGCTGCCCCGCGGCCCGCGCCTCAGGCTGGCGCGCAGTTCGGCCAGGTCCGCCTCGTTGCCGTGCGCCACCACCTCGACATCGCCGTCTTCGGTATTGCGCACCCAGCCGCGCAGCTCCAGCTCGCTGGCCTCGCGATGCACGAACCAGCGGAATCCAACCCCTTGCACTCGTCCTTGAACCAGGAAATGAAGAACCATCATGAAGAGCCAAGGCCAGTTTTGCAGATCGGCACGAGGCGCGCAACCTTTGCCCGATCCAGGAACGCGGTCCATCCACTACACTTGCACGTATGGTCTTCGTCCTCGACAACTACGATTCCTTCACGTACAACCTTGTCCAGTACCTGGGGGAACTCGGAGCGGAGGTCGAGGTCTTCCGCAATGACGAACTCACGGTGCAAGAGGTGGAAGCCCGCAAGCCGGAGCGCATTCTCCTTTCACCCGGCCCCTGCACCCCGCGCGAGGCAGGCATTCTCGTCCCGTTGATCCGCCACATGGCCGGCAAGGCGCCCATCCTCGGCGTATGCCTGGGCCACCAGGCCATCGGTGAAGCATTCGGCGGGCACGTGGTCCGCGCCGACCACCTGATGCACGGCAAAACCAGCCCCGTCGACCACGACGGCAAAGGCATCTTCGCCAGCCTGCCCACGCCCCTGACCTGCACGCGCTATCATTCGCTGATTGTCGAGGAAGCCTCTTTGCCGGCGGAACTGGAAGTGACGGCCCGCACCCCCGAAAACGGAAGCGGTTCGGTCATCATGGGATTGCGCCATCGCCGCCTGGCCATCGAAGGGGTCCAGTTCCATCCCGAGAGCGTGCTCACCGAGGGCGGCCACCAGATGATTCGCAACTTCCTGAATATGTAGACTGTTGGACGACAGGTCTTATGCAAGAGTCGATGCCAGATCGAGCCGGTTGCCGTCCAGGCGTGGGCAATCTCCATGGCGGAGCCGCTCTGCTCTTTGCGGCGATTCTTGCTGTGACGCCTCGCGTTGCGGCGCAAGACGGAGCTCCGCCGCAATCCGCATCCCCGCAGGAGACAGTCCCTGCGCAACCGGCGGTTCCGTCCGCGCCGGACCCCAATCAGCAGTCCGCTCATCCCCTGGCCATTGTCCCGCTTGACACCCATATCCCCGGAGCCGCCGCCGAGGTCACTGGTTCTCTCCAAGTGTTCAACGGCCGGGCGTTCATCACGCGCAACGGTACCGTCACGGCCGGCAGCCAGACCGTTCCAATTCTGCTTCCGTATCGCGGCACCCTGCGTGTGTGCGCGGCCACTTCGGTCAACCTGGCTACCGACTCCAGCGTGCCGACAGGCGAAGTTCCCGGGCTCATGATGGCCCTGGACCATGGCGCAGTGGAGGTCAGCTTTGCCACCGGACGCAACTCCGACTTCCTCATCACCCCCGATTTCCGGATCCTCATCGGCGGTCCCGGCGCCGCCGAAGTCAAAGTGCGCCTGGCGCAGCATGGCGACACCTGTGTGGATAACGCCGGCCTGAATGCGCCCTACGTGCTCGTTTCCAGTGTCTTTGACGGCGGCGCCTATCGCGTGCAACCCGGGCAACGGGTCATGTTCCAGCACGGCAGCCTGCATGAGGTCGTGGACCAGGAAAAGGAGCCCTGTGGCTGTCCTCCGGAAACCAAGGGAGCGAACGATTTTCCCCTCGCCCAGAGCGAGGGCTTGGCGCCGATCCTCCATCCTGAGCCCTTGCCAGCGCAAGCCTCGGTCGGTCACGAGGCCCAGAGCAGCGAAGCGCTGGTCTACAACGCCGGCCAACCGCCTGCCCAAACACAGCCAAAGGCGACCGCTGCTCCGCCCGCGCCGGCGCCGGCTCCAGAAGCGACGCCCGCCCCACCCGTGCAACCGAAACCGTCGGCCCCGCCTAAAAAGCGCGGCTTCTTCGGAAAACTGGGCGGCTTCTTCCGAAGAGTCTTCGGCGCGGACTAGCTTAGCTAATCGTGACAAAAGTTGGGTCTTGAAGGGGCACGACTTCCGTCATGCCCAAAAGCTTGATCAAAAGGAAGGGGCTTGAGCTTCGGGGTGTGTCCCTCTGCAATCTGGACAGCTGTCACCGGCTCCTCTAGGGGCAAGCCGATCGGTATAGGCCTCAGGCCGTGGATGACTTCCCAAGATCCTCATGCGTATACAGATCGGCGGACACTGGCGACTTTCGGGGAGCGATCCGGCCTCGGTGCGGGGCGACAAAGTTGACGGCGAAATGCGATCCAACTGTGCTCGGCGCAGGACAGCTGTGATAGCGGCGGAAAAAACCGCACGTGACACCACCATCCGCACGCTGGTCATGCGTAGATCGTATTCCGCTCAATCGGTCGCGAGAATCTTCGTCCAAACATGCCTGCGAGGCAGCCCGCAACGGGTTAGGCGAGCGAAAAGCTGCCCATCTTGGATCCCTGATTCGGCTGAAGCACTGGCCTGTCCCTTGAAGCGGAAATGCCCGATAGAATGTGGGGATGAAGAAGCATAGCGTGCTCATCGCTGCTTTGGCTCTGCCTTTGGCAGTCGTTTCCACCGCGAGTCCGAGCATTGCCCAGACCGCTGAGGCCGCAACCCAAGCAGCAATTTCACGAGTGCGAGCGACGGATCCTAGGATTCACGCCGTACTCGCTCTCGACCCCACGGCGCTAGATCAGGCCCGCACTATCGACAGGCGCAAGGGGGCACACGGCCTTCTCTACCGATACGCAATCCTGATCAAAGACAACATTGAGTCTGACGGGCCGCTTCCTACGACCGCCGGCAGTATGGCTCTGCTTGCGAACATAACCCATCGCGACGCCCCGCTAGTTGCGCGGTTGCGAACAGCCGACGCCGTAGTCTTGGGCAAGACCAACCTTTCTGAATGGGCCAACATCCGCTCGAACTCATCGATCTCGGGCTGGAGCGCGGTGGGCGGCCAGACGCGCAATCCATTCGCGCTTGATCGCGATCCATGCGGTTCCTCGTCGGGCAGCGCCGCGGCGGTAGCGGCAGGCGAGGTGGATGCTGCGATCGGCACCGAGACCGACGGATCGATAACTTGCCCGGCGGCAATCAACGGCGTTGTGGGGCTCAAGCCCACAGTTGGCCTGGTCAGCCGCAGCCGCATTGTGCCGATCAGCCACAGTCAGGACACCGCGGGCCCCATCACCACCGATGTGGCAACTGCGGCTCGAGTCCTGGCCGCCATCGCAGGTTCCGACCCTGCCGATCCAGCCACGAAAGACGCTAACCAACATACCTCCGACTATCTGGATGGGCTCAAACCCGGCTCGCTGAGCGGCGCCAGGATCGGCGTCTTGCGCTTTGCAACTGGCTGGTCTGCAGAGACGGACAAGGTCTTCGAGAAAGCGCTAGCCGTGCTCAGGGCGCAGGGCGCCGTTCTTGTTGACATCGCCGAATTGAAGGGTCGCGAAAAACTCGGCGAGGCGGAGACGTTGGTGCTCAATACCGAGCTGAAAGCGGATCTGAACGCCTATCTCGCCACCACACCTGCGGCAGTGCAATCGCGTACGCTTGCCGACCTGATTGCCTTCAACAAAGCACATGCCGACCGAGAACTCTCGCTCTTCGGTCAGGAAACCTTTATCAAGGCCGAGGCCACCAAAGGGCTCGAGGATCCGTCCTACAAGGCAGCGCGCGCTGAGTCGCTCCGAATCGCGGGGGCCGACGGTATCGATGCGATGCTCGCCAAGGACCACCTCGAAGCTCTGGTATGTCCGACGATGCCACCAGCCTGGAAAATCGACGCGGCCAATGGAGATCAGATAAGTGGAGGGGGTGCGGGTGGACTTGCGGCAATCGCGGGTTATCCGCACCTCACCGTACCCATGGGAGCGGTCTTGGGGCTTCCCGTCGGGCTCTCCTTCATTGGGCCGGCCTGGAGCGAAGCGCGGCTGCTTGGCTACGGATATGGCTACGAGCAGGCATCCAGGGGAAAGCTCACCCCGCACTTCCTGCCATCAGTGGAAGCCGAAGCTTCTGTCGCTCCGCTTCTAGAACCACTGCAACGCTGAAGCAGAGGTCTCAACATATCCTTGTTGCTGATTGTCTCGCTAGGAGCCTGTCGGGCATAGATTAGGTAACGGAGCCTGCATCGCATGGGAGCAGATTCTGTTTTATCGTTGTCCCATGGGCCAGAACTTTTTTCCTGACACGGTCAACCAGACTCTTTTATTTCCACCCT
>Ga0302320_10028384_pt1 | contig 10743 bp, 9 predicted proteins | sample Bog_T0_3_FD_202130 | JGI IMG/M metagenome (GOLD analysis project Ga0302320, IMG submission 202130) | Peat permafrost microbial communities from Stordalen Mire near Abisko, Sweden - Bog_T0_3 | ecosystem: Environmental > Terrestrial > Soil > Wetlands > Peat | place: Sweden: Abisko, Stordalen Mire... | reverse complement strand
AGCGCTTTTGCAGGATTTCTGGATAAACTCATTTGTGGAACTGCCTTCGCCCTCCAGATTCCCACAATCCATCAATCCATTCATCCACCAATCCAAACATCCCGTGTTGCGATAATGGCACTTTTTTGTGCTGGCTTCTGCGGAAAAATCTGCTTTCCTTTTCAGCCATGAAAAATTTGCGTCTGACAATTTTGACGGTGGTCCTGCTGGCAGCGACGGCGTTTTCCGCCAGCGCCCAAACCAAGCTGGCCACGGTGGACCTGAAGAAAATATTCAACGGCTATTGGAAAACCAAACAGGCCGACGCCGCCCTGGCCACCCGCACCACCGAATTGCGCAAGCAGCTCAAGGACATGGCCGATGGCCTCGAAAAGGCCCAGACCGATTACAAGCAGTTGCTCGACCAGGCCAATGACCCGGCCATCTCGCTCGAAGAACGCGTGAAACGCAAACAGGCCGCCGACGACAAGGAACGGGAAATCGCCAGCACCAAGACCAGCCTCGAACAGTTTCAGCGCCAGGCCGATGCCCAGCTCAGCGACCAGGAACAGCGCATGCGCGGTAATCTCCTCACCGAAATCCAGAAGTCCGTCGCCGACAAGGCCAAGGCCGCCGGCTACACCCTGGTGATCAACTCCGACGTGTCCGAGGCTTTTGTTTACGTCAGCCCCAATTCCGACATCACCGACTCGGTCCTGACCGCGTTGAACTCCGGGGCGCCGGTTGATCTGAACAAGCCCGCCGGCGGCACCGGGTTCAACCTGAGCACCAACCTCCCATAACCCGGCGCTCTGGCTTCGTCGGCGGCTGAAAATTGCATTGTCCCCTCCCCGCTTTCGCGGCAGACTCCGCATCCCTATGCAGCAAGTGAATCTTGGTATGATTGGCGGCGGCACGGTCGGCAGCGGCGTGTTCCATGCCTGGAAAAAAAACGGCGCCCTCATGGCCGCCCGGCTGGGCGTGGCAATCAAATTCCGCAAAATCGCCGTGAAAGCCTTCGACGAGCCGCGCCCGTATCCCATCTCCCGCGAGTTGATGACCACCGACTGGCAGGAAGTCGTCAACGATCCGGCAATTCACCTCGTCATCGAGCTCGTCGGCGGCTGCGGCATCGCCAAAACCATGGTGCTGGCCGCGTTGGCCCAGGGTAAAACGGTCGTCACCGCCAACAAAGCCCTGCTGTCGGCTCACGGTCCTGAGTTATTTGCCGCCGCGGCCAAGAGCGGCGCAAACCTGTATTATGAGGCCAGCGTCTGCGGCGGCATTCCCATTATCAAGTCCTTGCGCGAAGGTTTCGTGGCCAACCAGTTTCCCGCGATTTACGGCATTGTCAACGGCACCTGCAATTACATCTTGTCGCGCATGAAACATGAGGGCGCGGACTTCGCCGCCGTCCTGGCCGACGCCCAGAAGCAGGGTTATGCCGAAACGCCGCCGGACTTGGACATTGACGGCCACGACGCGCAGCACAAGACCGGTATTCTCGCCTCGCTTGCGCACGGCTTCTGGGTGGACCACCATGAGATCCACACCGAGGGCATTCGCGATGTGTCCAAGCTGGACATGGAATTCGCCGCCAAGCTGGGCTGCACCATCAAGCTTCTGGGCATCGTCAAGCAGGTTTCCAGCGGCCATTCGCCGCAAATACAAGTTTCCGTTTATCCGGCGCTCATTCCCAGCGAACATGTGCTGGCCAGCGTCAACCAGGTCTTTAACGCCGTCTTTGTGCGCGGCGACGTGGTGGGCGACACCTTGTTTTATGGCGGTGGCGCAGGCAAAGATGCCACCGCCAGCGCCGTGCTGAGCGACGTGGCCGACGCCGCGCTTGATCTCAAGAACGGCATCAAGCGGCGCGTGCCCCCGTTCGTGGCCTGTGCCAAAAAAGGGAAAGTCGTGTCCTTGGACCACGTTGCCTCACAGTATTACATCCGTTTCAGCGTGGTGGACAAGCCCGGTGTGCTCGCAAAAATTGCGGCTATTTTTGCCGCCGCCAAAATTGGAATCGCCTCCGTCATCCAGCCCGAAGGCCACGAAGGCGAAAGCGTGCCGCTCATTTTCATGAGCCACGAGGCGCCCAACGCGGCCATGCGAAAGGCGCTCGCAAAGATCGCCAAACTGCCGGCCGTCAAAGCCAGGCCCGTCATGTTTCGGGTGGAAAGTCTCCAGTGAACACTGTAGCTTCAATGGTATGAGCACGGTCGCCGAAATAACGAATGTACTGCCGGAATTGAGCACGTCAGAATTACAGCAAATCGAACGTGCGCTCATTAGTATTTATCGCCAGCGGCGAAACGGAATCATTTACGACGACGCTTACGGTGTTTGGACGGAAGCAGAGCAGGCATCCGCCGCCGCCCAAGTATTCGCATTGATGGACGGCGAATGCAAACCAGTTGGAGGCCGTTGAAAGCTCGTTTCCCGGTGGCTCCGGTTGTAATTTATGCACCCCCTTTTGTTTCACAGCACCAATCGCGAGTCGCCCGCCGTCAACCTGCGCGAGGCCCTCTTGCAGGGACAGGCTCCCGATCGCGGACTCTATTTTCCGGAGAGATTTCCGCAGCTTGCGCCCGACGAGATCACAGCATTCGCCAAACTGCCCTATCACGAGGTCGCTTTCCACGTCCTGGCCAAGTTTACCGGCGGCATCATTCCAGATGCCGACCTCGCCGCCATGTGCCATGAGGCCTACAATTTTAGCGTGCCTTTGGAAGTGATCTATGACCGCGTTTTTCTCATGCGGCTGGACCAGGGGCCCACGGCGTCGTTCAAGGATTTTGCGGCCCAGATGATGGCCCGGCTGTTCGGCCGTTTTTTGCGCGAAGATGGCCGGCACGTCACCATACTCACCGCCACCAGCGGAGACACGGGCGCGGCGGTGGCGCACGCGTTTCATAATATTCCCGGTGTGCGGGTCATCGTGCTGTTTCCCATTACCGAAGTCAGCGAGAGCCAGCGCAAATTGATGACGACGCTCCGCGACAATGTGCGCACCGTCGCGATTGACGGCAAGTTCGACGATTGCCAGGCCATGGTGAAACAGGCCTTCTCCGATCCCGCGCTGAAACACATCCACCTGTCGTCTGCCAACTCCATCAACATCGGCCGCCTGCTGCCGCAGAGCGTTTATTATTTTTACGCCGCGTCGCGCCTGGCGCATGCCGGTGAGCCCGTCGTTTTCTCCATACCCAGCGGCAATTTTGGCGACATGATGGGCGCCGTCGTCGCGCGGCAGATGGGCCTGCCCGTCAGGAAAATCATCGCTTCGGTCAACGACAACGACGCTTTCCCAAGGTTCCTGGGCACCGGCGGATATCAAAAAATTTCACCCTCGCGCAACTCTGTCTCCAACGCCATGAACGTGGGGCATCCGAGCAATTTGGCGCGGCTGGTGGCCGTCTATGGCGGCCAGATGGATGAAACCGGCCGGATTCATCAGCAGCCCGATCTGGCGGCCATGCGGCGCGATTTATTCTCCACGTCGGTCTCGGATGTGCGCACCGTAGCTGCCATACGTGATTTTTGGAGCAAATTTAAGCTGCTGCTGGAACCGCACGGCGCGGTGGCTTGGCAGGGTTTTCTGGACTGGAACGCGGTGGAACCCCTCGGCGATGCCCCCGCCGTCATCGTTGAAACCGCCAACCCGGCCAAATTCCCGGAAGAAGTCGAGAAGGTCGTCGGCTGGCCGCCCGACGTGCCGGAAAACATGCTGGCCGCATTAAAACTGCCGGAAGATTTCGACCGCATGGGTGCCGATTACGCGAAATTCCGCGAATATCTCCTCCAAGCGCACACCTCGGTGTAAGGGGACATCACGGTTTAAATTCCGTTTGCGCCTGCGTTATCAATGTTTTAGGAGCGACTTGCCCAGATTCAAAAGGCGTTGTACGCCGGCATCTGATTTTGCCTCGGCGTAGATGCGCAGCACCGGTTCGGTACCCGAGCCGCGCAGCATCAGCCAGGTGGAATCTTCAGCCACATATTTGACGCCGTCGCGGGCGTCCACCCTCGCCAGCGGCGAGCGCAGGAGCTTTTTCGGCGGGCTGGCCTTCAGAAATTCCATGAGCGTGGCGCGTTTCTCCACCGGGTAATGCGCATCATAACGGGCGTAGCGATGCGGGCCAAATTCCTTTTCCAGACGCGCGTAAATCTTGTTCACGGAAATGCCCTCCGTAGCCAGCATTTCCAGCAGGAACAACCCGGCGGCAAGGCCGTCGCGCTCGGGAATATGGCCAGCAAAGCCAACCGAGCCGCTTTCCTCCGCGCCAAACAACGCACCCGGTTTCATCAGTTCGGGCGCGATGAAGCGGAAGCCGATGCCAACTTCGGTCAGAGGAAGGTTCCAGGCAGCGCACATCTTGTCCACCATGGCCGTGGTATTGAAAGTTTTGGTGACCACCCCGCGCTTGAGGCGATTGCGCACCAGGTGATGCAACAACAGCGCGATCACCTGCTGGTTGGTCATCGGCCCGCCGTGGCCATCCATGGCCCCGATCCGATCCGCATCGCCGTCGGTGACGAGGCAGATGGCATGCGGGTTGCGCCGCAGTTGCGCGCCGCCCAGGGCATAATTTTTCGGCGCCGGCTCCGGAGAGATGCCGCCAAAGAGAACGTCGTATTTGCCGTTGAGCGTGGTGACCGTGCAGTTCGTCCGCGCCAGCAGGGTTTCAAATACGCCCGCGCCCACCCCAAACAAGGCATCGTGCGCCACGCGCAATTTGGATTTGGCGATCAGCTTGAAATCCACCAGCCGTTTGATCGCCGCGAAGTGCGCCGGGCGGATGTCGAGCGTCTGTATCGGCGACGAAGCGCCGGTCTCCGCTCGAATCGGTTTCATATCAAAGTGCCGGGGGACAGGCTGGCCTGCCGGTTGATTCAGAAAACCTTCGACTGCCTGGCATTCGTCCGGTCCGCTGGAGCCGCCAAAGTAAGATTTGAGTTTGAAACCATTGAAAACCGGCGGATTGTGGCTGGCCGTAATCATCACGCCACCAACGGCACCCAGATTTTTGACGGCGAACGAGACGCTGGGCGTGGGCGTGGGCTCCGGCGTGAGGATGACGTGATAATTATTCGCGCCAAAGACTTCGGCGGTGATCTGCGCGAAGCGGTCGGAAAAAAATCGGCGGTCATAGCCGATGACAACTTTGGGAAGACGCCCGAAAACGATGGATTTCGGATTTGCGATTTCGGTTTTCCAGAAACTCGCCGTGGCCTGCGCCACGCGGGCGACGTTTTCAAAAGTGAAGTCCTGCGCTATCACCGCGCGCCATCCATCGGTGCCGAATTTGATCTGGTTCACGCTGAGATCCTATGCAAATTGCCACAGAGGCGGCATTCAAAAATGATATTATGCCCCGCTTGTGGCCAGTCACGTGGCCGCCATGGCGGGGACGATCCCCTCGCGGCGATAGCGGACTTCCTGCGGCAGTTTGAATTCCTTGGGATGCGCCGCGGAAAGGTTGGTAAGAATCTGGCCGGAGATGATGTGGAAACTCTGTGCCCAGGCCAGCGGCGTATTGTGGCCGGTCTTGTCACCGATATACATTTCCGGCACGCAGCCTTCCGGTGTCATGCACCTTTCCAATTGCTGAAAATAATGCACGGCCTTGTGAAAATAGTTCCGGCGCTGACTCCAGTCAAAGTGAACGGGCTTGTTCGCCTGGTCAAAATCCCGCCCATGTTCGGCGAGCTTCGCATAACAAATGGCCAGCCACGCCAGCCCCAGCGGCCACTCCGCCGACTCATGGTCACCCCGAACCAGACCCTTGCCGCAATAGACATCGCGCGGATAACGCCGCACGCCGTGCTTGCCGAGCAGGTGGGTTTCGATGTTGTGCAGCAAAATTTTCTTGGTGTGGAAGTCCACGATGTTGTAGGGCCAGATCAGGCTCAATTGCGCCATGTCATACTCGCGGCTTTCGGACTCGCGCGGCAGCACGCGCGCGAGTGATTTTACCCCGTCGGCAATCATCCGCTCGCTCACCGGCACATAATGGCTGATCTCGATCTTGTGCCGGTACTTGTAGTCATAAAAGCCCTGGTCAAACCACATCATCAAACCGCCCAGCACCGCGCCGAAGCTGCTCGCATGTTCCTCCGGCCCCTCCTCCCACATGCCGTAGTCCGCGTCAAAACCCATGTTGAAGATATAATTCCGAATGTGGCCGATCAGCGTGAAATCCTCCAGGTTGAAACGGAAGCCGTAACCCTTTTTGATGAGGTCACCCATCTTGTACATGAACAGTCCGTAAACATCGAGTTGATGATGGCCCCACGCATCCGTGATGGTGTCCAGCGTGGTGGGATGCACGCGGGCCGGCATGAACTGGCCCGTTTGATGCCGCACATCCGGCTTGATGATCGAGGCCCGGATGATCCGCGGATGGTAGCGTTTGAAAATATCCAGCACCAGCCGGAAGCTTTCCACCATCTTGTCAAAACAGCCGAGATATTCATTGGCGTAGGTGGCAAACATGATGTCCCGAATCCAGAAGACATTGTAGGCGTCGCCCGAACCATCTTCGGCCGTGTAGGGGCTGGCGATGTAACCGCCGTTGGGCCGCCGCATGCGCTCCAATTGCTGATGGGAAACATTGATGCGCTCCTCCAAAGACAGTTCGTGAAATGTTTTCATGCCATGCTGCAAAGCTCCGAATTATTTGGACCTTTTGGATTCGCCTCCTTATTTAAGCGAACCCTGCTCGCCAAAAGCTTGCCGCGAAACGTTGAGGGATGCAAGCCCGGTTGTGAAATTTGCGCGCTGGACGGAAATCAATACAACGATTCCCAAACCGGCGGTCGTCCGAGGACCGTTGACTTGGCGGCGCACTTTGTTAGCGTTTCCGAAATGGTCAGCAACCGGATTTCACGCCTCTTAAAAATCCTCGTCGGCGCGGTCGCGGACGCCGACGAGATTTTTCAGCTCGAAGGGAGGCTGGAACGGTTTGTCCACTTCTGCGCGCTGGTCGCCCGGCAATTCATCCGCCATCGTTGTTTCGTACGCGCCTCGGCCCTGTCCTATACGACGCTGCTGGCGCTCATCCCCTTGCTGGCCGTGACTCTAAACGTGGCAAGCAGCCTCCTGAACCGTGAGGGCGAGGAGAAGCTGACGCAATTCGTGGAAAAATCTGTTTCCAGCCTGGCCGGGCCAGCCGTCATCCCGACCAATACCCCGCCGCCTGGCAGCTATTCCCTGCCGGCGGAAACCACAAATTCGGTCGAAAAACACCGTTACACGGATGAGGACGTGGATAACACCCTCCCTGCGGCCATTTCCGTCTCCAGTGCGCCGCCGGTCGCCGGGTCGAGCGCGACCGTCAACACCCAGGCAGAAGTGGCGCGGTGGATTCATGATCTGGTGGAAAAGACCAGCAATGGCGCGCTGGGAATCTTTGGCATGATTGGCCTGATTATTACTTCCATCTCTCTGCTGCGCGGCATTGAAGAGACTTTTAATGACATCTGGGGCGTCACCCGGGGCCGTAATTGGCTGCTCCAGATCATGCTTTATTGGACCATTATTACGCTCGGACCCGTGCTGCTCTCAACTGCCCTGGCTTTTTCCAGCAGCGCCTACCTGCAGCACACACGCCACTTCATGGAATCGTCATGGTTTTTTGCGCCGGTGGTGAAACATTTGCTGCCGATTGCCGCGCTGAGCCTCATGCTGGGATTATTTTACAAACTCACGCCGAATACCAAGGTGGAATTCAGTGCCGCGATAATCGGCGGATTTTGCGCCGGCGCGACGTGGCACTTTTACAATCAACTTAGTTTCGTGCTCGCCTCCCGCGCCCTCAGCGCCAACAAGCTCTACGGCAGCATCTTCCTTTTTGTCCTGCTCATGCTGGGACTTTACTTTCTATGGGTGATCATTCTTTTCGGCGCACAAATTGCCTATGCCTATCAAAATCGCACAGCCTATCTGCAGGACCGCCTCGCGGAAAATGTCAACCAGCGGGGCCGTGAGTTCGTGGCATTGCGAATCATGGCCTGTCTCGGCCAGCGTTTTTACCGGGCGCAGCGGCCCGCCACGGTGCTGCAAATCTCTTCGGAACTGGGCGTACCGAGCCGGCTCACTCAATCCGTTCTGCGTACACTTTCGGCCACGCAGTTGGTTTCAGAAGTCAGCGGCGCTGAAGCGGCATTTGTCCCTGCTCGCCCCCTGGAAGCCATCACCGCATATGACATCCTGAACGCGATGCGCACCGGCACCGGCCAGGAATTAGCCATGTCCGAGGCACCAGAACTTGCGGAGATCTATGGCGAATTCGCCCGCATCGAAAGGGCCGAGCGAAACGCCGCCGGCGGCGTTTCCCTCCTGACGCTGGCCAGCCGCATGTCGCCCCGGCCCGCGCTGGTGGAACCGAAGACTGTTGAGCCGGAAAAAATGGTGGTCATCGCGGGGGCAACCGTAAAAATCGCCGAGCCCCCGCCGGTTGAACTTCCAAAAGAGCCGGCTTTCATGGAACCGGTTGATACACAGAAACTCGCGCCAGAACAAGAACCACCACGCCGTGAAACCGTGCGCCCGGATGAGCACACGGATTTTCCGCTATAGCATTCATTCTCATCGTCCGCCTCATCCTCATCCTCAACTTTTTCACCATAAGCCCCAAACTCGATGCGACTTGTAGGAGACGACGTGAGGAGACGCCATCTCAAAAGTGGCGCCTCGTCCTCGATTCCTTCACGCGAATGAAAATGATCATCCGTTGCGCGGCACGAGATGAATCTGGGGAGCCTTAATAAGAGCTATCACGGCGGAGCCTCCCTTCAAGTCCATTTCCGCGCAAGCCTGCTTGGTCAATACTGCCGTCAGTGGAAAACCGCAGTCCAGTTCAATTCGGATCAACGGACCTTCGCTGATGAGCGCACGTACCGTGGCAGGCAGCCGGTTGCGCGGACTCGAATGAAGTTCTTGGTCATTTGACAAAATAACATCCTCGCCACGGATGCAGACGAAAACTTCCTTGGTGCCCGCAGGCAGATCCGCCGCCATTGCCGCCAGCCGCGCGCTCCCCACCAGCACGGTCGCCAAGCCCTCCTCAATTTCGATTACCCGGCCGGGCTGGATGGTTTCTACCGCCACAATTCCCGCGACGGTCAGATCAGCCGGACGGCTGAAGACGTCTTGAACTGAACCGCACTGGATGATGCGGCCTTCGTCCAGCACGACCAAGTTATCGCCTAATGACAAGGCCTCCAGGCGGTCATGCGTGACGAAAACTGTGGGAATGGCGAGCTGCACCAGCAGGGCCCGCAATTCTCCCCGCAAACGGTTGCGCGTAGGCGTGTCGAGGGCCGACAATGGTTCATCGAGCAGCAGCAATTTGGGGTGATGCGCGACAGCACGCGCAAGCGCGACCCGTTGTTGCTGTCCACCAGAAAGTGTGGCAGGCAGGCGCGCATCAAGTCCATCGAGGCCCAGCCAGCTTGACAGTTCAGCCACGCGCGATTTTTTTTCTCCCGCGGTGCGTCCCCGCAGGCCGTAGGCAATATTGCCCGCGACGGTCAAATGCGGGAAAAGCGCATAGTCCTGCGGCACAAAGCCGATGCGGCGGTCTTTGGGCGGCACATGGTTTTTTCCGTTGGCAGACCAGGTTTCCGTGCCAAAAAAAATCTCTCCCGTATCAGGAATTTCAAGGCCGGCCAGGCAGCGCAGAATGGTTGTCTTGCCGGAACCCGATGGGCCAAAAAGCACGGTCACGCCTGCGCTGTTAATTTCCAGCGCTTCGGCCTGGATCACCGGGCCGCCGGAAAATTTTTTTCTAAAGTCAGCGCGAAGAAGCGGATTCATATTAGGAAACGCGGTGTGGATCGCTCCAGTAGTGGCACGGGCGTCCCGCCCGTGAGTTTCTCAGACCAGGCAAACGTCCAAATGCAACGGACGGGCGAGACGCCCGTGCCACTATCTTGATCATTGCCGCCTCCGTCGAAGTTTTTCGCCCAGCCATAACGCGACGAACGCGATGAGCGCGGAAATTCCCGCCAGCACCCAAGCATGACTATCTTCACCATTTTGCACGAGCGAATAGATCGCCACCGGCAGCGTCGTGGTACGTCCGGGAATATTACCCGCCACCATGATGGTGGCGCCAAACTCCCCGAGCGCGCGCGCGAACGCCAGCAGTACGCCCGCCAAAATGCCCCGTCGCGCCAGCGGCAGCGTGATGGTGAACAGCACGCGCCATTCACCCGCGCCAAGCGTGCGCGCCATCTGTTCGAGCGCAGGATTCACGTCCTCAATGGCGGCACGCGCGAAGAGCACGAGGAGCGGAAACGACATTGCGCCCAGCGCCAGCACGACCGCCTTCCAGGTAAAAACCACATCCACGCCAAATTGCGCGTGAAGCCAGCGCCCCAGCGGACCGTGCAACCCGAAGAGTTGCAACAAAACCAAACCTGTCACCACCGGCGGCAGCACGAGCGGCAGGGCCACGAAGGTTTCCACCAAGATTTTGCCCGGCCAGTTGCGCCGTGCCAACAACAAGGCCAGCCCCACGCCAAACGGCAGGATGAGCAACGTGCTGCACACGGCCATCCGCGCCGAGAAACCAATCAATTGCCAGTCGTCGCCGGTCATTTGTGGGTAGAAGCATCCAACACAATCGAGGTAAACTCACGAAAAACTTTTTATTGCACAACTTCAATCCAGCCAAAAGAATAAATATAAAAACCAGCGCGAACTGGTTTAATTCGTTAATTCTCTCGCGCGCCCTGGATGGCGGGGCTGCTGTGAGT
>Ga0302320_10028382_pt1 | contig 10744 bp, 13 predicted proteins | sample Bog_T0_3_FD_202130 | JGI IMG/M metagenome (GOLD analysis project Ga0302320, IMG submission 202130) | Peat permafrost microbial communities from Stordalen Mire near Abisko, Sweden - Bog_T0_3 | ecosystem: Environmental > Terrestrial > Soil > Wetlands > Peat | place: Sweden: Abisko, Stordalen Mire... | reverse complement strand
TCGGCCACCAACCTGCCGTCGAACCTCATCCGCTTCGAACACACCAAACCGACATTCTGATCCGCGCACACTGGCGGCCTGGCCATGGACTTGGCTGGCCGCCGGCACGCACTCTTCTCGGAGGGTCTCCTTGATCACCCAGTTCAAAGGGCAATACGAATTCCTCGATCCGGCGTACTACTGCCTGGCAGAATACGACGGCGAACTCTACAACTCGGCGGAGGCGGCATTTCTGGCCGCGCAGTTCGACTCCGCATATTTTCGTTCCATGTTCCGCAATCCGGTTCTTCCTATGTGGCGGGCACGCCAACTTGCGAAGAAGCTCCAGCAGCGCCATGACTGGACGCCGGCACTGTCGCTTAAGGTCATGCGGCAGATCACTCTCGATAAATTCCTCCGCACGCCGAAGCTTCGCGCCGCGCTTCTGGCGACATGCGACGAGCAGATCGTTGCAGAGAACAACTGGCACGAACAATTCTGGGGCCGCTGCATCTGTGCGACTCGCCCGGGCAAATACGGGCGGAGATCATCATGCTCGTTGCCAGGCCGGAATCATGTTGGGGAGGTCCTGATGTCAGTGCGAGACCAACTCGGGGTGTTAGCACTCGCGGGTTAACGACGCCGTCAAAGATCCCTGAAATGCCAAATCAGATTGGAACTGGCACTGTGCTTGGAACATCGTAGATGCGTTTAGAGAATCCTGACGCAAGGCGATGATCGAGTAACGCGGTGATAATTTGCGAACTTGTTTCATCTGTCACGACAATTTTCCCATCTTCATCAAACTGAAGCGTAAAGCCATATTCAGCATGGTGTTGTCGAAGACGATCCATAAACTCGGCATCACGATAATGTCCCTTCTGTCGAACAGCACTCATCCGCCGCAAGCGAATCTTGTTCACCCCCACGTGCTGAACCAGAGGATCGATATCCGCAAATACATCAGCAAAATCGGCTTCGGCTTGAAGCTCGAGAAACTCGTTCTCGTGTGCTTCCTTATAACGAAGGGTGGATTCAAAATGTCCCTTGTGGAGGATTAGAATCTCCTCGCCAATTACAAAGAAGTCGATGGTTTTCTCTAGATCAAAGCGCGGGCGGTTGTCCAGATCTAGCTTGTTCTCAGCAAAGACAATAGAGCGGACAGTTATCGCATGGTTTGTCTTCCATGCACTTGTAGTGCGCCGAATTGCATACAGAATGGCATTATTTTGAATCATCTTTATCAAATAAAATGTCGTATTCTGCAGACGTTCAGCATTGTGCACTCTCTTGACTTCAGTTTCAGCAGCTACCATATCGATGAGAAGACCAGCGTTCGTTTCTGCTTTCGCAATCAACAGTGCGCTCGCCTCGTTATTCTGTACAAGCAACCCATACTCGAGGGTCTCCTCTATACGATTCCTTTCAGCTACCACAGTTTCTCTCAGCGCTGCATCTACGCCTTCAGTCGTCTCAACCCAATAGCCTGCATAGCTAGGCGCGGCGTCACCAGGACCCCGTGGCCCTTTGAACACCCAGAGTGAAACTGTAGCGGCGCCGACATCGAATGCCTTCAGATCATCAAGTGTTGCCATGCTTCAACTCTCCTCGGATGGACTGACTTGCAGAATGACAACATCCTGAACTAAGACGTGAGGGTAACTTCGCCTAGGCTCGATGTTTCCTCTGGCCAAGGCGCGACCGTTTCTTACTGTCTTATCGCCTGGGAAGACATACTTGATCTCATATAGACGCCATCCAAACACGGTCAGTACAGGATTCAGAACAATCTGGCCAGACTTGTAGGTAATCCAAAACATCCAAGCGAGAAAAATGGTGAGCCCTGCAAATTTTCCTGTCTCCTGATAGCCAATACTCATGAAAGAGACGACGTATGGGAGGGTATAGCTCATCAATTCGACCGGAATGTAGCGTGCCTCAGTGATATCAATCGGCAACTTGGGCCGAGCCGCAGAGAGGGCCACAAGCGTTAGACAGAAGCTGACAAGGCAGATGCTCAGTATCGCGAGCGAAAATCCCGGATGGCCAAGCGGAATCACACAGGCCGAGTGTTGCCCCCAAATGTGCCAGCAGAAACCGTTTCCAAGAAGCGCGTAGTTGGCATCTTGCACGAGAAGAATCAGTGCTAGTGGCAAATAGGATCCGAGGAAAATCACCACAGACGCTAGAAATCTGATTTGCAATGCTCGAACCTCGACGACCTAGTTTACATACCTTCTTCCCCTAGCCGAATGCGCCAGGGTGATTCAGGGAATTTGATTCTCAATCCACTGGCATACCGCTCGTATCAAAGTCGTATATCCACCGCTATTGAGCGAGATCGACGGATGCCACTCAACTCCGTAGTAGGCGGTCATAGCTAAGGCACCGGCCGTGAAGCCACTCTGACGTGCGATCCCGTTGAAGCTGTGACGGTTCTCGGCCCAGTAAGTGCCCCGCGCAGTGTAGAAGGGGCCGTTCGGACTTCCGGGAGAGATTGCCATTGTGGGAAGAGGAGTTGGAAGATAGGGCTGATGGACGGTCAGGACAGTGAGGTCATAGAGCCTCGCGATAAAGGCGCGCATCTCATCGACGGAACCGGAGGTGGCGGCGTCCTTACATTCAATGGCAACCCGGGGACGTCCAAAGGGACATCCTCCGGCTATCCGCAATTCATCTCCGACTGATCCTGGGACCAGGCCTATATCAATCTCGTGGCGCGCGCCACTCCGTCCGGTGAATTGGACTCCGTTCCAGAGTTCCCATATGGCACCGTTCTGCCTTCTCATACCGATGACGCTTGCGTTGCCGGGACCGGCTGATGCGGGAGGAATACCTGTAGGTGCTCCCCCTCGCTGAATGAATATCTGGTTCGGACTCCCGGGAAGGATTCGAGTGCCATTCGATCGCTGTAGCCAGACTTGGAAACCGCGGTTCTGCATCTCAACCGCGATTCCGGTCATGATGTAGAGTTCGAAAATTCGGCCGGCTCCTCCCGCGTAATTCAAGGCAGGACTATTTCCGAGGATCGAATCCAGAGCAGTCTGAACAGCTGCGATCATCAGTTTTGCGTTCCTTTACGTGCAGAAATTGACCACTCCGACAACGCTTTCCGCAGTGCAGGCAGTTTCGCCCTTGCCTCTTCCGTCTGTGGCCCATTTAGGGCTCCCTCAGTGTCCAGCCAACGCAATTCGATGTCTGCCTTTGGACGTGCGCTGTCAGATGGAACATCCCCATGCGCAATTGAGCGATTCGCGACCTCATTCAGTTGCTGAAGAGAAGCCCCGGCCATTTCGATGTTCTGGGTTATTCGCTCGACGGCGTAGTTGGCGGCGAATTCGATCTGTTCGTCACCACCGAGGTGCCGCACATTCGTGTGCCTGGTCACCAGCGTCGGCGGGGGGACAGTTTTTTCTTTCCGGAACATCTCGACAGCTTCGCGTGCCTCTCTGAGTTCCGCGTCGGAGGGTTCATCAACACGTCCCATTCGTATCTCGGAGAGGATCTCCACGGCGAGCCAATCCGCACCGGATGCGATTAGAGTTTCGATTAGCGGGGTAAGCCTCGGGTCGATGGTCGCCATGCCTAAATGTCACCTCTTCTCATGAGGATAATACGCTTCGAGCAGTTTCGAACCGTTTTGCCAGAAGACCGCGCCACCGTCCCCTCGACTATATCGTTGAGGCTCTGCCAATCGGCGCAGCAAAGGCGTCGCTTTAAGATTGGGTCTGACTAAGGCGAAAGGAATTTGGCTAGATGCACGGAATTTGTATTCGAGCATTCACCTAGCTTCGCATTGGCCTTCAATATCGGCAGCGGTTCAGACGGCCACATTCCATCGTTCGGTGCTCGATAGGCAACGGAAAGTCGGCGAGTGTTTAGCGATCACGGCTCGATGGCTCCCCAGCCCGTGCTCAGCTAACCAGGCGCAGCCCTTCAGTTCTTCAACCGTCATTTCAGACTCGGATCGATCTCCACCTGATAGCCGGTCGCCAGTCGGTTTGTTTCGCTGGCCATACCGATCACAGACATTAGCTCGTGAAACATCTCGTCCGTCATTCCCCGCTTTCGGGCGGCAGCCGTGTGGGAGGCAATGCAGTACTGGCATCCGTTGGAAATGCTGACGGCAATGTAGATCAGCTCCTTGGCGAGCGGATCGAGCGCTCCCGGCTGCATGACCTGTTTAAGGCTTTCCCATGTCCGCTTCAGCGCAGCGGGATCGTTTGCGATCACCTTCCAGAAGTTGTTGACCGCATCCACCTTGCGGGTCGTCATGATGTCGTCATAGACAGCCCGAACCTCCGGGCTTGCGTCTGCATACTCAACCATCCGCATCGCTGCCATCGGTAACCTCCAGGATGATCATATCCGGAATGCGCAGATAGCAGCACAGATACACAACCGTCCATTCCATCCCCGTTCCAGAAGAAAGGAATACACCGAATGCCTACCATCGTATGGATTCTCGTTGTTGCCGCCGTAGCCGTCGCCTGTGTTCTCACTCGCCATGCCGTCGTCGTTCTCCGTGGTCTGCTGGTCTCGGCGGCGGTCATTGGCACATGCGTTGGGGAGAGCTGGGCGTTTCACCGTTACGGCCTATTCCGAATGCCCACCCTTATATATCTGCTCATTCCTGCGGGGGTTATCCTGGCCTGTGTGCTGGTCTACCTGGCGTGCATCAGTCTCCGCGGCTTCCTGGTTTTCGGCCTCATTATCGCTGCGCTTTCGGCCGTTGGCTGGGTGTTCAGCCGGCTGACGCCGTTTGCAGGGATTCTCCTTGTCGGCTGGTTGATCCTGCGAGGTCTCCGCGCGAATCCCGGAGGCGGGTCTCTGTTCAAAGCCTTCGTGGTTCACTCTGCTGTCCCTGATGTTTCTGTTGGCGAGGCCTATATGGCCTCGGAGGCTGACCTGATCTGAGCCGTTCGAAACCGTTCATCCACTCCCGCTGTCGCACATGGCATGGGGATTTGCTTTGCGCCCAGCCCCGCCTGCCGGGGCTTTTGCTTGCGTCTCGACCGACGCGGAGGATCTACTGTGTCCACTTCGACCGTTCCCTCTCCGACCTTTGGTTATCTATATCCGTCCACCTCTCTTGCCGGCATTACCGGCGGCTCTTCCCGCTGGGATGTGTTGAAGGCGTTCCTTACCGCATCCGACGGCGCGCTTGTCAGCCGCCTCCGGGAACTTCCCACGGGCCTGTTATTCATTACATCCATCCCCGGGCACGCTCACTCGGGAGCGATCTACTTCTACAGTTCAGTCCGCAGAGCGTTCTTCATGCTGGACTGGGCCGGACGGGACGATGACTTCGAAGCCAAGGAGTTCGATGTCCTGGTCGAAGCCTTCTCGCTCGACCGCGCTCTCGCTCCCGGCGCCTGCCCCGCCACCCGCCACCGCTCTCGCCGCCGTGGACGAGATAGACAGCATCACGCGCGGACCGCGAGTGGGCTGTGACCACCCTGGCACTCACAGGTCGAGCACAGTAGCAAGCGACATAAACACGCTGCACCGAAAGGAGGACAACCGATGTCCACCACGGCCAAATCCGGATGGGAACCGGCACCCGCTACTCCGCGGCCTCTGCCGGTTGCCCCGGGATTGGCAACGACGTATATGAAGCTCTTCGTGAATCGGCTGTCCTACTGCGAGCAGTCTCCTTATGGCGACCATCGCTACCACCGGCCCAAGCACCCGGAGCTTAAAGCTCTCGCGGGCAGGAGAGCCGCGAGAGAAATGCCCGACCAGAAATGGGGGAGCCTGCCACACTCCGAGCGGGCAAACGAGATCTACTTCGAACTCGTGAAGGAGCTTAGACTTACTAGTCCCTACCGTAGTCTCACGGAGAAGACGATCGAACAACATCTTGCTGGTCAGGTAACCGTGAATCTGTACGCGATCAATCCGAAGACCCAGTGCTGCAAATGGGTGGCGATTGATGCCGACTACAACACGGAGCAAGCGAAGAGAGATTTGGCTAAGCTGCGAAAAGAGCTGCTGTTGGAGAACGTCTTCGCTGTTCAGGAATATTCCCGGAGAGGCGGGCATTTGTGGATCTTCTGTGAGGATCCACTTCCGGCCAAGCAGTGCCGTCTTTTCATTTACACCCTCGCACTCCGGCTAGGCGTGCCTATCAAGGCCTCGGGGTTTGCTGACGAGGGAATAGAAATATTCCCGAAGCAGGATTCGCTCGCACCGGGCGCGCTCGGCAATGGCATTCGTGCGCCACTAGGGATTCATCGAAAGAATGACACCCGCTACTGGTTTGTGGACATAGGCCAGCTAACGCTCCAGGCTCAAATTGATGCACTCTGTGCGCTTCCCAAATTAACGGCTGAGCAACTGAATGATCTCACGCACAAAATGCCGCCTCCGCCGCAACGGGAGGCGGCTGATGATTCCCCTTCAGCATCGAACACGCGGTTCGTCAGCGGAAACGGCAGTGAAGCGAAGAAGCCTTTCGACATTTACGAACACGTATCCTTGGCGAACAAGCGTCCAATTGGCGGCAAGGACTATTTTGTGCAATGTCCGTCGTGTCGCCTGGCCGGTAACGACACAAGCAAAGACAACCTCGGCGTTGGCAAACTGCACGGTCCCCGACACGGCTACTACCACTGTCATGCTGGTTGCTCAACGGATGACATTCGAAATGCCTTCGGGCACCCGCGTTCTCCGTACTTCAGGAAGCGTTCGTAGATGTCTTATCACTGTCGCTGAGTTGCGGAACCGCCCCGACAACATCATTATCCAATAGCCTCCGTCGTTAGACTTTCCCCGACCGTGCTTCGGGCGCGGCCATTCGTTCGCCCGAACGCGGCGAGCCACCTACTCCACCATCAAACCAGCCGCCCGAGGGACGGCAGCAAGGACACTTCGCATCATGGCAAAAAGCCTGAATCGCGTGACATTGATTGGGCATCTGGGCAGGGCCCCGGAGCTGAAACACACCAACGGCGGCACCGCCGTGGCCAACTTCACGCTGGCAACCAACGACCGCTACAAAGACAAGAACGGCAACTGGCAGGACCGCACCGAGTGGCACAACATCACCTGCTGGGCGCGCCTGGCGGAGATCGCCAGCGAGTACCTCAAGAAAGGCCGCGCCGTATACGTCGAAGGCAGCCTGTGCACGCATAGCTGGGACGACAAGCAGAGCGGCCAGAAGCGGTATCAGACCTACGTCAGCGCCAGCGATCTGGTCCTGCTCGGCGGCGAGCGTAGCGAGGGCGCCAGCGGATCCCCGCGTGAGACCGAGATCGATCAGAACTTCCCCGGCGACGAGCCCGAGTTTGCCAGCTCCGGAGCCAGCGACGATCCCTTCGAATTCTAGGGGGCGACTGCACCGCCCCACGGCGTTTACCGCCCCCAGCACACCTGCTGTGTTGGGGGCTTTTCTCTAACTCGACTTCAGAAAAGAAAAGGGAAGAACTGTATGTCTTCTGAAAACACTCCCAATCACAAGCACACCACTGACGAAATCAAAGCTCTTCTGGAGCTCCCTTTCCGTGCCGCCGAGATCACTTGGCGCGTTCTCGGAGATGGCGAGAGAGCAGAAGGCGAAGCCCGCATCATCCCGTATGCCTACCGCGCCGCATACACGAGGCGTCTCGACATCCTGTTCGGCCCGGGAGGATGGACGCAATCCTTCTCAATGACGACGGTGAGCAATATCCAGCGCTCGAAGAAGGTCAACAAAGCTTACGTGATGATCACAACCGGTAAGATTCTTGTTACCAGCACCATCACAATCGAAGGGTTCGGCACCAAGTCCAGCACAGGCGAAGGATGGGCTGACGACGAGAATGGCACTACGCGCGCCCAAGCCCAGGCCTTCCGCCGCGCCTGCGCCGAGTTCGGTCTGGGCCGGTACCTTCGGGAATTGGAAGGCTGGAGTTGCAAGGTTCCGGTGAATGCAAAGGGCTATTTCAAGCGCCCGCATTTCTCGGTGCTGCCCGATTCCGCGATTCACCCGTCGGAAGTCGCGGAGGCACGGGAAGTACGCGCCAGGGCTGCGAGATCATCCCGCAAGTCCGCCGCACACGCACCGGCCACTTCGGCCGGGAGTGGTACTCAGCCGGCTCGAGCGGCGCAGTCATCACCGCATGCCGCCGCGACTAGCACTCACGGATCAGGCGCTTCGACGAATGCCAGTGCCACTCAGGCGGCTAGCATTGAGGCACAGCTCGCAATGCTGCGTACTGCTGAGGTGAAGCAACGCCTTGCCGGATACCTCGACCAGCTTTCCAAGCCTTTGATCACGTCCGTGTTCACGGGCCTTTCCGAGCTGTATGCGAACGGGCGCATGGCAGGAAATCTCGTCAACGATGTCTTCTTCAACCTGGACAAGGCCGTGGACTTGATCGATGGAATCAACAACATGGAACCCATGTTGCCCAACGACAACACCTTGCCCAGCATCCTGCACTCCTACTCGGCGAAGGCTCTGTCCGATCTCCAGAGTTTCGGCGATCTCAAGGCTGTGAGCCGCACAGTCACGACCATCTACCAGGCTGAGCAGGAACGCCAGCACGGCATGACCGCTGCCTGATTCGATACCAGGAGCGTCGTACCAGCGATGCTCCTGTTCACCTCATCACCCCCTGCGGTACCCGAAACTACTCGAAAACTGAGGTACATCTCCATGTGCAAACTGCTGCAATTTCCATCTCCGGACGATCCGCGTCCGGAGCCACCGGCGCCTGCGCTGTGCATTCCACGGCCGGGTGAACTATCCGCGCCCGGTGTAGTGTCTGTCCACGCACTCACCGCGCCGCCGAAAAACGCGGGCGCGCCCTGCATCCTTGCTGCGACGGCGGCCGTAGCTGTGTAGCCGCGCGACTATTCGCCATGCCGCCTATTCTCATTTCTGCTTCTGTCCTCACGAACCCTCGGGCAGGCCCTGACCAGGACGCCCGGCGGGGTACGGGACTACTCCTGAATCCCCGCTACGCTACGCCTCCAGCGTTGACGGCAGTTGCCACCTCAACGATGTTCCGTGTGGTCTCCTTCTCCGAGGCCGATGGGAGACGCCACGTGCACGCGGAACCGCTCATTCCCGCGGCACGCAACAGCGCTTGGAAGCCAAGCGGCAACCGGTTGCACTCCGACGATCCAGCGTTTGCGGAGTTCACCGGCGGAACCGATCCCATTCCCTTGTACGACGTGCAGGCAGCGTAGCGCCCCCTGCACACACGAAGCATAATGTGTCACTTAGTGACAATTTATGTTTCACAAAACCCAAGTAAATCGGAGGCTTTTTGCGCCTTTCAGGTCGTCTCAAACTCGGATATTTTCCGCTTCCGCCCGCCGAGGGCGAGAAGATCCGCAACCTTCTGCAGTTCGGCACCGAGCCAGCAAGCGTGATTGATCCTTGCGTTGGTACCGGCGCCGCATTGCAACAGATCACCAGGGGCGGCAACTGTCGTCTGTACGGCATCGAGCTCGATGCTGCGCGCGCCGCGGGGGCTGCAGCCGCAGGCATCACCACGATTCATGGCAGCACACTCGATACGCACAGCAAGGTCGAGCGATTCTCGCTGCTCTACCTGAATCCACCGTACGACTCAGAGATTGGCAGTCTCTCGAACCGGCGCATGGAAGAACTCTTCCTTGGCCACACATTTCGCTGGCTGCGCATCGGCGGAGTGCTCGTGCTGGTCATTCCGTTCGAGCGCCTCATTACGTGTGTCGATGTGCTGTCGGCGCACTTCACCGATGTCCGGCCGTATCTGCTCGCTGATCCTGAGTCGCAGCGCTTCGGGCAGATCGCGGTCTTTGCCGTTCGAAAGCGCGTGACCGGTTCAACGGTCCGTGACTCCAGGCAGGCGCTTCTCAACTACTGCAAGGGCTACCTCGACATGCCCACGCTGGTGGGAGACGAGCGTCCTTACGTGGTGCCGTCCTCGCCGGGAACGACCCTGACCTATACCGGATTGCCGCTGGACGCCATCGAGGACATGCTGCCGCGCTCCTATGCCTATCAGCAGGCAGTGCAGCAGTTCTTCCTCCCGGCTCCCACTGTGAGCAGGGGGCGACCGTTGACTCCTCTTCACGCCGGACACGTCGGCCTCCTGTGCACTGCGGGGCTCCTGAACGGGGTGTTTGGCGAAGGCCCTGATCGTCATCTGGTGCGCTGGCGCTCCACCAAGAACGTCACCACCACCGAGGAAATCGAAACGAATGAAGAGACTGGGGAAAACGTCTTTGTGAAGCGGCACACAGAACGGTTTAGCAATGACGTAACCCTGCTGTTCGAGGACGGCCGCACCTTGGTCCTCGGAGAAAAACCACCTTTAACCGACGCCGGCGCCGCAGAAGGGCACGCTGCATAGCATCGTCCCGCGCGGCGCCACTCTGGAGATATCCCTTGGAAAACGCACACCTTCGTATCGGGCAACTGGAGTTTCGGCAGTCCACGGATAAGATCAGCACCACGCTCTGCGTACACTGCGACTGCTACATGGGAGAGGAGGAGCAAGGCCTTCTCCTTTCCATTTTCGGCGGGGACACCGAGATTGCGGCCATTTCCGCAGCAGTCGCGGGCAATTCTGCCTTCTCGCTGAAATACCCCGGAGAGAATGGCGAGACTAACCTTTGCGTGCGCATGGGGGAGAATGCAGCGAACATGCGCGGTACGATCCTCATTCCCGGCATGAGTCATCCCGTCCGGCATCTGGTCGTTGTTTCCCAGGCTCTTCGCCAGAACGGAATCGATGGAAGCACGTATCTGCTGAACTACTCCCCGGACGTGGCGTGGGCCTTGATG
>Ga0302320_10028381_pt1 | contig 10744 bp, 12 predicted proteins | sample Bog_T0_3_FD_202130 | JGI IMG/M metagenome (GOLD analysis project Ga0302320, IMG submission 202130) | Peat permafrost microbial communities from Stordalen Mire near Abisko, Sweden - Bog_T0_3 | ecosystem: Environmental > Terrestrial > Soil > Wetlands > Peat | place: Sweden: Abisko, Stordalen Mire... | reverse complement strand
TGAGGCATCGTGTGGCCGCCGCCCGGATTGCCTGCGGCACGGCGCCAAGCCAGCCGCTCAACCCCAGGTTCGCCGATCCGCACGCGCCAAGGCTGCCGCCGCAACACAGCTGCGCCGCATGACCTGGCGGGCCGGAAGCGGCCGCCGGATGACGCTGGCGATGACGATGACGATGACCATCCATTCTTTGATCCCGGGAGCGGCCTCCGTGTCAAGGGTTGTCAAGCGGGCAGCTTTCCTCTACCAAACAAAGAGCATGCCTCACTCTGATAAAGAAACCGTTCACGCGGCAGGCATGATGGGAAGGGCCGCTTCCATCCGCTGGCGCGCGGGGGCGCCTGTTCCCGGGAGGACGTCATGCCGGGACATGTTGGACGGGATGCAGACCGGCGCGCGATGCGACGATATTCCTCGTCCACTCCAGGTTCGCGGTGGCGTGGCTGGAATGGTTTTCGAGCACGAGGCATTCGTCGGAGCACAGCGCGTCGAGGCGGACGATCTCCTGGAGCAGCCCGTTGGGGGCGTAGCCGATGGACGGCGCGAACAGGCCGAGCCGCTGTCCTTCGGACAGTGGCAGGTGGCTGTCACGGTCCCCCGCGTTGCAGTGGACGTGCGCGTGCAGCCGAAAGCCTTGTCCGGACAAGTCCCCACAGAAATCCAGCCACTCCGGCAGCGGACGGCTGTTCCAGACCCTGGCGTGCCCGATATCCAGGCAGAATCCGACCCGCCCTTCCAGGCCCCGTCCGGCGAGCCCGGCAAACAGATCCCTGAACCAGGCAAGGCTCTCGTATGTGTTTTCGATGAACAGCGGCCCCCGCTGGCCCATCCGGTCGGCCGCGTGAAGCATGCCATCCCGGACGCTGGCGACGGGCGGCAGGCTGTAGACCACGGTCTCCCCGGTTTCCGGATGCATGCCAAGGTCAAGCGACTTGTCACGCGCCGCGTGGATCACCGCGCCGCCGCCAATCCCCAGCCTGTCCATGAACGCCATGTCTGTTGCGAGCCTGGCTTCCGCCCTGTGCCTGCCGTCCCCGGCGAAATCAAGCAGGGAGTACTGCCTGTGGTTCAGGTGGACCGATTTGCGGGCTTCGGGCAGCCGGGCAAACCGACGGTTGCTTGCCTCCCCGAAGCCATTGCCGTGATAGAACGCAAGTTCCAGTGCCACATCGGCGTCCCCGTCCGCAAAGTCCAGGATCCCGCCGACGGTTCCGGCGCCGTCAAAATCGCCCAGCTTCATCGCCAGCATGATGGCCTCCGGCGCGGATGCCCGCGCGGCTTGTGACGGACGCCAAAACAGGCGCCGACCAGGATTGGCGGATGGTCAGAACCTGCCTGGCCCGCACTGCAGGCCGGCATCCTCCGCCGCAGGCACGTCATCTTCCATTGCCTCAGGAACCGGCGCCGGGCACCATCCCGCTCCCGGCGTCCAGTCCCACGGCACCGGCCGACCTTCCGCCAGACACGCGAGCATCGGTCCGGCGAAAGCCCTCACCTCGGCGACGGCTTCCGCCATGCTGCCGATGGACGCGCCCAGTCCCTTCACGGTCATGAAACGCGCCCAGTCCGCTTCCCGCGACGCGGCGAACTCATCAGCAAGCCCGAACGGCTCCGCCTGGACATACGAGTAGCCACGCCTCGTGAAGGTGGCCAGCACTGCGGCGGAAAGCTCCGCACCGCCGAAGCGAACCTGACGCGAGATAGCTACCAAATCGTAAAAATCCTTGACCCTGGTGTTGTGGCGGCCGTGTTTGGTGATGGCATGCAGCTTTTCCGCCACAACGGTTTCCCACGGATAGACGGGCACCCACGGCGGCTCGTAGCCCTTGCAGGTCGGCGGCAGCCTGGCGGGACGCGGCCCCGGCGTGATTGCCTCGCCATGGGCCGCGTCAACCTTGATGCGGATTTGCACCGCCGAGGTGCTGGTGTGCAGCAGGACATCGAGCGCGACCCGCAGGCCGGGATTGGCGGCCTCCTCCCGCATCGGATAGCAGCCTTCGGTGTCAACGGCGTAGGACAGGCCGTCCTCTTCCGGTGGAGGAGTCGCGGCGACCAGACGGAACGTGTCCACCAGCGCCTCCGATTCGAAGGGCGACAGCGTGGTCACATCGAGGTCCTCGGTCGGCCGCCGGAAGTCGCCGCCCAGGACCAGCATCAGAAGGCCGCCTTTCAGGCACCAGTTCCCCGTGTGCACGGTCCGGTCAAGGCGGACCAGGAGGCGCTCGATGGCAAAGCGGCGGAACAGGAACTGCGCGTCCTGCCCGGTGTTGCGCGCCGATGATTTGATGCGGGCAGCCACCACGTTCCCGGCGGCTGCCATCGCGGCACAGTTTCTTTGCTCGGGCACGGTATCCTCCGGTCTGTTGCGAAACCTTGACTGGAGGATGCTCCCGGCGCTGGCATGGGACCGGGATCAGGCTGGACGGAAACCCGCCCGGGGACGCGTGCCGAAAGTGACGTCGCCGTCGTCCCGGCCTGGGGCGCCGGGGCTTTCCATGTCATGCAGGCTCCAAGCAAAAGACGTCATGGGCCGGTCAAGTGTTTTCCCGGACCGCCCCTGACCGGGCGCAAACCATCCTCGACCTGTTGCGCTACCGACCCTGCGCCGTCGGAACCTGGCGGCGGCATCGTGATTCCGCCGCCATCATCGTCTGGCGGAATCACGCGCCAGGGCCCCATGACCCCCGCCGTACCCTCGATACTCCGGGGATCCGGCCCCCTGGAAATGGTCCTGAACCGGAGAAATTCCCCGGCCCAGGATTACGTCAGAGCTTCAGAGGCCGACCGCCCTCGCCGCGGCGTCGAGGGTTTCGGCGCCAGCGGAACCGAACACCGAGCGGGCAAGCCTGGCGGCATTGCGGTTGCCGCCGGCCTCCGCCCGCGCCACCAGCGCGACGGCCACTGCGCCGGCGGAGACACCGAGCAGCCCGGCCAGCACGGCGATCTCGGCCACTGCTGACGCCGCAAGTTCCAGCGCCCTGCGGACGTCAGCCGCCAGGCCGCCCAAATCGCCCTTGCGCAGGCGTTCCGGGTCGGCCGCCCAGTCGATCCGGCCGAGAACGCCACGCAGTGAAGCCGCGCCCGCGGGGACCGGCGGCAGGGCGGCATGGTCCGTCGGCGGCTGGAGCGCCCGCACGCCGCCACGCACCCTTGGAGCGTTTGCCCGCCGCTCCCTTGCCGGGCGTGGCGGAGGCACCTGGGCGGGACTTGCGAGCGAATCGAAAGACAAGCTCCTCATGGCACTGGGACCGCGCGCCGGCGGGGCGAACGAGCACTCGGCCAGGAAAGATGGCGCACCCGACAACACCATCCCTGCGGAATGCGTGCGCGGGGTCATCAGCGGCACTTTGCGCTGGGCCGGGATGCCGTCCTGTGTCTCGCCCGCCTCGTCCACCAACACCAATGACGTGAGGTGACCGCCGATTCCATGTGCCTCCGCAAAGGCAGCGGCCCCCTCCTCCTCCATCAGGGGGATGGCCAGCGCCGCCGCCAGCGCGCCGATGATCCGCTCGCGGCCGGAAACACTCCCGGCCGTCTGCCCGGCGGTCCCGGTCGGCGCCAGTGCCGGAACGCACGGGGACTGGCCCGCGACCGCCGCAGGGACAACAGTGCCGGCAACCTTCGCGTCTTCCGCCGATCCCCAGACGGCCTCGACCGCCATGCCGCCGATCCTGGTTTCAACGCGGTCCGGCAGTCCCGTAATGGGCAGCGCCTTCGCGTGGGGCCGCCGCATCGACGCAAACGCCTGCACGATGGCACCGTCGGTCGAGCCGCGGGCAATGAAGATCTGCCCGCCGGTGAGCGCGGCCAGGGCGCCCACTCCGCCGCCTTCCAGACTGTCCTCTCCGATCAGGACAACCGTGAACCGCCGGCCGCTGCGGGCCGCCCGCTGAACGTCGAGCGCGTGGCTCTTGCCGTCCGTGATCAGGAGCACGTCGCTGGTCTCCCGTCCCGCCAGCGCTTCGGAGATGGCCAGCCCGATCTCGGTTCCGCCGCAGGTGCCGCGCATCTTGGCAACCGCATCCCGGAACGAGGATGCCTTGCGACGGTGGGGCGCGTCGTCGAATTCGATGAGATCAACCTTGTCCCCGGCCCGTAGGGATCCGGCGGCTGCCGCCAGCCCCGCTCGCATCACCTCGTATTTGCTGGACAGCCCGGCCTCGCGATGGCCGGATGCCGGGCTGTCCATCGATCCGGACATGTCGGCAAGCACCACGCCGTCCACGGCACCGTCGCCGGAAACGTCACGGGTGATGCGGAGGGTGACCGTCCGGCCGTCCGCCGCCACGCCACGGGACACGCCGCCGCCAGGACCGGGGACTAGAATGTCGATCGGGTGGTCCAGATCGACCGTGGCCTTGCCGTCCACGAGGCCGCCTCCGGCGAGGTGCGCCGCGCCGTCACGGCACGCCACCGTCAGCTCCGCAGTGTGCCTGACACCCGCGTCGTGGACCAGGTCGTCGCTGTCCGGGAGTGGGGAAAGTCCGAAGATGTCGCCCACCGTCACCGGAATCCGCAGGGAAGCGGTGTCCCCCGCAGCGGCCATGGGCGCCGCCCATACCGAGGTCACCGTCACCTCCTTGCCGGCGGGCACGTGACCGACGCTCAGCATGTGGATGCCCCTGAGGATTTCCTCATGCAGCGCGGCGGATTTGCCCCGCTCCAGGGCGCCCTCGTAGGTGTCGCGGGCCTGCTGCCTGCGCTGCGCGGACGCGGTGACGGTCCGGCCGTCAATCCGGTAGGACAGCGATGTCAGGGTCGCATGCAAGGGAACCGGGAACGTGACCGTTGATTCGATGGAGGACTCCTCCCCGTTGCGGAACACGCGGCCGGTCGTCACCACGGCCACGCCGTCGGCGATGTCAACTTCGATGCGCGTGGCCACCAGCGGGATTGGACGGCCATGTCCATCTGTTTTTCCCTTGATGAATTCGGCGACCATCCTGCTGGCGGACGGGTCGGACTTGGTGTTGTCAAACGGCATCGGTCGTCTCCTTGATCTCGGATTTGGCGGTGTCGGATGAAGGCGTATCCGGCGCCGCGATTGGTGCGGGCAGGTTGAGGGTGGTGACCGCCGCGGCGATCCTGGCCAGGGCGTCGGCGAGCGCAGGGGCCGATCCGAACACTCCCCGCTGGACGTGGAGGACGACGCCGGGCGCGAGCTCAATGACGACGGGCTGCGCCAGCGTGCCTCCCTGGCGGATGGCGGCAATCTGGGCGACCGAAAGGCCGGCCGCGCGCAGCCCGAAATAGCGGACGACCTGGAGAACGTGGTCCTCACCGTAGTTCCAGCCATCCGGCTTCGCGACCACCCCTTCCGCGATCAGGAACCTGATCATCCGCGCGGTCACGGGCTTCCTGTCCCGCGGAACCGCCGGATCCAGGTTCACCCGCTCAATGAGGCCGGGCAGCTTGAGCACGGCTTTGTTCCTCTCTTTTGACACCACCTACTGTCTAATGTAATCCCCGCCGTCGCAGGCCGTCAACAACATTCGACACCAAAAACTGTTTAATTTTGCCGGCGCGCGCCTGCGGCCCCGGCGGTCATCCGGCCGTGCCATTGCAGAGAGGTGTTCCGGGTGCGATGGCATGCCATCGCACCCGGAAGCGACATGGACCGGGGGCGCCATCCGCGCCTGGCGGAAGGATGTTACAGACAGCCGGACGGAATTGCGGGCTGGCGTGATGGCCATGACCAGGCGGCGGACGATATTCCGCCGGGTCCGGCCGATCAGGCGGCCAGCGCCAGCCCAGGCGGCTTCGGTCCGGGCTGATTGAGTCCAAACGGCTGCACCCTGGCGGCAATCTCGGCGCCGTGCTCGGCGCGCGCCGTATCGAGATCGTGGGCGGTCTGCAGGCCGAGCCAGAACTGCGCGGTGGTGCGGAAGCAGCGGGCGAGGCGAAGCGCAGTGTCGCAGGAGACCGGGGCCGCTCCGGCTACCAGCTTGGAGATCCTCGCGGGCTCGACGTCCAGCGCGCGGGCGAGCGTGTCGGCGTCGATGCCAGCCGGCTCCATGAACTCCTCGTGAAGCACCCGTCCCGGATGCATGCCGACAGAAGCGCGTGCCACGACCTCAGCCCGGACCGCCGGTCCCGACGGCGTCCCCCGCCGCCCCGGTCTGCGGACGGCTCCTTCCCGGCGCCTTCAGGCGTGCGGCTTCCTGTAACGCCTCCCAGGCAGCCACCCGCCTGACCGCCAGCGCGTCGGCAGCATCCAGCGTGCCTTCCTCTTCCAGAAAGCGTTCGAAGCTGGCACCAAGGTGGAGATCAGGGTTCCCGTCCATTATGCTTTCCTTGTCACGATGCCGCAGCCTCCGCCTGTCAGCGGTTGCCATCCCACCACCTGTCGCAGCCCGGCGTGGCGAAATCATGGCGCTTTCCGCTGCGGCACTCCGGCTTGCCGGCGGTCCGGTCAGCGCAGCGCAGGCCCTTGCGAGCTTCTGGTTCTCGCCGCCAGTGCGGCGAACAGCTCCGTCGAGAAGTCGCCATCCCGCCAGCCGAGGGCGTAGGCGTAGTCACCGGCCTGGCGGATCCCGTTTGGACCGTCCCTGGCCGCGAATTCCCCCAGCGCCTCGCCGATTTGCTCGCTGGTCGGCGCCGCCCCGGTTTCGTCAAGGCGCCTGCTGCGGCGCGCGCCGCGCACCATGTCGAGGACGGTCCGCGGCTGGTCGGTCAGCCGGACCCTGACACCGGAGAGGACCGTTGAAGTGACCCCGATCGTGAACATGTCAGGGTTCCGCCACCGGATGACAGCCAACCCGCTGATCGGCGCCCGGTGAACGGTGTTCCGTCCGTTTGGCACGGCCATGACGTGCTGAATGTGTCCGTCGGAAATCATCCCGTGGAGTTTGGCGGCGCTGTTCAGACACAGCACGCCGTCGGGAAACCTGAGCGCGGCCTCAACGAGAACCCCGTCGGCGTCCCATGCCTCCGGCACACCAGCAAGCCGATAGCCGCCCGCGCTCTTCTCGATGACGCCCTCGGTCCGGAGTCTCGCGATCGTGGCCGGGGAGATTTTTCTCTGCCTCAGATCCCTGTGGCGGACCAGCGCCCCGCCCGCCAGCAAGGCAATGACGTCATCTCTCTGGCTCATTTTTGGTGCCAAAATCACGCTGTTACGTTAACTTCCGAGTGATTTGGTACCAAAACCAGGCCAAACACAAGCCCTGATTGCTCTGCCGCAGGTTTTGTAACATGGCTACGGTACCAAAATCACGGTGTTGCTCTAACTTCAGGGCATTTTGGTACCAAAACACTGCAAGACACAAACCATGACGGCTGTGCCGCAGGTTTTGCAACAAGCGGGGCTGTTGCCGTTGCGTGGAGGCCCAGGCTCATGCAGAAATAGCGCTTGGCCCGCGCTGTTTGTTGACAGTGGCTTGGTGTTTTTGGTATGCCATCGGCCATGGACTGCCTGGCATCTCCCCTACGGCGAAGGCTGGCCTGAACGGCCGGCGCGGCGCGCGTTGGCCCAAGCGTAGCATTGGAGTCCGGGATGCCAGTCCAGTCAGTTGCGAACCATGTTGACGCGGTCCTGCGTGAAGCCTTCGCTGCGTTCGGGCTCCCCCTGAGCTTCGCGCGGTGCTCGCCGCCAGCCCATCCAGATCTGGCAGATCTCCAATGCAACGGTGCACTTGGCGCGGCAAAGGCGGCGGGCAGGAACCCCAGGGAGGTTGCTTCCGGGATTGCCGCCATGATCGGTGCGCGCGCCGGGTTCGCCGCGGTTTCGGTGGCGGGTCCCGGTTTTCTCAACTTGCGCCTCTCGAACAGTTTTCTTTCGGAGGCCGCCGAGGCCGCGGTGTCGGATCCCGCCCTGGGTGTCCGGCAGGAGGAAACGCCTGAGCGCGTCGTCATTGATTTCGGCGGTTCAAACGTGGCGAAGTCCCTCCACGCGGGACATCTCCGGTCCCTCGCCATCGGTGAGAGCCTTCGCCGCATCCTCGCCGCCCAGGGGCACCACGTCGTGTCGGACGTGCACCTTGGCGACTGGGGACTGCAGATGGGCATGCTGATGTCCGCGATCCGGCGGGGATTTCCGCACCTTCCCTATTTTTCCGGAGGCGGAGGGCCTTTTCCGGAGGGCTCACCGGTGTCTCTGGCCGAACTCGAACGCCTGTATCCGGAGGCGGCGGAAGCCTGCAAATCCAACCCGGACCGTCTCGCGGAGGCGCGCGCCGACACTGCGGCGCTCCAGGATGGAGACGCTGGACTGACGGCCCTGTGGCGTTCCCTTCGGGAAATGTCGCTGGCCGCGCAGCGGACTGACTTCGAAGCCTTGGGTGCGCACTTCGACCTGTTCCTCGGGGAGTCCGATGCCGACGGGCTGGTCGGCCCGATGGTCGCGGCGATGCTGGCGTCAGGGACTGCCGTCCGCAGCGATGGCGCGCTGGTCATCGAAATCGCGGAGCCTGGCGACGCCAAGCCGATGCCTCCGCTGCTGCTCGAGAAGGCGGATGGCGCCGCCCTGTACGCGACGACTGACCTCGCGACCATCGGGCAGCGGACGGGCGTGATGGGTGCGCAGCGGATCATCTATGTGGTCGACCAGCGGCAGAGCCTGCATTTCGAGCAGGTTTTCCGCGCGGCGCGGAAGGCTGGCATTGACCGCGGGGCGGCGCTCGTCCATGTCGGTTTTGGCACAGTAAACGGCAAGGACGGCAAACCCTACAGGACCCGTCAGGGCGGTGTCGCCAGGCTTTCAGAGCTGATCGGGGAGGCGGTGGCAAAGGCCGAGGCGCGCGTGGATGAGTCGGAGCGGCTCGCGGCGTTCCCGTCCGCCGAGCGGCAGGCGCTGTCGCGTGCGGTCGGCGTTGCGGCGGTCAAGTTCGCGGACCTGTCAGGGGACCGCTTGTCTGGCTACGTGTTCGATGTCGACCGACTCGTCTCTTTTGAGGGACGGACGGGCCCGTATCTTCAGTACGCCTGCGTCCGGATCCGTTCCATTCTCGGGATGGCAGGCCAGCAGGACGCTGCACCTGGCGCCATCGATCCGCGCCACGATGCCGAACGGGATCTCCTCCTGGCCTGCCTGCGGTTTCCGGAAGCCGTATCCGCGTCGGCGGCGGCCCTCCAGCCGGGTGTCCTGGCAGATTACGCATTCGGTGTGGCCCAGCGGTTCAGCCGCTTCTACGCCGCCTGTCCGGTTCTCGGCGCGGACGAGCCGGCCACCCGCGGGTCTCGGCTGTCACTCTGCCGACTGGCTGGCAGAATCCTCGAACGTTCGCTTCATCTGCTGGGGATCGAAGTGCCCGAGCGGATGTGATGCTGGGTCCGGAAGCTAACCTCCGGCCGCTGTGGCCTGGCGGGCGGGCTTTCCATCCACCAACAGGAGTGGACGAAGCAACCGTTGTGCCTGACCGACTTCTTTCGCCAGCCGGCCGCTTGTGTGGCGCAAATCCAGGCGGCGATGGTGGGTCACCCACGGGCACGCCCTCACCGGCGTGCCGCGATTGGGCTCCGGCAGCCAGCGCGTGCCACTCGTGGGCCAGAACACCCTTGATGGTGCCGTCGTGGCGTTCACCGCCGACAAGCGCGGATTCGCGCTCCCTCCCTTCCTCAGCAAACCCGCACCTCCTGTAGCAGCGCACGCCGCGGACATGGTACGCCAATACCAGCAGGTCTGCCCGATGGAGAAGCAGATCATCGAAGGCGTGGCGGAGAACCAGCCAAATGACCTCGCGGCCGAGCCCGCACCCAAGCTTTCGATGGTCGAATATTCCGAATTGGGTATCCCTTTCACTGGCCTCGAGTCCGATGTCCTGCCGTGACGGGGCTTCGAGCGGGCATTTGGCCACGCGGCAGCGGCCAAACCCGCCTAGCGGGTCGCCTTCCGATGCCTCCGCTGCTGCTCGAGAAGGCGGGCGGCGCCGCCTTGTACGCGACGACAGACCTCGCGACCATCGGGCAGCGGACTGGCGGGATGGGTGCGCAGCGGATCACCTACGCGGTGGACCCGCGGCAGAGCCTGCATTTCGAGCAGGTTTTCCGCGCGGCGCGAAAGGCTGGCATCGGCCACTGGGGGCTGGCCGGGCCCCGCGCCAGCCGCCGGTCCGGGGACCGCTTGTTTGGCTACGTGTTCGATGTCGACCACCTCGTCTCTTTTGAGCGCCAGCCTGCCAGTTACCCAACGAAGCCGCCTGGCAGCCACCGGGCCAATCGACCATTGCCCGGGTGGCACTTGCACCCACAAGGTGAACGCGCCTTTCGGGGCGCACGAGAACCTGACGGACGGTCCTTCTTCCTCCCCGAGCGCCGCCCAGTGGATCTCTTGAAATGCCGTGCGCCGCCCTCATGCCCGTTGAGCCACGATTCCGGTTCCTGGAAGCGTGACCTACTGGCTCTCCTGAAGACAGGTAGGGTCGCCACTTCCCAGCCAATAGTTGATGACCCGTTCGGAACTCAAAGCATCCAGACTGGTGACACGGGCTACGGCACCGGCTAGCATGTCGGCTGGAGGTGGGTGCTATGGCGAGGCCAGGGTTTGTTGACGGCGCGGACGACATGCTGCACGACATGCAACTGGTGGATGCTGCGTCACGCGGCATGCTAACACCGTATGTCCTGACATCTATCAGGACAATGGCAGAGTTCGGCCTGACCTCCGATCTGATTGCCCGGCAACTCGGCATCAGCCAGGCCGACGTGGAACGGGCAACGGACGCTGTCTATTCATCGGCACAGAGTTTTAGGTAGGCTCTCGCGCGTGTGAGATGGTGTTCTTTTGTGTTCCGGTCGTTTTCAAGGAATT
>Ga0302320_10028380_pt1 | contig 10745 bp, 10 predicted proteins | sample Bog_T0_3_FD_202130 | JGI IMG/M metagenome (GOLD analysis project Ga0302320, IMG submission 202130) | Peat permafrost microbial communities from Stordalen Mire near Abisko, Sweden - Bog_T0_3 | ecosystem: Environmental > Terrestrial > Soil > Wetlands > Peat | place: Sweden: Abisko, Stordalen Mire... | reverse complement strand
GGAGTCTTCAGCTTCGGCAGCCCCGAACCGAATCTCGCCGGCAGCTCCAGCTTCAACGATTTCTCCCCGCACGCCGTCGTGAGCTACAAGTTCACTCCGGACGACATGGCCTATGTGAGCGCCTCCCGCGGCTACAAAGCCGGCGGCCACGACCTCAACGACGTCAGCACGACCGGCGGGGCCATCGTGCCCACCTCCACCACCTTCCAGCCGGAAAAAGTCTGGAATTACGAGGTCGGCTACAAGAGCGAGTTCTGGGACCATCGCGCCATGTTCGATATCTCCGCCTTCTACATCGACTGGAAGAATTTGCAGGCCGAAGAGAACTACCTGGCCATTCCGGGTGACATCTCCTCCGCCGTTCAGTCCACCGTGAACGCGGCCTCCGCCACCAGCAAGGGCATCGACATGCAAGCCCGCGTCCGGCCCATCCAGCCGCTCACCTTAGGCGCCTCGCTCGGCTTGCTCGATGCCAAATTCGGCAGCTTCCCTAACGCCAACGTGTATGGCTACGAGGTCAATCTGTCCGGCGACGATCTCCCGCAATCGCCCCGCGTCACCGCGAACGCGCTGGTGGAATGGGCCCAGCCCATCAACCTCGACAGCAATTGGTACGTGCGCTACGAAGAGGTCTACCGCAGCAGTTCCGAATCCAATCTAGAAGGCGTCGCGGCCGTCTCCGGACAGCTGGCTCCGTACGGCGTGATCGGGACCTTCCCGTTCAAAATGCCCTCCTACGAAATCGGCAATGTGAACGCCGGCCTCAACTTCAAGGGCTGGAGCTTCCTCGCCTCGGTGAACAACGTGTTCGACAAGGAATACTACACCGGCACCGGAGATCACTTCGGCTTCGGCGGAGTGCGCGTCCGTCCGCACCCGCGCATGTGGAAGCTGGAACTGGTGTACCGCACGCACTGAGACTGACGCTGGGCGATGACGGCGAGTAGCGGGGGGCAGAGGCCCCGCTACTCAGGAGGGTCGCCACACGGTATGTGGGACATAGGCTCATGACACATGCAGAACCAGCGCCGCACTCCAAAGTCGACATTGACTCTCCTTACGCGCTTCCCCCGGAAGCAGTGAGGCAATTCAACGCGCAGGGCTTCATCAAATTGCGCGAAGTTTTCTCCGCGGAAACACTAGGCCACTACGGCGATGAGATCACCCGCCTCATCCTGGCGCTCGCAAGCCAAGACGTCCCGCTGGAACAGCAAAATACCTACGATAGGGCGTTTCTATAGGTCACAAATTTGTGGGAATCGAGTTCGCGAGTGCTTTCGCCCACTCGATTCCGCGCGTATGCGAATGCCGGCTACGAACCTCTAGCTCAGCAGAGTCGCCAACATAATGCCGGCGAAATTGCCGACGATGTGACAGAAAATGCCGGTCATGACCGCCGGACTCACCATGGTGTGCCAACCGTTGCCGGCGACGACGGCCACGGTCGCCGCGGGGCCGACGATGGCCGCGCCCAAGCCGGTGATGGCTTCGGACAGGTCGAGTCGCACCAATTTGCACAGCAGCAGCGTGACCACGATGCCGACGCCGAGCAGGATGATCACGTAGAAAAACAGGCTGACGGCATTGCTCAGAAATGCCGTGACATTGGTGCCGAGACCGATCATGGCGAAGAACATGTACATGAAAATCATGCCCAGTTCGAACTCGCCGCGAAGCTTGTGCAACTGCCGCGGAAATATGTTGGCCACCATGACGGTCAGGACAGTGACATATAGAATGTTGTAGCGGGATTGGTCGTGGCCGACGATGGGGGCAATTTGATGTTCAATGGTGCGCGCCAGCGCGCAGATCCCGAAGGTCAGCGCGAGCGCGCCGGTAATATGGGTCAGCCGAAACTCGGGGACTACGGCCGCCTGAATGCCGCTCCCGGTCGAGACTGCTGCCTCTGTCAGCCGGCAGGGCAGGTACCGCTTCACGATGCCGAGATTAGGGATGGCGACGAGGGCCATCAGTCCCAGCACGCTGGGAATCATGGACGCGCCTGTGGCGGCGGAAATCTGCGCCGGCGTCATTTGCACGGCGTTGCCGACGGCGATCATGCTGATGGTGCCGCCGATGAAGGCGCCGGTATAGAAGCCGGCGATTTTGGCGCCGATATGCCAGGGCGCCAGGACGTAGTAACCCACGAGAACCCCGGCGACGATTCCCACGCAGGCGGCGCCAAAGCCGATCATCACCCGGCCGCTCTCGATGAATACGCGCTTCAGATCGGATTTCAGCATGAGCAGCGGAATGGCGGCGGCTACCACGTACTCGCCGATGAAATCGCACACCGTGGAGGAGTAGGGCGTGATGTGCAAATTGGACAGCAACGCGCCGCCGATGAGAATCCAGACCACCCCGGGCATGGCCCGGCCGATGCGCGAGGCGTCGGCGAGAAAACCCAGCCAGACCAGAAACACCACGATCGCCGTCAGCGCGAGTATGTCGTTTCCATTGATATAGGACACAGCTTCACTCCATCCGGCATAGCGGCCGATCGTACCCGAAAGGCGGTGGTTCCTACCGCCGGATGAAGGCCGCCGAGGCGCGGTCCATGCAGGCGGTGACTTCGGCCTCACTGACTCGATTGACGTCTCCCGGCACGCTGTGTTTGAGCGCCGCCGCGGCGAGTCCGAATTCGAGCGCGGGGCCGATGGGCCGGCCGCGTAGCCAGTGGTGTAGAACGCCCGCGGCGAACGCGTCGCCGGTTCCGATGCGGTCCACCATGCTCGGAATCTCGCGCTCGGCGGATCGATGCGACTCGCGCCGGGTGCGCCCGAGCGCGACCAGCCGTGCCTGATCAGCGAACTCGCCCACTCTCAGGCAGGTGCAGATGATCTCGACATTCGGCAGCCGATCGAGGGCGATCTCCGACAGGCGCTCGAACTGCTCGATCGGCGCCTGCGAAGCGGAGTTCAACAGTAGCCCGAGGCTCGCCGCCAGATCGCCGCCGCTGGCGAAAACAATTTGCGCTTCGCGAAGCAGCGGCAGCAACAGGGTTTCGCGAGACTGGGTGGCGGCTGCCCACAACTGGGCGCGGAAATTCACATCCACACTCACCTTCAGCCCCAGGCGGCGCGCATGTTGTGCGGCAAGCAGGTTGTTTGCGGCCGCATGGGTGGACAGGGCGGGAGTGATGCCCGTCAGATGCAACAGGCCGGCGTTCGACAGCAAGTCAGGCCAGGAGCGCGGGCTGTCATCGAGCGCGAACGCGCTGCCAGCGCGATCGTAGATGATTTGACCGGGCCGCAATCCATGGCCGGCTTCCAAGAAATAGAGGCCCATGCGTCCGGGACGGCGCAGGATGGCAGCGGCGTCTATGCCGTGGGCGCGAATTTCCGCGAGCGCCGCCTCGCCCAGGGCGTGATCCGGCACGGTAGTAACGAGCCGCGTTTCGCGGCCGAAGCGCGCCAGCGAGGCGAGTACGTTCATTTCCGCGCCGCCGACACACAGGTCCAAGTGCGGAGTCTGCAGCAGGCGCTCGAAGCCCGGAGAGCGCAGCCGCAACAGGACTTCACCGTAGGCGACGACGGCATTTCCCGCGGCCGATTCAGGCGTCATGAGCGAGGGCCGCATTACTGCCAGGGATTGTTGGCGGCGTGATGGGCCGAGACGACGGGTTCGCGTCGCGCCCGCCACCAATACAATGGGAACAGGCAGAGGAAACCCAGACCTCCTCGGGAGCGGAACAGCGCAGCCAGCAGTTCCAGCACATCCTGCGGTCGCACGTTCACCTGCGTGGGGATGCCGCCCGGGCGGCTGGTCACGACCAGGGTATTGCGCTCGCGCGCAATGCAACCGACACGAAAATCCACGGTTGCGAGTGCGCTGACGACTTTCATGCCGATGGCTCCTGCTCAGTCGCGCCGCAATGCGCCGATTTTCTGAGCGTGACGAATCCGCGCTTCATGCTGCTTCGGCATGTCGTCGACGGACAGACCGGCGGGAGGTGTGAACTGGCCGCGGCCGTACACGTCGCGAAACACGTCGCTGACCGGACCCATTTTGTCCGCCAGATTGCGCGGCGGTTTGCCGGAGGGAAAGCGATTGGGCGGATAAATCGACTTCTCGTAGATTTGGCGGAAGCCTTCGGTGCGAACGTCCACCCAGGTGTTGTGGTTGCAGCGCGAGCGATGTTCCCGCAAGGACTCGATATCGATGGTGGCGGAAATGACCTGCTCGGCGGGATAGTCGGCCTGGCGCAGCACCATGCCGGTGTAGTCGATGACCATGGAATGACCGGGACAGAATGCGCGCGGGTAGTAGGCATAGTCCACTGTCCCCCAATTCGAACCCAATAGGTAGCACATATTGTCGTGCGCCCGGGTGCGGCGCGAGAACATCCAGAAGTCCCAGGGCGCGCTGACTCCTTCGATTTCCTGCAGCGCGACCGGGTGGCAAATCACTTCGCAGCCGTTGTAGCCCAAGGCGCGCGACACTTCGGGGGTGCAGCCGTCGTGGCAGGTCATGGTGCCGAGCTTGCCGATTTCGGTATCGACCACCGGAAACAACTGACTGATGTCGGTGCCGAAAACGCGGCCGTATTCATCGAAAATGTCGTGCGGGCTGGTGCCCAGGCCGATCGAGGCAGGGATATGCCACTTATGGTATTTGAGGATGACTTTGCCGCTGGGCCCGATGATGAAGGCGGTGTTGAACCAGCGGTCCGGAAATTCCGGCACTTGTTCGACCACGCCGCCGCCGGCGATGTACGCATTGTATTCGCGCGCTTTGGCGCCGAGGGCGTCCATCTCCGGCCCCGGAATCGTGATGGCCTTTTTCATGAAGCTGTCGATGCCGTGCTCGCCCTTGCCCGGCGTGGTCACTCCCTGCAGGAAGTACTCGGGCAGCACGATCAGGCGGGTGGGCAATTCCCAGGTATATCCCACGCCGAAATCGATCAGGTTGCAGACGCGGTCCAGGTTCTTTTTGATGGTCGAGCGATCCTCCGCGACGATTACGTGCGGTTGAATGACCAACGCCGTGTATTTGGCAATTTTCTGTGCAGGTACGCTTGAATTCATGGAGTCACCGGAGGGCTTTAGAAGTTGATCAGGGGGCCTTGAGTCCGAAATCCTCGAGCATCACGTTGGCCGTGATGGTCCCCATGGCGGAGATGCCGCCGCCCGGATGGCAGTGCGGCCCCGTCATGTAGAGATTTCGGATGGGCGAGCGATAGTGTGCGTAGCCCGGAAAGGGGCGGAATGCGCCGAGTTGCGCCTGGATCCGCTCGCCGCCGGTGGTGACACCGTCGACGAAACAGGGATTGGCCTGCTCGAGCGACACGCGAGTCTCCACGTACTCGCCGAGAATCGTGGACGCGTTGATGTTGGGCGCGTATTGCTGGAGTTTGGGCAGCAACACTTCGTGGGCGTACTGCACGCCCGTGTCGCCCCAGCTCTTGCCGTCAGCACGCCAATTGGCGACGTAGGTGTCGAAGATCAGCGTGTGGCAGCCGGCGGGGGCGCGGCTCGGGTCCATGAGGGTCCAGCAGGCGCTCCAGAGAAAGGGATCGCTGGGCGGTATGCCCTGAGCCATTTCGGCGTATTGCCGGATCATCTGCGGCATGGAGTCGACGATGCGGTGAAACGCGCACCGATCCATGTCGCCGCCCTCGCCGTGGATGAAGTGAGGGGCTTCCTTGAGTGCCAGATGCATGCGGCAAATCGAGATCCTGCCGAAGGAATAACGGTTGACCATGTCGACGAATTGCGGGGTGAGCGCGTCGGACCCCACCAGCTTGAGGAAGGTTTGCTTGGGTTCGAGCGCACTCACTACGCCACGCCGCGCCCGCAGGGTGCGACCGTCCTTAAGCTCGATGCCGGCGGCTACGCCGCCTTCGAGCAGGATGCGGGTGACCGGGGTGCCCGAATACACCTTGCCGCCGCGTGCCTCGATATATCGCGCCATCGCGTCGGGCAGGTGTTGGGTGCCCCCTTGGGGAATAGCTTGGCCGTAGACATGCACGGCGGGGATCATGATGTAGAAGGATTGGCCGGCGCCTTCCTGCTCCGGCAGGACCTGCGGTGCCAGCGCCCAATTGAGCATGACGGCGCGAACGAAGTCGTTCTCGAAATTCTGCTCCACCCATGAGCGCGCCGACAGGGAGAATTCGCGCAATCGCAACAAGCCTTGAGGGCTGTTCTCCAAGGCCTGAGCGAGCAAGCTCGGCGGTCCGGGCGGGGAGAAGAATGCCTTGATGAAGCCATCGCGAATCAGGGCGAAGTCGTCATAGACCAGACGGTAGCGGGCCGCGTCTTTCGCCGAATAGCGCGCGATGCCGGCCGTGGTCTTGTCGATGCTGCGATAAATGACCAGCCCTAAGCCGCCGTGCTTGTCGGGGTGACCGGTGATCGCATCCGTCGACCATAGATACTTCAGACCATGCCGCTCCAGTTCGGGGAGCATTTCCTTGAAATCGGCATTGGCGTGGATCCACACATGCGAGGATCCGAACAGGTCGTGCTTGAAGCCGGGTGCGGTGACCTCGCGGGTGATAGACCCGCCGCCGACCCAGGGATTGCGTTCCACCATGCATACGGACAGACCGGCGCGCGCGAGTACGGCACCGCAGGCCAGCCCGTTGACACCGGCACCGGCTATTACCACATCATAGGACTCGGCCATAGAACCTCTGGAGGCGACGCGCCTCATCCACGCGGGTATTCGATGCAAACGCGCCGGTGCGGGCAACCGACCGTTTTTCATGCGCGACATAAGAATTAATAATCGCCGGACTTGCTGCGATACCTACAATCAGGTCCATGCAGTCACCCCCATCGGACCCCGCGCGGGACAACAGAGTGGCCCTGGTTTCCGGCTGCAGCAGCGGAATCGGGCGGGTTATCGCGCGGCAGCTGGCGAGCGCCGGCTGGGTGGTGTTCGCCGGCATGCGCCGCCACCCGGAGGGACAGGCAGCCGACTGCCTGCGGACCGAAGGGTTGCATCCGCTGGCGCTGGATGTGACGGATTCGGCCCAGTGCGCCGCGGCCATCGAACGGATCGCGGCTGAGCGCGGACGTCTGGACGCACTGGTGAACAATGCCGGCGTCGATGCGCTGGGCGCGGTCGAGGATCAGCCGGAACACGAGCTGCGCGCGGTCATGGAAGTGAATTTTTTCGGCGCGATGACATTGACCCGACACGCGCTGCCCCTGATGCGCCGTGGGCGCAGTGGCAGCATCGTCATGGTGTCCTCGCTGTCGGGCCTGTTGGGTCTTCCCGGCAGCAGCGCGTATTGCGCCAGTAAATTCGCGCTCGAGGGTGCCGCCGAGGCCTTGCGCAACGAGGTAGGACGATTTGGCCTGCGCGTGTCTCTGGTCGAGCCCGGCGGCTTCGCCAGCGCCATGAGCGGCAAGCGGGTGCTGGCCGCGAATTATCCCGCGGACAGTCCCTATGTTCCGATGCTCAAGCACCTGGCACGGGCGAGGCCGGCAACCGCGGATCCGACGCCCGTGGCAGAAGTGGTGCTGTCGATCATCGACAGTGCGGCGCCGCGATTGCGCCATGCCGCCGGGGATCAGGCCGTCGAGGTGGTGGCACGTCTCGCGACGCTGGACGATGAGGGCCGGCAAGCGTATGCGCGTGCCGTCACGGATCTTGGCTGGTGGCATGAGGGCGATGTCCCGGGGAGCGAGGTGTAAATGCATAGTCATTCGAGTGTGGCGGTGGTGACCGGCGGGGCATGCGGCATCGGCCGCGCCTGTGTGGAGCGATTCACACGCGGCGGCAGCGCGGTGGTGTTCACGGATCGGTCAGATGCGGACGGGCTCGAGACGGCGCGGGTATTGCGCGAACAGGGCTCGCACGTGAGCTTTCTGGCCGGCGATGTCAGCGACTTTGGGCATTGTCAGCAGGCGATCGATACGGCCGTGGCGCAATTTGGCCGGGTCGACATGGTGGTGGCCAATGCCGGGGTGCAGACATCAGGGGGCCTATTGGAGGCGACGAGCGCGGATTGGCAACGCGTGATCAGCGTCAATCTGATGGGCGTGGTGAATATCTGCAAGGCGGCGATTCCGGCGATGCTGGCGCAAGGTGCCGGTTCGATCGTGGTGGTGTCGTCATTGAACGCGCTGCGTGGCTTTCCGGGCATGGCGGCCTACGATGCCAGCAAGGCCGCCGTGATCGCGGTGGCGCGCGATATCGCGGTGGAATATGGCGGCCGTATTCGGGCCAATGCGGTGTGTCCCGGTGCGACCTTGACCGATTATCATGCGCGGCGCGCTGCGGAGCGCGGAGTCAGTCTGGACGAATTGCGGCAAAGTACCAGTGGTTACGGATTGGTCGGCCGAGCGGCCGAACCTAAGGAAATCGCGGCGGTGATTTGTTTTCTCGCGGGCCCTGACGCCAGCTTCGTCACCGGCCAGGCCATCGTCGCCGACGGCGGCTATTCTGCGATCGGCGCCCGGTCTTGAAGCCGCTGCGCTTCGGCATCGTGGGCACGGGCCAGATGGCCGCCAATTTTGCGGCGGAGCTGGCCGCGCTCCGGGGTGCGGATATCTTGGCAGCGGGGGTGGCCTCGCGGCGCCGCGCCGTAGCGGAGGAGTTCGCGGCGAGGCATGGCATCGAACGCGCGTTCGGCAGCTATGAGGAGCTGGGCGCGGATCCCGATATCGATGTGGCCTACATTGCCACGCCGCATGTCCATCACGAAGCGCATACGCTGCTGTGCCTGCGCTCGGGCAAGCATGTGCTGTGCGAGAAGCCTTTGGCCATCAATGCCGCGCAGGCCGATCGCATGATCGAGTGCGCGCGTGCACACGGACGATTCCTGATGGAAGCTCTGTGGACTCGGTTTTTACCGGCCTTCCGGGCGGTGCGCCAACTGGTCGCGGGCGGAGCCTTGGGGCGTGTTTCGCTCATCACCGGCGGGGGCGCCTTCGTGCCCGGCGGGAATGGCGATCAGTACTTGCTGAACCGTTCGTTGGGCGGTGGTGTTCTGCTCGACGCCGGCGTGTACTACGTGTCCCTTGTCGAAGACTTGCTCGGCCCGGCGCGGCGCGTCCAGGCGAGCGGGATCATCGGCAGCCAGGGCGTCGATGAGCAAGATCAGTGGCTGAGCGAGCACGCCGACGGGGCGCAGGCCGGCTGCTATGTGTCGCTGCGCACGCGGCGGCCTCCGGAGCTGGAGATTCTGGGAGAACGAGGCCGCTTGCTGCTGCATGCGCCCGTGTTCTGTCCCACTCGTCTGACGCTGGTGCGGCCGGGTGAGGCAGACGAGGTGCGGGATTATCCCATCGAGGGCAGCGGCTATCGGTATCAGGCGCTGGAGGTTTTGCGCTGTATTCGGGCTGGTTTGGCAGAGAGTCCGGAAATGCCGCTGGCCGCGAGCCGCGCGGTGATGGCGACGATGGACCAAATCCGTGCCCAGGTGGGGATGCGCTATCCGGTCGAGTAGAGCTCGAGCTTCCTTGCCTGCCTCTATTCTTCGGCCCGCGCCCGGGTCATATGATGATTCCAACCGGAGAGCACGAGCTGTTCGTTGACATGGTCGACCTCCTTGCGGCCATCGAACACAGACTACACCGTCCGATTCGCATCGCATCCCTGGCCGGCGACTGCGGAATGTCCGAGCGCAGCCTGCGACGCAAATGGAAAAGCTGGGGTAGGCCCATGCTCACTGAGGAGATCGGCCATCGTCGCGTCGAGCGCGCGAGCCATCTGCTGCTCCTGCCCGACATCTGCGTAGCTGAGGCCGGCTACCAGGTGGGCATCGAAAGCGCCGCCCGGTTTTCACGCATTTTCAAGAAAGTGAAGCAGCTGACGCCCACCGAGTGTCGCCGAAAATACCTCGGCCGCGTGCCGAGCACCCTGTCGGCGACAGCTCCGTTTCAAACCGAATTTCTCGACGGCGAGCGAGACGAATACAGAACCTGATTGGGGCCCGCAAGAGGCTTGGACTGTTGAGGTCTAAAGCATTTGACTATATAGTTCAAAAGCCGGGGAAATGAGCTCAACTCGTCGACGCACTCCTTTTGAGACTGCCTTATGAAACACAAATCCAAAAGGACTTTGCGGCATCATCGTGACCTAGGACCCAACGCCCCCCTCATCGGCAAGCCGCGCTCCCGCCAGGCGCTGGCGACGCCGGCCGTGATTCTCGACCTTGACGATTTCGAACATAATCTCGAGGCCATGATGAAGCTGTGCAAGCAGGCGGGGCTGTCCCTGCGGCCCCACGCTAAGACCCACAAGAGCGTGGACATCGCCAGACTGCAGATCGCCGCCGGAGCCATAGGAATCTCGGTGGCGACGGTGCGCGAAGCCGCCGTGATGGTCGAAGCCGCAGTGCCCGGAGTTCTTCTGACCACGCCCGTGGTCGGCGCCGTCAAGATCGATATTCTGTGCGATCTCATCGGCAAGTCCGAGGGATTCATGATCGTCGTCGACAACCCGGCGAACGTCACCGCGCTCGAAGCTGCCCTCGAACACCACGGCAAGAAGCTCACCGTGCTCGTGGACATCGACATCGGCATGAAAAGAACCGGCGTCCCCGATGTCCCCGGTGCGCTGTCGCTGATTCGCCGCGTGCAAGCCTCCCGAGTACTGACCTTGGCGGGTCTGCAGTCCTATTCGGGCCGGGTGCAGCACATCGCGCGGGCGGCCGATCGGGCGCGCGTCTACGGCAAGCAGCTGCGCCATTTGAAGGCCGTCTTGGCCGCGGCGAAGAAGGCCGGCTACGTGCCCGGCATTGTCTCCGGCGGCGGCACCGGCACCTTCGACACCGATCGACGCGCCGG
>Ga0302320_10028378_pt1 | contig 10745 bp, 4 predicted proteins | sample Bog_T0_3_FD_202130 | JGI IMG/M metagenome (GOLD analysis project Ga0302320, IMG submission 202130) | Peat permafrost microbial communities from Stordalen Mire near Abisko, Sweden - Bog_T0_3 | ecosystem: Environmental > Terrestrial > Soil > Wetlands > Peat | place: Sweden: Abisko, Stordalen Mire... | reverse complement strand
TTGTGGAACTGCTCAGTCGAGCGGGTGACCCGGTGGAAGAGGAATCAGCCCAGTCGGAATAGGCGTCCGTGTGGCGCGTGGGATTCTCCGCCCCCCCCTGCTGCGCAGGGCGAAACTCCCGAGGCTACTCATGTCTAATTCCTGAAAAAAGAGGCCACTGCTCGGAAACATATTTCTCTGCTGCATCACGGATCACCCAGGCCATCGAGACCTTCTTCTGCTTAGCGATGATCTCAAGAGAACTGTAAACCTCGGCTGGAAACGTGACGGAGGTTCGTGTGGTCGTTTCGCTATTGGCTCTTCTACCCATACAGGTTCCTCTTTTGGTCTATGCACCACTTTACATCAACCAGGTGCAAAAACAAGGGGAATCTTCGCTGAGTGGCGCATGGTGGCGGGGTCAACGCAGGGAAAACGTCCCACCCCAATTCCGCCTTGACAACCGCTGACTGCTCCGCGTTCCGGTCGGTCGGCAACCGATCCGGAAATCGCCACCCCCCCTTTGCGTCCACCCCGTGATAGACAGTACCAAAAGCCATCACCTGCCCCAAAAGCCAGCGCTTTCCGGAACAGCCCCAGCCCCTCAAGGCGCACACTCCCAGAACAGCCACTCAAAAATCGTGGTGATCGTCCACCAGCCCAGCGATGGTCTGCACCGGCACGTCATTCAGCTCTTCCCGCCCGGACGCCAAACTGGCTGCCTCGGTCTGGGCGCGTAGCTTGGCCACGGCCAGCCAGTTGTCCTTGTGCGGCGTATCGGCAATCCACGGCGGCAGCGGCATGCAGAGGTAGTCGCTCAGCGCCTCGGCGTAGCCCTCGTAGAGCGCGCGCATGTCCCGCAGGCGCTCGTAGGAGTGCCCGTCCCGGCACACGCTGACCCCGCTCTGGCAGAGCAGGCCGTAAAGCTTGTCGTAGCGCGCCGGCGGCAGGCGGTCGGGAGCGTCCATCACCGGCGCGAGCACGAAAATCTGCGCCAGGTCCACCAGCGCGTGCCGGGCCATGGCGAAGGTCAGTTGCGCCTGCCGCGCCTCGTGCCCCTGCACCCCGGCAATCAGCAGAGCGGAGGTGTCCAGCACCGCGGTCAGCGCGCCCAGCCAGCTCTGGTTGGTGTGCTGCGAGCGAAAGTAGCACAGCAGCGGATAGGAGATGTGGCTCTCCAGCAGCTCCGCCGACCAACGCTCCCACTCCACCAGCAGCAGCGCAAGCGCGGCTTCCCCGCCCTCGTACGAATGGCGGCGCAGCAGCTCGGCTGCGGTCGGCGGCGAGCCGGCCCGCGCGTCGAGCAATGAGATGCTCACCTCGCGCCGCGAAAACGCACTGTAGAGGACCGGGAAATATCCCATCACGACGGCGAGAAATCCCAGCCCCGTGCCGGCTTCCAAAATAATGAGTTCGCGCGCCCACGGACTATGCGGCGTTACGTCTCCCAGGCCCAGCGTGAAGATGGTCGTTCCGCTGACGTACAGGTCGGAACGGAACCCAGGCCCCTGCGCGGCATCGATGAACGGGCTGCCCAGCGCAAAGAAGATGAGCGCGAAGCCCACCACCATGGCGGCTGCCCACACCACCAGCAAAAAGATCAGCGACATGGGCCCGTAGTAGCTGAAGATGGTCTCGCGCCGGCGCACGCTGCACAACCGCTTGGTGAAGAAAACCCATGGCTGCCAGGTCACGAGATAGAAGATGCGCGTCAACCGGAAGCGGCCGGTGGCGCGGCGCGGCAGAATGATGGTCTGAAAGGCGTCGAGCAGCACGGCAAACAGGCAGACAATGCCGGCAATCAGCGTGACGAGGCGCATCGACCCTCCAGGATTGAGAGCGCAGGCAGGGGAACCCGCGCTCTTCCCTTCACTTTATCTTAGGCGTCGCGCGCGGGCCAGCCTTCCCGGTAAAAGGCGCAGGGCGATCGCATGGACAAGATCGCATGCGAAGGGCAAGGTTCACCGCGTCCCTCCGGGACGCGGGAGCTGGGGTGGGACGCTTTCCCCGGATTGCGCTTCGCTCCATCCGGGGCTACTTTCATGTCTTCCCTCCGGGAAGAGGGCATTTGCGCCTGCGGGAAGAGGGCAGTTGCGCCTGCGGGAAGAGGGCAGTTGCGCCTGCGGGAAGAGGGCAGTTGCGCCTGCGGGAAGAGGGCAGTTGCGCCTTGTTTCTGACAACGAATGGAACCACGTCCGGCAACGGAGACCATTCATGCGATTGTCCAGACAGAAGGCGGGATGAGCATGAAGCCCATCCCGCCTCGGAGTCCCGTGTTCGACGTGGCCTTACGCGTAGATGCCGCGCTGCTTGATGGTAAAAGCCACGCGATCGATGGCCAGCATGTACGCGGCAATGCGGTTGTTCACGTTGTGGGCCTCGGCGTAGCGCACCACGTCGTCGAAGCTGTCGCGCAGGATGGTTTCAAGCTGCTCGTTGACGATGGCTTCCTTCCAGAAGTAGCCCTGCCGGTCCTGCACCCACTCGAAGTAGCTGGCCGTGACGCCGCCGGCATTGGCCAGGATGTCCGGCACAATGAAGATGCGCTTGTCGGCCAGAATCTCGTCGGCCACCGCGGTCGTGGGCCCGTTGGCGCCCTCCACCACAATGCGCGCCTTGATCTTGTCGGCATTGCGGCTGGTAATTACGTTCTCGGTGGCGGCGGGAATCAGGATCTCGCAGTCGCTGACGATCAACTCGTCGCTGGGCATGGCCTCCGCGCCGCGGAAGCCGAGCGTTGTGCCGTTGCGGTACTTGTACTCCAGCAACTGGTGAATGTCGATGCCGTTGGGGTTGCACAGGCCGCCGTCCTTCTCGGCAATGCCCACAATCTTGTAGCCGTGCTCCACCATCAGCCGTGCGGCATTGGAGCCCACGTTGCCGAAGCCCTGAATGATGACGCGACAGCCGTCGATGGCCATGTTCAGGTAGCGCAGGCTCTCATCGCAAACCGTCATCACGCCGCGGCCCGTGGCCTCCACGCGCCCGCGCGATCCACCGATGTTGAGCGGCTTGCCGGTCACCACACTGGTCACGGTGTGGCCCACATGCATCGAGTAGGTGTCCATGATCCAGGCCATGGTCTGCTCGTTGGTGTTCACGTCCGGCGCCGGCACATCCTTTTCCGGCCCGATGAAGTCGATGATCTCCGACGTATAGCGGCGGGTCATGCGCTCCAGCTCGCCGTTGCTCATCTTCTTGGGGTCGCAGATCACGCCGCCCTTGGCGCCGCCAAAGGGGATGTTCACGACCGCGCACTTCCAGGTCATCCAACTGGCCAGCGCCCGTACTTCGTCCAGGGTCACATCCGGCGCATAGCGGATGCCGCCCTTGCCCGGTCCGCGGGCAATGTTGTGTTGCACCCGGAAGCCGGTAAACATTTCCACCTTGCCGGAATCCATGGTGACAGGGAAATGTACGATGATCTCGCGCGACGGGGTGCTGAGCACCTTCCAGAGGTTTTCCTCCAGGTTCAATTTGCGGGCCGCAAACTCGAATCGCGCGCTTTGTGCCTCCCAGGGGTTGATCTCCTGGTCCAGGGTCATTGCCGGTGTTGCCATTGCCATACAATTCTCCCATTCCGATTCGCTGCCGTCCGACGGTGGACATGCGCAATCGCCCACTCACAAGTATCGGAATCGACAGCACTTCTTCCGCATCCGCGGAGATCTCCGAGCGCCGGCCCTCGACGCAAACCACCCCGGCCAGCCGGTTGAGCCTGCCATTAGCATTGCACACGCCCAAACCCCAGTGAGTCTAGGCCCCCCGAATCAGCCCCGTCAACCCTGCCGGAACCATGGTGGGAACCCCTTCCCAGGGCTCGCTGCTTCCCCGACTATCGGCCCTGGAGCGGGAAACTTCGAGCAAATTCGCTACTTTGGGAACACGAAAGAGGGACGCAGGGCCGTCTTGCGCTCCGCGTCCGGTGCTTCGATCCGGCGGCCGTGACCTCGGAATTCCCTGAAACTCAGGCGACCTTTCCCAATCCGGCCGGAATCTTGACAGTTCCTTTCTTATGAGGCTATATAGAGATGGTTTTGCTCGCGCATCGACACCGTTCCCCATATGTACGCACTCGGCCTCGATCACAGCGCGATGCAGCCGCAAGCTTGCGCGTCCGGGGCGATTGGCATTCTGCTTCGGCTCCAAATAGCAAGACGTCTGAGTGCGCAAGTTCACCCGAGACAACAAAGCTTCCCCTGCCGGTGACATATGGGCACTGCTTCAGCTCTCGCTGGACACTACGATGACCGTCTGGTCGCGATCTCCGTTTGCATCGCGATTCTGGTCGCCTATGGAGCGCTCGACCTGGCTGAGCGCGTCTCGGCCGCGCGGCGCGCCAGCCGCATTTTATGGTTTTTGGGCGGCGCGGCGGTCCTGGGCGCCGGCGCCTGGACCGTGCATGCGGTGGGAATGGCTGCCCTGGTGCTCCCCCTGCCGGTCGAGTACGACTGGCCCACTGCCCTAGCGGCACTTCTCGCGGCCATCCTGGCGTCCGGGGTGGCCTTGTTTGTCGTAAGCCGGCCCACCATGGCGCCGGCACGGGCAGCGGTAGGAAGCGCCATCGCCGGCAGCGGTTTCGCCTCCATGCACTACCTCGGTCTGCAGTCCATGCGCCTGAAGGCCACATGCGTCCACTCCCCAGGCCTGGTTGTCCTTTCGGTGGTCCTGTCGGTCGCGGTCACTTTCATGGCTCTGCAGCTTGCCTTCTCCTGCCGGGATTCTTCCCTCACCTGGACACCCCGCAAGCTGGGCAGTGGTCTTCTCCTGGGACTCGCAATTCCCGCCATGCATTACGCCGGCATGGCCGCTGTGACCTTCTTCCCGTCCCCCGCGTGCAACGGCAGCCTGGCTCATGCAATGGCCATCGGCCCCGTCGGTACAGCCTGCATCGTCGCCGCGCTTGTCGTCGCGCTCGGGCACGTCCACATTATCTCCGTCATTGACAGGCGTCTTTCGTTGCAGGCCGTGCAACTGGCAGAGACCGGCATCCAGCTCAAGACCATCTTCGACAGCCTCAAGGAAGGCATCATCCTCATCGACAAGGGAAGCCGTCTTATCCAAGTCAACCAGGCCGCAGCGCGCATTCTCGGCCTGCCGGACGAAGTCTCCACCGTGAAGAGCGTGACCGACGTGGTCCACTCCTACACGCTCGACGGCGTCAGGATTCCCCTGGACCAGTTGCCTGGCGCACGCGCGCTGCGTGGCCAGTTCGAGCAGAACCGCGAGCTGGAAGTTCGATCGCTCCATACCGGAAAATCCACGATCGTGGAAATCGGCACCGCGCCCATTGCCGACTTCGCAGGCGCCCCCATCCAAATCATCATCACCTACCGCGATGTGACCGAGCGCCGGCGGACAGAGGAGGCCAGCGCCCGCCTGGTGGCCATCGTCGAGTCGTCGCAGGACGCCATCATCGGAAAGGACCTCAACGGCATCGTCACCAGTTGGAACAAGGGAGCGGAAAAGATCTTCGGTTACACCGCCGAAGAGATGATCGGAAAGCAGATTCAGTTATTGCTGCCGCAAGGCTGTGAGCATGAGGAAGATGGAATCCTGGAACGCTTGCGCCAGGGTGAAACCATCGAGCAGTTGGAGACGGCGCGCCAGCGCAAGGATGGACAGCTCATCCAGGTGTCCCTCATGATCTCGCCCATCCGGGACGGCAATGGCAAAATCATCGGCGCTTCCAAGATAGCCCGCGACATTACCGAAAAGAGGCTGCTGGAGAGGCAATTGCGGCAAAGCCAGAAGATGGAGGCCATCGGCCAGTTGACCGGCGGCATTGCCCACGACTTCAACAACCTGCTGGCCATCGTCATCGGCAATCTCGGCCTGCTGGAGAAGGCGCTTGCCGGAAATGAAGAGGCCCTCGGCCGTCTGCGGCCCGTGCAGAGGGCGGCAACGCGCGGCGCCGAACTCACGCGACGCCTGCTCGCCCTGGCCAGCAAGGAAGACCTGCGGCCTGCCAGCGTCCGCCTCGATGAGGCTATCCAGGAGACCATCGAGCTGGCCAGCCGAGCCCTGGGCCCCGAAATCAATCTCCTGACCTTCTTTGACCGCTCTGTGCCTGCCGTTCACGCCGATGCAGCCGGACTGCAAAGCGCCCTGCTCAATCTGGCCGTGAACGCCAGGGACGCCATGCCCAAGGGCGGTACGCTGACCTTCAGCACCCAGTTGAGCGATCTGGACGAGTCCTACCCTCCCGTGCGGGCGGGCGACGTGAAGGCCGGCACCTATGCGTGCGTCTCGATCACCGATACCGGGCACGGCATGTCCCGCGAGACGCTGGACCGCGCCCTGGAGCCCTTCTTCACCACCAAGCCGCGCGACAAGGGAACAGGCCTTGGCCTTCCCATGGTCTATGGGTTCGCCCGGCAGTCCGGGGGCGCCGTTCGCCTCTACAGCGAGCCGGGATTCGGAACCTCCGTTTCCCTTTACCTGCCCCTGGCCACCGAGCCGGCGCACCCCGCCGCCGTGGCCGAGCCCCAGCCGGAACCTGCCGCTGTCCGGCCCGGCAGCACCGTGCTGGTGGTCGACGACGAGCCCGAACTTCTGGTGTTGGCCCAGGCCTATTTGACCGATATGGGATATACAGCCCTGTGCGCCGGCAATGGAGCCAGCGCGCTGAAGCTGATTGCCAGGCACAAGGAAATCGACCTGATGATCACCGACATCGTCATGCCGGGCGGCATGAACGGAGTGGAACTCGCAAAGAAGGCCCGTCGGATCAACCCCGGCCTCCAGGTCATCTACTCCTCCGGCTTTCCCGCCGATGCGCTTGCCGAGCGAAGTGGAACAAATGTGGACGGGCCCACCCTGCGTAAGCCCTACATGCGCAGTGACTTCGCGGCAATTGTCCGGCAAGCGATGCGGCAGCGCACAACCGGCGCGGCCGCTCTGCTGCAACCGCAGGCCAGGACGAGGACCTGATCCGAATGGACGCAGGGGCGCAAGGAGCAGCGATGGAGAACCGGGGAGAGATCCTGGTGATCGACGACGAAGAAGACGTGGGTGAGCTCATCGCGTTCACCGCGCGGAGCCTGGGCCTGCGCTGCAGGACCACCACCGATGCGTCGACCCTGCCCAAGCTGCTCAATCCCGATGTGACCCTGATCCTGCTCGACCTGATGATGCCGGAGATGGACGGCGTCGAAGCCCTCCGCCTGCTCAGCGAGCTGAAGTGTACCGCCGGCATCGTGCTCATGAGCGGCATCAGCCCCCGCGTGCTTGAGACCGCGGAAAAGCTGGCCAACACCCTGGGTCTCTTCGTCGTGGGCCATCTCGCCAAGCCCTTCCAACTGGCTGAGCTTGAAGATCTGCTCAAGCAGCACCATGTGCAGAACGCGGCCGCGCCCGCCGCGCCCGCTCCCGGCGTTCCCATTGCAGGGGACCGGCTCCGCCTGGCCATCGAGCGCGGCGAGTTCCTCCTCCACTACCAGCCCCAGATCGACATCGCCACCGGCGCCGTCCTCGGCGTGGAAGCCCTGTCGCGCTGGCGGCATCCCGAGCTGGGCCTCATCTATCCCGACGCCTTCATCGGCCGCATGGAGGAACTCGGCCTCATCGACGAGTTCGACTGGCAGGTCGCCGACCGCGCCCTGGACGAAGTGAAGCAGTTCGCCAACGGAAGCAGCGCCGTGCCCCGCCTAGCGCTCAATGCCTCGGTCCATTCGCTGCTCGACCTGAAATTCCCCGATCGCTTCACGTCGCTGCTCCGCAAGCATCACACGCCCGCCCAGGACGTGATTCTCGAGATCACCGAAACCGGCCTGCTGAACCAGATGTCGAGCACCCTCGACGTGCTTACCCGCCTGCGCGTCAAGAGCATTCAACTGTCCATCGACGACTTTGGAACCGGCTACGCCATGATGCAGCAACTGGTGAACATCCCCGCCACCGAGCTGAAGATCGACCGCTCCTTCGTCATGGAGATGCAGGCCAACAGCAGCGATCGCGTCATGGTGGCCAAGAGCATCGAGATCGGCCACGACATGGGTATGAAGGTCGTTGCCGAAGGCGTGGAAACCGAGCAGCAGTTGCAGGCACTGCGGCGCTCCGGCTGCGACTCCGCCCAGGGCTTCTACTTCGCCCGCCCCCTGCCCCCCGAAGAACTCGTTGACTGGCTGCACGAGTACCGCGCGCGCCAGAACGGCCATGGGTGAAAATCCAGACCCGGGAAGCTTCCAGCAAGTTCGTCGAGAGTCCGAAGCTTTGCGGCTTGGATTTTTCTTCGCCTGTGGTACCCTGCAAAGGCTGGAGCGTCGCCTCCAGCCAACACTCAAGCAATCTGCTCCATCGTCTGTCAGATAAATCGCCGTAGCGGATTCCATAGCAACTTCCCTTAATCCCAGCCCATCAGGAGTGCGCAAATGTCTACTACGCATCGCAGACTCACCTGTCTCGCAGTGTCTGTCGCGGGGGTCGTATCCATCTTTCTGTCGCCTGCCAACGCCCAGCAACCCGAGCCAGCGATCAGCCTTGTGCGGCCACTCTCGGCTGAAACCTCCGCCGCCGCTCCCCTGGCGAGCGCAGACAAGGCGGCGCTGAACTACCGCGAATTCGCGCGCGCCAAAACCGGAACAGAATCCGAGTCGGAAGTATTCAACCTCCGATTCAATCGGGCAACGAAAGTCACCGGCATCTCCGTCAGCAACGATTTCCATGTCGCCGGGGGAACCTGCGTCGAAGGTCGCACCTATGCGGCCGGCAATGTGTGTTCGGTCGACGTGACCTTCACACCGCAGGGTCCAGGTCACCGGACCGGCAGCCTGTCCATCGCCCACACCGCTTCGGCCACGCCATTCCTGACGCCCATCGGCGGCACTGCCTACGGCCCGGTCGTGTCTTTCATCCCGGCGCAGATTCAAACCGTCCCAGGTACTTACACCTCCGCGGGCACGCTCAACAGCCCGCAGGGCCTGGCCGTCGATGGCGGAGACAACCTGTACATCGCGGATACCGGCAACAATCTCATCAAGTTTCGAGACTCCAGCGGGGCCATCACCACTCTCGTGGGAGGAGGCACCGCGTCTGCTGTGGGTTACGACGGATTCGGATCGGGCGTCAAACTCACCGGTCCGCGCGGCGTCGCCATGGACTATGCAGGAGACTTTTACATCGCCGACACCGGAGACAATGTCATCCTGGTCCGATACCTGGACGGCATCCTCAACACCAAAGCCGGCGGCGGATCAACCGCTAGCACGAGCTGTAACGTCACCTCACCCTGCTACTCCTATAATGTCAGCCTCCTGCCGCCGTATGCCATTACCACCGATCCGTCGGGGAATGTCTATACCTCGCTCAAGTACGGGGGCAGCCTGCCAGGGTTCTATTTCGCGGAGATTGAGGCGGACAACAGTAACTTCTACAATCTGAGCACCACGAATTACAACTTCTACAACACCTCGCCATCGGTGGCTGTGGATAGTTACAGCAATCTCTACTACACCTATGAAGATCCAGGCGGGACGCTCCTCAGCCCGACGCCGCTCTGCTATGTCCTTGCGCAGAATTATGCTTACAGCACTGGTGCAGCAGGTTATCGCTTCTGGCCCGTCGCCGGGGCCGGCAAGTGTGGTTTCAGTGGAGACGGCGGCAAGGCTACAGGGGCGGAAATCAGCACCAACATTGGTCAATTCGCCTTCGATGTTGCCGGCAATTTCTATTTTGCCGACACGGGCAACAACCGGGTTCGTCGCGTTGACGTGGCCAGCGGAGTGATCCGCACCGTCGCCGGCAACGGGAGCATTTCCTATTCCGGCGATGGAGGCGGTGCCACAAGTGCCGCCATTCACTCCCCCGCCGGCGTCGCCGTCGACTCCCAGGGACAGGTCTACATCACCGGCCTGGTTTCCTCCACAAACACCGCCGTGGTGCGACAGGTCGGCACTGTGGGACAACTGACCTTCCCCGCCCAGGCCACCACAACCCATTCCAATCCAATGACAGTTCTGGTGTCGAATACCGGCAATGACACTCTCAACTTCGCCCGCATTGCCATCGCTGGGGGCAACACAACGGAGTTTGCCATCGACCCCAACACCACCAGTTGCATCCTGACGCTCCCGCTCAGTCCCGGCAAGAGCTGCAACGTTGGAGTGATCTTCACGCCGGCGACCACCGGAACCCGCTCTGCCACCATCGCGATTCTGGACGACACCATAACCGGCAGCAACACAATTCAACTCACGGGCGTCGGGGCCTTGCCGGCCAAAGCTGCGCTCTCGCCCACCACCGAAGCTTTTGGTTCGCAGACAATCAACACGGCAAGCAGCCCCAAGGTCCTGACCCTCTCGAATTCAGGAGGATTGCCGCTGAGCATCAATTCCTATGCCATCTCTGGGACCAATGCCGCCGATTTCACGCAGACACATACCTGCGGGGCGAGCCTGGCCGCAGCAGGCAATTGTTCGATCAGCGTGGTGTTCAAGCCGGCTGCGACGGGCGCGCGCTCGGCAACGCTGACCATCGTGACTGCTGGCGGAACAGTTACCGCTTCACTGACCGGAACCGGCGCCGCAGCGGCCATCTCCAAGGTTGTCTTGAACTCGCGGGTCAATCCCGCAGTGAACGGACATTTTGTCGTCCTGGTCTCCACTGTTCAGGCAAAGTCATCCGCAATCCCTACCGGTCGAGTTCGACTCATGGAGGGCGCCAAGCTGTTGGCGGAGGCGAATCTCGAGTCCGGCGCCGCAACCTTCAAACAACTCAATATCCTGCCCGGCAGGCATAGGCTGACAGCTTCCTACCTGGGCGACGAA
>Ga0302320_10028376_pt1 | contig 10745 bp, 8 predicted proteins | sample Bog_T0_3_FD_202130 | JGI IMG/M metagenome (GOLD analysis project Ga0302320, IMG submission 202130) | Peat permafrost microbial communities from Stordalen Mire near Abisko, Sweden - Bog_T0_3 | ecosystem: Environmental > Terrestrial > Soil > Wetlands > Peat | place: Sweden: Abisko, Stordalen Mire... | reverse complement strand
GCGGTCGAAACATCGATCATGCTGGCGCGATATCCGCAGACCGTGCGCGGCGAGAACATCGCCGATTTCCGCTCCGCCGGCATCGCCGTGGAAAAAGAATATCGTTGGCTTTCGACGCAGCGGCCGGCGCCGTTCGCCTGGCAGACCCAGGACCTTCACGAAAGCGGCGCCGTCGGCGACGCGACGCAGGCTTCCGCCGAGAAGGGCGAGCGTCTGCTCGATCACGGCGCGCGCGCGTTCTGCGAATTGCTGAACGAGGTCGATAACTTCGGCGTGAACAGGCTTCTGGACGGCCCGGGCTAGCCCTGCAAACCCTTGTCCTGACTTCATAATATTCGACCATCCGGGCCTTCGGGAGCGCCATCGAACCGGATTCGAATTGGCTCCGTCCAACTGGGCATGCGGACCACAACGGTCCCGCGCTCGAACCGGATGGAGTTTCTCATGTCGATCAAGACCAAGATTGCCGCCGCAGCCCTTGCCGCGCTCGCCGTCACCGGCAGCATCGCTTCCACCACCACCACCGCGCAAGCCAAGCCGTTCGGCTGGGGCTGGGGTGTCGGAGCGGGCCTGGTCGGCGCCGCGGTCGTCGGCAGCGCGATCGCTGCCAGCAACAACGGCTACTATGACGGCGGCTATCGCCGCTGCGGCTGGGTGCGCCAGTTCGACGCCTACGGCAACTACATCGGCCGCGTCCGCACCTGTAACTACTGACGATCGGCTGAATGAATTTCTGCCCAGGGTTTTTTCGACGCACGCGTTCGAAAACACCCTGACCGTGGATCCCGCGTCCGGCACGGGCGCCTCATCCACCCCGTGTCGCACCCCGACCCGCCCGGACGTCCCCCCGGGCGGGTCAACTTTTTGTGCGCCTGATCGGCCACCCCTAACCCGGCAAGAACATCAGCGCGGCCGCCAGACCCATCACCGCGACCCCGATCCAGCCAAGGATCACGATCGGCAAGCTCGAGGTAAAGGCGCCCATCACGGATTTCCGCGAGGCGAGCAGGATGATCACCACCATCAGGGGTACGGCCACTACCCCGTTGATCACGGCACTCCAGAACAGGGCTTTCATCGGACTGATCGGCGAATACTGGATGAACAATCCTGCGAGCATGCTGACGGCGATCACGCCATAGAAGCCGCGCGCGCTCTTTGCTTTCCGCTCGAGGCCGGATTTCCAGCCCATCGCCTCGGCGAGGGCGTAGGCGGCGGAGCCGGCAAGCACCGGCACGCCGATCAGGCCGACACCGAGGATACCAAGCGCGAACAGGATAAAGGCGAAATCGCCGGCCAGCGGCCGCAACGCGCTGGCCGCCTGTGCCGCGGTCTGGATGTCGGTAACTCCCGCCTCGTGAAGGGTGACGGCGGTCGCCAGAACGATGAAGTAGGCGGCGAGATCGGAATAGAACATGCCGCTCCAGGTATCCCACCGGATACGCCGGAGTTCCGCCGGCGCGGCAGCCGGGTTCTGCAGAAGCGCCGCGCCGTGCTTGGCATGCAGGTCCTCGACTTCCTGCGATGCCTGCCAGAAGAAAAGGTAGGGACTGATGGTGGTTCCGAACACGCCGACCACCACGGCCGCGGTCTCCGAATTCAGCGTCAGCTTCGGCCACACCGTTCTCAAGGCCACCTCGCCCCAGGGGACATGGACGGTGAACAGGACGGCGGCGTAGGCCAACAGCGACAGCGTCAACCATTTCAGGAAGAAGACGTAGCGGTGATACGGCACGAATATCTGCAGCAGCAGCGTGACGATAACGAAAAACGCCGTCATGAAGTGGCGAGGCACCCCGCTGACGACCTCGGCGACTTCCCCCATGGCGGCGACATCAGCGGAGATGTTCAGCGTGTTGGCGATCAGCAACAGAAGGACGACGCCCTTGAGCACGATCGGCGGGAACGCGGTCTTGATATTGGCGGCAAGCCCCTCGCCGGTGACCCGCCCGATTTGCGCGCACATGGCCTGGATCGCGGCCATCAACGGATAGGCCAGCGGCAGCGTCCAGAGCATGTTGAGGCCGAATTGAGCCCCCGCCTGGGAGTAGGTGGCAATGCCGCTCGGGTCGTCGTCAGCCACGCCGGTGATAAGTCCCGGGCCGAGCCGTGACAGCGGGTGCCGCTTCACGCGGCCCCACAGCAAGCGAAGCGCATCGGCGCGCCGCGGTTTCTTTCCGCCATCCCCAGACAGTTGCTCGGCTCCACATTGCGCTGGCGCGTTCCCGCGCCGCTTCGGTCGGTCTACGCCGTCAGCTTGCGGCAAATCAACGATTTCAACCCGGATTAGTCAATCATTGTTGCGGCGAACCAACTGGAGAGGCGCCCCATGCACAGCGCAATCGTGGTGATCAACAAGCCCGAAACACAGGAGTCGGAGGGCTACCACCCCAAATGGCTGGCCTTTCTGGCGGATACCAGTCACGCGTCGGAACCGATGCAGAGCCCGATGGAAGATCAAGCCGGCGTCTTACGGCTCGGTGAAAATGTCTGGCAGATCAGTTTCCACGATAATCCCGGAGCGTTCGCCCGCCTGGTTTCATGCGCCATGCATCACAAGCTGACCTACGGAATCCTGCAGCTCAAGGACCCGCCCGTATGGCATCCGGCCGCCTTCCATTCGCGGGCGAAGTAACCACGGCCGCGCCCGGATCAAAGTCCCCATCTGCGGATGAACCAGACCTTCACCAGATGGGTGAGGCTGGCGTAGGTCACCAGCATGGCCGCGACCAGCGGCCAGTACTGCCAGGGAAGCGGCACGAAACCCAGCGCCGAACCGGCCCAGGTGAACGGCAGCTCTATTCCGACCGTGCAGATGATCACCGTCGTCGCAATCAGCGCCGGACTGGCGTGGCTCTCGATGAACGGGATCTTGGCTGTCCGGATGATGTGGATGATCAGGGTCTGGGTCAGAAGGGATTCGACGAACCAGCCGGTCTGGAACAACGCCGGATTATTCCAGGCATCGAACACATAGAGCATCATGCCGTAGGTCGCGTAGTCGAAGATCGAGCTGATCGGTCCGATGAACACCATGAACTTGAAGATATTGCCGATATCCCACTTTCGCGGCAACGCCAGGTATTCTTCGTCGACATTGTCGGTGGGAATCGTGGTCTGCGAGAAATCGTAGAGCAGGTTGTTGGTGAGCACCTGGATCGGCGCCATCGGCAGGAACGGCAGGAAGATGCTCGCGCCGAGCACGCTGAACATGTTCCCGAAATTCGAGCTTGCGCCCATCTTGATGTATTTCGTGATATTCGCAAAAACCTTGCGGCCCTCGGTGACGCCCTCGGCAAGCACCAGCAGGCTCTTTTCCAACAGGATGATGTCGGCGGATTCCTTGGCGATATCGACGGCGGTATCCACGGAGATGCCGACATCGGCGGCTTTCAGGGCCGGGCTGTCGTTGATCCCGTCGCCGAGAAATCCAACCACATGTCCCTTTTCGTGCAGCGCCCGTACTACCCGCTCCTTCTGCGCCGGGTTCAGCTTGGCGAACACCGTGGTGCGGTCGGCGATGTCGGCCAGTTCGGCATCGCTCATCTCGGCGATCCGGGTGCCGAGCAGAATTTCGCCGGGGTCGAGCTGGACCTCGTGACAGATCTTGCGGGTGACGACTTCATTGTCGCCGGTGAGCACCTTGACCTGAACGCCCTTGCGCGCCAGCTCCGCGATCGCCTCGCGGGCGCTCTCCTTCGGCGGGTCGAGAAAGGCGATGTAGCCGAGCAGCGTCAGACCGGCCTCGTCCGCGATCGAGTAGGTGGTCTTTGACGCCTCCATCTCCTTATAGGCAACCGCGACCACGCGAAATCCGTCGGAGTTGAGCGCAGCCGTCTGCTGTTGGGCCGCTTCAAAATGAGTTTGGTCGAGCTTCCCGACTTCCGCATCCAGCGCGTAGTTCGTACACACCGAAAAAATCTCTTCGACGGCGCCCTTGCAGATGAGAATGTGCTTGCCGTCTTCCCGCGCGACGACGACCGACAGGCGGCGGCGCGAAAAATCAAAGGGGATTTCATCGAGCTTCGAATAGCCGCTGCCGATCTTCAAAGTCTGCTCGAGTTCGACATGCGCCAGCACTGCCTTGTCCAGCAGGTTCTTGAGCCCCGACTGAAAGTGGCTGTTCAGAAAGGCGTATTGAAGCACCCGGTCGGAGTCGTTGCCCTGGATGTCGAGGTGCCGCTTCAGGATGATCCGGTCCTGGGTCAGGGTACCGGTCTTGTCCGTGCACAGCACGTCCATCGCGCCGAAATTCTGGATGGCGTTGAGGCGCTTGACGATCACTTTCTTGTGCGACATCGCAATCGCGCCCTTGGCGAGATTGACCGTCACGATCATCGGCAGCATTTCGGGAGTAAGCCCGACCGCCACCGCCACGGCGAAAAGTAGCGCCTCAAGCCAATCGTGCTTGGTAAAGCCGTTGATCAGGAAAACCGCGGGCACCATGACCAGGATGAAGCGTATCATCAGCCAGGTGAACCGGTTGACGCCGAGGTCGAAGGCGGTGGGAACGCGTCGGCCGGCGATCTCGTGGGCAAGCTGGCCGAAGAAGGTTGTCGGCCCGGTCCGCATGATCACGCCGGTGCCGTAGCCGGACACGACGTTCGCCCCCATGAAGCAGAGGTTCGGCATATCGAAGGCGTCTTCGCAGGCGGAGGTGCTTGGCTGGGCCACCTTCTCGGCGGGCATGGATTCGCCCGTCAGGGCAGACTGATTGATGAACAGGTCCTTGGCTTCGAGCAGACGCAGATCGGCGGGGATCATGTCGCCCGCCGAAAGCCGCACCACGTCGCCCGGGACCAGACCATCCATCGGAATCTCGACGAACGGGTCATCGGATGGACAGGGGATGCGCTTGACGCTGGCCGTGGTGTGGACCATGGCGCGCAACTGGGCTGCCGCCTTATTCGACCGGTGTTCCTGGATGAAGGCCGTCGTGATCGCCAGTACCACCATGGCCGCGATCACCACCGCGGCGCGGACGTCTCCCAGGAAATAGGAGACGATCGCCAGCGTCAGCAGCAGGGCATTCAGGGGATTGCGGGCCCGGCTCCAGAGCTCTTCGAGAACGCTCGGCTTGCGTTCACGTGCGACGAGATTGGGGCCGAATTTCTTCAGCCGCACGGCGGCTTCGGCGTCGGACAGTCCCTCCGGGGCGGACTCCAGTTTCGCGCAGGCTTCCGCCGGCTCGAGGCAGGTGATCGCGGCAAGCAACCCGTCACGGGCTGCCGGAGCCGCACCGACGCGCGCGGTCTGGCGGGTCGGCGTCGAGAATACATTCATGAATGCCATCTTGCGTTTTTGATCGGCGCCTCGGTCACGGCCGGCCGCAATCATCAGGGCCAAGTGGCGAGACTACGTTGCGAGAGATCAAGGCCGGGCAAGCCTTCGTCGTCGGCACTCCTCCGGTATACGAACCGTCGATGACAAACGCTGCCGCGGACCCCGGATTCGGCAACCGGATGATGGCTGTCGCCCCAAGCAGGGCCTTTCTGGCGGCCCGCTTGGCTTGACATAGTATAGGGGGGTACCCTATACGGCGACGATGGCACACACGATCCGGGAAAAGAAAAAGCTGCTCGCCCGCGTCGGCCGCATCCGCGGCCAGATCGAGGCGATCGAGCGGGCGCTGAACGAGGAAGCCGAATGCGAGCGCATCATGCACATGATCGCCGGCATTCGCGGCGGCGTCGCCGGCCTGATGGCCGAAGTGGTCGAAGACCACATCCGCACCCATCTGGTCGACCCCGAGCGCAATCCCGGCGCGCTGAACGCCGCCGCGGCGGATCAGCTGATCGAAGTCGTCCACACCTATCTGAAGTGAGCTTGCCATGACCGACGCCGAACAGCTGCTGCCGTTTCCGCCGCACGACCATGTGTTTCTGGGCAAGGATCACGACAAGGCGGAGCGCCGGACCTGGGCGGTGATCGTGCTCTGCACCATCATGATGATCGCCGAGATCGTCGGTGGCGCGCTGTTCGGGTCGCTGGCGCTGATCGCCGACGGCCTGCACATGTCGACCCATGCCGGCGCGCTGTTGCTGGCGGCGCTGGCCTACACCTATGCCCGCAAATATGCCGGCGACCCCCGCTTCAGTTTCGGCACCGGCAAATTCGGCGATCTGGCCGGATTTTCCAGCGCCATCGTTCTGGCCATGATCGCGCTGTTGATCGGCTATGAGGCGGTCGCGCGCCTGCTCAATCCGGTTCCCATCAGCTTCGGCGAAGCGATCCCGATTGCCGTGCTCGGGCTTGTGGTCAATGTCGCCAGCGCCTGGCTGTTGTCCGGCGGCGATCATCACGATCACTCGCACGGCCACGGCCACGCCCATGGCCATGATCACGATGAGGAAACCCGCCATATCGAACTCGGCGAGCTTACGCTCGACATCGAGGTGTTCGAAGACAACGTGCCGCCACGCTTCCGGGTGAGTACGGATGCGGGCGGCCTGCCGGGGGCGGCCGAATTCACCGTCGAGACCACGAGGCCGGACGGCGGCCGCCAGTCGTTTTCGTTCGCGGACCGCGGCATGTACCTGGAATCGCACGACGAGATTCCGGAACCGCATGCCTTCGTCGCCAGGGTTCGGCTGATGCAGGCGGGCCAGGCGCATGAAGGCGAGCTGAAATTCGAAGAGCATGAGCATGGCGATGGTAAGCATCACCGCGACAACAATATGCGCGCCGCCGTCGTTCACGTCATGGCCGACGCCGCCGTGTCGGTTCTCGTGATTGTCGGGCTGCTGCTGGCGCGCAACTTCGGCTGGCTCTGGATGGACCCGCTGGCCGGCCTGATCGGCGCGGCCGTCATCGCCAACTGGTCGGTCGGGCTACTGCGCGACACCGGTGCGATCCTGCTCGACCGCACGCCGGATCCGCGCATGGCCGAAAAAGTCCGCAACGTGATCGAAGCCGAGGGCGATCGGGTCACTGATCTGCATCTGTGGCGGCTGGGGCCCGGCCACCTCGGCGCCATCGTGTCGGTCGCGACCAGCGGGACAAATGAGGCAGCGCACTACCGCCGGCGGCTGCAACGGTTCGCCGACCTGTCGCACGTTACGGTGGAAGTGCAGCACGCCGCTTCGGCAAAGGGGTAGAGCGCGCTCGCGCGCTTTGCCGGCGTCATCTGCACGACCATCGCGGGAGGCCACAGCAGCCCTTCATATAACTTTCTTCGAACTGTCTTACAGCAACGCGATGGCTGGAGCGGCCGGGCGGGCTCCCGGCCACCGGCGAGCGCACCAAACCAAGCAGGAATTTCGCCGTGAACGCATCGATCGATCAGGCCGCGATCAGCCTCGGCATGGCCACCCTGCTGGGGGCATGCATCGGATTCGAACGCCAGTGGCGGCAGCGGATGGCGGGCTTGCGCACCAATACGCTGGTCGCGATCGGCGCTGCCAGTTTCGTGGTGTTCGAAAGCCTGTTTCCCGACGACGGCAGCCCGACCCGGGTCGCCGCCCAGGTCGTCTCCGGGATCGGCTTTCTCGGCGCAGGCATCATCTTTCGCGAGGGACTTCACGTCACCGGCCTCAATACCGCGGCGACCCTGTGGTGCTCCGCGGCGGTGGGGCTGCTGGCGGGGAGCGGCCATCCGCTGCACGCGGCGCTGGCGACGGCATTCGTCGTTCTCGTCAATCTCACCTTGCGGCCGCTGGTGCGGATCATCAACCGGCAGCCGATCACCCAGACCGAAACCGACTTCAACTACCGCGTCCGCGTGGTCTGCCGGAATCCCGAAGAGGCGCATATCCGCGCCCTGCTGTTGCAGAGCACGGGCAACGGCCAGCTCAGCCTGCGACGGCTCGACAGCACCGACCTGGAAGAAAGCGGACGGGTCGAGGTCACCGCGCAGCTGACGTCGCCGTCGAAGAGCGATGCGGTTCTCGAACAGGTGGTCGGCCGCCTCAGCCTGGAGCCGACCGTTTCCGCCGTGAGCTGGAGCGTCGGCCAGATGCTGGAATAGCGGTGGCGAATCCTACTCGCAATTAAGAATGAGTAGCAATAAGGCTTTTGAATGGATGTCACCCTTGTTTGATCTAACGTGGGCTTGGGGTATGGGGCGCGGATGAAACTTTTCTGGCTCATTGGCAGTAGTGCGGGGATCGCGCTCGCGACACATTCGAGCGCGTTTGCGACAGACCTGCCGACGAGCCTTCCGGTCAAGGCGCCGGTGCCCTACGTCGCGCCGGTCTACGATTGGAACGGCTGGTACGCCGGCGCCAGCTTCGGCGCGGTCCGCGGCTCTTCGAACTGGTCGGCGCAGCCGGGACCCGGCGTCCCCGGCCTGAACGGATCATTCAATCTGCCGTTCAATTTCGATTTCATGGCCGGAACCGGCAGTTACGCCGCAGGCCTGCAGGGCGGTTACAACCACGTGTTTCCGTCTCGCCTGATGCTGGGTGTCGAGGCTGACGCGATCCTTCCGAATTCCGACGTGCTGGTGCCCTTGTCGGTGCGTGGCAGCCAGACGGTGACCTCGCCCGTGTCGGGCCAGGTGAGCTACGGCGAGGCGGTCTATCATTACGGCAGCGCCCGCGCCCGGGTCGGTTATGCGTTCGACCATTTCCTGCTCTATGGAACGGGAGGATTGGCTTGGACCTATGATCAGGTGACGCGAACCCAGATCGCCGGCACTTCCTTCAACGGCTTCGCGACACCCGGAAACGTGGACACCAGGCTGCTGTGGCGATTGGGCTGGGCGGCAGGCGCCGGCGTGGAGATTCCGGTTGCCGCCAACTGGACCGCCAGGGCCGAATATCTATCGACCGGGTTCGGCCGCAAGGGCATGATCTTCCCCGTCGCCGGCGAGGCTTTCCAATCAGACTTGGCGATGCAGAGCATCCGGCTCGGCCTGAACTACCATATCGGCGACGACGACGCCCACATCTCCGATTTTCTGGCCAAGGGCCCGTCCGCGCTGGAGACGGATCGTTTCGCGTTCCACGGCCAGGCTACCTACGTCAACCAATACGACCCGCCGTTCAACACCCCGTACAAAGGCCAGAACAGTCTCGCACCGAACATCGGCCGCGAGACCACGGACGTGACGCTCTACGCCGGCATGCGGCTCTGGAAGGGCGCCGAGGCGTGGATCAATCCGGAAATCGATCAGGGCTTTGGACTGAGCGGATCGGTCGGCGCGGCGGGTTTCCCTAGCGGCGAGGCCTACAAGGTGGGCGCCGATTATCCCTACACGCGCCTGCACCGGGCTTTCGTGCGCCAGACCATCGACCTCGGCGGCGAGGAGCAGAAGGTCGACGCCGGGCTCAACCAGTTTTCCGGAACGCAAACGGCGGACCGGCTGGTCTTCACCATCGGAAAATTCGGCGTGGTCGATGTCTTCGACACCAACAAATACGCCCATGACCCGCGCAGCGACTTCCTGAACTGGACCATCCTCGACACCGGGACGTTCGATTACGCGGCGGATGCCTGGGCCTATACCGTCGGCGCCGCCGCCGAGTGGTATCAGGGACCCTGGACGCTGCGCGCCGGCCTGTTCGACCTGTCCACCGCACCTAACCAGACCGCGCTGGATCCGACCTTCCAGCAGTACCAGGCCGTCGGCGAAATCGAGCGGCGCTACACGCTTTGGGAGCAGCCCGGCAAACTCGCCATCACCGGCTTTCTGACCCGGGGCCGGATGGGAAGCTTCCAGGACGCCATCGAGCTGGCCGCGCTGACGGGAGCCCCCGCCGACATCGCGGCCGTGCGAAAATACCAGAGCCGGGGCGGCATCAGCATGAACCTGGAGCAGCAGCTGACACCCAATGTCGGCTTCTTTGCTCGCGCCGGGATCGCCGACGGCGACAAGGAGCCCTATGAATTCACCGACGTCGACCGCACCGTCGCCGCCGGCTTCTCCATATCAGGCAAGCAGTGGGGCCGCGATGACGACACCGTCGGCATTGCCGGCGTGGTCAACGGCATCTCCGGCGTGCACCAGGCCTATCTCAATGCCGGCGGCCTCGGAATCCTGGTCGGCGACGGTCAGCTGCCCAATCCGGGCAGCGAGAAGATCATCGAGACCTATTACAGTTTCCCGGTCTATTCCACGAAGTTCACGCTGGACTATCAGCTGATCGTCAATCCGGCATACAACCGCGACCGCGGCCCGGCTTCGGTGCTGGGTTTGCGGGTGCATTCGCAATACTAGAGCGTTTTCAAGCGAAGTGGAGGCCGGTTCGCGTCAAGAAAACGCGTCAAATCAAGAATCCAGAGCCCTCGTTTCGATTCAATCGAAACGGGGGCTCTAGGCTCAGTCAGTTCCGACGACCCCTCACCGCCTATCCACCCATCGCAAACCCTGCCTATAACGCCGATCGCGGACGCTCTCGATTCTTCCAAAGCCCGCCTGCACGGCGAGTTCCAACCAAGGCGACTTCCATGGACCTTCAGCATATCCGGACGCCGACGCTCGGACAGGCGATCCGGCCCAACATCTGGGACGTGGTAGCGCTGATCCTCGTGATCGGCGCCATGGTCCTGATCGTCTATGGCGGGGAGCAGACCGCCCTGCCGCTGTCGGCGCTCGACATCGCGCCGGTATCGCTCGATCCGGCCAATCTTCCGCTCTACGCGCTGCGCACCACGATGCGGATGCTGCTGGCGATTTTCTGCTCGATCGTCTTCACCTTCGGCTATGCGGCGCTGGCCGCCAAGAGCCGGCGCGCCGAGATGGTGCTGATCCCGCTGCTCGACATCCTGCAGTCGGTGCCGATCCTCGGCTTCCTCACCTTCAC
>Ga0302320_10028374_pt1 | contig 10746 bp, 8 predicted proteins | sample Bog_T0_3_FD_202130 | JGI IMG/M metagenome (GOLD analysis project Ga0302320, IMG submission 202130) | Peat permafrost microbial communities from Stordalen Mire near Abisko, Sweden - Bog_T0_3 | ecosystem: Environmental > Terrestrial > Soil > Wetlands > Peat | place: Sweden: Abisko, Stordalen Mire... | reverse complement strand
CCTACGATGTGCTCGACGCGATTCTCCGGCTTTATGTGGAGGACTTCCGCGGCGTGCACGAGATCGCCGACGAGCTTTCTCTGCCCATCGGACTCGTGAAAGACGTGGCGCTCAAGGTAGACCGCAACGAATACAAACGGCAGCAGGCCGCGCCCGGTCTGAAAGTCACTTCGAAAGCGTTCGGCATCGGCCGCCGCTTCCCGATTGCGCAGCGATATCTGGAGACCGAATGAAAACACGAATTCCGCTTCTTGTGGCGGCGACGGCCGCCGCTATGCTGATGTCGCAGCCGGCGCCGCGGGAGCAGGTGGGGCCGATGTCCGACGGCGGATTCCTGCTCAGCAGCGGCTGGCGCATCAAAGCAGCAGGCACGCAGATCCCGGTCGACACGTTTCCGATGGCCACCGCGATCACGCCCGACAACAAATACCTGCTGGTGCTGAACGGCGGATACAACCCTCCGAGCATCAGCGTGGTCGACATTTCGGCCGCGAAGGAACTGAGCCGGAACCCGGTGCCGGACGCCTGGCTCGGACTGACGATAACAAAGGCCGGCGACAAGGTTTATGTCGGAGGAGGTTCGCGCGCGGCGGTTTATGAGTTCAGCCTTGCCGCCGGCGTGCTGAAGCCGTCGCGCGTTTTTCCGGTGGTGGCGGAGAAGGACAGAACGCCGCAGGATTTCATCGGCGACGTGCAGCTTGCGCCCGACGGCCATCTGCTCTATGCGGCAGATCTCTACCGCGATTCCGTGGTAGTGATCAACCCGCAGTCGGGCTATGTGCTGTCGCGCATCAAGACGGGCCGCCGCCCGTACCGTATTCTTTTTCATCCTTCGGGTAAGAGCTTCTATGTCTCAAGCTGGGCCGACGGGTCGATCGGCCGGTACGATCCTGCAAGCGGCGAGCGGATCTCCCTGACGCGCGTGGGGCCCCATGCCACCGACATGGTCTGGAAGGACGGTGAGGTGGAGGATCAGCCGGAGGTCAAGGCACGGGTGTTTGTTTCGGCCAGCAACACCAACAGTGTCTACGTGCTGGGGGCCAACGAAAATGGCGATCTTTCCGCGCTCGAGAGCGTCAACCTTGCTCTGACGCCCCGGCAGCCGCTGGGTATGACGCCGAGCGGTCTCGGTCTGAGCGCGGACGGGAAAAGGCTGTTCGTGGCCTGCGCGGATGCCAACGCGGCGGCGATTGTGGACATCTCCGGACCGCGCAGCCATGTGCAGGGCTTCATCCCCACCGGCTGGTATCCAACGGCGGCGTTTGGTCTTCCCGACGGCAGGATGGGCGTGCTGAACGGGCGCGGGCTGCGGTCCTATCCCAACCCCGGCGGACCGAATCCGATGAAGCGTCCGGAGCCGGTACATGAGGGTACGGCGGCAGTCGAATACGTGGGCCATATTCAGACGGGTACGGTGCAGTTCGTCGATATACCGGACGAGGCGCAGTCCGACGAATATACCGCTGAAGTCATCGGGAATTCGCCGTACCGCGATGTAAAGCTCGACGATGCGGGTACGCCGCAGGGCAATCCCGTCCATGGCGGCGGCCCGATCAAACATGTGATTTATATCGTCAAGGAGAACCGCACGTACGATCAGGTGCTGGGCGATATGAAGGAAGGCAACGGCGATGCGAACCTGGTGCTGTTCGGCGAGAAGGTAACGCCGAATCTGCACAAGCTCGCGCGGGAGTTTGTGCTGCTGGACAATTTCTACGTCAATTCCGATGTCAGCGCGGACGGCCATAACTGGGCCACGGCCGCCATCGCGCCCGACTATACGCAGCGCATGTGGCCCAACAGCTATGCGGGCCGGCGCAAGACTTACGACTACGAAGGCCAGGAGCCCGCCAACACAGCTCCGGCGGGTTACATCTGGACCGCAGCCAAACAGGCGGGCCTTTCCCTGCGGAACTACGGTTATTACGTCACCAACCGCAAGACTCCGGAAGCGGACGGCACCCAGATCAGCGACGTGCGCGATCCTATTCTCGCGCCGGTCACCGACCCCAACTACCGCGGCTTCGATCTGGATTATCCGGATGTCGAGCGGGCGAAGGAATTCGTGAGTGAAATGCAGGATTTCGAGAAGGACGGCAACATGCCTCAGCTGCTGCTGATGCGCATGGGCAACGATCATACCAACGGCGCGGCGGCCGGCAAGCTCTCGCCGCTCTCGCTTGCGGCCGATAACGACCAGGGCGTGGCGATGGTTGTGGAGGGTGTCTCGAAAAGCCGCTTCTGGAACGAAACCGCGATCTTCGTCATCGAGGACGACGCGCAGAACGGCCCGGATCACGTGGATTCGCACCGCTCGCCCTGCTGGGTGATTTCGCCCTGGGTCAGACGTGGAACCGTGAACGGCACCATGTACAACCAGGCGTCTGTGTTGAGAACCATCGAGCTGATTCTGGGGCTGCATCCGCTGACAACCTACGATGCGGGGGCGCGCCCCATGTTCAGCGTCTTCGGCAGCAGCGCCTCGCCGGCAACGTATACGATTGAGAAGCCTCAGACGCCGCTCGATGTAAAGAATCCGGCCAACACCGCCGCGGCCCGGCAGTCGACGCGCATGCACTTCGAAGAGGCGGATGAGATCGACGACGACGAACTGAACGCGGTTCTCTGGGCTGCGATTAAAGGACCCGGAGTTGCAATGCCGGTCCCGGTGACGAGCCGCTTTGCGCACTGATTCGCCTAAGATCCGCCTGTGCTTTCTCTGGCACATGCACCAACCGTTCTATAAAGACCTGATCACGGGAGAATACCGCCTTCCGTGGACGCGCATGCACGCCCTCAAGGACTACTACGGGATGGCGAAGATCCTGGAGGAGTTTCCCTCCGTTCACCAGACTTTCAACCTGGTGCCGTCGATGCTGGTGCAGGTGGAGGAGTACGCGCGCGGCGCGGCCCACGATTCGTTTCTCGCGCTGGCGCTCAAGCCCGCCGAGGACCTGACGCCCGGCGAGCATGCTTTCCTGCTGCGCAATTTCTTCCTGACGAATCCCTCGCGCATGATCTTCCGGTTTCCCCGTTATGGCGAACTTTACACCGCCTGCCAGGCGCGCCGGGAGTTCAGCGCGCAGGATTACCGCGATCTTCAGCTGCTCTCGCAGCTCGCCTGGTTCGATGAGGAGATTCGTGAGAAAGACCCCGCGGTGCGGGGGTTGATGGACAAGGGCCGGAATTACACGTTGGACGATCAGGCTCTGATGGGCCGGAAGCAAACCGAAATCTGCGCGCTGGTAATCCCGCAGTACGTAAAATTGGCACGGAAAGGGCAGATTGAGATCTCGACCACGCCGTTCTATCATCCGATTCTGCCGCTGATCTGCGATACGGATATCGGCGCGGTCTCGCATCCCGGCCTCCCGCTGCCGCCGCGCTTCAGCTATCCCGGGGATGCCCGCCTGCAGCTCACGATGGCCCGCGATTACATCACGCGGACGTTCGGAGCGGCGCCTGCGGGATTGTGGCCCTCGGAGGGTTCGGTATCGGATGAGGCTCTGCAGCTTGCCGCTGAAGTTGGCTTCGGGTGGGTCGCCACGGATAACGGAGTTCTCGGCAAGACTCTGGAACGCGCTGTCACTCCAGACTTGACATACCGGCCCTACAAATGGGAGCGGAACGGCCAGGCGGTGCGGATGATTTTCCGGGATCATCAGCTTAGCGACCTGATTGGGTTTGTTTATTCCGGGATGGAAGCGAAGGCAGCGGCGGACGATCTGCTGCGCCGGATCGGCGATGGCTGCCGCGAGATTCTGGCGGCCGGACGCGATGCCCTGGTGCCGCTCATTCTCGATGGCGAGAATGCCTGGGAGTATTACGACCGCAACGGGCGTCCTTTCTTCCGCGCGCTGTACTCAGGCATCGAGGCCGATCCGCGCATGGAAGCTCTCACTGTCAGCGAGGCGCTGGGGCGATTTGAGCCGTCTCCCCTCACTCACATCTTCCCAGGGTCCTGGATCAACGCCAACTTCGACGTGTGGATCGGTGCGGAGGAAGATAACCAGGCCTGGAGATTGCTGCTGGCGGCGCGCCGGGCATATGACGCCGCGACCAATGTCCCCGCGGAGGGGAAGAAACTGGCGCTCGAGGAACTGCTGATCGCGGAGGGCAGCGACTGGAACTGGTGGTACGGTCCGGAGCACGATTCGCCCAACCGGACCGAGTTCGACCAGTTGTATCGCGATCATCTCACGAACGTCTATCGGGCACTCGGCATCGCGCCGCCGCCGGAACTGCTGCATCCGATCCTCATCATCCGGCGGGAGGCTTCGCATACTCAGCCTTCGGGTGCGGTGACACCGGGTGACTGGTCGCACGCGGGAGTTTACGAAGTGGATACGCGGTCAGGCTCGATGCACGGCAAGCCCGGCGTCGTTAAGCGTGTGCTCTACGGAGCCGATAACGGGACCCTGTGTCTGCGGATCGAATTCGCGGGGACGCCTGCCGCGCTCGAAAACGTTGAGATCCGGATTGATCCCGGCGGGAACACCCACATCGTGCGGCCGGCCGAAGCTGCAACGGTCTTGGCAAAAGGCCTTGAACTTCGCGCGCGGTGTGAGGGGCCGCAAAACGGAATTTATCTCTCCCTGTGGCAGGATGGCCTGCCGCTCGAAACCATCCCGCCCGAAGGAGAGTTTCACGTTACCGGCTGCGGCGCGACGAGTTCCGGTTGAGCAGATTTTCCATACGATCCGCCGCTACCGGTGTCTTAATGCCGCCCGTGAGAATCTCTTTGTTCGTTGTGTCGCTGCCGTACAGTTCGCGATTGGCTTCTTCATCGGGCCGCAGCGTGGCTCCTTCGAGCGAGATCCCGGCGAACAGGCCCCGCGAACGCGAGTAAGACAGCATCTCGGCGCGCAGCACCGCATCGGTCTGCGCGCTGGCATCGCGGCCTACCGGGCCGGCCGCTGCGGTAACTTCTCCACCTATGGTGAACTTATTAGCCAGCAGGTGTTTCATGCCCGTGTCGTTCATCACGAGCAGCATGACGTCCTGTTCCGATCCGCCGATCTGTAAACCGAAACTGCCTCCTTCGATCCGAACCGACGCCGGCGCCGACCAGCCCACGCCGCTTTCGCGGCGGCACATCGCGAATCCGCGCCCGTACTTCGCGCCGACTACGAAGGCGGCTTTCTTCAGGCCCGGGATCAGGATGACGCAGCGTGACTTGTTCAGGAGGTCCTGCGGAACCCCTTTGTCGGACGCATGCATCATGTCCGAGACCAGATCCGCCGCCGCCTCAAGCCGGGCATCGGCGTCGTTCTTCGCAAAAAGAAGCCCCGGCATCAGTGCCGAGGCCAAGGCCAGCAGGACCACCGCTTTATTCTTCATCAGTTCCCATGATAACTTCGTGGAGCGGATTTCCCCTGTTTTCCATCCGCCCCTCGCGAAGGTACGAAGTCAGCCTCTGACCGGAGAATCGCCGTTGAGCACGCGGTCCAGCTTGTGCGCTCCCGGGGGAGCCTTTACCACGCCAGTGAGGATCTCATGGTTTGAGATATCGTGACCATAAAGTTCGCGGTCGGAGTCGTGATCCGGGCGAAGTGTCGCACCCTGTAATGAGATGCCGGCAAAGATCCCCCGCGACCGGGAGTACGAAAGGATCTCAGCGTGCATTTCGGCATCGGTGTTAGCCTGGGCGTCGCGGCCCACGGGACCGGCGGCAATTGATGCGTCTCCCCCGAGGGTGAATTTATCCGACAGAAGGTGTCTCATCCCGCCGTCGTTCATAATCAGGAGGATAACGTCCTCTTCCGATCCACCGATCTGGAAGCCAACGCTTCCCCCTTCCATGATCATCCCCGCGGGAGCGCTCCATCCGCCAGCCGGGCGGCGGCAGACTGCATATCCGCGGCCGTATTTTGCGCCGACGATAAAGCCGGCCTTTTTCATTCCTGGTATTACGACAACGCATTTGGCCTTGTCGAGCAAATCTCGGGGCACGCCTTTATCGGGCATGTGCATCATCTGGGCGACCGTGTCGGCGGCGGCGTCGATCCTGTCAATCGCTTTCGCTTCGCGGTCGGCCGCATAAGCGCCGATTGAGGCAGAACAGACGATAGCGATAAACGTTACAACTGTAGTGCGCATCCACACATCCTTTCGCTAGTTAAACTAGCGTTTGGCGTACCAATGTCACGTACCGCACGGACAGCATGAACCCACTTTCAGGCCTGACACAGCAAGGGAGTGACGGGCACCTTGTCCCGTTCGAGCGCGTGCGCCAGATTGATCAGGTCTTGCTGCCCCGGCCCGATCTGCGGAGCGGGACGTCCGAACAGATATCCCTGCATGCACTCAACACCCAGCAGCCACAGATTTTCCATAGTCTGCGTTCGTTCGACTCCTTTCGCGATCACGGTGACGCCGAACTGGTCCGCCAGTTCCACCAGCTTCCTTATGGTTGCGGCGCACATCGGCTGTTCCACATTCTGTGCCAGACTCTGGTTTAACTTTATGTAGTTCGGCCGCAGATCGCAGATCATCGGAAGCGAATTCGCGCTCATACCTATGTCGTCGAGCGCGAAAGCGAAGCCCTCTTTGCGGTAATGGTCGCAGACCCGGCGCAGATGCGCAGGATCGCCGTTAAGTTCGGCCTCGACAACTTCGAAGACGATGTTGGCCGGATTCATTCCGGATCCGGCGAGTGTCTGCATGGTTGGTTTCATGCAGTGTTCCGGGTTGTAGATCGACGACGGAAGGGAATTTACGAAATACACCCCCCCGCGCGACTGGCGCGCCGCCGAGCGGATCGCGAGGCGCCGTGCGTAGCAATCGAAAACGTGAACAGCGTTGTGCGACCGCGCCGCGTCGACGATTTCGTCGCCATTGTAAATGCGGCTCGTCTGCAGCCGGATCAGACACTCATGCGCGAGCACACGGTGGCGGTTGGTATCCACGATCGGCTGGAACCAGTGTGTAAAACGGTCTTCCGCAAGAGCCGGCCCAAACCAGCCGGTCTGGAAAATTCGCCACCATTCGTCCAGTGTGCGCGCGCGCGGAAACTCCCGTCCGTCGCTTCGAAAGACGCTCACCGCCTGCCTCTCCGGCTCCGAGAGGACCTGGCGAAGCAGCGCCACCACGCGCTCCTCATCGGGAGACCCCGGCAGGGCGATCAGATTCGCCTGGGGCTCAAAAGCGATGTTATGTTCCATCAGAACGTCTATGAGTAAAACACCCATATCCGACGTCGCGGGCAGCAGGTACAGCGTTTCTTTCCGCCGCTCCCGGACGGTGCACAGTGCGCAGGGCATATCCACTAGAAACATCGGTGGAACGGACGGAAATCTTTAGGTTTCAGTATGTTTCAAATCGGCATGGGACACTGAAACTTACTAATGATCCGAAAACTGTACTATTGGAAGCTCCCCGCGGGCGAACTTCAGCTGGGCGAGCGGACGCTTCTCATGGGTATCCTGAACGTGACGCCGGATTCCTTCTCGGATGGAGGACGGTTCAGCGATCCCGATCGCGCCTGCGCCCGCGCCCTGGAAATGGAAGAGCAGGGCGCGGACATCATCGACATCGGCGCCGAATCGACGCGTCCGGAGTCGGCCCGTATTTCCGCCGATGAAGAGTGGCGCCGACTGCTGCCGGTACTGAAGCTGCTCAAAGACAAAATAAGGGTGCCGCTGTCTCTGGACACTTATAAATCGGAAATCGCCGAGCGCGCGCTGCAGTACGGCGTGCAGATTTTCAACGACCCGAGCGGCCTGACGTTCGACCCCGCCCTCGCCAAAACCGCGACAGACGCAAACGCCGGCCTCATCCTGAACCACATGCGGGGATTGCCCGAGTCCTGGGCGAAACTGCCTGCCATGCCGGACGTGATCGGTTCGATCGGAAAAGACCTCGAAGCCACCACCAGCCGGGCGCGCCGGGCGGGAGTGGAGAAAAACCGCATTGTGGTCGATCCCGGCATCGGTTTCGGCAAGCGCAAGGAACAGAATTCCGAGATTCTGGGCCAGCTGGGGCGGCTCGCGGAGCTGGGATTCCCGATCCTTGTGGGCCCGTCCCGCAAATCCTTCCTCAGCCAGGCATCCGCGAATGAGACGCTTTACGCGACGGCGGCGGCGGTAACGGCGGCGATTCTGAATGGCGCGCATATCGTGCGTGTGCACGATGTGAGAGAGATGCGTGCCGCGGCGCACGTGGCCGATGAAGTCGCCCGTCTGAGCGCTCTTCCCGCGGGCGCGGAGGAAGAGCATCGCGACAAGACCGCGCCCCGTAAGCGTTCGGACGCGCATCCGTTTGTGGAGGAGGAACGGCCTCGTCCCACGCGTCCGCCGCTCGCCCGGCCGGTGCTCCGGAAACCGCTCGAGCCTGCCGCTGCGCCGCCGCCCCCACCCCCGCCGCCTCGCGAATGGAAGCGTGAAGACCGTCCGCCGTACCGCGGATCATACGGCGATCGTCCACCGGCGCGCGGAGGCTTCCGCGACAAACCGGATCGCGGAGCGCCATCCAAGGGACCCCGCCGTGACCGTCCGCCGCAGGACCGGCCTTCCTTGCCGCCGGGGGCGGGAAGGCCGCCCAGGCCGCCCGGTGCGGGAAGACCGCCGCGCGCAGACGATTCCGGACGTCCCCCACGCGGTCGCCCGCCCCAGGGCGGGCCGCCGAAGCGCCCGTTCCGGAAGAGACCTTAGCGTCAGCCCAAGACCATGGCGTGCACAAGTGTCTTGGCACAGTTCCCTGAGGAACTTCCCTGCAAACCTGTGGTTTCAGAAATCGGGCTCGCCCCTCGCCGCATGCCAGAAACAAATGATTTCAACCGCGTCGCCAGACGCCAGTATCCGATAGAAAATCAGATACGGCGTATGGGTCAGCTTTTGACTCCGCGGCGGCCCTGAAACGGATAGCCAATGCGGGGAAACTCCGCAAACAGTTGGACGCGATCGAGCAGTCCTTCTTCGCTGTCCTCGGCGACGCAGGCTGCAATCTTCTCGAGGTCCTGCACCGACCGGGGAGAGTTATTATTTTGGCAGCCACGTGGCCAGTCGCTGAAGAACCTCTTCGCGGGAAAGTGATTCCCCGGCGTCGAGTCGCGCGATTCCCTCGTCAATCGCCGCGAGCATCAGCTTGCTCGTCTTTGCGGCTTGGTGGTACCAACTCCAGGACCGCTCGATACGCCCGTTTCGGAGGCAACAACGTATCGCGTTCGGTCAGCCGCCATGCGCGACACTATTTCCATATGCCCTGGACCAAACTCGCCACCACCGAACAACTGCCCCCCGGATCCTTAATCGAGGTCGAAACGGAAGGCGCCCTTTACGCCCTCTGCAACGTGAACGGCGAACTGCGCGCGCTCGCCGGAGTCTGTCCCCACCAGGGAGGTCCCCTCGGCGAAGGCGTCCTGAACGGCGACACCATCACCTGCCCCTGGCACATGTGGGAATTCAACTCCGCTACGGGCGCGTGCCTGTTCAACGGTGAGGTGACGATCCCCACCTACCCCGTCCGCGTCGAAGGCTCCGACATCCTGGTGGAAATTGCCTGAGCTGCCGGAAGTCGAAACCGTGGTCCGGTCGCTGCGCCCGGCAATCGTGGGCCGCCGCATCCTCAACGCCGAGTTCGACCAGTCGCGGGTCAGCCGGGGTTTACCGCACGACGTCCTCCAGTCCCTTTCCGGCCAACGCATCCGGGCCATTGAGCGCCACGGGAAATTCATCGCAATCCGGCTGGACCGCGGCTATCTGGTGATCCACCTCGGCATGACCGGCAAACTGCTGGTAAACGCCGAACGAACGAAGTGGACACATGCCATCTTCACGATGGACCGCGGCGTCCTGCTCTACGACGACCCGAGACAGTTCGGACGCATCGAATACGGGGGCGAACTGCCGGACCGGGTGACCGCGTTAGGGCCGGAACCGCTCGAGGTTTCTTTCGACGAATTCGCCGGCCGCCTGAAGCGGCGCCGCTCGCCGGTCAAGGCGGTCTTACTCAACCAGGCGGTGGTGCGCGGCGTCGGCAACATCTACGCGGATGAAGCGCTGTTTCGCGCGGGAATCCATCCTAAGCGGATCGCAGCGTCGCTGCGGAAAGACCGCGCCGCGAAGCTGTACAAGGCGATGCGCGAAGTGCTGGCCGAAGCCATCGAAAGCCGCGGCTCTTCCGTATCGAACTACGTCGATGCCGACGGGCGCAGAGGCAGCTTTCAGCTGGCCCACCGGGTCTATCAGCGGACTGGTGAACCATGCGTGAACTGCGGCGGAAAGATCAGGCGAATCGTACTGGCGCAGCGGGGAACTCACTTCTGCCCCCGCTGTCAGAAGTGATCCGCCCGCGGATCAGCCCTTCTGGCGCGCGGTGTAATTCGATAACGGGGTATACCACTTTTCGCTTCCCCGTGCTGTGCCCGCAGGGGATTCAGCACGGTGTAGAGATAAAGGTGCCGTCTCAGCAGGTCGTATATTTTTGGGGCCGGGCTTTACGCCACATCCGTTCGCGGGCATCAGTGTGACTGTGCAGTACTGCGTAGTGTCTCCGCTGTCCATGCGGTTGGCACAGGCAGCGTTCCTGCTCAGGAAATCCGGAAATCTGACTCCTTTCCCACCGGACGCGCTCTGTGAGCTGTGACACCCCCTGCAATGGGATTGACGGCCTGCTCCCTGGTGACCAGGCTTTGATCCTTAATATCGTATTCAGACCGGATGGTTTGATGGGGGTATTTCCTGGCGAACAAGCCCAAAGGGTTGATTGGTCCAATGCACATTTCGAAGTTCGTATGAACTTCCAGAT
>Ga0302320_10028373_pt1 | contig 10746 bp, 11 predicted proteins | sample Bog_T0_3_FD_202130 | JGI IMG/M metagenome (GOLD analysis project Ga0302320, IMG submission 202130) | Peat permafrost microbial communities from Stordalen Mire near Abisko, Sweden - Bog_T0_3 | ecosystem: Environmental > Terrestrial > Soil > Wetlands > Peat | place: Sweden: Abisko, Stordalen Mire... | reverse complement strand
GCGCACGCCCCTTCTCATCTGCCCTGCGATACCGAGCCGTCATTCTGAGCGAACGGGGCACCAAGCGCTTTTCAGCTTGGGGGTGGTGCGTCGAAGAATCTGCATTTGTCTTCCCACAGTTCTCCAGCCAACTTCACACTCTGCCCACTACCGCCCCTTCACCCTCGCCGAAACCTGCCTTAAAAGTTCTTCCGGCTCAATCGGCTTCTCAATCACCCCAAACCTCTGCCGCTCTCCCCCGCCATCCGCTTCTGCAAGCAAAAGAACCTTGCACTCCGGCAGGTGCTCCGTCACAACTTCGGCCACTTCAATCCCGCTCATCCCCGCCAGCCCCACGTCGGCAATCACCAGCTCCGGCGGCATCAGCAGCGCCGTCTCCAGCGCATCCTTTGCATCGTACGACACAATCGCCGCATAGCCGTTCCGGTTCAGGATCTCCGCAACCGTATCCGCAACCGCGGGCTCATCCACAACCAGAACCATCGGCCGGTCCGCAACCGCGTCCGCGGTTTGCCCCGCGGCCGGAACCTCCGCCAGCGGCACAACAGAGAAATTCATCGCTCCACCCGCCCGCAACTTGAGCGGCTTCTCCGCTTCCTCTCTATGCATGGGGCCTCGCCATCTCGCGAACCACAGCCCGGCTCACCGGGCACATCAAGCACGTAACGTGTCCAAGTGAAGGCGCATTCGCATCGATCGCAACCTGCCGCTGAACTACCGCGACCTTATGCACCCCACAAACCGGCGGATAGGAATCTTTCTTGCTGAAGCATTGCATTGGCATATGGTTCTCCCGGTCCTTTCGAACCTGAGGTCATTCCCGCCTGGGCCTTTGCATGATTGAACCGCGAACCGCGCGGCCCCTCGAAAAAGATAGGCGACCCACTGACAGAATCTAACCTCTACCTGCCACCCTAGCAGCCTGGTTTTGCTACGGGGAGACTCTTTCTCCTACGTGCTAACTCTTTTTAATCCGCCTCTTATAGCTAATAACAAGGGGTTGCCAGTTCATCCCCTCGATTCGTCGCGTCCTCCCATCAACTGGAGAGCTTTCTTGAACTGCTTGCAGGCTTTTAACAATTGGTCATCTTTACTTTAGGCCAACTTAAGCGTACGTTAAGCGCACGGTTAGTTTTTGGGGGTATCCAGGCCTCAGGCGGGGCCATCATATGTCCACAGGGCCAGATTTGAACTCAGCGCCGATGAAGTTTCAGTCCATCTTGCAGCTCGATGTCCCAAAAGGCCGGGACGGAAAGCACAAGCAGATTGTCACTCAGTTGTTGAGCGATATCGATCGGTTGGGCGCGGGCACGGCACTCAAGATTCCCCTCTCTGCCCTGCCAGACACCAAGGAGAACATCCGCTCCGCGCTCAATCGCGCCACCCACTCCCGCGGGCTTGAGGTCGCCACCTCCAGTGACGCCGAATTCCTCTATGTCTGGAAGGTCGAGTCAGAGTCCTGATCCCGCTCCCCGCGGCGTCCATTGCCCTCGCTCCCTCCCGCATACGACAATCGATCATGGCCTCCGTACGCATCGACAAATGGCTCTGGGCCGCCCGCTTCTTCAAAACCCGCGCCCAGGCATCCAAGGCCTGCGACCTCGGCCGCATCCACTCCAACAGCGTTCAGGCCAAGCCCGCCCGTGAAGTCCGCCTCGCTGACATGCTCACCATCCGCAATGAAGGCGGCGAGTTCCAGGTTGAAGTCCTTGTCCTGAGCGAGATGCGCGGCCCCGCCGCCGTCGCGCAAACCCTCTATCGCGAAACCGAGGCCAGCATACAAGCCCGCCTCAAGGCTGCCGCCGAGCGCAAGGCCATGCAGGAGTTTGCCCCGCTCCCCGAGCACCGCCCCTCCAAGCGCGACCGCCGCCGCATCATCCAGTTCCGCCGCGAACGATAAATTGAGAGCACCTCTCCAATTGGTATCGAGTCAATCCGATTTGGTATCGAGTCAATCCGATTGTCGATAGCCATCGCCAATGCCAGCAAGAACTTGTAGCCCCAGCAGGAACGTGTAGCGCCAGCAGGAACTTGTAGCGCCAGTAAGAACTTGTAGCGCCAGTAAGAACTTGTAGCGCCGGCCTCCCGGCCGGCTGTAGCGTGGGCCTCCCGGCCCACGCTCACCCCACACCGATAGCAGAGCCGCCCCGCTATCCGTCCCACTCCGGCGTTTCCGTCTTCTCGTCCTGTAACTCTTCCTGCGCATGCCCGCTCTCCGTGGCCACCCTGCGCAGGCTCACGTGCTCAAACCGCGCCCAAATCAAACCCACCGGAACAATCGCCAGAAAGCTCACCAGCAGCAGCGTAGCCGCGCAGGCCGTTGACGCCTCGGGCGTCGCCCCATAAAAGCTGCTGATCGCCGCCGCCACCAAGCCAATCTGCGTAAACCACCCCAGCACGGGCAGTTGCAGCACGCTCGCTCCACCGCTGAAGGCAAGCAGCAGCATACACTTGGGCCACGTCATCGCCGCCAGTTGCGGGCTCGCCCTAAACGCCTGCGCCGTCTCCAGATACGCCACCGCAATCAGCCCCCACATCGTCAACGACAGCAGCGACACCAGCCCAAAATCTGACAGCGTCCGCATCGTGTCCAGCCCGGCGCGAAACGTCCTCACCTTGTGTCCCACCGCATGCCCCAGCCTCTTGGATGCCAGCCCGAACGCGTCCTCAAGAAACGTAGCCACCATCCCACCCGCCAGCCGCACGGCCACCAGAAACACTGCCCCCGCCACCGTCAGCAGCAGCCCCCACGTCCCCGCCTTCTTCACAATCTCGGCGTGCGGCAGCGATCCCTCCGGAGCCAGCAGAATCACCGATGAAAAAATCAGCGCCATCGATCCGGCATCGAACAGCCGCTCCACAATATACACCGCAATCTGCGAGCTCAACGGCAGGCCTGTCTTCTTTGAAACCAGGTAAGGCCTCACCGGGTCCGCCACACGCCCAATCAGCGCCACCGCCGTAAACCCGATCACCTGCGTCCCCAGCAGAGAAAACGGCGACACCCTCTTGTGCGGCTTGATCAGCATCGCCCACCGCGCCGCCCGAAACACGTAGCCCGCGTAGATGCAGCCCAGCGCGATCGCGATCTTCCGCCAGTCGGCAAGCGCAAGCTGAGCGCCAAAGGCATGAAAATCAAAGTGAATCCGGTCGCGCCCCCAAACCAGCAGCCCGGCCAGCGCTGCCACCACCACCACGCCCGCTATCCATTGATTCTTCTTCAAGCGCTCTCCGTTCCGCGAACCATGATACCTTCCACGCCGGTCTCTCTCCATTCTAGCCAGCTCGCCCCTTGAGCCTCCCCCTTGCCCCATCCCGGGGTGTTGGCTCTGTCGAAAGGCCGGGCTGCCACGAAGCCTGCCAACGCCAGCCCCACCGCAGGTGGCCCCTTGCCCCATCCCGGGGTGTTGGCTCTGTCGAAAGGCCGGGCTGCCACGAAGCCTGCCAACGCCAGCCCCACCGCAGGTGGCCCCTTGCCCCTTCCCGGGGTGTTGGCTCTGTCGAAAGGCCGGGCTGCCACGAAGCCTGCCAACGCCAGCCCCACCGCAGGTGGCCTGCGGCCCCGCCTTTCGCCCTCTCCGAACCTCTGGCCCAGAGCAAGGCCCAAGGTATATCCTTTGCCCCTCGGATTTTTCTCGTTCGGCGTTCACTTCTACCGCGCCGAATCATGCGTGGGTTCGCGCTCAGCGCCCCGCATGCGCCGCCCACGCGGCCACTCCGGGACGGAGTGCTTTTCCAATGCACAGCAGAGAACGAGTCGCGCGCGCCATCCACTTCCAAAAGCCTGACCGCCCCCCCATCTCCCACGGCATCCTGCCCTCCGTCCAATACCAGTTCGGCGACGCCCTCAAAACCATCACCGATTGCGTCCATGAAGACTTCGGCTGGGACCTCCTCCCCGATCTGCCCAAAGAAAAACTCCCCCCCATGTACAAGCCAGGCATCAATACCGACGAGTTCGGCACCGTCTGGCAGGTCCCCGAAGGCGGCCGATGCGGCATCCCCATCGGCTACCCCATCGCTGAAGACTGGCACAACTACAGCGCCTACAAGTGGCCCGTCTTCTCCGCCGGCGTCCCCAAATACCGCCTCTACAGCGGCCACATGACCGGAAACAACCCCGACTACTACGCCCGCGGCGGCTGGATCGTCTTCTTCGAACAGATGCAGCAGTTGCACGGCTTCAACGCCACACTCATGGACCTCGCCCTGGACCGCAAGGAAATCTACCAGCTCCGCGACGACCTGCTCCAATTCAATCTCGACTGGCTCGACCGCTGGCTCGCCCTCGAATACCAGGGCCTCCACTTCGCCGACGACTGGGGCTCCCAGACCGGCATGCTCGTCTCCCCCAAGATCTTCCGCAACTTCTTCAAGCCCGTCTACGCCGCCATGTTCAACAAGGTCCACGCCGCCGGCCTCGACGTCTGGTTCCACTCCGACGGCAACATCACCCAAATCCTCCCTGACCTGCTCGAACTCGGCGTCGACGTGCTCAACTGCCAAAGCTCCCTCATCGGCCTCGACAACCTCAGACCCTACGCCGGAGAAATCTGCTTCCGCACCGATATCGACCGCCAGCACGTGCTCGCTCACGGCACGCCCGCCGACGTAAAGCGCGAAGTCTTCACCGTCTTTGACGCCATGGGCACTCCCGACGGCGGCATCATCGCCTGCGGCAGCGTGGAAGACGTCCCCCTCGCCAACATCGCCGCCCTCTACGAAGCCTTCATGGAATACCACTATTAGCTCTCACCGCAAGAATCGGGTTTTGAAAGGCCGCGGCTCGGGGTACCCTCTGGGTCGCGCACCACAAGTGTTCCTGCAAGAATCGGGTTTTGAAAGGGCGCGGCTTTAGACGCGCCGCAAGTGCGACAAAATACGCGTGGGGCTTTAGACCCCATGCCGGGCTGGTTGTTTTGAAAGGGCGCGGCTTTAGACGCGCCAAAACTGCGACAAAATACGCGTGGGGCTTTTGCCCCTGAGGAAAAACCGACCCACCACGACCAACACCGCAACACCGAATCTCCAACCACCGAGGACCACCAATGAACAGCCGCGAACGAGTCAACCGCGCCATCCATTTTCAAGGGCCTGACCGCCCGCCCATCTCCCACGCCATCCTGCCCTCCGCCCAATACCAATACAAAGAGAAACTGGCCGCCATCACGGACGCGGTGCCCGAGGACTTCGGCTGGAGCCTGCTCCCCGACTTGCCCCCTGAAAAGCTCCCCGCCGTCTACAAGTTCGGCTACAACCGCGACGACTTCGGCACCCTCTGGCACGTCTCTGAAGAAGGCCGCTGCGGCATCCCCGTCGAGTTCCCCATCGCCGAAAACTACGAGAACTACCAGGACTACAAGTGGCCCGTCTTCTCCGCCGGCGTCCCCAAATACCGCCTCTACAGCGGACACATGGCCGGAACCAGCCCCGACTACTATGCCCGCGGCGGCTGGATCACCTTCTTCGAGCAAATGCAGCAGCTCCACGGCTTCAACTCGACCATGATGGACCTCGCCCAGGACCGCAAAGAGCTCTACCAGCTCCGCGACGACCTGCTCCAATTCAACCTCGACTGGCTCGACCGCTGGCTCGCCCTCCCCTACCAGGGCATCCACTTCGCCGACGACTGGGGCTCCCAGAACAACCTCATGATCTCCCCCGCAAAATGGCGCTCCTTCTTCAAGCCCGTCTACGCCGCCATGTTCAACAAGGTCAAGGCCGCCGGCGTCGATGTCTGGTTCCACTCCGACGGCGCAATCAACAAAATCCTCCCTGACCTGCTCGAGCTCGGCGTCGACGTCCTCAACTGCCAGGCCTCCCTCATCGGCCTCGACAACCTCAAGCCCTACGCCGGAAAAATCTGCTTCCGCACCGACATCGACCGCCAACACGTCCTGCCCTATGTCTCCCCTGGAGAGGTCAAGCGCTACGTCCGCAATCTCTTCGATACCATCGGCACCCCTCAGGGCGGTATCATCGCCTGCGGAGAGGTCATCGAAGATGTCCCCCTCCCCAACATCGCCGCCATGTACGAAGCCTTCGAGGAATACCACTATTAACGCCGGGACCGGTTGTTTCGTAATTGTGCCTACGAACTTGGTTGCCCCATGTCCCGATTTTGGGACATGGGAGACCACAAACCTACGCGGTCGCGGTACGAGAAGCCGCACAATTCAGAGAATGAGGTAAAGCAATGAATGTAATCTTTGGAGCCCTGCTTGCCGTTTTCGGCGGTGCCATCAACGGAATGTTTGCCCTGCCCATGAAGCTCACCAAGAAATGGTCGTGGGAAAACGTCTGGCTGCCCTTCAGCGCCCTCGCGCTGTTCATCTTCCCGTATCTCGTCGCCACCATGGGCGCGCCCCACCTGTGCGCGGCTTACCGGAACGCCCAGCCCTCCAGCCTGCTCATCGCCTTCTTCCTCGGCATCGCCGCGTACGGCGGATCGCTGCTCTTCGGCATCTCCCTCAGCCTCATCGGCAACTCGCTGGCCTTCTCGCTGCTCGTCGCCAGCATGAGCGCGGTCGGCGTACTCGCCCCCATGCTCGTCTTCCACCCCGCCCTGCTCGCCACCCCCGGCGGACGCTGGATCGATCTCGGCATCGCCTTCATGTTCATCGCCCTCATCGCCTGCGGTCGCGCTGGAACCCTCATGGCCGGCAAAAAATCCACGGACACAACCCAAAAAGGCGGCTCCCAAGTCATCACCGGCATGCTGCTCGCCATCGCTGGCGGCGTCCTCTCCGGCCTCATGCCCCTCGGCCTTTCCATGGCCTGGGCCCGCGACATCTCCGGCGCAGCCGTCACCTTCGGCGGAGCCAGCGAAACCGCCGCCCAGAACGTCCTCCTGCTCCCCATCCTCATCGGCGGCTCCATCCCCAACTGCCTCTACGCCGCATGGCTGCTCTTCAAAAACAAAACCCACTCCGCCTATCGCGAAGCCGGCGAGTACTGGCTCGTCATTCTCCTCATGGCTGTCATGTACACCGGCAGCGTCCTCATGTGGGGCATGTCCAGCTCCCACTCCATGCTCGGCACCCTCGGACCGTCCGTAGGCTGGGCCCTGTTCATCGGCGGCCTCGTCGTCAGCTCCAACGTAGGCGGCTTCGCCACCGGCGAGTGGAAAGGCGCAGGCAGCCAGGCCCTCCGCTGGATGGTCACCGGCATCACCCTCATGGTCCTGGCCGCCGCCCTGATCGGCTTCGGCAACTACCGCCTCAACTAACCCGCATCTCTCACACTCCGCCGAGAGTTGTAGCGCCGACCTCCCGGTCGGCTGTCCTGGGGGCCTCCCGGCCCCCAGGAGTTTCGCCGCGCCTCGATTTTGGGGTTACTGCGCTTGCTCAATGAAAAATGCAGGCTAACCGGGCTCCCCATCCTTCCGCGCGTCCGGAGCCCCCGTAGACGGGTCTTTGTCTGTGGGGTGGTTGGGCGGAAGGGTGGGCCACCACAACGCCCGCCTCACCCCAATACCGCTCTCCCACAAAAGATGGGTGCCCCTGGTCCCGTTTCTGGGACCGGGGACACCTCAAAAGCCAGTTCAAGGAACGCCCAACCTCCCCTACCGCCCAGCCTTCACCTGCGCCCCCACCGCCTGCGCCCGCGCCAGCTTCTCCCGCGCCGCCACTCTTCGATTAAACTCGTGAATCACCCGCGCCACATACACCCGCGTCTCCCGATACGGCGGAATCCCGTGGTACTTGTCCACCGCCGCCGGCCCCGCATTATACGCAGCCAGCGCCAGCGCCATGTTCTCGTGGTACCGCGTCAGCAACTCGTCCAGGTAAGTAGCCCCGCCGCGCACATTCTCTTCCGGCTGCAACCTGTCGCCCACGCCCAAATCCAGCGCCGTCTTCGGCATCAGTTGCATAAGTCCTTGCGCCCCCGCCCGGCTCACCGCCCGCGCATTGCCCCCGCTCTCGGCCTTCACCAGGCTCGCCAGCAGATCCACATCCAGGTTGCGCGCATGACCCGCCCGCGCCAGCATTTCGCCCACATCCGCCGGAGTCAATCGCGGCGCAGCGCTTGGTCCGCCCTGCGCCGCCTTCGGCGTCGCCGCCACCGGCTCATCCGCAACCGTCTCCACCCCGGCAATCTCTCCCGTCTTGAACTCGATGTAGTTGTCTTCCCCCGCGCTCAGGTAGAGCCGCGTCCGACCCTCCACCTCCGCGTGATGGTCGCAGCGCACCTCAAACCCGTTCCGCAGTGTCACCCGCTCCGCACCCCGCGCCACCGGCGTCAGCAGCGCCAACAGCGCAATCAGCGCCAGCCCCACTCGACCTGTAAAGCCCTTGCCCAAACCAACCACTCCTACCGCCGCGCCACCAGCGCTTCCAGAATCACCGCAACCCCGTCCTCATCGTTCGGCGGAGCCTGCCTCCACCCTCGCGTCTTCGCCATCGTGCGCAGCTCGGCCGCCGCATTGCCCATCATCACGCCATGCCCGGCCCACTCCAGCATCTCCACGTCGTTCCAATTATCGCCAATCGCCATCGTCTCCCAGCGATCCACCTTCAAACGCCCCGCCAGCCGCTCCAGCGCCCGCCCCTTTGAAACCCCGTGCGGCAAAAGGTCCAGAATCGACAAGTCCCGCGCCGGATACTCCGTCCGCACGCATGCGCACTCCGCCGCCCACACGCTCAACTTCAGCGCCTCCTCGGCCTCGCGCATCCGCTTCAGGTTCCCCGCCACCATTCCCTGAATCGGATCCTCCCCGTCAATCAGCGCATTCTCCAGCGGCTTCACCACCTCAATCGCATTGCGATTCGCCTCCACCCACAGCGCAATCCGTCCCTGTGCCTGGTCCACATCTTCCAGCACCAGGTCTCCGCGTCCCAGCCGGTCAAACGTAAACACCAGCGCCCCAAACGGCCGCAGCAGCCCGCACACCCCCCGCGCCACCCGCGACTCCATGTGGCAGCGGTCCATCCGCTCGCCTCCCAGCGTCCGCGTCACTGCCCCATTCGACGTTATCAGCGGCATATCCGCTCGCAGCCCCAGCCCCTCCAGCAGCGGCGCGGTATACGCCGTGCGCCGCCCCGTCGCAATCGCCACCGTAATCCCCGCTTCCTGCGCCGCCTTCAGCGCCCGCCCATTGCGCGCGCTCACGCCCTGCGCAATGTTCGGCAGCAGCGTCCCATCCATGTCAATCGCAACCAGGCCAATATGCGGATACATACCAACAGTGTACCGGCCACGTGGCACAAGCCCGCTCTCCCGCAAAACTCTCCCTGCCTACAGTGCCCGCATGAAAACTGGATTCTAGCGCTAAAAAGAAACAAAAATGCAAGTTCAACAAAACAAAGAAAATCGCGGAATGCCCGTTTCATGCCCTGCGGGTCGGCGAAGCCGGTGTGGGACTGACTTGCTGACTTGCTATGCCGCGCAGCGGCGCTGACTCGCTGCATTGCAAGACAACCGCCGTCCACCCAGCGTCCACTGTTTCGTTCGCTGGCCAGGAAAGCCTGCTTCTCACGCACCCACTTCAGCCCCCATCCCCCAGCCAGCCACTCCCCGATAGCTGGCCCGCCCCCTCATTCCCCTCAAAAATGGAATATCGTTGAAGCATGGAACGAATCTGCACCCACTGCCGCGCCGTGCTCGGCCCCGACACCCAGGCCGACTGGTGTCCCGCCTGTGGCGGCGCATTGATTGAGCGCCCCTCCCTACCTGCCTCCAGCCAATCGCCCGCCGAAGTCGACCACCGCGGCATCGTCCTCCCCCGCCGCCACGCCCTCGGCGGCATCATCACGCCACAATAGTGCCCTCGTGGTTGCTCCCGGTCTTCAGGCCTCGCACGCCGCGCCTCAACCTTCCACCGCACAACAAAGAAGGCCGCGCCCGGCTCGGGATTCACCCGTTCCAGCACGCGACCCTCTTCTCACAACAGTTCACCAGTTGCCGCCCTATACCAGCAGGCAAACAACCACCCGTTCTATCATTGCGCCAATGCGCACAGGTCCTGCTTACCGCTTGCTCGCGTGCCCATGTCCATCGCGCACTTCATTCCCCTTGAAATGATCGATCTTGTCCATGTGCTTTGACTCATCGCGCTTCTCGCCGCGCTGCGGCCTGGCGCCACTGTAGCCGTGTTCCGGATGGAACCGGTTATTCACATGGCCGCGGAAGCCTTCGCCGCCATGAAACCACGGACCCGTGCCAATGAACAGCCCGCCCGTGAACCATTCCGGCCCATAATAGCCGTAGGGAGCGCAGTCATACGGCGCCGCGTCATAGTAGCCATACGGACAATCGGGCGCAACGCCCACTTCCACCGTCACCTGCGCCGACGCCTTGGGAGCGGCTGCCAACATCAGGCACCCAGCAAAAGCCGCTAATGCAACAAGCTTGAATCCGGTCATAAATTCTCCTCAGATTTGAGAGGCATTCTTTCACCCCCCAGCCTTCTCACCTTAGTCGTAGGTGAGAACTTCGTCTGAGCAAGACCGACCACGCTCCGTCCAGGACCAGCTCACCGCAGACCGCAATCGATCCGATGTATTGTGTTTTCTTGTTTCCGCGGATCAGGGATTCGTATCCAGCCCAACCGCCTCTGCCAGCCGCGCCTGCCGCTCATCGAACGTCCAGAACCGCTCCGCCCGCAACTCCAGCGCACAAGCCACATGCAGCGAGTCCAGCGTGCGATTGCCGAGGGCGGCTACGTGACGCTGCGCCAACGCCGCGCAGGCCTCAAACGCACTCTCCGGCATTGTCACTTTTGACCAGGACCCAGTAGAAGAATCC
>Ga0302320_10028372_pt1 | contig 10746 bp, 9 predicted proteins | sample Bog_T0_3_FD_202130 | JGI IMG/M metagenome (GOLD analysis project Ga0302320, IMG submission 202130) | Peat permafrost microbial communities from Stordalen Mire near Abisko, Sweden - Bog_T0_3 | ecosystem: Environmental > Terrestrial > Soil > Wetlands > Peat | place: Sweden: Abisko, Stordalen Mire... | reverse complement strand
ATTCTGATCTGAAATCTTGGCGGTCTTCTCCGATGCGCCCTTCTGCGCTACGGAATTTTCCTTTGCCTTTTCCAATTCCGCGATCGCCTGACGCGCGTCTTCGGCAAGATGATTGTGGGGATAGCGATGAAGAAACTCTTGGAACGTGGCTAGCGCCGCATCATTATCATTGAGATCGTCCTTATAAATCTCTCCGATGGTGAACATCCCGTCAAAGCGGTATTTGCTTCCCGGATACTCGCGCCGCAGGAATTTATATTGTTCGATCGCCTTGTTGAGAATTTTATCGTCATCGAAACGCCGCCCCATTTCCACCAGGGTTTCGGCGACCGCGACCACGCTGGGATCGGCCTTCGACGACGCCGGCGCTCCCAGGTAAATCGAACGGTAAGCATTGACCACACGCTGGTAGTCGCGCCGGGTACGGTCGGCCGCAGGCCGTCCGTTCAGCGCCTCCCGCATCCGCTCCGCGTTGGCAAAGCGCTCGCGCGCCCAGGCATCGTTATGATGCGCCCGGGCATGCGCGCTCTGCGCGGGAATCAAGGCGAGCAGCAGCCACGCTGACCACAGACCACGCCCACGCGATAAGTGTTTCACAATAACCCGCAAGGTAACTGGCCCGCGCCTTCGTTCCTGCTTAATGAAGATAAAACCTGTTCGCTGCCCGAGAGATAAAAGTTAAGCAAGTGATTCGATACTATGTGAATCGAAACTACGTGACTCGAAACTAAAATCAGGAAACGATGCCGCTCCCTTAATCCGTGTTGCTGATGTAAAGCACTCCTCGCGCATCCCGTTGAACTCTAACCGGCTCCGGGGAAGCCTCCAAGGGATTGGACGCGCCGCCGCTATAGTAAAGATTGGTGATCCGCTTCACGTAATTCTGCGTTTCCGCAAAATGCGGAACCCCCGAACTCCTCGCCACCGCCCCGGCTCCCGCGTTATAAGCGGCCAAAGTCAGTTTGATATCCCCCCCGTAGCTTTCCAGAAGTTGTTTCAAATGGCGTACTCCGGCGTCTACATTCTGCTCCGGATCGAACGGATTGTTCACGTTCAATTGCCGCGCCGTCGACGGCATCAACTGCATCAGCCCCATCGCCCCCTTGCGCGACACTGCGTTCGGATTGAAGTTCGATTCCACCTTCACCACCGCGCGCACCAGATTCGGATCCACGTTATGCCGCGCCGCCGCCTGCTCGATCGCGCTGTCGATATCCCCAGCCGTAGCCGCGGTACCGCGAAAGTTTGCGGCCAATATCCTGGCATTCGCCGACTGGGCAGATTCTTTCCCGATGTACTGGCTCACCTCCGCCGCCGCCGACCGCGCCGCCCTCATCGACGCCGCGTTGGCCGGAGGCACCGGCTTCCAGCAGTTCTCCTTCGAACTCCAATACATCAGCTTCCGCCGTGGCGATTCCGCAGCCTCTGCATGGTGTTTCGGAACCTCAATCGCGTCGTTCACGTAAACCTTGCGGCCATGCTCGTCGGTCGCCGTAATGTTTTGGGAGGAGTCCTCACTTCCCTCCGCGCGCAGCTGAATTGTGAAAAAGAGTGAAGAGAGGAAGGTCGCGGCTACCGCGGCAGCCATCAGGGCGAATTGCAGGCGCTTTCGCATATCCGGGTTTTTATCCTTGTCCCTTATAACGCCCAAAAACTAGCGGGCGACATTCGCGAAAAATGCCAGAGTGAACTATGCCCAAGCCAACGGTGGCAGACTTCACCCTCGCGTTCGCTACCCGGAACCTGACAGAGAATCTTAACCAGAGTAAGTCAATTATAGGCGTGGCAGAAACCGCGGGCAATCACCCCGAAGGTCGTTGAACCACCGAAGTAATCTCAGTAACTAACTGAAAGTAATAATCTTATAAAATCTCATCCAGCCTTCTCCAGCGCCAACTCGAAAGCATCCAGCGACAATGACCGCAGCAGGTTGCGCCGCATCCCCCGCTCTACCTCAGCCAGCCGGTCAGCCGCCGTCGTAATCCAATCGAAATCCGCAGCCTCGGCCAACTTTGCAATCTGACTCGCGATGTCAGTGTTGTGTATCAGCTGCGGCGTTCCCGAGTTCACAAACATCAGATCGCGCAAGAGCGAATAAAGTGTGCGAATCAGTTGCTCCGTTTTCTCCCGCCCTTCGGCCCCCGCCCGGTAAGTTTCCGTGATCTTAAACAGCGCCGTGTGTTCACCCCCAAGCAGCGCCGAGTTGAGCAGAGTCAACGCATCCGCACGAGCGGCAACGTAGGACTCGACATCAAAACCGCGAGCCCGGCCCAGCGCCCCTTCGCTGAGTCTGGCGACCAGTGCCCGCTGCGCGGGCTTCCACTCGGGACGATGTTTTTGCAGATACTGATCAACCTCTTCGGTCGATACCGCAGATAGCGAAAAACTCATCGATCGCGACCGAATGGTCGGCAGCAACTCCCCTGGATTTTCCGACAAAAGAAAAATCGTAGCGAAATCAGGCGGCTCTTCCAGAACCTTCAACAGCGAATTCGCCGCCTCTTTCATAAACGCCGAATCCGTAAAGATGTAAACCCGCTCCCGCCCCTCCGACGGCCGGTAATAGATGGTCTCAATCACCCGCCGCACCTGATCCACTTTAATCATCATCTGCGGCGGATCTGGAGGAATGATCAGCACATCGGGATGCGTCTGCACAAACAGCCGCGTATCTTTCTTATCCGCTTCCCGCAGCCCCTCGCGCGTCTCCACTGCCTCACCGCACCGCGCCTCGAGATCCGCAGCCTGCCCAATCCGCAAACAGTTGGCGCACTTCCCACAGAAATCCGGCAGCCCATCCGTCTGGGTTGGCTCCGTACAATTAAGCGCCCGCGCCAGCATCAGCGCCAGCGTATACTTCCCCGCCCCGCGCGCCCCCGAAAGAATAACCGCATGCGGAAATCGCTCCCGCGCCAGCATCTCGCGCAGGTGACGAACGGTTTCCGAGTTGCCGTGAAAGTCAGAAAAGCTCATGCGTCGTATCGGCTGATTAGGACCAAACAAAGGGTGCCCCACCCTTGCGTTTTTTGCAAGGGTGGGAATCGATGCAGCATGCACCAAAGGCGATGCTGCGTATGCCATTTCATTTGGTTGTGGTGCAAAATGTAACGTTTTCGTCAAGGATGAAAGCCCTTGCACTAACGTACTGTGGCTTAGGAAGTTGGTAGCCCGTTAGCATTTAAAAACTATGGATCTGGAAAACTCCGTCGAGAAAGAGTTGCGGCGCGGACGCGCGAGAGCATGGGCGTGGGGCTTTGCAACGTGGATGCTCGGAAGCTCAGTCAGTTCGGCAATGGGCCTACCGACCGTCTTAGCGGCTATAACCTTTGGAGTCCTCGCTGTCGGCGTATTCTTATTCTTGCTCCGTGGAAGTTTCGACGCCGATAATGTCTTGCGTGAGGCGGCTCGCCACGTTGCTCCAATAGCCATAGGTACGCGTGAGATTCGCGAAGCCGAGCCAGCCTCAGCGCTGGAAGTCGCAGAGATCACCGAGGGCGACTACTTTCTGAGCACCGAATTCGACGCCTATCTCCGCGAAACCCCGTGGCTCCGCGAAGCCGAGTCGAAAACCGAACTGGACTGGGAGCTCACCGTACCTGCGACACCGACCGACAAAATCGTTTCTATCGGCGGTCGGTCTTACTACGATGTTTCGGACTACGGCACTGCGCTTGTGCCGCCTTCAGAAGAGGCCATGCTGATCTTGGCCGAGATCAGTGAGGGGGAGAAAATAAACCTGCACGCTCTCCTTCATTCGCTGCAATCGCGTATGGAAAAGGTTTCCGGCACTCCGGGTATCATACTTCACCCAACCACCCGCGCCTGCCTGTGGGCCCAAGCGCTGGCAAAGATTAGTGACCACTATTATGAGGTTGGTAACGGCGAACGTACGCTATTCTTCATCGAGTCAGCGTGGAATCTCTCGCGCCACCCAATCTTCGGTGTCCAGTTGGGCGTGCTGCTCCTCAAGGCGGGTAACGTTGAAGGGGCAAGGTATTTCTTCCAGAATTATCTGGCTGACTATCAGAATTGCCTTAAAGGCAGCAACCATGTCGTAAATCCATTTATCACGCAGAAAGATCTCGAATATCTGGCGGCGCGAGTCCGGGAGAAGCTGGTGGTTATTGGCGTCTGAGAAGGACACCACCATCCGCCGAATCGCTCACCGAATTACATGGATGGACACTCCCAGCTTCAGGCCCTTCCAAATCCGGTCGGCGGTATACACCGGAGCTTTAAGAACCATCGCCAGAGCAAGGCAGGCGCGGTCCCCTAACGATAGGCCAAGAGATCGGGTTCGAAGCAATAACTCACCGGCGAGTCTGGCTTGTTCCGCATCGAATTCGGCAATGAGCGGGACCGGCCCGGTCACAGCCTCCCAAGCCTCTGCGATTCTAACTCCCTGGCTGACCAGTTTCCCGAACGCCTCGGACACATTCACCGTGCTCATCACAAATGTGTCCAATGGCTCCTTCCGTCCGGTAAGTATCTCCGATCCTGGTTCTTCATTCACAATTGCCAGCAGCGCGGAGGTATCCAGCACAACATTACTCACGCTTCGCAGCCTCGCGGCGCTCAGCAATCAACTCGTCAACCAAAGACACCGTCCGCGGCACATATTTCCGCACGATCTGCTGCGATCGTTTTATGCGCTGACGTAAAGTTGTGATCTTCAGCTCGCCGTCGTCCAGACGCAAAACAACGGTATCTCCTGAAGCAATGCCTAATGCCTTCCTGAACGCAGCCGGTATCACCAGCCGTCCGTTTTCATTGACGCGGGTATGACTTTCCTGTATATCCATGACATCTTTCATTTTATGTCAGAAGTGAATGACTAGTCAAATTATTAGCCGTGCCACGTGATTTAGCGGCACACGGTTCAGAACTCAAAGCTTCACCTTCAACTTCCCGTTTACCACCTCTAAAATCCTCCTCCCCGTCTCCCCTTTCTCCCCGCTAGCATCCACCACCACCACCCGCCCCGGCTCCCGCCTCGCAATCGCCGCATACCCCTCCCGCACCCGCGCAAAGAAAGCCCGATTCTGCCGCTCAAAACGGTTCTCATCCTCATGCTCCTGCTTCCCCGCCTTCCGCGCGTGCTCTGCCGCCTTCTCGTTCCGCCGCCGCGCCCGCCCGATACTCTTCCCCAAATCGTTATCCAGCAGAATCGTCAAGTCCGGACACAAATCCCCGCACAGCACCCGATGCAACTCCAGCACCGCCTTACTCCCCAACTTCCTCCCACCCCCCTGATAAGCTTCCGTCGAATCCGTAAACCGGTCGCACAGCACAATCTCACCGCGTTCCACAGCAGGCAAAATCACCTCGGCAATATGCTGCGCCCGCGACGCAAACATCAAAGCCATCTCCGCCAGCGGCGAAAGCCCCTCCGTCGCGGAATCGAGCAGCATCTTCCGAATCTTCTCCCCCGTCGCCGTACCTCCCGGCTCTCGCGTCTCCACCACCTTGTGCCCCGCCGCGCGCAGCGCCGCCGCCAGCCTCTTCAACTGCGTGCTCTTGCCGGTTCCATCCAGCCCCTCAAACGTAATAAACTTCCCACGCCGTGACATTCGTCGAAGATCATATCAGCGATCTCCTCCGTGTTCTTCCTCTGTGCTCCCCTGTGTCCCCTGTGGTAAAGATTTTGACTTCGAATGCGCGATGAGAATTCGCCCCACGTCTCCCGCGTCACTGCTAGAATCAAAAATTCCGCAAATCGCTTCATCGAACGGTGATCAAAAGAATGAAACTCGCGAAATTCGTCTCCACCATAATTGGCATCCTTTTCATATCCCTCCCCGCCTTCTCAGCCGCCCCTCCCACCGTAACCCTCTTCGTCGACGCCACCCACGCCCCCCGCAAAATCTTCCACGCCAAACTCAAAATCCCCGCCACTACCGGCGACCTCACCCTCTATTACCCGAAGTGGATCCCCGGAGAACACGCCCCCGACGGCCCCGTCGTCGATCTCGCCGGACTAAAATTCTTCGCCAGCGGCAAGCCTCTGAAATGGCGCCGCGATCTCCTCGACGGCTTCACCATTCACGTCGATGTTCCCGCAGGAGTCACGGAAGTCAACGCCGAACTCGATTTCCTCTCGCCCGCAACCTTCGAAGGCGGCTTCTCTGCAGGCTCCTCCGCCACCGACAAGATGGCCGTCATCAGTTGGAATCAAGTCCTGCTCTACCCCAAGGGATGGAAGTCCGACGACCTCACCTACGTCGCTTCTCTGAAAATTCCCGCCAACTGGAAATACGGCACCCCGCTACCCATCGAATCCATCGCCAACGACAATGGCGAAACCCGCATCACCTTCAAGCCGTCGTCCCTCACCACCCTCGTCGATTCTCCCGTAATCACCGGCGAATTCCTCAAAGTAGTTCCGCTCGCCGAAGATCCCCTCACCGAGATGGATATCGCCGCCGACAGCGCCGCCGCCCTCGAACCTCCACAGGAAGTCTGGGACCACTACAAAAATCTCGTCGAGCAAGCCAACAAACTTTTCGGGGCGCACCATTATCGCGACTACCATTTTCTGCTCAGCCTAAGCGATCACGTCGCCCACTTCGGCCTCGAGCACCATGAATCCGACGACAGCCGCATCGGCGAGCGCGACTTGGTCGACGAAACCGGCCGCAAAGCCACAGCCGGCCTGCTCCCCCACGAATACGTTCACTCCTGGAACGGCAAATACCGCCGCCCCGCCGACCTCTCCACTCCCGACTATCAACAGCCCATGCAGGACGATCTCCTCTGGGTTTACGAAGGCCTGACCAATTACCTGGGCACAGTCCTCGCCGCGCGCAGTGGCCTGCTCACCGACGATCAATCCCGCGATGACCTCGCCCTCACCGCCGCCACGCTCGACCACACTCCCGGCCGCACCTGGCGCAACCTGCAGGACACCGCCGACGACGCGCCCACGCTTTATTTCTCCCCCCGCGCCTGGGAGTCCTGGCGCCGCAGCACCGATTTCTACGACGAAGACACCCTCAACTGGCTGTGGGTTGACGTAATCATCCGCCAGCAAAGCAAGGGCGCGAAATCGATTGACGATTTCTGCCACCTATTTCACGGCCCGCCCAGCACCGGTCCCATGTTGAAGACCTACACCTTCGACGACGTGGTCTCCGCCCTGAATCAGGTTGTACCCTACGACTGGCGCGGCTTCTGGCTCGAGCGCCTCACCAACCACGGCCCCGGCGCTCCACTCGGAGGGATCGAAGGCAGCGGCTGGAAGCTGGTCTACGACGAAACTCCATCCGAGATGGAACGCGGTGTTGAAAGCACTTATCACGTCGCCGGCGGCGCATTCTCCATCGGCCTCGAACTCCGCGAAGACGGCACCATCAGCGACACCATCGAGGGCATGCCCGCAGCACTAGCCGGGATCGGTCCCGGCATGAAGCTGATCGCGGTCAACGGCCGCCAATATTCCCCGGAAGTCCTGCGCGACGCGCTCAAAGCCGGAAAAGGCGGCACCGCGCCTCTCGAACTTCTGGTCGAGAACACCGACTATTACAAAACCTACAAACTCGATTACCACGGCGGCGAGCGCTACCCGCACCTGGTTCGCGACGAATCCAAGCCCGACCTGCTGACGGAAATCTACAAAGCAAAGTAAAAGGTGCCTGCGCACGTAATAGACAAATCCATACCGAGGCGACAAATGCATCAAAAATGTATCTGTGCCCCTCTGTGTTCCCCTGTGTCCTCTGTGTTTAAGGTTTGCGTTCGCGCCCTGACGAAGAAGCTGCCCCTTGCCCTGTTCGCATTCTCATTAACCCCGCTCCCCGCCCAGACCATCCTGGGTTTCACCCCAACCTCCGCCGCCCGCGAAACCGAGATCGAAACCAAATTCAAATCCATCCCCTCCCCCGACGAAGAACGCCGCCAGCACCGCATCTTCACGTCCGAGTCGCACGTCGCCGGCTCCCCGCGCAACAACGAACTGGCTCGCTACATCGCCGACCAATGGCGCAACGAAGGCCTCGAGGACGTCATCATCCGCCGCTACGACGTCTACGGCAGCAATCCCAAAAGCACCTTCCTTGAAATGACATCTCCCGCCCACTACCGCGCCAGCCTGCGCGAAATGCCCGTCCCCGGCGATCCCGACCTGAAAAATAAGAGCATCAGCTCCGCTTGGAGCGGCATGTCCGCCTCCGGAGACGTCACCGCCCCGCTGGTCTACGCCCACAGCGGCAATCCCGAAGATTACGAACTCCTTCGCCAGCAGGGCATCGACGTCAAAGGCAAAGTAGTCCTCGTCCGTTATTCAAATCCTTACAGCTATCGCGGATTCAAAGCCCTCACCGCCCAGCGCGAAGGCGCAGCCGCAATCCTCATCTACAGCGATCCCGCCGAAGATGGATACAAAAAAGGCCCGGTCGTCCCCAACGGCCCCTGGGGCCCTGAGTATCACGTCCAGCGCGGCGCCATCACCTATGACTTCATGGTGCCCGGCGACCCGCTCACTCCCGGATGGGCCTCCATCCCCGGAGCCAAGCGCATTCCCGTCGATCAAGCCGTGTCGATTCCAAAAATCATGGCGCTACCCCTGTCGTGGCACGACGCCAAACCCTTGCTCGCCAACATGGACGGCCCCATCGCGCCCGCCAACTGGCAGGGCGGCCTGCCCCTCAAATATCACCTCGGCGGCAATCGTGTGCGCGTGCACGTAAAAATCGAAATGGACAATTCCACCCAGCCCTACTACGTCGTCGAAGGCCGCATCCGTGGCGCAGAGTTGCCCGACGAATGGATCGTCCTCGGCAATCATCGCGACGCCTGGGTCTTCGGCGGCGTCGACCCCAGCAGCGGCACCGCCTCCATGATGGAACTCACTCGCGCTCTGGGAAAACTTGCGAAGCAAGGCATGCGCCCGCGCCGCACCATCGTCGTCTGCAGTTGGGACGGTGAAGAAGTCGGCCTCACCGGTTCCACGGAATGGGGAGAACAATTCGCCGACGAACTTCGCAAAAAAGCCGTAGCCTATCTCAACGTCGATTCCTCCACCTCCGGCCCCAATTTCCACGGCCAGGCAGTCGCGTCCCTGGCGCCCATGCTGGTCGAAGCCACGAAGACGTTGCAAGATCCATCCGGAAAAACTTTGTATGAAGCCTGGAAAGAATCAGTCGCCCGCGAACGCACCGAGGCCAGCGCGCATGCCGCCGCCCCAGATTCCGCTGCAAAAAAAGAAGACGTCACCGATCAGAACCTCGCCGACACCCGCATCGGCAGTGGCTCCGACCACACCGTATTCCTCAACTTCGTCGGCATGCCCGTCCTCGGCCTCCAGTTCGACGGCCCCTACGGCGTCTACCACTCGGCCTACGACGATTTTTTCTGGATGAACCACTTCGGCGACCCCGGTTATCGCTATCACACCCTGATGTCGCAACTCTGGGGCGTACTCGCCCTCCGCCTTTCGAACGCTGACCTGCTCCCCTTCGACTTCGCCGCCTACGCCCAAAACATCGGCCAGTTCGTCAAGGAACTCGCAAAAAATAATCCCGTCATCGCAAGCGAAAATGAACCAAAAGAAAATCCTGTCATCCTGAGTGAAAATGAACTGGCAAGAAATAATCCCGTCATCCTGAGCGAAGCGGATGGTCCGCGAAGCGGATCAGCCGCGCAGTCGAAGGACCCCTCCCCAGCCTGCGCCACCTGCGCCCCGTCAAGGAGTTCGGACTACGCTTCTCGTTCGGATCCCTTCGGACCAAAGAGCACCTCCGACGAAATGAGCACGGCTCCCCGCGTCCTCGACCTAAAGCCCATCCTCGCCGCCATCGACAACTTCGAAGCCGCCGGCAACCGCCTGAACGAATCCCTAACCCGCGCCCTGACCTCCAGTTCAATCGGCCCCCAACTAGCGCGCACCATCAACCACGGCACCATGCAAGCCGAACGCAACTGGCTCAACCCCGAGGGCATCCCCGGCCGCCCCTGGTTCAAACACATCCTCTACGGCGCCCGCTTCACCTACGCCCATCTCGAACTCCCCGGCCTGACCGAAGCCGTCGAAAAACAAGACTGGCCCACCGCCAACCAGCAAGCAGAAATCCTGCGCCAGGCGCTAATCGCCAACACCAAACTGATCGACGATCTCAACGCCGCACTCACTAGCGCTGAACCGAAATAGGATCGACCGCTCTTGCCGCGCCAATGTTCTGAAACTTACGCATGCACCAACCGCAGCCCCAGCACTTTCTCGAAACAATCGAAGTCATGGTCCCGATGCAACAACTCATGCTCTCCCCGCAAGCAAAGCGTCGCGATCAGGCAATCGATCGTGCTGCGAACCGTATAACCACGCGCTCGCAGTCCCCGGTAATTCCGCGCAGCCGCAATCGCCAACGCCGCCCCACCCGTATCGAACATCTGGAGCCCTGATAATTCGCGCTGCACTCGAGCGAAGTCCCCGTCGTTTCGTATGCCCTGCAAGACTTCACAAAGAATCAAATCGATGATTCCAAGCCGCTGCCGCTGCAAGTTCCCATCCAACCAAAGCGATTCCCGATTTTCGATCCCGTGCAGGTAGTCGATCCATACCGTGCTGTCAACGATCACCATTACCTTGCCTGCGTTCCGACCCGGCTTCTCCGCAACTTGGCAAGATCCCCCTCCCACTTCACTTTTCCTCGCAGCTTTCGAATCGACCCTTGCGCATGCGTCTCCGCCAGCAACCGCAATCCCGCCTCCACCGCCGCCCTCTTCGTGCGCGCCCCGCTGCTCCGCATCGCC
>Ga0302320_10028367_pt1 | contig 10747 bp, 9 predicted proteins | sample Bog_T0_3_FD_202130 | JGI IMG/M metagenome (GOLD analysis project Ga0302320, IMG submission 202130) | Peat permafrost microbial communities from Stordalen Mire near Abisko, Sweden - Bog_T0_3 | ecosystem: Environmental > Terrestrial > Soil > Wetlands > Peat | place: Sweden: Abisko, Stordalen Mire... | reverse complement strand
GAACGGCGCCACTAAATCGAGTCGTACAGCAGCACGTTGTAGTTCTTATGGCTCAGCGTGTTCTCGATGGTCGGCCAGACCTTCTTGTGGGTGTCCGTCGCCACCCATTTCTGGCGAAGCTCCTCGCTCGCGAAGGTGAGGACAAAGCGGTAATTGGATCCCGCCGGAGCTGCACCGGCGAGGGCCGCGCGCAATTTGCACATCTTCACGTCGATGTAGCCGGGTTGCTTGCTGGCGGCCGGGCGGAAGATGGTCTCGAAGTTGTGCAGCATCTCCTTTTCTTTGGCGGGATCGACCGTTAGATCCACGTGAAGCTGAATCGGGTGGCCGGCGGGGGCGGCCTGACTAAAGGCGATTCCGCCTCCGGCCGCGAGGATCGTCTGCAAATATGTTCTGCGTTTCATAAGTCGTGTCTCCGAGCTATTGATAAAGCGCTTTCTGTCCTGCGACGGCCAGTTTGATGCGATAGAGTCCGGTCCGCGCGGTGATGTAGAGGGTCTTGCCGTCGTCTCCCCAATTGCAGTTGGCGGGAGTTTCGCCCGGTTTGATGGTGCCGAGATGTTTTCCCTCAGGCGAGAATACCCATACGCCGCCCGGGCCAGCGGCGTAGATGTTGCCTCTTTCGTCGAGTTTCATGCCGTCGGGAAGTCCGTCCTCCTTTTCGGCAGTAACGTCGAAGAAGACGCGGCCGTTCCTGGCGCTGCCGTCGGAGGCGAGATCATAGGCCATCCAGACCTTTTTCTTCTCGTCTGAATTGGCGACGTAGAGCGTCTTTTCGTCGAGAGAGAACGCGAGGCCGTTGGGCCGCGTCAAGTCCTTGACCGCGACCGACAGTTTGCCGCCGGCCAGGCGAAACACGCCATTGAACTTGAGCTCTTTCGCGGGATCGTCGTCCTGTTTGGGTAAGCCATAAGGCGGGTCGGTGAAGTAGAGCGCTCCGTCGGACTTATAAACCAGATCGTTAGGACTGCTGAGCCTCTTGCCTTGAAACTTATCGACCACAGTGCCGATGGAACGATCTTTGGCGATGCGAACGATGCGCCGGTTGCCGTGCTGGCAAAGCAAGACTGCTCCGTCCTTATCGGCGATCATGCCGTTAGGACCATTGAAGCCTCCCGCGGGCAGCGAGTTTCCGTCGTAGCCGCCGGGCCGTAGGATTTCGATTATCTTCCCGTCCGGGGTCCATTGGCGCACGACATTGCCGACTACGTCGCTGAACCACAGCGCGCCTTCCTGACGCCAGATCGGGCCTTCGGTAAACGTGAACCCGCCGGCGAGTTTTTCGATTTTCGCGTCCTTGGGGACCAGCGTATCGAGCGCCGGATCCAGGCGCGCGATGGCGCCGACGCCCGGAGCTTCCGGCGTTGTCGTGGACGATTGAGGAGGTGGAGTCGTCGAGCAACTCACCAAAAGGGAAGCAACAGCAGTTATCAGCAACACTCGTTTATTCATGCTTTTTCTCGCTTGACAGGAGAATGCGTCGGGAACCGTTTCTTCAGGGCCGATGCGGCAGTCAGTAGAAAGTCGCCGGCAGAGTGGACGGAAGGCATTCTGGGGTCCTGGGCGGCAATTCTATCACAGGGTTCGTGTGGGTCCGCTGCGGAGTGGGTCGACGCCATGGGGAGGCCGCCTTTTTGTGGGGTTTTCCTGACTGTCGAATCGGGGAGCTTGCGAGCGGCGTCAGCGGGCACAGGCTTCGAGATGGAGCGGCGGAGGTGGAGTGGCTAGGGCGAATGGGGGACACGGAGCCTGCGCCTCAGCGAGGAAAACGAGGCTCCTTCCCCCCTTTGCTGCATGGTTTCTACTCCGGATGTTTACGCCGTCTCGCCACGATGACGAAAAGAAGGGCAGCCGCGATGATGGCGCACACGAGCCGAATGGCCGAACTATCCATTGTTTTTCTCCTTTGACCGGACCCCTGCCTCAACCGCAAAGAGCTTCAACTGCGGCGCTGCTCAAAGTCCCGTTCTACTCATCTATCGGCAAATCACCGTCTGAGCTTTAGGCTTGAACAAGAGAGAATTCGCCTTTACATAGAATTCGGCTTTACATAGAATTCATCATGGGAAGAAGGTCGCGAACGATCCGGACGACGACTGGCCCGACGGTCATTACGAAGAGCGACGGCAGGATGAAGAAGAAGATCGGGAAGACGAGTTTTACACTCAGCTGCGCGGCTTTCTCTTCGGCTCGCTGGCGGGCCTGATTCCGCAGATGGCCCGAATAGGTGCGTAAAGTCTGCGCCACGCTGGTCCCAAAACGGTCGGCTTGGATCAGGACGGCGGTCAGTTCTTTGACGTCTTGAACTCCCGTGCGGCCGGCCATATTGCGTAGGGCCTCCGCCCTCGATTTCCCCGCGCGGGTCTCGAAATTGATCATCTGCAGTTCTTCGCTCATTTCCTGGTATGCGCGGCCTAGCTCTCGGGAGACGTGCAGGATGGCCTGGTCCAGTCCGAGGCCGGACTCGACGCAGATGGTGAGCAGATCCAGCATGTTCGGCAGCGCGCGCTGGATCGACTTCTTCCTTCTCCGGGCCATCAGGCGGAGGACCTCGCCCGGCAAACAGAAACCCGCTAGAGCGCCTCCGAGCGCGGCCATGATCAGGGTCGAGCTATCGGTGTCCTGCAACCAGCAGCCACCGGCAAGTGCGACCGAGAGAACCCCTGAGGCCAGCCCTCGCGACCCGTTATACAGATTGAGAGCGCCTGGCTTGCGGAAACCGGCACGCGCCAATTGCTGGATGACACGCTCACGGTCCTTCGCGCGATTGCCCATCCAGCGTCCCGCGGCGTCGAGCGCCGCGGGAAGGCGCGACTTCAGGGACCTGCGGGCCCGCGAAGCCGGTGCTGAAGTCTGCCCAAGGCGGTCAATGGCCGCCTTGGGCCGGATCCAATACTTCACGCCTACGACGATTCCGAGGACTGCGGTGATGGTGAACAACAGGGATGTGAGCGCTAATACCACGTCAGACCTCAATGGTTACGATTCGCCTGATCACGACATAAGCGACTACCTGCAAAGCTACGGCGCCTGACAGCATCTCGACGCCGAGCGAGGTATGCAAGAAGAAGCTGCTGTACTCGGCATTGACCGTAAACATCATGGCTCCGACGATGATGGGGATGGCCGAAAGCGCCTGGGCCGTCATCCGCCCGTGGGCTGAGATCGCCTTGACTTTGCCTTTTAGCTTGTAGCGCTCGCGGATGACTTCGGCGAGAGTGTCCAGGATTTCGGTGAGGTTTCCGCCGGTCTTGCGCTGCAGCACCACCGCGGAGACGAAGAATTGAATGTCAATCAAATGAACGCGCGCCGCCAGCCGGATGAGCGCCGCATCCAGCGGCATACCCAGATTCTGTTCCTCGAAGACGCGCCGGAATTCTCCCGCCAGAGGCTGTTCAAACTCGCGATGCAGCATTTCGAGCGAAACCGAAAACGCGTGTCCGGCCCGCATGGAACGGGCGATAAACTCGAGCGCGCCCGGGAACTGGGACTCAAACAAGGCCAGGCGCTTCCGCGCGGCCCGGCGCAGCCTTTGGATGGGTAGCCAGGCGGCGACAATCGCAGCCGGCAATGCCAGGTCCGCCATCCATGGCTGTCCCGCAAACAGCATCGCAGCCCCGGCCACGAGAGCCGCCGTCGCGCACTCCTTTTGAACGCGCTCAGGAGTCGAGGAACGCCCGGCGCTCTCCACCAACAACTGCAGTCTCTCATTTATCCGCAAGTACGGCCCCAGCGTACGCAACCACCGCGGTTCTTTTCGCTCCCCGGAACGGATCAGCGCCGGGGCGTCGGATTCCGCGAGTCTTTCGGCCTCGGTCTCCACGCCGAGCCTGCGGCGGACCCGCGTGATTTCGGATGATTTGGCGTGCCGTTGAAAGATGTAACAGGCGAAAGCGGTGATGCCCAATGAGAGGAGAAGACTGAACAATGCGATCCACATGGCTTTGGCCCAACCGACTAAATGGGCACATCCTCCTCAAACATTTGCGTGGGTAAGGATATGCCTTGCGCCACCATCTTCTCGACGAAACGCGGTCTGATGCCGTTGGCCCGGAAGCACCCCAGCACCTTGCCGTCCTGGTTGAGGCCAAGCTTGTCCAAGCGGAAGATTTCCTGCAGGGTAATCACGGCGCCCTCCATTCCGGTGACCTCGGTGATGCTGGTAACTCTTCTGGAGCCGTCGCTCAGCCGTGCGGCCTGGACGAACAGATGGACCGACGATGCGATCTGTTGGCGAATCGAAGTCATCTGCATGCCGGAATTCGCCATCGAGACCATTACCTCTAACCGTGATACCGCCTCCCGCGGGCTGTTGGCATGGATGGTCGTCAGCGAGCCGTCGTGACCCGTGTTCATGGCCTGCAGCATGTCAAGGGCTTCCTCACCGCGGACTTCGCCGATGACGATCCGGTCCGGACGCATGCGGAGGCTGTTGATCAGGAGCTGCCTTTGCCGGATGGCGCCCTGGCCCTCAATGTTCGCAGGCCGGGTCTCGAGCCGCGCGACGTGAGGTTGTTTGAGCTGCAGCTCCGCGGCGTCTTCGATGGTGATGATGCGCTCGTTCGGCGGAATGAAGGCCGACAGGGCATTCAGCAAGGTCGTCTTGCCCGCGCCCGTGCCGCCGACGATCACGATGTTCAAGCGGGCTTTGACAGCCGACTCGAGCAATTGCATCATGGCCGGTGAAATGGCGCGTTTCTCCACCAGATCTTGAGGGCTCAGCTTGTCTTTCGAGAAGCGTCTGATGGAGAGCAGCGGACCGTCTACGGCGAGAGGAGGAATAATCGCGTTGACCCGGGATCCATCCAGCAGGCGGGCGTCCACCATCGGGTTGGATTCATCTACCCGCCGGCCAACTTTCGAGACGATGCGGTCGATGATCCGCATGAGATGCTGGTCGTCTCGAAACTGCAGTTTGGTCAACTCCAGCAGACCGCCGCGCTCCACGTAGACGGTTCCGGCGCCATTGACCAGGATGTCGGAAATGGTGGGATCGTCGAACAGACATTCCAGGGGTCCGAGGCCAAAAATCTCATCGAGCACCTGGGAAGCGATCTGCTCGCGCTCCAGCGCGTTCAGAAGCGCGGGTTCGCCGTCGATCAAAACGAGCAGAGCCTGCTGGACTTCCTGCCGGATCTGCCGCTCGTCAGTCGCGGCCAGCGCCTCGACGTTGATCTTGTCCAGTAGTTTGCGATGCAGTGTGAACTTCAGCTCCTGGACCTCGGGGCGCAACAAGCGGCCTTCCGTCCGGTTCCGGAGTGGGACCAGCCCGGGGATGGGTGGTGGTTCGGGCCGAAGATAGGAGGATGCGGCGCTCATTTCTTTGAAAGTCCGGACTGCGGTGCAGGATGGCCCGCCGCCGGTGGCAGGAAAGGCACCGGCATTTCCGGCATGGCAGCCGGCGTCCCCCGGGCTGGAGGTTTTCGAACTTCGGGTGTTACGACAATAATCAGTTCGGTCTTGGAGCGAGTTACGGAATGGCTGCGAAACAAAGCGCCCAGTATGGGAATATCGCCAATCCCTGGAAGCTTCGAGAGGTTTTGGGTCACGCGATCGTCCACGAGACCTGCAATGACGAAACTCTGGCCCGCGTTCAACTCGACTTCAGTCTCAACTTTGCGCGTCGACAGGGCGGGAATACTGAAGCCTGAAAGAACGATTCCATTGGCCGTGTCGATAGTCGACACTTCCGGTTGCACATGGAGCTTGATCGCGCCGCTCGGGAGCGTCGCCGGCGTGAAGCTCAGCCGTATCCCGTACTCGCGAAATAGAACGGTGATGGCGCCGGCGGCTGCCCCGGTTTGTGGCACGGGCACCGGAAACTCTCCTCCTACGGTAAAGTGCGCCTCTTTCCCATCCGTGGTGACCAGGTCGGGCTGGGCCAGAATCTGAAGGACTCCTTTCGATTGAAGCGCCTGAATGGTGGCCGCAAGGTTCAGGTCCGGCCGGAAAGCGAAGATGTTCAGCGTGTTCGCCAGATTGAAGGTGGTTCCGGCGCCGGTCACTTTACTTCCGATCGTGCCTTGCAACTGGGGCGATGTCGCCGAAGCGAATTGCCCGGTCGACACCTGTCCAGGCGTGTTCGCTGCCCCGGTGGATAAGAGGTTCACGCCGAAAGACTCCGAAGCGGTCCGGTCGAGTTCGGCGAAGATAACGTGCAGGGCGATCTGCTTTTCCTCGCCGATCACCTCCACGCTACTGACGACACCTTGGGAAAAAGGTTTTAGAATCGCAACCGCCCGTTCGACGGTAGCCGCTTTTCGCGCCTGGCCTGACAGCACCAGCGTGTCTTTAGTCCCACTGACGGTCAACCGGTCATCCGGGAAGGCCTGGTCGAGCAGTTTCCGGATGGGCGAGAGATCGAGTTCCACGGTCACCGGAATGGATTCGTGGCCGCCGGACTGAAGCCAGACCGCCAGGGTGGCCTTACCCGCGCCCTTCGCGTTCACGACGATCTCGTGCGAGTCGATCACCGCAACATCGACCACTTCGGGATTGCTGGTATACACACGAATCACCTCGGTGACGAAGTCGAGGATTCTGCCCTGGCCAATGGTCAGTTCGAGTGCAAGGGGAAGGTCCGAGGCGCTCGCTTTGAACTGCTGGCAGAGCGCCAGCGTAAGGAGGATGGTGGTGGCTTTAAGCCAGGAGATATGGCGCATGCAACCTCCCCGTTGTTTTCTTCTTCCGGATATCGCCGCCCGGCAGCGCGCGAAGCTTTGTTTGACCTGGCATTGTTTGACCAGGCATTGTTTGACCAGGCATTGTTTGACCAGGCATCGTTGCACCAGGCAGTGTTTGACCAGGCAGTGGTTCACGAGGTTTTGATTCACCAGTCTGGGTTTCACCGCCTGCGGGGACGGACGAGCGCGCGGCGCCGCGAATCACCTCGACCGTCCGCTGTCGAGGCGGCTCCGGAGCAGCGGGCGAGATCAATACGGCTGGCTTGGGCGGCATGGGCGCGGCAGGCGGCGCCTTTTCGGGGACGCGGCTTACGGCTCTCCGCTCGACCCGATCCACGGAGCCATAGACCGCCGTCAAGTGGGCGCCGGGGGTCGGTTCCACTTTTGTGTCGGAGGAGTTTCGCAGCACGAGTTGGATTCTTCCCTCTCCACTCGTCAAGGTGAGGATTTCAGCTTCGGCCGGTCGTACCTGCAACGTGACTACCTGGGCGTTGATTACCTGCCCCTTTGGCTCGGGTTGCAAAACCTGGCCGGCCGAGAGGACCACTACATTTTGAAGAACCGTACGGGTGACGCTGTCTTCCGTGCCGGGCAGGCGGCCGGACGCCAGAACATCCACCCGCATTCCGGGTTGGATAAAGCCCGCCACGCCGATCACGTCGTTGACTCGCACTGCAACCGCACGGTATCCGGCGGGTATCATCGGTGCGAGGCCGGCGCCGCTACCGGGCAAGGCCAAGCGACTGGCCACCACGGGCTCGTCTTTCAATATGGCGTTCGTGATCACCCGGCCTTTCACTTCGTCGATCTTCTCGAATGAGTTATGGGGTACAAGTTGCTGCGGCACCGCGGCCACGCTTATGTCCCCGGCCCGGATTCTGACGCCCACGGCCAAATCTGCCGTGGCGACCACGACATTGCGCGTCGAGATCTTCGCCGCCTTGCCGTCCGAGGCCCCCAGAACCTTGTAAAAGACCAGCGCGATGGCGCATGCCAGAGCCAGGCTGGCCAGGCCGACGATCAGAAATCGACTGAACATTACTCTGCTCCGATCTGGCTGGCAGCCACCAGGAGGCTCCCGATCACGATAGCCGGGGCATACGGAATCGCGTCACAAAACGCCTGCCCGCGCGCCCGCCTGTAAACGAGGAATAGAACTGAAGTCGTAGCGCCCGCCACGGCCACCAGAAGGAGCGCGGGAAGCACTCCCCGGGCGCCGGTGAGCGCTCCGAAGCCGGCCATCAGCTTCACGTCACCGCCCCCCATCCCGCCCAGCAGATAAGGGACAAGAAACACAGCGAATCCGAGTGCCGCGCCGAGCAAAACGTCAGCCAGGCCGGCCCATCCCCGGGTCAATCCGGCGGGGAAGATACCGATGAGTAAGAGGGCCACGGACAGTGCGTTGGGAATCTGGCGATGCCGGATATCCACGGTAATGGCGGCGATCGATACAGTCGCGGCTAAGGTGAGTTTCAGGATCGAGATGGCGGCGATGCTGGGCATTCTGTATACCTATCGGCGGTCCCGTTCCTTTTGATTAGGGGTGAGCGGGTTCTGCGGGAAATCCCGCTCAAACAGGACGGCCTGGCCGTCCGCGTCCGCGACCCGCCACTCGGAAGACCTTCTCAGCAGTCCGGCCAAAGCCCAGTCCTTGGGGAGCAGCGCCAACTCGACGTCTTCGCGATCGAGAATGGCCGGCGAATCCGATTGCCCTCCCATAAGCTCCAGATAGGACTCGCCCCGCCAAGGTCCGAAGAAATCGCTACGGCCATCCAAAAAGACGCGAACCTTGGGATAAAGCCGGAAGATCAGATAGTCGCTCCATTGATCGGAGCTGAAGATTCTCCGCGGAGATTCCGCGCTCCGGTCAAACCGCCGAAAGTTTCGTTCGACCAGGTTCACGGGGAATTTGTTGGCGGGAAAACTCACCCGGGACCCGGACTCGCGGGCCGCGACAGCCGCTAGCCAAACCGAGAGAAGCACGGGGAAGACCGTGTAGCCATTGCACCAGGGCCGCCATGCTGAATTGATCGAATCGAGCGCCCGCAACAAAGAGCCGGGCCGGCATAAGCCAAGCCTGCGGGTCCAGTTTTCCTGGAGCCAGACGGCAGTAAATGGACAGGCAGCCAGACAGTATAGCGGCACATGCCGCACGGCGGCGAGCGACTCGTGAGCCCATAGGAGAATAACACAACACGGGTAGAATTCCTTCCGTCGCAGCAGCCAGGGCAGTGCCGCAACTCCGGCGAGGAGCAGGATTTCGTATTGCAGCATGGTCTCCGATCGAAAGCGAGGCGATTGGAACTCCTCGACGGTGGCTTGGATCCACGCGCTCCGCAGGTACTCAATCGCATGCGCGTGCAGGCGCCAGCCATAGGGGTTCAAGAGCGTAGCCGCGCCGCTCGATCCAAGGAGCAGCGCGGCGCGCCGGAATGCCCGCCGGTCCTGGCTGTTCCAGTTGCGCCAATGCAAAGTGGCCGGCCGCACAGCCGTCTCGAAAAGCCGCAATCCGAGCATTGCCAATCCTGCGGGAAAACTGCCGTGACAGTTCGCCCAGAGCAGAAAGAACAGGGGCAGGCTCCATATCCGGCGAACGGGAGACGCCCGGTCACGATCGACGATCCATGCGATGATTGCGAACAGCAACAAGCCAATCACGTGCGGGCGAGCGAGATAATGGACGGTCGACGCACCGGCCACCAACAGTGCCAGCGGAAGAGCCAGTGCGATGCCCACGGATCGCCAAAGCATGTGGCGTAAGACGACCGATACCGATGCGGCAATGACGATTCCACAGAAGATCGCGACCGCCTTCAATCCTCCCTTGCGGAAGAGTGCGGCGAAGAGCGCGTCGGAAAGCCACTCCCAGGAAAACCAGAGGCGCTCGTGGCTGCCGAAGGAGAACGGATCGGAATGGGGAACACTCCGGGTATCGATGATGCGCTCCCCGTTGCGGATGTGCCAGCCGGTGTCTCCGTCCGCCAACAGCACCGACCAACCCTGTCCGGTGGCGAATAGCCAGATCAGCACGGCGGCGAACAGAAGTTCCGGGATGCGAGGCGGCGTTTTGAGGAATGACAGCATTCGCTTCGAGCGGTTCCTTCGCTCAGCAATCCCATCGGCTCAATGACGGTTTTTGATTAGGCCCGGTCGTGCGACCGAGTCAAAAACCCTAAGGTGACCCGATACCTCAGTACCTTTGATGGATTGATTCCCAATCGCATTCTCCCTAACATGAGCATCGAGGACACTCCATGCGAGTTGAGACTCGATCGCGCGGCCGAACGCGCGGCTTTGTGGGGATTACAACCGCGCTGGTGATTACCGGGATGCTGGCGTTCACCGGTCTCGCTTTCGATGTCGGCTACCTTGAGTGGTCGCGGATGACTTTGCAGGCAGCGGCCGACGCGGCCGCGATGGGCGGATTGAGAGAGTTGGAACTGGGAGTTTCAAGCTCCATTGCCGCCGCAGGACTGAACGACTCATCGCTCAACGGCTTCACGAACGGCGTCAACAACACCACCGTTACGATCAACAATCCGCCCCTTTCCGGCAGTTACCAGGGCAACTCAAGCGCCGTCGAAGCGATTGTTACGCGCACGGTTCCGACGTTTTTCATGATGATCCTGGGCCGCAACAGCGTGTCGGTTTCGGCCCGGGCCGTGGCCATGACGACGTCGTCATCGGGCAGTATCGGCGGCGTCATTTTCGCGTTAGACCCCACGGCTTCACGGGCGTTTCAGATTGCGGGAGCCACCTCAGTCACCTCGGCCGGAAGTGTGATCGTGGACTCGAACAACAGCCAGGCCTTTGAGATGGAGGGTACGGAGACGCTTTACCTGCAGAATCATTCCAAGGTCGGGGTGTATGGGAACTGGCAACTGAACGGGCAGACCCAAGTCTGGGACGTGACTTCCAACGCCAAAACCAATCCCGTCTCGATTGCTTCGCGGGTTGCCGATCCCCTGGCGGCAGTGCCCGCACCATCTACGGGACCGCTTCGGAGCAGCCAGGCGGTCAGTTACGACATGAATAACAAACCGGTCAATAACACGCTCCAGCCG
>Ga0302320_10028366_pt1 | contig 10747 bp, 9 predicted proteins | sample Bog_T0_3_FD_202130 | JGI IMG/M metagenome (GOLD analysis project Ga0302320, IMG submission 202130) | Peat permafrost microbial communities from Stordalen Mire near Abisko, Sweden - Bog_T0_3 | ecosystem: Environmental > Terrestrial > Soil > Wetlands > Peat | place: Sweden: Abisko, Stordalen Mire... | reverse complement strand
ATCCCTGAGCCGCAAAGCAACGCAGACGCGGCGGGCCACCGGTTTCTGACCAGTCTTGCCGTCGAGCTTGCGAATGGTCCGCTCAACCTGCCGTGTTTTCCGGATATCGTTCCGCGCGTGCGAACGGCGCTGAGCGATCCGAAGAGCTCCTCGGACGACATCGTGAAAATCGCAGGTACCGAGCCGCGCTTGTCCGCGCGGCTGCTGCAGACCGCCAATTCGGCGGTGTTCAATCAGTCGGGCAAGCCGTTCTCGGATTTGCGCCACGTCGTCACACGTTTGGGCCATCACTTGGTGCAGTCGGTGACCATGGCGTTTGCGATCCAGCAGATGAAAGCCGATGCATCGTTGCGCACGGTCGCGAAGCCGCTGAGCGATCTCTGGGAAAAAAGCGTGGCGGTCGCGTCGATCTGTCAGGTGCTGGCGAATCGGCTTCGAGTGCCGGCCGACAAAGTGTTTTTGACCGGTTTGCTGCATGGGATCGGTCATTTCTACATCATGGTGCGGGCGGCCGAACAATCCGATCGTGGGGGATTGGAGGACCTGCTTTCAGCTTATGTCGTTCAATGCCATCCCGTGATCGGACGGGCCATTATGGAGAAATGGAACTTCGAGCCGGTGATGTGCGAAGCAGTCGGCAGCCAGAATGACTACGCGCGAAAATCCAAACGCGGCGCCGACATCACTGATGTGGTGATCGCGAGCGTCCTGTTGGCCGGGGCGGCGCTGGAACGCGGCGGCGATATTACGCCGCTCGCCGGCGTGAATGCGTTTGCCTCCCTCAATCTCAGCCCGAGCGAACTGACCGCCATTCTAAAACATACCGAGCATTCCCTCGACTCGCTGCGGGACACGTTGGGCTGCTGATGCAAGCACCCGAGCCCTCTGCCTCGAGAGCGATGCCGCCCGACGATCTTGCCGCGCTGCTGCGTTCGCGGGTACCCCTGGTGGTCATCGAATCCCGCGACGAGCCGCAGGTGTTGAAGGCGCTGGGCCGTGCGTGTGCGCGCGCAGGCATGGGGAGCACGTCGCCTCTGTTTCAATGGACGGTGACGGACGGCATGAAGCGCGTCGATGTGGATGTGGGACCGCCTCAACGCACCATTGCGGAGCCCGCGGAAGTGCTCAAGCACATTCGCGCGACCAATCTGGCGGGCGTCTACGCGTTGCTTGATTTTCATCCCTATCTGCGCGAGCCGACCGCCGTCCGCCTCCTGAAGGACATCGCTCAGGACTACGAGCGCTGCGCCCGCAGCATCGTGCTGATCAGCTACGAGATCGCGATTCCGCCCGAGATCGAGCACCTGACGGCGCGCTGCACGCTGGCGCTGCCCGACCGCAACGAGCGGCGTCAATTGGTGGAGGACGTGGCGCGGCAATGGATGCGCTGCAATCCGAAGCAGGCGATCAGGATCGACAGCCGGGCGCTCGCCTTGTTGGTCGAGAACATGAGCGGCCTCAGTGCGTCGGACACCCAGCGCCTGGCACGCAAGGCAATTTTCGATCACGGCGCCATTCAAGCCTCCGACGTGCCCATGGTGATGCGCGCCAAATACGAATTGTTGAATCGTCAGGGGATACTGCGCTACGAGCCGGACACGGCGCATTTCGCCGATGTGGGAGGCCTCGCGCATTTGAAGTCCTGGCTCGAGAAGCGCTGTGCGGCGTTCGATGGGTCGGCGCCGCAGCTGGATGCACCGAAAGGCATCTTGCTGCTGGGAGTGCAAGGCTGCGGCAAGAGCCTGGCGGCGAGTGCCTGTGCCGGCATCTTCAATGTGCCGCTGCTGCGCCTCGATTGCGGGGCCTTGTTCGACAAGTTCGTGGGCGAATCGGAACGGAACTTGCGCGAGTCGCTCGACACCGCGGAATTGCTCGCGCCGTGTGTACTGTGGATCGATGAAATCGAGAAAGGTTTTGCGTCCGGCGATTCGGACGGCGGGGCCACACGCCGTGTGTTGGGCTCCTTCCTCACCTGGCTCGCTGAGAAGCACAGCCGGGTGTTCGTGGTTGCAACCGCCAACGACATCGCAGCGCTGCCGCCGGAACTGATCCGCAAAGGGCGTTTCGACGAGATATTTTTCGTGGACCTGCCGACCTTGGGTACGCGCGCCGAGATTTTGCGCATCCATTGCGCCCGTCGGGGCATTGTTCTCGATGGCGCAGGACTCCAAACACTTGCTCAGGAGTGCGAGGGTTTCGCGGGCGCGGAGATCGAGCAGGCCGTAGTGGCGGCAATTTACAGCGCGAATGCCCAGCACAAGGCTCCCGATGCGATGATTCTCCGGGCTGAAATCGCCGCGACCCGGCCGCTGGCCGTGGTGATGGCCGAAAAAGTCGAGGCGCTGCGGGCGTGGGCGGACGGGCGTACGGTGTGCGCAGACTAGTCTCCAAAGGCGGCCTCGACAGGCCGCCCCCATGTCATCGCAGGCGCCTTATGTCGGCAACGGCTGGGGATTCAGCCTGTTGACCTCATCAGTCGAACTGAATTCCGTCCGCCTGTGTATACTTTGCGGTGCAAAGCAATGCTCAGGGACGTATCGGACGAATCATGAATTCCAACAATACAAGGTTTCGCGGGGTACGCCGGACCCGGAAGGCGTCCGCCGCAGCAGCGGGACTGCTGATGTTCGCGGGGATCGCTCCCGCAGTCAATTTTGCGGCGGACTCGGGCGGCATCGGAAGCGCCCTGCAGGATGCCAAGCTCTATGTGACGGCGCCGCTGCGCTGGGACGGAGAGGACTGGCTGGCATTCGCGGGTACGCTCGCGTTGGTGGGTGCATCCCATTCACTGGATGGCCGGGTTCGTTCGCATTTCGTCAACGGTGCGGACGGACTCAATGGCGGACAGGACAAGAATAGCCTGCGGGATGCCCTGCCGACCGTGGCGATCATCGGCGGAACGTGGGCCTATGCGGGATTCCTAGGCGACTCCGACGGCTATCGAGAAACCTGGTCGCTGGTGGAAGCCGGGATCCTGAGCACGGCGACGGGCGAAATTCTCACCTATGCGGCTGGCAGAGAGCGGCCCGATGGTTCTACATCGCCCAACCAATGGCGCCAGGCAGGCGACTCGTTCCCATCGGTGCATGCGAGCGCGGCTTTCGCCGTGGGCACGGTGTTTGCGGAGTCCGGCAGCGACGACTACCGGTGGATCCGCCGCATCCTCGGCTACGGTATCGCGAGCGCGACCGCGTATATCCGGGTTCGCGACAATGTGCACTGGCTATCGGATACGGTGGCCGGCTCCGCTTTGGGCATTGCCACCGCGCGTTTCGTGCTCAATCGACGCGATCAGGAGAGCCGCGGGTCGCTTTCGGTGCAACCCACGAAGGACGGGTGGATGGTCGCCTACTCGAAGCACTTCCGCTGAGCGCCGCCGGCGAGACTCAGGCGCTCAATATCCGCTGCGCACTGCCGTCGTCCCGGATATGGAACGAATCCTCGCGCCACTGCACGCGACGGCTGGTGAAGCTCCAGATCCAAAGCGCAAACGTCAACGCATCCCGGACTGCGATCAACGCCACCCGACCGGGCGTAACGTCGTCCGCGCGCATGGCAATGTGGATCATGAGCCGGCAAACAGCCGTGATCGATGCCGCGGCGATGCATGCGGGTGCTCCAGCGGACAGCCAGAGGCCCGTCAGGGCGACCGGAAGACCAAACGTGACGAACGACAGCCCGTACCCGACGGGCCGCACGGCGCGAATGGTGCGCAGCCAACGCAGCTCATGACGGACCAGAGCCGGTAAGGACTGTTGGGAGACATAGGTGTCCACGCACACCTGCGAGAGGACGGTCCGCAATCCCATCCGACGGGTCAATTCGCCCAACCGATAGTCGTCCGCGAGCTGATTTGAAATGGCGGCAAAGCCGCCGGCCGCAGCGAGCACTTCGGCGCGAATGGCGATGGTTGCGCCGAACGCGAACGCACGCGACCCGGACATCGCCGCCACGCGAACCGATGGAACGAACCATTCGTTGACGTACATTGCGCCCAGCAACGACCACAGATTGTCCGATCCCAGGCCGCGATACGCACAGGTTACGATTCCCACGCCGCGATCCTGCAAAGGAGCGACCACTTGGGAGAGATAGTCCGGGCCCACTCGGACATCACTGTCGGACAACACCAGATACCGGTGACTGGCGGAGGGCATCATGTTGATGAGATTGCTGACCTTGCGGCTTGTGCCGTGCAGGGTGCGATCGACACGCAGCCTGAGATCGAGATCGGGAAACTCCCGTTGCAGTCGGTGTACGACCGCTATCACGGGATCATGGGGATCGGACACACCGAAGATCACCTGAAACTTCGCATAGTCCTGTTCGCAGAACGAGCGCAGACACTCGTAGGTCTCAGGCGCCTCCCCGCAGAGGGGTTTGAGCACTGTGACCGGATGGCACTCGCCCGTAGAATAAGGCACGAGGCGGATGCGGGTGCGGACGGCGATCAGGGCCGCGATGCCGTAGGCGGTCGCGGCCGCGCAGAGAATGTATCCAGAGGCGGTGGTCCATAGGTGGATCATTCGAACGTGTGCATCCCGATCAGCCGGAGTTACTTTGTATTGCAAAGTACATTGGCTGCCTCGCCATTGCAAGCGCCGCGGCCAGACCGCCCGCAGGGGAGAGAGATCATGAACGTGAGTTGGAAGGCATTCGCGTTGGCTTCCGCGGTGTTTGCGGCGCTTACCGCGATACTCGGGAAAGTCGGCGTCGGGCAGATGAGCTCCGAGCTGGCGACCTTCGTGCGCACCGTGGTCATTCTGGCGGTGACCGCGCTGGCGGTTACCGTGCGAAGCGAGTGGCAGCGGCCCGACGGAATGTCGAGATTGGGGGTGTCGGCGCTTGCGCTGTCGGGGCTTGCGACGGGCTTGTCGTGGCTCTGTTATTACCGCGCGCTGCAACTCGCCCCTGCGTCGCGGGTCGCGCCGGTCGACAAGCTGAGCGTGGTCTTCGTAGTCATCTTCGCGGCCATATTCCTGAACGAGCCCATAACCTGGAAAGTCGCGCTCGGGGCGCTATTCGTTACCGTGGGTGCCGTCATCATGATGGCCTGACAGCGTCCCGGCTCAACCGGCTCCGGCGCGCGCGTCCAGGGGGCTTTCGGCGGCGATCAACTGCCGCAGGCGCCGCCTGAACCGCAGCGGTGCCGAATCGATGGCGATGTCGATGTGCGGGGTTTCGGTGTGTGCGAAGCTTTTCTGCACGGCGTTGAGGATGGCGCGGTCTTCTTCGAACGCACTGCGCACGCCCTCGGCCATCAGCCGCGAGGCGTCCTCGTCGTTCGGCAAGACATTGCGCATCTGAAACCAGTAGTAGCGCGTATGATCGGCATCGATCGGCGTCAGGAAGTTGTAGGAATCCATGACGAATGCCGCTTCGTGATTCTCGGCTTCGGGTCCTCCCGCGCCGGCCGGCACGAACACCGCGCGGATGAGCGCGTGGCTCGGAAAGCGCACTTCATAATGCTGCAACCGATCGCATAGACCCTGAAACTTCAGGAACGGAACATAAATGGGGGCAGCGTCGATGCCGCGGATCCAGCGCGAGGCGGTCACGCCTTCGACATTCGCATGGACTTCCACCGGCGTCGACTCGGATCGGGCGCTGCTGAAAGTGCTGGAATGAACCCATGCGACATGCGAGGGATCGAGCAGATTGTCTGTCATGTACAGATAATTGCAATCGACCGTCATGGCATCGCCGCGAGTCAAGCCCCACGCCGCGTCTCCCCAGTGCAGGACGTCGAATATGGCGGTTGGGTCGGCGGCCTCGGCGCGGCCCATCCAAATCCAGATCAATCCGTAGCGCGACACCACCGGATAGCTGCGCACCCGCGCCGCCGGGGGAATTCGATCCGCGCAGGGAATTCTGACGCATTTTCCCGACGGGTCGAACGTCAGGCCGTGGTACCCGCACTCGACGTTGTCGCCCTTGATCCGGCCCATCGACAGCGGCAGCTTGCGGTGTACGCAGGCGTCTTCGAGGGCCGCCGGACCGCCGTTCGCACGTCGGTACAGCACGATGTGTTCATTCAGAACCTTGACAGGCAGGAGCCCATCCTTGAGTTCCCCGTCCATTGCGGCCACGTACCATGCATCACGGCGAAACACGATAGTTACTCCTTGAATGAATTGGAAAGGGATCTTGCGACCAGCCCGCCGTTGCGAAGTTCGTCGACGATGGGCCGCAGTGTGAAGAGCCGCGTACCTTCTTCGCCGATATGCAATCGCGGCAACAAGCTCTCATAGACACAGCGGGGCCCCGATCCCAGAGTCTGGGGGGAGAGGCCGCGCCGCGCAATTGCCCAAACGGCAATCGCCATTTCGAGGGCCACCGCTTCCCACGCACGATCGATCAGGGTGTTGGTTTGCGCGACCGACAACGGCAGGAGACTGGTGACGTCCTCGACCCCGTCTGCGGTGTGGCCCACATAGTGCAGAAAGACCGGTGCCGCCGCCGCCAAGAGCGAGCCCATGCGCGCCGAGCCGATGTAATTGAGGTTGATGGAGAGTATCCCGCCATCCGCTGCGCCTGGTTCGGCAAGGCCGACCGGCAGGCCGGTGAAAGGAGGGGATTGCAGCTTCAGCGCACGCTCCATGCTCTGAATGGCGGTCTTGGCGAGCGCCTGACGCAGAGCATCGAGCGACAGGGCGGGGAGGAGCGACACCATGCTCGAGGACGTGAATATCTTCTCCGATTCCAAATCCACCAGCGGATTGTCGGTCGAAGCGTTGATTTCCACCTCGAACTGCTGCCGGGTCCAATACCAGGTCTCGTAGGCGGCGCCGTGGATCTGGGTAATGCTGCGAAAACTGAGGGGATCCTGTAAAAAACGTGCTTGCCCGGATTCGTGCAGCCGGCTGCCGTCCAACGCCTGAAATAGGTTGAATCTCGAGCGTGCCTGGCCCCGACCGCGAAAACCGCCGGCGGCTTCCTCGGTATGAGCAGCCAATCCGCCGCGAAACCCCTCCAGCGCGGTCGCCGCGGCGAGGTCGAAGGCGGTCAATAAGCGTTCGGCCTCCGCCAATGCGAGCGCGCCGGACCCGAGCGCGAAACTGTTGTTGTCGATCAGCGATACGGACTCTTTGGGAGCCAGATCGAATCGCGCCCCAAGCGCCGGTGGCCGCTGATCGAGCGACAGGCCGAGCACCCCCAGACTCAATTGCGAGAGGGGGGTCAAATCGGCGGTGCCGAAGGAGGTATCTTCGCGGATCGTCGGCAGGTGGGGCGCCGCGAACAATTCCAGCAGCCGTTCGATGAGCAACGCACGTACGCCCGTGCGGCCCCCGGCAAGATTGTTGATGAGAACGATCAGGGTCGCGCGCACGGCAGCGTCGGATGCCGCCGGGCCCGGAAAGTCCGTCGCCTCGCTGACGATCATACGGTTGCTGAATTCGGCAAGCGCGGCGGCGGATACCCCAACGTCCTTTTGAGAGCCGATTCCCGTGTTCGCGCCGTACATGGTCCTGCCTTCTGCTAGAAGCCGCTCGACGATTGCGCGGGAGGCGGCCACGCGCTTCCACGCGTCGCCGGACAAATCGAGACTGCCGGCGGATTGCGCCAGAGCCTCGATCTGATGAATCGTCAGTCGTTTGCCATCCAGGATGTGATCAGCGGCCACACTGCACTTTAGCCGAACTGTGGCTTCGGCAGCACGAACACTCGTTTGGCGAGTTCCGATTCCAGTTCGGCGGCGCTGTAGAACTTCAGAAGCAGGTCCCGCTCGAGCAATTGCGGATTGCTTTGCTCGAAAGCGCTCCAATCGCCGGCGTGGCCCCTTTCGGCGATGTGCTGCTGTATGAGAGCGAGATACGCGACGGTGATGGTTTCATGATACCGGCCGGGTTTGCCGAGATGGGCCGAATACGCGCGTATCGCCCGCCGAATGCGGCCGAGCGCCTCCGGGAAGTCTCCCTGCTGCAGATACAGATACCCGGCCCTGACATGCCCGCCGTGTCCAAAATGCCGCTCCGGCAATGCGCACGCTTCGAGCGCCGCGAGAAACTCGACATCGGTCATGGTTGCCTCCGGACCAATCCTGGCCGTTGGGTACCATGGTACCAAAAAATGGGTCAGGCGGGCGTTTGCCCCGTCTGTTCGTCGGCGAGCGCCTTTGCAACCATCGATCGAAAGCTCGACAGCGCGGTATCCATCCGCATTGCCAGCATGGGCGTATCGGGTGCGAGATCCAAGATGCGCTGTTGAGCGAGAATGATGTCCTTGTCCTCTTGAAAGCCTGCAAGCACGCTCTCGGTCAATTTATCCGTGACCGAAGCATCATCCAGCGCGAAGGCATGCGATTGCTGGAAGAAGTAGTGCGAGGTCGATTCGGTTTCAGGCGTTACCGCTTGGCACCCGAAGAACTGCGCCGCATCAACCCGGGTTCCCTCGGGGGCGCCGGTACCGGTCGGAGCGCTGCCCGAATCCATCAACAGCACTCCCGGCAGCACCACGTCATAGATATTCCACCGGTCGACATTGCCCGGCCAGGTCTTGAGATTTCGCAGGAAGGGCGCGGGCTCATCGTCGATCAGCCATCGCTCGACCCGGATGCCGCGTCCGCTGCGGGTCACCTTGGGCCGGATCCCGGCATACTTGGCCGTGCCGCCGAGCGTGGTCTCGTGCACGTAGGACAAGTGAGAGAAGTCGAGGAGATTGTCGGTGATCAGCAGGTAATTGGCCGCGTAGTGCAGATATCCCGGCGTGCCGCGCCAATCGGGGGAGTCCAAGTGGTGAGTGTCTGGAATGAGCGAGGCGTCGGCTCGATCCGCATCGCCCATCCAGATCCAAATCCATTTGAACCGTTCGACGATCGGATAGGCTCGCACTTTCGCCGCGGGAGGTATGAAGTCCTGCGAGGGAATCTCCACGCATTTCCCGGTTTTGTCGAAAAGCAGTCCGTGGTACATGCAGCGGACGTTGTCGCCCTCACGCCGGCCCTTCGACAGGGGCGCGGCGCGATGACAGCATCGGTCGTCGAGCGCGACGACCGCTCCGCCCTGATCGCGCCAAAGCAGCAGTGGAATGCGGGCGACGGTGCGCGCAAGCAGGCCTTCTGCGCCGATCTCGTGCGACCAGGCCGCCACGTACCAAGTGTTCTTGATGAATGAAGATGCGGTACCCATGGTCCCAGATAGCCCCGTAGTTGCGCGGTGGTCGATAGACGCGCCGACTATAAACCCCGCACCGCTTGCAGGCGAGGTTCTTGACTGCAGACTTGCGCGGCGTGAGCATTCTGCTCGCCCCGGATGCCTGGTAATAAAGCCCCATACCCCCCGGTCTTGTCGCTAGACACGGTATATTGACCGTGGCTGCACGCGGCGGGCATTGCCGCGCTTTTTTAACAACAAAGCGGGAACACTTCATGAAATTCCTCGTCCGATGGCTGATCGACTGGCCGCGCCGCGTCGCGATGCACCTGAGTTGGCTGGCTCCGCTGTTCGCGCGCATCACTGTCGGCTGGGTTTTCCTATGGAGCGGCTGGGGCAAGCTTCATAACCTGCCTCAGGTCACGGAAAATTTCATCGGCTGGGGAATTCCGTTTCCCCACGTCCTCACACCGTTCACTTCCGGAATCGAGTTCTTCGGGGGGTTGTTTCTGCTGTTGGGATTGCTCACCCGGCTGTCGGCGGGCGCGCTCGGCGTCACCATGATCGTCGCCATCCGTGCGGCGAAGTGGGCCGACGTGGATTCGCTCGAGACGCTCTTGGGTTTCGACGAAGTCGAGTATCTGGCGCTGTTCCTCTGGCTGGCGATCGCCGGGCCGGGCGCCCTGTCCATCGATCATTTCATCGAGCGCTGGTATCGGCACTCGCGCGAAGGTGCTCCCGCGACCTGAAAGCCGGCTCATCCAGGACTCGCTGCGGCGGAACGCGAGCAGGTCTATATATCATTGCAATGAGTTGCGATTGAGGCTACATTTCTGAACCTAGGGACGTGGGGGCGTTCCGGCGAGTGGGGCTGGTTTAGCGCGACTCTAAGCAATGGGAGATTTCCAATGAGCACGACCGCCGCCCGCCGCATGTTGTTGTTTTCAGCTTGCGCGGCTTCCGCTGCATACGCGCAGCAGCAGCCGGGCGCGTCGGGCGCGCAGCCATCAGCCGGAGTGCTGGAGGACATCATCGTTACCGCCGAGAAGCGCAGCGAGAGTCTGGAGAAGGCGCCGCTCAGCATCGTCGCATTCAGTGCGGAAGCCCTCGCTGAAACCGGCGTCGAAGACTTTTCGTCCCTGGCGGCGCGCATTCCTGGCGTCACGTTGAACTCTGCGGGTCCGGGGCAGAGCAGCTACTCGATCCGCGGCGTCGCGTCGGTGGGCGGCAATTCGCCGACCACGGGCATATACATCGACGACACGCCGATCCTGCCGTCCGGGGGCGATGGCGCCACGGCGAGCATCGACCCGGATCTGTTCGATCTGGCCCGCGTCGAAGTGCTGCGCGGGCCCCAGGGCACGTTGTACGGCGCGAGTTCCATGGGCGGCACGGTGAGGTTCATCACCAACCAGCCGAATCTTACGCAGTCTGAGGGCGCGGTCAAAGGCGAGGGCTCGTACACCCAGCATGGCAGCGGTAATGCACGACTCGACGCGATGTACAACATGCCTCTGATCGACGATCGTGTGGCGTTGCGCGTCGTCGGCACCTACAAGAATTTCAGCGGCTTCATCGATCGTGACGTCGGCGTGTGGGCGCCGAACACCGGTGTGCCGGCGGGATTTCCCGCCTACCCTGTATCGCCCGCACAT
>Ga0302320_10028359_pt1 | contig 10748 bp, 11 predicted proteins | sample Bog_T0_3_FD_202130 | JGI IMG/M metagenome (GOLD analysis project Ga0302320, IMG submission 202130) | Peat permafrost microbial communities from Stordalen Mire near Abisko, Sweden - Bog_T0_3 | ecosystem: Environmental > Terrestrial > Soil > Wetlands > Peat | place: Sweden: Abisko, Stordalen Mire... | reverse complement strand
ATCACCGACGTCGCCGTCAGCGTGCGTTGGGCAAGATGACACCAATTGAGTTCGAGGCCCTTGACGAAGCACTGCAGGCGGCCTAAGACAGTGAGAGAAACTTGTCACCTAAAGCGTCAGCAGTCCCATTGGTGAAGACCGAGCGTCTTGATTCATATGAAGAGATTCGGATAAAGAATTGGAGAAAGGCTTTATTGAAAATTGATGTCCAAGGATTCGAGCTCCAAGTTTTGCATGGAGCTGGAGGAAGTCTGAAACTTTTTGACGCAGTTTATGTGGAATGTTCGTTTATCGAATTATACGAAGGTCAAGCGCTTGCTGACGCCGTCGAATCGTATCTTAGGATTCACGGATTCCAACTTGCAGCAATGGAAAATGTAATTCTTCAAGGTGTGAAACCGATTCAGGCCGACCTTATGTTTCTTAGGATTATTGAAGAATGAGAACAATAGGTCGATCCATTTGGCGATCGTAGTCTGAGGGACATACGTGTTCCGCGAACAATCCCTTTCCGTTCTCAACACTCCCAGGCAGATCGAACTCCTGAATCGAAAGCTGTGGACTACGAAGCTCGAGCTGACCATGGCCATTGCGGACTCCATCGAGAACTTCTACAACTGTGATCGCCGGCACAGTTCGCTCGGCAATCTAACACCGAACGAATTCGAAGATCTACAATTTCATTGAAACCGGGCCGGACTCACACAAGCGTTGGCGTTGACCCCATTTCTTGGACTTCGTTTATGCGAGTGAGGTCTGGGGTTCAAGGCATTTTAGTTTCTCGAATTCAGCGGGCGTGAGATATTCGAGTGAGCTGTGTCGACGCCTGAGATTATAGAAACTCTCGATGTAGTTCGCCATCGCCACTGAAAGCTCGACGACCGTCATCCAGCGTTGGCGATTGAGCAGTTCGATCTGCATCGAGCCCCAGAACGACTCCATCGGAGAATTGTCGTAGCAGTCTCCAACGGTGCCCATCGAGCCGAGCAGACCGTAACGGCGGACGTTCTCAGTGAAGGCCCAGGACGTGAATTGGCTTCCGTGGTCCGAGTGAATGACCGTGGAAGGCGACGTGACCCGCTCACGCGCTGCCATCGAAAGTGCGTCGTTCACCAGAATCGATTCGCAACGTCGATCTATGGCCCAACCAACAATTTTGCGTGAATAGATATCGAGAACGCAGCAGCAATACACCTTGCCTTCACGCGTCGGGTGTTCGGTGATGTCAGTCAGCCACAAGGCGTTCGGTCGATCGGCCACGAACTGTCGCTGCACCAGGTCGTCGTAGGTGGCCACGTTGGTGAGGTTGCGCGTGACCCTTTTGCGCGTCGGAAGACCGTGGATATCCAGTTCTCGCATGATGCGTTGCACGAGCTTGCGGTTGACGATGAGTCCGTGCTCGATCCGCAGCGCAGCCTGGACGCGTAGCTGCCCGTAGGTGGCGCGCGAGGTGGCGTGCACCTCGCCAATCACGTCACTTAAGAGCAGACGGCGGATCTCTCCATCACTTGGTCGGCGAAACTTGTTGTCGTAAAAAGTCGAGCGCTCGATGCCCACGACGCGGCACGCGTTCCTGTCGGAGTAGCCCAGGTTGCTCAGGGCTTGAGCAACCTGGAACCTCCTTTTGGGCGGATCGGCTCCTCGCCATTGAAGATCGCCACGGCCGCCTTGACGAGCTCGAGTTCGTCTTCGAGATCCTTGATTGTGCGACGAGCTTGCGCCAATTCGTCGACTTCAAAGCTCTTCACTCCTGGCACGAGATCACTATCTATGAGTGCTTGCTTTTTCCAACGATGCAATGTGCCGGGAGAGACGTGCAATTCATCGGCCAGCGAAGTTACCGCCTCGCCCGCCAGCAGTCTCTGACAAACATCTCGCCGGAACGTTGATGAGTATTTGAAGGGCATGTCTACCTCCTGGTAGGACACGACCAAACTCTCACAAACCAAATCCACTTTTTGGGGTCAACGCCACGTGGTCCAATATCCGGGGTCCAGGTCAAGTGGCTCAGTTCAGGGGGATCTCTCCAGGGCCAAATTGACTTGACATTCCCAAGCCCCCAAAATTCGAGAACTGGTACTGAGGTCCAATCTATTTGACTCGTACGAAGCACTTCAGACCTGGGTCGCTCGCCCTTTCTGTGAGTCGAAAGCAAGTGAACGGTTGCGAATGGAATGCGCCCTTCAGCGCAAGCCTTCTATTATGTGGCGTAACTTTCGGTACGCTATTTCCCATGTGGCCATCGTTGTAGATGTTCGAGCTTGTTGACCTAGGGCAACGCGATTCTTAAATGTGTTGTCTATTGCTTCTGCCAATTCGTCCGTCGAAAACGGTGAGGGTAGGACATGTGCAGCCCGGATGCACTCCTCGTTAACCGCGGGCACTCGCGTCGCAATTACCGGTATCGAAAGTCGAGCCGCCTCTGCCACAGGAAGGCCAAATCCCTCATAATCGCTAACGAATATGAGACATGCTGCACCTGCGAAAACTGAATGGAACAACGTCGAGTCGAGACTTGACGATGCGACAATTGTTTCGTCCCTCGCCACTGAAGCTAGTAACTCTTCATTCGCTCCAACAATCCTTAGGATTAAAGGTGAGTCAGGCTGAAGCCGACGAAAAATGCGCCACGCTTCCAGAACTCGTGAGGTCCCCTTGTTTGAACGCTGCGCAAGGTGAAGCGCATAAGGCATGGGAAAATCGGTCGATCGGACCGTCTTCCAGTCGTCCACATGATCACAACCACAATGAATGACCGAAGCCCTTTCGACGGCCCTCGGAAAGAACTCCAATACCTCGCTGAGCGCGAAATGCGAAATGGCGACGGTGTGTGCCGCACGATGGATCCCAACTGGCCAGGCGGCTCGCCTATAAAGACGCTGGTACTTACTAAACTGATCGGGACTCCGTAGGTGTCGCATATCCGCTACAAACGCAAGGCGATTGACCGACCGAGACCCGAGTGCCGGAGAATACGGATTGAACAACAACGTGATATCTGGATTTATTTTTCGTTCAAGCAACGGAAGAACTACGTGCTGTCCATATATACGGCCACCTTCACTTTTGGAGGGAGCATCGTGAAAGGTAACAGAGGGATGGCGATCGGCGTAGCCGGGAGGGCAGAGGACATGAACATCGTCGTTAGGCTGTAATGCAGCTTGTCGGAGATACGCGCTTGCCATGGTCGCAAGTCCGGTATGTGTGCGCCTCAGTAGAGTGCCATCAAAGAGAATCCGCATATGAACCCATTATCGCATACGAGGCGGCAAGCTTGACAATCGTACGTTCGTCTAGGGAAGCGACAGCAACGTTTCAGGGGCGTGAATTCGAACTTAAACCCACTGCCCCGTCTGGCTCAAGGGTCGTGACTCGGACTACTTTGTCGAATGCATCCACGAGGAGACTAGTGCTTTCTCGCAGATTTAAACCTATTCGAACTATGACTCTTACTTCCCTCCGGTCGATGACGACCGCTCTATATGACCGGAAAATCTCGGACCTTTGCCTCGTTCGGAACCGAAGGTAATAACCACGATATCTATCCAAGCGGAGTCAGCGATTGTGTTTGGAGGTTCTGGATTCATAGGAACTAAGCTCGTAGGTGAGTTATCGAATGACGGAATCGGGAAAATCACCTCAGTTGACCTACTACTTCCACGTATGAAGCTGCCCAATGTCGAATTCGTCATCGCTGACATAGGGGAGCCGATTGCGCTAAAGGAAAGACCCGAAATCGTGTTCAACCTCGCCGCTGTCTCCCTGGCCCTGGTGAAGTTGGTTCCGTTGATTGTCAGCGTCGTGTCACCCGCCACGGGTCCCGAGGTGGGTGAGATGGAGGTAACCGTGAGCGTGGCGCTGTAGGTGAACTCATCGGCCGCCATCGGGGCACTCGTACCGGTGCGTGTCGTCACGTAGACGTTGTGCGCCGCGGCCGCCTGGGCCGGGGAGACCGCGGTGATCGAGGTCGAAGAGACCACACTGAAGCTGGTGGCAGCCACTGCGCCGAAGAGCACTTTGGTGGCCCCGGTGAAGTTAGTTCCGGTGATCGTCACCGTCGTGCTAGCGCCAATGCGAGTTGAACAACAGCTGTGGCTATTCCTCCGTATTCATCGTCCAAGCTGGATGCGACGTGCAATACACGTGGCAATTCAGGCGCCACCGTCATTTAAATTCCCAAGCGTTCTTGCTCGTATTTTGTCTATGGTACAAATTCATCAGAATTGGATTTCATATCTTGTGAGCTGCGAAGAACGTTGGTGTTCGAACTCACACGCCTACCTGAAGACCAGGATCTCTGTCTTCCGGTTCTAAGGCTAACGGGCTCCGGAGTGAAACTCTGTAGATGTAAAACCACGCGGGGAGGATTGCAAATTGTGCCGTGACGTCCATCCATGACGCCAAAAGAGCACCTCCAAAGTGAGCGCCCAATCCTATTCCTATCACGATGAGACTTGCCGTCGCGATTCTTACAATGAGGACCTTTTTAGTCTGCGCCTTCGATCGAGCACTAACCGTGACTCCCATCACCACAGCCATGATGATGCGCCCTAACGCGATTGGAACAACAATCTCGCGAATTCTCGGCCATTCGGCGCCGAAAACCACGCGCATAACGTGCTCCGGGACGAGAAGCAATAACACCAACCATGCGATGGTAATCCCGATTAAACCCAGCACGAATATCGAGGGATATGCGCCTTTGTTGTGGCCCGATTCTCTGAGGGCCACGGAGCGCACTCCGTACATCGCGACAGTAATTGAATTAAAGGCAAGTTGCCCACCTCGCAAAATTCCAGCGATACTGATTGATGCAACAAGTGTTACAACCGCGGTGGATAGAGGAGCGGGCGAGGCGGCGACAAAGTTATCCCCGCTCATGTGCCATGCTCGCTTTCGATCGAAGCTCCTGGGAGGCACATTTCGCGGACTTGATGCGCCGTCTGAACGTAGTACCCGGTACACTATTGGTCCGACGGGCACCGCACTAATCAGCGCCGCAGCACCCCATGCGGCCAGTCCGCGAGCCGCTGGCGTCATTGAATTCGGTAGAAGTACCCACACGGCAAATTGCGCGCCGAGCCACACGGTGTCAGAAAGTGCCGCTAAGTCGGAACGGCGTGCCCAAATCAGCACATAGCGCGTTGCATAGTCTTCGATAAGGACAATCGGCGTAACGACGCACGTCATTTCAATCAAAAGCCGAAGACTTTCGTCCGTAACCGGAATTAGCAGAGAGATCCCTGCGGCAACAATTCCAGCGGCGACCATGCAGCGTTTGAGTCCGGCTTGTCCATGGCCTTTCCCTGATGGTGTTTGAAGCAAGTACTCTCCGGTGAACCCCCGACACGCGACGACGAGCAGATTGACAGCCATGAATGCAAGACTGAAGTCTCCGAATTGTGCGGCGCTTCCGGCACGGAGCACGAGTATGCCGATTCCGAGGTTGCCTAGGCTGTAAATCGCTTGATCACCAACCGTGAAGATGCCTCGATGTTCAGCACCTAGCCAAGCCCGCTTTCGAAATCCAGCGCGCACGTTTGACTTTTCCAATGCGTCAGCGTCGTGGTCGGTGTTTGACCCCATAATTCACCGGAGGCGAAGGTTATCGACTGCGTTCTCAAGGAACGCTATCTCCTTAGCCTTCTCCTCAGAAAGATAGTCGGAGTTCAGAACCACGGGCCTCTCTCGGATTTCGGACAATCCAACTCTGTCGAAAAGCCTGCTTCGAGGCGATTGGGTGAACAGCATTGCCGGTCTGCCGTAGGCAAGGGTAGCGACGCAAGCGTGAACTCGATCGCTGAGGGTGAGTTCCGATTGGGCATACATCGAGAGGTAAGTAAACGGCTCGTCGCTCGCGAAGGCATTCGCGTGCTGGTAGATCTTCCAAGGAATGTGGGGGTTGAATCGGTGCTCCCCTCGAAATATTCGATGTCCTAGAAGCGACTCCGGAAGTTGACGACGATCAAGGAGATGGCCAATATACGCCTGCCATTTCCCGAAGTTCGCGAATCTACTCTGCAGCGGCGCGTCTTTGAGCACCCACGTATGGTCGAGAAACTCGAAACTTCTGAGTTGGCCATCGTTCGGCGCATCGATCTTTATGCGGGGCTCAGGAAACCGATCAAAGGTGAACGTAAAGAATGCGGACAGGTCAAGCGGCACGGGCGCGACTGCATCAGGCGCAAAAAAGGCACTGTCGATGCCGCTATAAATATGGTCGCAGATCCCTGCAGCTGAAAGTGCCTCGTACGAGTCGTGGTCACGTGTGATCACGACGTCGACCGGATATCGACGGAGAAACGATGTCGCTGCTACGATTTCCTCCTCGGAGAATCGAAACAGAGCCGCTCCCAGAAGGATGATTTTCGTCCCTCGCTCCTGGTAAGCGCGAAATGTCGGAGCCCAAAGTTTCTCAAAGGTTGCTGTAAGCATGGGACCCTGAAGCACGACACAGCGCGCATTTACGTAGCTGAGAAGTCCCGCGTCATTATGAGGATTCCCCCTTCTCTTTCGGTGAAAAGTCCGGTATCCGGGTTGATCTTGAAATCGAAGCACGTTCTCTTCGCCAAAGATTTGTGAGAGCACCGAATGTCCACCCACATTGAAAAAGGCATTGCCAATATTTTGTCCCCAGAATCCGTAGACCATAACAACTGGTTTCATTTCAGAGTTCACTTCGCGCTCATCGCGTCGCATAGTTAGAATGACGGAGCAATGTATTATTAAGAATCGATGCTGAGTCAAATTCACGCGGAACTACAATCTCGTGCCGCAGACACTTCAAATTATTAGCCAACGCGAGAACTCCAATTGCTCGATGAACTCATTTCGTCGTAAATCCAAGCGTAGGTTTGCATAATGCCTTGCTCCAAAGAAATGGAGGGTTGCCAGCCAAGTTGGTCGACGATAAAAGTGTTATCGCTATTACGCCCCCGAACGCCCAAAGGAGCGTCAAGGTTGTATCTCCTCACGGTTCGAATACCCGCAATTTTCTCCACGATGTCCACCAATTGATTGATGGTGACTAACTCGCTACTGCCAATATTTATGGGCTCAGCGACTTCACTGGCCATTAGTTTTCTCGAACCAAAAACGCAGTCATCAACGTACATGAAGCTACGAGTCTGCTGGCCATCTCCCCATATTTCAATTGAATGGTCTCCGGAGAGTTTCGCGGCAATCACCTTACGGCAGATCGCTGCCGGCGCTTTCTCACGGCCTCCATCGTAAGTTCCCCATGGTCCGTAGACATTGTGGTAGCGAGCCACTCGCGTTGCGATTCCGTAGTCTTCGCTAAAATTCCGACACATCCGCTCTGAGAAGAGCTTTTCCCATCCATACCCGTCCTCAGGCATTGCCGGATACGCATCGGATTCTCGAAGACCTGGATTCTCAGTAGTCAATTGTTTGTCGGCGGCGTAGACGCAAGCAGAGGAGGAGAAAAAGAGGCGTTCGACGCCCAAATCTCTGACCGCCATCAGCATGTGAGTATTGATTAGAACTGACAACATGCATTCTGCTTTGTGCGTCTCAATAAAGCCCATTCCTCCCATGTCAGCCGCTAGGTTGAAGACTTCGGTTACCCCACGCGTGGCGTCGTAGCACGCATCCTTTTCGCTCAAGTCCAACTGAAGTGATTCTGCGCCTCCTGATATCTGATGCCATTGGTTGAGCGGTTTCCGATCGACTCCCCGAACTCGAAGCCCACTTTTCTGCAAATCCGCGACGAGGTGACCTCCGATAAATCCACCAGCACCGCACACGAGGGTGACGTTTTCCATTGGCTAGTCCTCCGTTTCCGCTTCAATGACTTGCCTAACTATAGAGATTGGGTGCGCGGGGTCTTGATGCGAATCGAAAACTCCTTCAAATTGATCAGTAATACGTTCAATGTCAAAGGTTTTCTCAGCGAATTGGCGTCCCTGAAGTCCCATCTCATCACGCATTTGCGCGTTTTCGAGAAGATTATTGGCTTGATTAACAAATGACAGTGAGTCGCTGGGCGTCACCACGACGCCAGCATTACTCCGCTCAATGATTCGGGCAGCCAAATTTTCAGATGGAATCGCGGCCAAGATGGCACGACCAGCGCACAGATACGTGAGCACCTTTGAGGGTACAGAGAAGATCCCCGCGTCAGGCTCTAGAACGACGGTCAAGATATCGGCTGCGCCCAGCATGTCAGGTAGGTCTTCGTATGGTTGAAAACCCATAATGGTTAGATTCTCAAGTCGTAGGAAAGTTTTCTGCTCCCGCAGCCAATCAGCCCCAAGACCTTCGCTCGCAACGATAACTGAAACATCAGGTCTCGTCGCCAGCGCAATCGCGAGTTGGAGAAGGAGTTCCGGACGATGTTTCATCCCGAGCGTTCCCGCGTACAGGATAATTTTTTGTTCCGCCAACCCTAAGTCTGCCTTCCATCTATTTTCGTGTGGACGCAAGGAAATCTCATCAAGACTCGCCCAGTTCTCGATCACTGAGATTCGCTGCTCCTCAATTCCGTAGGAACCAACAAGCAATTCGCGAAAATCCTCGCTAATCGCAACAACCGCTTGACTTGATCGAAGCAATCGCTTCTCAAGCGAGACAAACGCCTGGGAGGCGACAACTCCAAGAATGGACTTGCGACGAACCATGACGTTTCGGATGCCCACCCCGATTAGGTCCTGTAACCAGAAGACGAAATTGACTCCCGTTCGTCGACATAATCGCTGGATCGCTCGCTGCGAAAGTAATGGGGTATTGCCTGATATCACGACGTCGGGTCGAAATAGATCTATCCGCCGCGCAAGGGTTCGCCCATATTTTCGTTCCTGGCGCAATCTATTCAATGGATGGTACTTGTCAAATTCGCGATCTAGAAGTACGGCCTCAATTGCGAGTCCTTCGGGATCGTCGCTGCGTAGTTCAACTTCACCTCGAGGCGAGCTAACCGAAGGGCAATAAAGATGGAGCACCAAATTTCCCCGCTTAGCCAAAGAACGACTTAACTGCACCTGAAATGGATGACCGCAATAGTCGTGTACGACTATTCTCCGACTTTCTCTGATCTGATTCATCGGTTTATAATTGTTTGTTTCTACATTTGTGGGATGAGCCAAGCGAGAAATCTTCGAAATGAATCGCCGCACTGAGGAAAACTTTCCGACCTTGATAAAATCAGATTTTTGATCGGAATTTTCCCGACTGGCGACAATGGACATCCATGCGGCTACTCCTGAATCGAGATCGGTTTCGAATATATATTTCCTTTCAACAAGGAGGCCCGGGTATACGTTCGTCGAAACTGTGAGTTTCTTTATCCTTGCTAGAACTCCGACGTCCTGCCTTCCTATCTTTTGAATTGAACTGATGACCGCGGGTGGCACGGAGATCCGGGGTTCTTTGAGACCTCCGTGTTGGGCGATCGCCCGAACAATCTCCTTGATTGTGTAGCGATCAGGATACGCGAAATTAAACAACAGTTCGTCGTCCGGTTCATGTAGTGCCCAATCGAGGCTGCGGACGAGTTCGGAAACGTAACCGCACGCTTTGACTGTGTCTTGGCGCCCGGGAAATACGAAATAGCGAGATCGGATCCCACGGTAAAGTCGCTCAAAATTACCGCCTTCGCCGAAGCCAAAGACAACCGCAGGGCGCACGATGACGAGTTTTCGACTTTTATCGTGGTGCTTCCAATCACGGTGGATGGACTCAGCCATCGCTTTTGATTTTCCGTACGCTGAATTCGGACTAATTGACGATGCTTCAGTAATTGGCGACTCGGAGGGTCCGTAGACGGAAATCGAACTAGTGAATACGATTGTGTGCGATCCCACCTTTTCGCAAAACTCCGTGACTCGAAGGGCACCGGTCACGTTTGTGTCATAGTACTCAGCGTCAGGGTGGCCCGGTGTTCTGTGAACGGCAGCCAAGTTGAAAACAATTTCTGGTTCACACCTCAGCGCGATCTCTTCTCGGACGTCAGCAATCACGTATTTGACTTTGGAAAGTCTTTCGCGAGGAGGTAAAAGGTCGGCCGACGTGATTTCTTGCACGCCGTCGTTTGTTAGCGTTCGTAAGAGTTCGGTCCCTATGAATCCGGAACCACCTACTACAAGGACCGATTTTGCTCGGAAGGTCACCTTAGTTAAACCCACCCATCCCAGTTAGAACTCGCTTGTATATTGTTGAATTTTTGGCAACCAGTGTCGGGCGCTCGAGCACGCCACGTGAACAGGTCAAATTCTTAGTCACCGTTCCAACTTCCCTTTTCGAGAAGTTTACTTCAGGGAAGTTGGACAGATTGATTCGCCCCGGGGAAAGTTGGAGAGTAATTCCTCTGAGAGGATTACTCCATGTCACGAAACACCCGCTACTCACCCGAGCTACGTGAACGAGCCGTGCGGATGGCCATTGAAAAGCGCCAGGACTACCCGTCCGAGTGGGCCACCTTCACCGCGGTCTCGAAGCTGTTCGGAATGTCCCCGGAAACCCTCAGGACCTGGGTCCGCCGCGACCAAGTCGACCACGGCACTCGCGTTGGTCTCACCACCGACGAGCGTGCTCGCCTAAAGATCCTCGAGCGTGAGAACCGCGATCTGCGGCGCGCGAATGAGATCTTGAAGGACGCCTCGATTTTCTTCGCGACCGAGCTCGACGGTCGAACGAAGAGGTAGTTCGCTACATCGACTCACGACGGGACCGATGGGGAGTCGAGCCGATCTGCAAAGCCCTGCAGTTCGCCCCCGCCACCTACTACGCCC
>Ga0302320_10028358_pt1 | contig 10748 bp, 4 predicted proteins | sample Bog_T0_3_FD_202130 | JGI IMG/M metagenome (GOLD analysis project Ga0302320, IMG submission 202130) | Peat permafrost microbial communities from Stordalen Mire near Abisko, Sweden - Bog_T0_3 | ecosystem: Environmental > Terrestrial > Soil > Wetlands > Peat | place: Sweden: Abisko, Stordalen Mire... | reverse complement strand
CTCTCACCAATGAGCGCGAAGGCATCGTCCGCCCCGTGCTCGATAAGTGCGGCGTCTCGGTCGATACCCTCCTCGCCGAATGCCAGCGCCAGCTCGCCCAGCTCCCCAAGGTCCAAGGCCAGACCTCCGGCCAGATCATCTCGCCCAGCCTCCAGCAAACCTTCGAAGGCGCCTTCAAAGCCGCCGAGAATTTTAAGGACGAGTACGTCTCTACCGAACACCTCCTTCTTGGCATCGCCGAACAGAAGTACGATCCCGCCGGCGCCTTCCTCAACAAATCCGGCGCCACCAAAGACGCCATCCTCAAAGCCCTCGTCGCCGTCCGAGGCACCCAGCGCGTTACCGATCAGAACCCCGAATCCAAATACCAGGCCCTCGAACGCTACGCCGTCGATCTCACCGAACAGGCCCGCCGCGGCAAGCTCGATCCCGTCATCGGCCGCAACGACGAGATCCGCCGCCTCATGCAGGTCTTAAGCCGCCGCACCAAGAACAACCCGGTCCTTATCGGCGAGCCCGGGGTAGGGAAAACCGCCATCGTCGAAGGCCTCGCCCAGCGCATCCTCAAAGGCGACGTGCCAGATCAGCTCCGCAACAAGAAGCTTGTCGCCATTGACCTCGCTCAGATGGTCGCCGGCACCAAGTTCCGCGGCGAATTCGAAGACCGCCTCAAAGCCGTCCTCAAGGAAATCACCGAGTCGAACGGCGAAATCATCTGTTTCATCGATGAGCTTCACACTCTTGTCGGAGCCGGTGGATCGGAAGGCGCCATCGACGCCGCCAACATGCTCAAGCCCGCGCTCGCTCGCGGCGAACTGCGCTGCATCGGCGCCACCACGCTCACCGAATACCGCAAATACATCGAGAAAGACGCCGCCCTCGCGCGCCGCTTCCAGACCGTCATCGTCGGCGAGCCCACCGTTGACGACACCATCGCCATCCTCCGCGGCCTTAAAGAAAAGTTCGAGATCCACCACAGCGTGCGCATCAAAGATTCCGCAATCGTCGCCGCCGCCGTGCTCTCGCACCGCTACATCACGGACCGCTTCCTGCCGGACAAAGCCATCGACCTTGTCGACGAAGCCGGCGCAGCCCTCAAGATCCAGATCGGTTCCATGCCTATCGAAATCGATCACCTGGAACGCCGCATCTCCCATCTTGAGATTGAGCGCCAGGCCCTCAATCGCGAGACCGATACGGCATCCAAGGACCGCCTCCGTCAGGTCGAAAACGAACTCGAACGCATCCGCGGCGAGTCCGCCACCCTCACCGAGCGCTGGACCAAAGAGAAGAGTGCCATCACCCGAGTTCAGCAGTTGAAAGAAGAGCTCGAACAGGCTCGCGAAGAAGTCGAAACCACCACCCGAGCCGGCGACTGGGAGAAAGCCGCCCAGCTCAAATACGGCAAGCTGACCGAGATCGAACGCAACATCGAAGCCGCCAATCACGACCTCGAAGCCATCAAATCCGGCAGCCCGCTGCTCAAAGAAGAGATCGACGAAGAAGACATCGCCAAGATCGTCGCCAAGTGGACCGGCATCCCGGTCTCCCGAATGCTCGAAGGCGAGGTCCGCAAACTCATCCACATGGAAGAGCGCCTGCACGAGCGCGTCATCGGCCAGAACGAAGCGGTAACCCTCGTCGCCAACGCCATCCGCCGCAACCGAGCCGGTTTAAGCGACCCCAACCGCCCCATCGGCAGCTTCATCTTCCTCGGGCCCACTGGCGTCGGCAAGACCGAACTCGCCCGGGCGCTGGCCGAGTTCATGTTCGACGACGACAAAGCCATGGTCCGCGTCGACATGTCCGAATACATGGAGAAGCACTCGGTAGCGCGCATGATCGGAGCGCCCCCCGGTTACGTCGGTTATGACGAAGGCGGCCAGCTTACCGAACACGTCCGCAGAAGGCCATATTCCGTGGTTCTCTTCGACGAAATCGAAAAAGGCCACCCCGACGTCTTCAACACCATGCTGCAGATCCTCGATGACGGCCGCCTGACCGATGGCCAGGGCCGTACCGTGGACTTCAAGAACACGGTCATCATCATGACCTCGAACGTCGGCAGCAGCATCATCCACGACAACAATCCGATCGGCTTCTCCGTCAATCACAAAGGCAAGAACGGTCAGGAGGTCGTGAGAAAGCACCTGCTCGACGCCCTGCGCCAGACCTTCAAACCCGAGTTCCTGAACCGTGTGGACGACATCATCGTCTTCAACACGCTCTCGAAGGAACACCTCTCGGTGATCATCGACCTGCAGCTGGCCCGAGTCGAAAAAATGCTGGCCGACAAAGGCCTGAAACTCGAAGTCACCCAGTCCGCCAAAGAAGTCATCATGACCGACGGCTACGACCCGGCCTACGGAGCCAGACCCATGCGCCGCTCCATCCAAAGGTTGATCCAGGACCCCTTAGCCCTAAGACTCTTAGCCGGAGACTTCTTATCGGGAGAAACCATCCTGGTCGACAAAGAAGGAGACGCGGGCAAACTCAAATTCGAGTCACAACGAGTTGTACCCGTAGAATCAGCCGCTTAACCAAAACACGCAAATCCGCTATGCAACACTGAGCTCGGGCCCCCAAAGGCCCGAGCTCTTTGACATAGCTTTACTTTATTCCCGCAGGCCCGCTTTGCGCGCCCGCATCCGCGCGAACGCCGCCAGCCCGATCAACGAAGAAGCCATAAGCCCCAAAGTCGCCGGCTCCGGAGCCGCCTGGGAGGCTGACGTCGCATCCAGTTCGAAAAAGACATTCGAGGGATCCGGCAGCATTACCTTGGTAAATGTGGTTCCGTCGTAGCCGATGGCGAAAGTGTTATCGCTGGTCCCGATAGTCGGACCGTTATACAACTCAGGACCGTCTACGCTCACGCCCGCACTCTGGTTGGCGATCGAAAGCATGAAAATCAGATTATCCGGAACCATGAGATTCGGAAGTGCGAAAGTTGCGTCGAACTCACTGCCGCCCGGGGCCGAAATTCCGGTCAGCGTAATGCCCGATCCGATCTGCGATCCAACCGGCGCGCCTACATTGAACAGCTGTAGCGTGGCATCCACCGTCCCGGAATCGCCCAGGTTGAAAAACTCTACCTTCGCCTGGGTAGCCAGCCGGTCTGTACCTGCCAGCTGGATCTGATCGCCTACCTGGGTAAAGCCATTCGCGACGATGCTGAAAGACTCGTCAATGTCGGTTGTGGTGTTGCTGTAGACAATCGAACCGCCAAACGCCTGAGCGGCCGTTAGGGACCCCAGCGCCAGCAAATTCAAAGAAAAGTTCTTCACGCGTATTCCTCCTCCGAGGTGTTTCGATCTACGTGCCCGCCCATTCTGTCCGGCGCGGCACTGTTTTTCTTACCCAGGATTCTATACCATAACATCCCTCGGAGGGCGGGTGCAATCGGTGGTAGAATGACCGTTCGATTGTAAAACAAGAGACTCGGAGGAAGTATGAAGCACTTGATGACTCGGGCCGCCGCCGCGTTTCTGCTGGTGGCTGCCGGCGTCGCAGCCCAGCCCATAGTAAGCACTGTACCGGCCAACCCAACGGATTCAACGCGCAGGCATGAGACTTTCTCATCGCGCACGATAACGCTGAAGGGCGTAACGTCCGTTCGGGGCCCCCAGTACCAGGCCACATGGGACTTCGGCGACGGGTCGCAATCGGTCAGTTTTCCTGTTGAGAATTCTTTCGATATTTCCGCAACTCACGCGTACTATGGGCCAACCGGTACGGAATACACCGCAAAATTGACCGTCACCGACAGCAATTCCGGCGAGTCGTCGTCAGCGCAGTACCAAATCGTAGTACTGGATAAGAGTCTTGCCGTCGAAGCCGCCGTCGCCACAGATGAAGCCCTGTGGTATCTCCACAAGTCGCTGCAGTCGGGTTCGGCGGCGTCGCCCGCATGGGACGTCCTCGCCATGGAAAGCCTGGGCTATCTTCCTTCCGGCGATTCGAGCAATCCCTATACGGGGACTTTGACCCAGGCGGTTCCGGCTCTTCTGGCCAACCCTGACGCCTCCGCCCGCGATGCCGCGTGGTACCAGGCAATTGCTCTTTCCGGCACCGCGGAGGCGCGCAGGTTTCTGGCCGGCGTCGGCGCCAATGCGGTCAGTATCCGCGCCCCATTGGGAATGACCGGCAATCAGGATCTGCCCACGCAACTGTACGCAGAAACGCTGGCCGGTGTCGGTCGGCCGGATCCCCGCTGGACCTGGCTGGAATCCCAGATGCGGAACCAGAACAACTTTAACCTCGGCACAGCCTCCCTTTTCGAACTCTCCCAGGCGCTGCGCAACCACCGCTCAAACGGTGTCCTGAATCCTGTTCAGTACATTCAATCCGACGCAATGGGAGCGATCGACTGGTATGGCGCTGAGCTGAATGCCGGAGCTTCCACCGATGGCGTAGCCCGAGTATTGCTCAACCGGCAGGCAGCCGATGGATCGTTTGGAGATCCCGCCGAAGCCACGGCCCAGGCTGTTCTGATTCTGAGTCAGGACATCATCGTGAGTCCCGTAACCAATGTCTCGGCCCAGACGACGGTGACGCGCACGGCATTTGCCTATAACCGCTCTCTGGCAAAGTACATCGGCAACCTGACGGTGACCAACACCGGCGGGCAGGTCATCGCCGGCCCGCTCAACGTGGGAATTCTGAATCTTCCGGCAGCTGTGACCCTTTTTAACGCCACTGGCCAATTCGACGGCGCGCCATATATCAATGTTGTCGGCGCGGGCTCGATCAACCCCGGCGACGCCCACACAGTGCAGCTGCAATTCACCGTCAACCCCGCGACAGCCATCACTTTCAACACCGTGGTCTATGCCGGAGCCTTCCCCCCGTCAGCGCTTTCGGTCGGCTGCCCGGTGGGCACGGCCACCATGGGCACGGCATACTCGTCCGCGTTCGCCGGGACCGGCGGTGTGCAGGCTTATTCCTATTCCGTCACCTCCGGCTCGCTGCCGCACAATCTCACTCTCGATCCCAACGCGGGAACCGTAAGCGGAACTCCCGACACCGCCGCCACCTCGAACTTCACGGCCACCGTCACCGATTCCTCGGGTCCGACTCCGCAGACCGCCAACATGAGTTGCAGCATCGTTGTCTCGAGTGCAACGGGTCCCAATCAGCCTCCCAGCTTCACCAAAGGTGCGGACCAGACGGTTCTCGAGAATGCCGGCGCCCAAACCGTCACCGGCTGGGCCACCAACATCAGCCCCGGACCGCCCTCCCAGGCTGGGGAGACAGTGCATTTCAACGTTACCGGAAACACCAATCCCTCGCTGTTCTCGGTCGCTCCCGCCATTTCGCCCACCGGTACCCTGACCTATACACCTGCTACCAATACCAGCGGCGCCGCCTCTGTCTCGATCACACTTCAGAACAGCGGAGGCACGGCCAACGGCGGCATGGATACCAGCGCGACGCAGACGTTCAACATCACCGTGAGCTTCGTGAACCAGGCGCCCACCTTTACCAAAGGCGCCGACCAGAGCGTTGCCGAGAATGCGGGGACGCAGACGGTTACCGGCTGGGCAACTAATATCAGTCCCGGACCGGCCAATGAATCCGGCCAGACGGTACATTTCAACGTCACCGGCAACACGAATGCGGCGCTGTTCTCGGTTGCGCCGGCCATTTCGCCGACCGGCACCCTGACCTACACGCCCGCCGCCAACGTCAGTGGCGCCGCGACCGTCACGATCACTCTCCAGGACAACGGCGGCACCGCCAATGGCGGCGCCGATACCAGCGCGCCTCAGACCTTTAACATCGGCGTTAACTTCGTGAACCAGGCTCCCGCCTTTACCAAAGGCGCGGACAAGACGGTATTGGAGAACAGCGGCGCGGCAACGGTCTCACCGTGGGCTACCGGCATCAGCCCCGGACCGCCTTCGGAATCCGGTCAGACGGTGCATTTCAACGTAACGGGAAACACCAATCCATCGTTATTCTCAGCAGGCCCGGCGATTTCGTCCACGGGCGTCCTTACGTTCACGCCCGCCGCGAATTCCAGCGGCAGCGCTTCCCTTACGATCACCCTCCAGGATAACGGCGGCACCGCCAACGGCGGCGTCGATACCAGCGCCCCACAAACTTTCAACATCAACGTGACCTTCGTGAACCAGGCGCCGAGCTTCACTAAAGGCCCGGATCAGGCCGTCAACAAAAACTCCGGCGCGCAGACCGTTAACGGCTGGGCGACCAGCATCAGCCCCGGCCCGCCCAACGAGTCCGGTCAAACCGTCCACTTTAATGTGACTGCGGACACGAACCCGTCGTTGTTCTCCACAACCCCGGCTGTTTCTTCCACGGGCACCCTGACCTACACGCCTGCCACCGGACAGACCGGATCGGCCACCATCACGATCAACCTGCAGGATAACGGCGGTACTGCCAACGGCGGCGTCGATACCAGCTCGTCACAGACATTTGTCATCACCGTGAACGACCCTCCGCAGATCACCAGCGGTAACACCGCGACCTTCGCTCCCGGCAAGACGGGCCAATCCTTCACGGTGACCACCACGGGAAGCCCCTCGGGCGCGGCCATGACTATCTCCGCCGGCAGCGGTTTCCCGACCGGCGTCTCTCTCACCAACAACAACAATGGCACTGCGACCATCAGCGGAACTCCCGCGTCGGGCACGGCGGGCAGCAGCGGCACTCCGCACAGCCAGGCTTACCCGGTGACCATCACGGCCAATAACGGCGTTACCCCGAATGCCATGCAGAGCTTCACCCTGAACGTCACCTGTCCGGCCATCACCGTCAGCGGCGCCTCAACGATCAACGCTGTCTACAACGTCGTGTTGCCCACTTCCACCTATACGCAGAGCAACGGCAATGGAACGATCGCGTGGTCTGCCACAGGCCTTCCCACGAATCTCGCCATCGGCAGCGGCACCGGCATTGTTTCCGGGACCCCCAACCAGACCGGGGTGTTCAGTGCCACCGTCACGGCCACCGACGCAGGCGGCTGCACCGGAACTGAGGCGGTCACCGTGAACGTCGGTCCGAACCTGCTGGCCCAGTCCTACAATGGCATCGGCAACACGCAGTTCTTCATTTCGGGCGTGGCCGGCGCGCCCACGACGCCGGCGGTATCCTCGACGAGCGGACTGCTGACCGGCGCGACTCCGGCCAGCGGTTTAACTGTCTCCGCTGCAAGCTGTACCTCGGGCGGCACGATTGCCTTCGACAGCGCGGGCCGCTTCATATTTACCCCGAACGTCAGCGCCACCGGCGCGGCCTGCACTTACACGGCTGTGAGCAACACGGGTTCCGGCGCGGGAAGCACGGGAGCGGCGACCGCAACAGCGACGATCACGTTTACCCTCTACAACAAGGTCTGGTACGTGAGCCACGGGTCGACCGGCTCCCACGACGGTCGCTCCAACAGTCCGTTCCTCGATCTTGGCGGTGGAACCAATAACCTCGATTGCACCAACGGCACCTCGGCCGGCGACTACATCTACGTTTCACAAGGCACGGCCGCCACCGCCGGCGCCTGCGCCCTCCAGAACAACCAGTCGCTGATCGGCGCCGGAGCCACGTTGTCGATCCTCGGCCTCACCGTTCCCGGGAACTCAGCAAGCACTCCGACTCTTACGGGCGGGCTTTCGGCATCCGGCGCCCTCAACCTCACGGTGAACGGCGTCAGCGTGTCGACCACCGGAAGCACGGTGGCAGTGAACCTGGTGAACTCCGACGGCAACTTCACCTTCCAGTCCATTACGGCCACAGGCGGTGGAACGGGAACCAACGGCATTGTCTGGAATAACTCCACGAGCGCACAGGCGGTGGGAAGTTTCACTGTCAATGGCGATGGCGCCAATACCACCCAGGGCGGCAACAGCACCGGCGGCACGATTTCCGGAATGTCGGGCCCCGACGGCGGCGTGGCGGGGTCCGCTATCTACCTCAACACCGTGTCCAACGTCACCCTGAACCGAATGACGATCAACGGAACCAATTCGAACTACGGGATCCGCGGAATCGGCGTCATCAACTTCACGCTCGCTTATTCCACCATCGGCGGCACTAACGGCACCAGCAACACTGCCGAGCCGGAAGGCACCACCGGGACCGGAGGCGAAGGCAGTATTCGCTTCACGAATCTGAAGGGAACCGGTTCCATCAACGGCAGCGTGCTCGACGGAGGCTTCTCCCGCACCGGCATGTTCTACACCTCCGCCGGAACGCTGGGCCTGACCATCAGTAACTCGGTCATGAAGGACACGTCCACCAACGCAGCCACCTCGGATTCACTTCTGATGCAGGCAATCGGCAGCTCAACGATGAACCTGACCGTGACCAGCAGTTCGTTCACGGCCTACCGGCAGAACGCTATCCAGACGGATGCGCGAGGTACGGCGACGATGTCGGTCAACATCAGCAGCAGCACCTTCGAGAACAACAACACGAATCCGGTGAGCGGCGCGGGCAGCCTGTCGCTCGGGAGCAGTTCGAGCACAGATACGCTGGTTCAGTTCAACATCAATGGAAACTCGTTCCGGCATGGCTCAGCCACAGTTACGGCGCCCGGTAATGGCGGCGCTCATCTGGTGGCCGGTACCATCGGCGGCGCCGGGAAGTTTGACGGCAAGTTCGTCAACAACACCGTGGGCGTACTCGGGGTAGCGAACTCCGGCGCGGGCGCCGCAGCCGATGCAGTGCGGCTGTTTGCCAGCGGAAATCTCGCGGGGTCGACGCGAGTTACCGGAACCACCGATACCCGCTATCTGGTCCAGGGCAACACGGTAGATAATTACGGCGAGGTCGGAATTCTGATCGATGCGCGCCAGGGCACCTCGACACTCGATGCCACTGTCTCCGGAAATACTGTGACCCAGCCCAACGCTAACAGCGCATTTGCCGGAATCTGGGCCAATTCCGGTGCGCTTTCCGGCGATACCAACACCCTGAATATCGTTATCGGCGATGCCAATACCGCCGGAAACAAGAACACGCTTGCGGGCAGCGATCCGAACGCTGTGTCCGACGTGTTCCTGGAAAACGATTCGGCTACGGGCGCACACCTGAATCTGTATAAGAATGGCTCCTCTTCCGGAACAGCCGCGACGGTACTAACGGACGATAACAACCCAACGCTGAACCTGTCGGGGGCCACCTCCGGTACAATCGGTCTGGTGTCGGGCGTTCCGCCGACGGTGCCTTAGAGTACTCGCAGCATGTGACCGCGGACGCCTTGGGGCCAGGGGATGAGCAGTCGGAAGACGACAAGGTAAGGAGGATTTGCGATGGCTACACCGTATTTGTCTGAAATCAGAATCTTTAGTTTCGGTTTTGCGCCCAAGGGTTGGGCACTCACCAACGGGCAACTGCTGCCCATCAACCAGAATCAGGCGCTGTTTTCGCTCCTCGGCACAACTTATGGGGGCGATGGACGGACGACTTTCGCTTTGCCCAACCTTCAGGGCAAGGTGCCGATCCACATGGGCTCAGGCTTTAATCTGGGGCAAACGGGGGGTGAACAGAACCACACGCTCTCAATCAGCGAGTTGCCCTCGCACACACATACTGCTCAGGCGTCCGCCAACAATGGCAGCACGGCGCTGCCGAGCGGTGAAGTGCTGGGGACGTTCGCGAATCTCTATGGAAGCGCGACGGATTTGTCCTCGCTGAACCCGGCCACCCTGGCTACCGCCGGCGGCAGCCAGTCCCACCTGAACATGCAGCCCTTTCTTACCCTGTCCTTCTGCATTTCGCTTCAGGGGATCTTCCCCAGCCAGAACTAAAGGAGCTAACTCTATGTCACAACCTTACGTTGGGGAAATCAGAATCTTCGCCGGCAATTTCGCGCCGGCAAGCTGGATGTTTTGCGAAGGCCAGTTGCTGGCGATCGCGGACTATGAAACGTTGTTCAATCTGATCGGAACCACCTATGGCGGGGATGGGCAAAACACCTTCGCGCTGCCGGACCTCCGGGGCCGCCTTCCCATCCATGCCGGTAGCGGATTTACCCTCGCGGAGACGGGCGGAGTGGAAACGGTGACTCTGACTACCAGCCAGATTCCTGCTCACAACCACTCTTTTCTGGCGTCCACCGATGCGGGGAATCAAAGCAGTCCTTCGGGCCTGGTACCGGCTTCATCCAATTCCGTTTCCCTCTACAAGTCGGCGACGCCCGTCACAGCGATGAACGCGGCGGCGATTACCTCGTCCGGGGGCAGCCAGCCGCACAGCAATTTCCAGCCGTATCTCTGCCTTTCATTCATCATTTCCCTGTTCGGAGTTTTCCCTTCTCCGAACTAACGACAAGCGAGGATAAACATGGCGAACCCATTCGTTGCTGAAATTCGAATTTTTCCGTTCAACTTTGCGCCCACCGGCTGGGCGTTTTGCGATGGCCAGTTATTGCCCATAAGCCAGAACACGGCGCTGTTCTCCCTGGTGGGGACTTTTTACGGCGGCGATGGCAGAACCACTTTCGCGCTCCCGAACATGCAGGGCTCCGCTCCCATGCACGCCGGCGCGGGCAGCCAGGGGCCGGGCCTTTCATCGCACTCTACGGGCGAGGCGGGGGGAAGCGATACCGTTACGCTGCTGCAGACCCAGATGCCCGCTCACACGCACGCCCAGAATGCCTTCAATAGTCCCCCGCCCGCCAACGCGGGAAGCCCGGCGCCCACTCTGGCGCTGGCCCGCTCCAGCGGGGGATCTGTCTATACCGGGGCCGCTAACCTGGTGACGATGAGCGCTTCCGGCGTGACGACCGC
>Ga0302320_10028356_pt1 | contig 10748 bp, 10 predicted proteins | sample Bog_T0_3_FD_202130 | JGI IMG/M metagenome (GOLD analysis project Ga0302320, IMG submission 202130) | Peat permafrost microbial communities from Stordalen Mire near Abisko, Sweden - Bog_T0_3 | ecosystem: Environmental > Terrestrial > Soil > Wetlands > Peat | place: Sweden: Abisko, Stordalen Mire... | reverse complement strand
GACCGCTACCGAGAAGTACATCTACAGGCGGGATCCATCGGGCGCGCGGAGGCTCGGCCGCAAATCACGAGATAAGATGTCAGCCAGACCGAAGGCAAAGAACTCCCAACACTGACCGAAGTTAATGGCGACGTGAGCGGCTACCGCGAACGCCTGTTCAAGTTCGTAGAAGCACAAAGCGTCGAGCTTAGCTTCTCCGAAAGAATTGCTCCCGCGAAGGGTCTTTCGCATGGCGGGAAGATCACGCTGCTTTCAGGGATGCCGCCCGCCGAGGAATTTTCGACGCTTGTGCATGAGATCGCCCACGAAATGTTGCACCGTGGCGACCGCCGCACCCTGACCACCAAACAAGTCCGCGAAACAGAAGCCGAGGCCGTGGCCTTTGTAGTTTGCCAATCGGTCGGGCTTCAGAACGGAACCGCGTCCCAGGACTACATCCAGCTTTGGCATGGAGACGCCAATCTCCTACGCGAGAGCTTGGAAGCCGTTCAGCAAACCGCTGCCGTGATCCTCGGGGGCATTGCCCCCGAGCCAGCGGCACTCGCCACAGCCGCATAACACGCCAAGACTTGCGCCCGTTTGGTTTTCAAGCCCAACGTCTGCGCCGACTCTAACAACACCTAACCGATGACAGATGAGAGGAGAAAAGATCATGCCAAGTACGCAGAATGCAGTCAACAACCACGAATACCGCAACGTTCCCATTACCGCGCTTGCCGAGTCAGCCACCAATCCCCGCAAACGCTTTGATCCGAAGAGCCTCGAAGAACTGGCAGCCAGCTTCAAGACGCAAGGGATTCTGGCCCCTCTTCTGGTACGCGAACTGGAGGAGAGCAAATATGAAGTTGTTGCCGGGGCACGTCGCCTCAGAGCAGCGAAACTGGCGGAACTCGAAAAACTTCCTGTCCGCGTAGTCAAGCTGACGGATGCCGAGGCAATCGAGGCACAGTGCGTTGAATTATCTTTAGTCCTGAAAAAGCATTCCACGACGTACACGACGGTGGAGTCCTGCACGATGCAGAATCGTTATCTGTAGTTTATTCCACGACGTGAAACCAGTCCGCGTTGGCGCAGTTGAGCGTAGCGAAACTGCGCGAATGCGGACTGGGCGGCTAATTCAGGAGGATCGATGGTCAGAGTGCAACGAATCATTGTGCCCGATACGCAGGAGCGCTGCTGGATGCTGTTCAACGCGGACCAACCGCTCATCGCTCCAAACCAGTATTTATCGTACCTGCACCATCTGGGGCGGTCGCCAAACACCGTCCGAGCCTATGCCCACCATCTCCAGGCTTTCTCAAAGTTCTTAGGTGAAGAGAACCAAGACTGGACGACGCTCACTCTGACCGAACTGGCGAGGTTCGTTGCGTGGCTGCGTCGAATCAGTTCATCGAATGGCAAATCAAGATCCAACACTACGATCAACACGATCCTGGCCGCCGTAGGTTCCTTCTACGAATATCAGGACAGGCTTGGGGTTGAAACAAGTATCAGCCGGTCGCGGCGGTTCGGAGTAAAGAGTCCATATAAGCCGTTCTTGCACCACATTGGCCGCAACCGCCCCTTGCCGTGCGCCGTTATGCAGGTGCGGGCAACCCGACGCCTGCCTCGTGTGTTTTCTGCGCAACAAGTTCAGGCCCTACTCAATGCGTGTGCGCGGCAGCGAGACCGCCTCCTCGTGAGCCTGTTGTATGAGAGTGGGATGCGTGTTGGCCAATTGCTGGGGTTACGCCATGCAGATATCCGTTCCTACGACGGGGAAATCGACATCATCCCGCGCGCAAACAGCAACGGCGCTCTTGCCAAATCGCGGTCGCCCTACACCGTGCATGTTTCGAAAGAACTGATGGAACTGTACGCCGACTACCTGGTGCACGAATACCAAGAAACCACTCACGACTACGTTTTTGTGAACTGGTGGAGCGGGCGCATCGGAGCGCCCATGACGTATTCCACGGTGATCGATCTGTTCCGCAAGCTCAGCGCCAGGGCTAGCATTCATGCGACGCCGCACATGTTCCGCCACACGCACGCAACCGATCTGTTGCGGGCCGGTTGGGACCCAGCCTATGTCCAGCGGCGTCTCGGGCACGCGCAGATCCAGACCACCGTGAACACCTATGCACATCTTTCGAACGGCGATCTGGGAAAAATGTTTGCACGCTATCAAAAGGAGCGTGCACGATGACCAGAATTACTTGGAATCGTGAACGACAGCAGTCTTTGCTGGGCCAGCTCTCAGGGTTCTGGAAGGGAGACATCTGGGACATGCGTGCCAGCCCACTGCCGACTCGGCTTTCTGCAAAGACGAAGCAGCGCCGTCTGCGCTTCGGCTGCAAATCTGCGACCATCAACAGCGAACTCAAATATGCGTGCTGGAAGAAGTTCTCCGACGGCGACTGGAGAAACACCCAAGAATTGGGCAGAGTTCACTGCATGGTGAAGTGGCTGAACAGTCTCGATCCATTGCCGGGATCCCTGATAAGCCGAGCCTTGGACGAATGGCGAGGGCTGTACACGACGTATCTGAAACAACACGGCATGTATCACCAAGGCACCACATCCCGCATCAATCGGGAGCAACACCCGTGCGTGACCTCGCGCGATAGTCACTATATCAGCACGCTTCGGCAACTCTATTCCATCCTGGAGAGCGCATACGACGACCGGCCTGAGCATGAAAAAGATGTGTGGAACCTGCAACGGATGGCGGTCCCCATCAGTCTCTCGCTCTCCAACGTCACCCTGAGTTTCCATCGCATCCGACAACCGTGGTTAAGAAAAACAGTCAAGACTTACATACGGTACTGTCTAACGATCTGCGCGGAAGGCACCTGCCGCACGCGATTGCAGTCGTTAACATGTTTTTCGGAATTCCTCATGCAAGAACGTCCCAGAGGCACAGCCAAGACCATCACACGCAAGCTGCTGCTCGAATATCTGAGCTATCTTCCCGCACGGGTCTGCATCTCGGTTCGTAAAAGCCACTTGCTCAATCTGCGAAACTTCCTCGAAACAGCCGCACGCGAGCGCTGGCTGCCGCTCGCGGCTGGGCGAATGATTTTTGACGACGAAATACCGCGCCCGCCCAAGGCCCAGCCTCGCTACCTGCCGGCGGCGGTCCTGGATCAACTGAACTCGCATCTGGGCAGTCTGAAAGCTCCGTGGATGCAGATGATCCTCATTCTTCAAGAGTGTGGAATGCGCATCAGTGAACTCCTGCAACTACCGCTGGACTGCCTAACGCAGGATTCTCGGGGCACATTCTATCTGCGATTCATGCAGGGCAAAATGAGAAGAGAACACACGATCCCGGTTTCGCAGGAGATCGCCCGCGTTGTACAGGAACAACAGCAAGTGGTCCGGGCCATCGGACGGTCAACCGCTTTGCTGTTTCCCAATTCGAAGGGCGGCGTAAGCAAGCAACAGAGCTTTGCGCAACGAATCAACCGCCTGGCTTACGAGAATCAGGTCCGCGACGCCAACGGCAAACTCTTCCGGTTCCAGTCTCATCAGTTTCGCCACACTGTAGGAACGAGAATGATCAACCTTGGCGTTCCCCACCACTTCATTCAACGCTACCTCGGCCATCTTGGGCCAGAGATGACGAACCGGTATGCGCATATCCATGACTCCACGATGCGGGAAAAACTCTCTGAGTACCTGCAAGGAACGTTGGTGGATGTGACGGGCAAGGCGGTGCCGGACGGGCCGCTCGACACAAGTGATCTGCGCTGGTTCACGCGGAACGTAATGGCTCAATCCCTCCCCAATGGCTATTGTTCCATTCCCGTCGTCGCCGGCCCCTGTCCTCATCCGAATGCGTGTCTGAGTTGCGCTCACTTCCGGACCGACGCCAGTTTCCTCGAGGTGCACAAGGCGGAGTTGCGCGATACCGAGCGAGTCATCACCAAGGCCAACGCGAATGGATGGACTCGACAGGTCGAAATGAATGAACGGAAGCGGAACAACCTGGTCAACATCGTCACATCTCTGGAGCGAGAGCGAACCCATGACTAGAAATACTGAGGGTCTCAAGAGGAGCGCGCGACTGCGCAGTGAGAGCGCAATGCAGCGGGCGTTGCTGGCTCTGCAACGAATGGAAGTCTCGGATCGGGAAGTCAACTTCCGAACCGTTGCCGCCGAAGCGCGGGTATCGACGGCATGGTTGTATAGCCAAGAAGAACTGCGTGTGCGTATCGCGCGTTCCCGCACTACGGCGGGCCGCGCGGTCCCCGGAATCGATTCCCCACCAGACCGCCAGCGTCTTTCCAAACAGAACATCGTAGCGACTCTCCGGCTCCGCATCAAGAATCTTGAGGAGAAGAATCGCGAGCTGACCGGCCTTCTGGAGTTGGTGTATGGGGAACTTGCCTTGGCACGCGAGCAGAACGCCTCCTTAAGCATCGCACCTTGAGCGATCTGCAGAACCCTCGCCGCTGACCGACTCTGCAATCTCTGCAATCTCGATGGTTAAGGAGTGCGGAGGGTTGCAAAGAGTTGCCAACTTCCCGGTTGCCCGTCATCCGACGAGTATTGCGAAACCATCCAGTCCGGGTCGTGAGCACTGTCGCCTGATAGCAGCCTCTATCAGATGAGAAGGTCGTAGTCGGATTGAAGTCATTCGCCTTGCTTATGCTCGTTAGGGCATGACACTCGGTCTTCCGCGATTAAGCGTCGGTCACGATGCGGCGTTGTGCGGGGCTGTCCCGAACTGAGTTCGCACTTCTCGCCCGGCCCCGCGCCACAAGTCGGACAATGAACAGTATGTACCTGTTTAAGAGTAGGCTTCTTGGCCTTCATGGCTGTTAATCATGCGGCAATCCGAAGAGGAAAAATGGTCAATTTGGAACAGAGAATTCGGATACGAGTCTCTGCCAAATACGTTCTGTCGTCTGTGTTGTTTTGCTCATGATCAGACAGACGACCGACACTCTGCCGCGGAACTGCTCCCTGCTCAGCCTGCCGTCGATCGAGAGCTTTGTTGCGGACAATCGGCATGAACGTCATTCCCGTCTACAACAATTGCCGGGAGCTTCCCCCTCGAATCACTTCCGGTTTACCCGCAACCGAGAGCCACGCATTGTTTAGGTAGGAGTGATCACTCTTGAACAGAAACGTCCTCTCGCGATTGTTAACATTAAAAACTACCAATGAACCATGTCGTGAATACGAAGGAGATCTCATGGCTAAGTCTACAAACCCTGCGCACGTGGCCGGAGGCAGTGCAGGGCCCGTCGCTATTGAGAGTGTGGCAGATATTCTCGAGCGTAATCTCGATGCCGTAATTCAGGAATGGCTCATGCGGGTCGATAAGGAGCCGGAGTTGACTGCGGTCCCTCTGAGTTTTGAGGAGCGTACGGGCCATCTGCCTCAGCTCCTGCGTGATGTCATTGTGCGGTTGCGTTTGGACGACGAAACCAAGGCTGAGATTTCGAAGGCGGCGGCTCACCACGGGGATTTACGTGCCCAACAGGGCTACACGGTGGCCATGGCCGTGGAGGAATCTCGGTTGCTCCAGGTGAGCATTTTTACGACATTGCACAAAAGCCAGAGCCATTTGGAGTTCGATGTGCTACTTCCCGACGTTGTGACGATCGCGGACGAGGTGGACGCGCAACTGAAGCAGCAGATGCTGCGCTTCATGGCTTCGGATGTCGCCAAGAAAGCCACGAACTCGAAGTTGGCAAAAGCAGCGAAGATAGCCTAGATCGCACAGCATGCTGTCGCGGGCCTTGGCCAGATCACAAGCTCGAGGAGCCGACTTACGGTATCGAATGCGAATACGAAGGGCCACGACTGTGTCCTGCTGGTTGCGTCTGATGCGGATGCGGCAGCAAGAGTTTTGGGCGAACTAGGTTCCGTAACGGAAGAGCGCTTCGAGGTGGAGTGGGTTACCGAACTTTCTCGTGGGATTGAGCGACTGCGTGACGGAGGGGTCGGGGCGGCAGTGCTTGATCTGAAGCTGCCGGACAGCAAAGGTGTGGAGACGTTCGATAAGCTTGTTCAGGCTGCACCTGGTGTGCCAATTCTGATCTTGAGTGATCCTGACACAGAAGAAGAGGCCAGGCAAGCCGTACAGCACGGCGCCCAAGATTACCTGCTCAAGGAGCAAGCCGACGGCTACCGTTTAAGGCGGACGGTGCGCACGATGATGGACCGACGGGCGGCCGAGGCCGTCTGCCGGGAAAATGCACTCGCGACCATCACGCTCGACTCGATTGCAGAGGGGGTCGTGCGCACGGACTTATGTGGCAACGTCACCTATCTAAACGGCGTCGCAGAAAAGATGAGCGGATGGTTTCGAGAGGAGGCACTGGGACGTCCAGTTGCGGACGTGCTCAGACTCGTCGATAGTGTTAGCGGTGCGGTCCTTCCCAATGTCGTAGTGATTGTCACGCAAGGAGACAAGAACGCGCTGGCTACGACCAAATGTACAAGTTGCACGCTGATTCGACGAGACGGCTTGGAATTTGGCATTGAAAATCGAGTGGCGATTATCTGTGACCAAGACGGGAATACACTTGGGGCTGTGATTTCTTTCCGCGACGTGAGCACGGCCCGGGCCGCTTCGCTCGAAATGTCGCGTGTGGCACAACATGACGTCCTGACTCAATTGCCGAACCGAACGCTGTTCGACGACCGCCTGACGCAAGCGATTTCATTAGCGGAGCGCCAGAGTAAGCAACTCGCGGTACTGTTTGTCGATGTAGATCAATTCAAGAGAATCAACGACACACTAGGCCACGGCGTCGGGGACAACTTGCTGCGGTCCGTTGCTGGCCGATTAACGGCTTGTATCCGGCGCACGGATACGGTAAGCCGTCTGGGCGGAGACGAATTTCTGATTCTACTCTCTCAAGTGGAGTGCGCCGAAGACGCCGCGGTCACTGCACGAAAGATTCTAAGGGCGATAGCGTCACCGCACATTATCGATAACAAAAGTCTGGACATTAACGTCAGCATTGGGGGTAGCACCTACCCGGCTGATGGGCGGGACGCCGCAAGCCTGGTAAGTCAGGCGGACGTAGCGATGTACGAAGCCAAGCAACGCGGTCGCAATGGCTACCAATCGTTTCGAAAAGACATGAATACACGGCTGGCGAAGAGAGTGTTGTTGGAATCGGATTTGCGCTTAGCACTCGGGCGGAAAGAGTTTTTGCTGCACTACCAGCCCAAGATTGATCTACGGACAGGTCGGGTCACGGGAATGGAAACGTTACTCCGCTGGCAGCATCCAGAGCGGGGAATGCTGCTTCCGGCGACATTCGTGCCAATCGCGGAAGAGTGCGGTTTGATTCTACACATCGGACAATGGGTCTTAATAGAAGCCTGCAGACAAGCCCAAGAGTGGAGCGATTCGGGGCTGGGGGTTGTACCGATTTCTGTGAACGTGTCCGCAGTCGAATTCCAGTCCAAGGATTATCTGTCAGGAGTTCGGGCGGCGTTGATTGCTACCGGGATGCAGCCGCAAAATCTAGAGCTGGAACTAACCGAAACCGTGTTGATGCAGGACGCGGAGTCTGCTGTTGTTACGCTACTAGCGTTGAAGGCGATGGGGGTACGGGTGGCGATCGACGACTTTGGCACGGGCTACTCCAGCTTTACCTATCTGCGGCGTTTTCCCGTGGACACTTTGAAAGTGGGTCAATCATTCGTGCAGGAGATCACGGCGGATCCCGAGGGATCAAACCTCGTTGGCGCTATGATCAGTATCGGAAAGAGTCTGAAGCAGCGAGTCATTGCAGTAGGAGTGGAGACGGCTTCGCAGCTAGACTTCCTTCAGCGCCACGAGTGCGGCGAGGGGCAAGGTTCTTATTTCAGCAATCCCGTTGTGGCCGAGCAGGCGGCGAGGCTGTTTAAGTCAGGCGTGCAAGAAGGAATGGTCCATTAGATGCTCGCTTCTTCCGATCCTACCCCTGCCACAACCGTAGTGTCGACTGCGGGCATCGGAGTCTCCGCACCGAGTCGGAAGAATATCCGAAGCAGATTACCACATCGGAGATTCGACGATTGCGGATGAGTCGTCGGCTACACGGAAGTTGAGATTCTACCTGTGGTTCGCTAGCGGCAAACTGGGAATGCGGCACGTCGTTTACATGTGAACGACGTGCCGTGCTGCGTACCAACAAAGAAAGCTCTTGCCAACTGCAGATAATTCGACAACCTGCAACGCGAGGACATCCACCCGCTTGAGGAAGCTCTGGGCTTCAAGTCCCTCTTGGAACTGGTAGAGCCTGCCTACACTATCGCCACCATCGCGTCCCGCGCTGGCAAGAGCGAGGCGTATGTCTACGGTCGCATTCGACTCACTGACCTCATACCGCCCGTGGCCGAGGCTTTTCTGAAAGACCAGATCACCATCGGTCACGCTTTGCTGATCGCCAAGCTTCCGGCTTCGCAACAGCAGGAAGCCTTCGCAGCCGCGTTTCGCGGACAGTGGACAAGCGAAGGCAACACACAAGTCCTGATTCCCGTGCGCGAGTTGGCGGTGTGGATCGAATCGAACATCTTGCTACAACTGGCATCTGCGCCGTTTGACAAGCAGGATGAGACACTCGTTCCCGAAGCAGGTTCGTGCGCGAACTGTCCGAAGCGAACCGGATTCAACAAGCTGCTCTTCCCGGATGTGCGTAAGGATTCTTGCACTTCGCCCGACTGTTTTCGTGCCAAGATCGACGCTTCCGTGAAGAAGACTCTGGAAACCAAGCCGCAACTCGTCCAGATTTCGGCGGCGTGGAATTCCCGCGAAGGCGCTCCCGTAGGCCGGAATCAGTATGTGGAATTGGAGATCAAGAAAGCCAAGCCGAACGGCGCAACCAGCAGGCTCTCACCCGTTCAGAAACCCTGTGACAAGATGACCGAGGCCATCGTCATGGACGGCGGCAAGCGCGGACAGGTCGTCAAGGTTTGTGCCGACCCGACCTGCCGTATCCACCATCCCAACACGCCCTCTCCACAACAAGTCGAGCGGGAGCGGGCAGAGGAACGGAAGCGTATCGAAAAGGAGAAACTGGCGATCACGACTCGCCATCGTATCTTGGCTACCATCCTTCAACGTGTATCGGCTCCGTTAAAAAAGGCTGACCTGCTGACGGTCGCACACTACCTAATCGGCCATCTCTCCTACAACCAAGTTCCGGCTCTGGCGAAGCGGCACAAGGTAGAGGCTAAGAAGGACTCTGCATCCGCGCAGGAGCTTTTGGCCAAGCAACTGCGTACCTATGACGAGGCCGAACTTTGCAAGCTCCTCCTCGAAATCAGCCTGCTGGATTCGGCATATCAGCGATCCAGCGCCGGCCGCGACGACGTTCTCATGGATGCCGCGAAGCGCTTCCGAGTGGACACGGAAAGACTCCAGAGCGTTGTGGCCGAGGAATTTACCAAGAAGCGAGAGAAGAAGGTAAAAATTAAGCCGGAATCTCAAAACAAGCCAGCACGGTGAGCCCTTCTGGTTTGAGTGTGGCGGGGTGCTAATGTGCACTCCGCCATTTTCTTGCGGCTTATGCGACAACCGCACTCTGGTCCAGAATCCCAAGGTCCCAACCGTCTAAGACTCATACAGTCGCCTCGGATGATTTCCTGTTTGTCGACGACGGACGGGTCGCGGAAGCCCCAAACCATACGGCGTGTTATAGGGACATGAAGCCGAGATCCGCATATTATGGTGATCGGTCGGCACAACGGAGAGAAATGGGGGGCCATCAGAATGAGCAGCAAGAGCGAACTGCCCGAGCCGAATGATGTTTTATATCGGATCAAGCGTGGTCTGGCTGGCTATATTAGCTATCTCGCCGCATGTGAGATGAATGAAGCGTTTAGCGAATACGTCTTGTATGAACCGATCTTGCGCATCTTGACTGCCCGAGGATACGCGGTTCATTCTGAGGTTCTTTGCCCAGGCATTCAGCAACCCAAAACGGGAGATAAGAAGCGACTCGATTTCGTCGCGTGCGGTCACGGACTGACGTGCGCGATCGAGGTCAAATGGGCACGGAACAAGAAGATTATGATCGAGGGTGATCTGGAAAAGCTGTCAGCTTGCCTCAGCGCCGAACCGACTTGGAAAGCTTTCCTTTGCGTTTTCGGCAGGGAAAGTTTTATCGCAGGACTCATTGTCCCGCAGAACTGCCTACGGGAACGAGGAAAACCAGTAATCGCCGAATTTGGTAAGACCCGTTTTGGCTGCCGAGTATATGAAATGGAAAGAACAACCGCTCGAACGAAGCGCGGGCGCGCCCGCAGTCGGTGAGTTTCAATTTCCCGGTACCACTGGAGCCGGGCGAAGAAATGCCCGTCTCGGCGAACCGACACCTGCACTTAGTTCACGGAACACCTCTATATTATTGAAGCTTCTGTCCGGCATTCGACGGGTCTAGAAAAATGGATTTGAGCCACGACTACTGGCCGCCCCCGCTTGCACACTGCGGTCAACCCCCGCTCGATCCGACTGACGAATATGTCACCGTCGGTGAAATCACAAGTGAGCCGAGGAATAACTTCAAGGGAAACCGGATGCTCTATACGGCACTCGTGCCCGCCGAGAGCCTCGACACTGTGTTGAGCGCCGAGGGCGGTCTTATCAGCGATGTCAGAACCTCGGGTCATCAACGCGCTTTCAATGCGGACGGCACCTATTCACCGCAATTTTGGATTGACCTTTCCACGGGAAAGTTGCGATTCGAGAGTCTGATCAACAAGTGGGACAATCACAGCAAAGTCATTCTGTTACCGGACAATGCCTTCCT
>Ga0302320_10028355_pt1 | contig 10748 bp, 7 predicted proteins | sample Bog_T0_3_FD_202130 | JGI IMG/M metagenome (GOLD analysis project Ga0302320, IMG submission 202130) | Peat permafrost microbial communities from Stordalen Mire near Abisko, Sweden - Bog_T0_3 | ecosystem: Environmental > Terrestrial > Soil > Wetlands > Peat | place: Sweden: Abisko, Stordalen Mire... | reverse complement strand
CCTGTCCCATACCGGCCCCACACGGACCGGATCGGCCAGGGCCACCTTGCGCATCGCCCTTGCAGTCCACAAAAGGAGCAGATCGAGGAAACGGATCTTTGATGCCTCCTGAGTAAAGCGGGCCCTTCCGGTGGCGGGGAACGGCGCCGCGCGGCGGTATTTGCCAATGATCCACGGAACCCGCCTGCCGCGAAGGCGTCAAATACCATGAGGAGCATTCTATGAGTTTCCCCAACCTCTCCGGATTTCTGTCGTTGGCCGGCCTTCTGTCCGCCGCCGCAGCCTTCCCTGTCCATGCACAAACCACGGGCGAAAGCCCCCGCCCCGTCCGCCTCAATCTGGTCGCCGTAGATTCCGGAGGCCGCCCCGTTCCGGATCTGACCGCCACCGATGTCGCCGTCTTCGACGATGGTTCGCGGCAACAGAACGTGTCCCTGCGCCTGAACCAGAGCGAGCAACCTCACCCGGTGGTCATTCTGTTTGACCTGCTGAACGCCAGCGAGTCGTCACGTGGCAACGTATGGCATGCCGCCAAAATCTCACTTTCCCATCTGACCTCCACCGACCCCGTCTATCTTTACCTGCTGGTTGAGGATGGCAGCCTTTATCCGGTTCACGCCCTGCCAGTCGCGGGCGCTCAGTCGGTGGCCGACGAATCGTGGATCAAGGGCATTGGGCCCTTGATCGATGCCGCCATGCGCAAGGTCAACCAGTTGAAGCCTGAAGATCTGCGAGCCTCGTCCCCTGTTGCCATGGGCGAACGCTTCAAGGTCACTTCACGCGCCCTGGACGAAATGCGGGCGCTGATGGCAACGTCGCGCGGACCGAAAGAGTTGCTATGGATCACTTACGGTATACCCAGCAATATTCGCCTGGTCGACGACACCTGGTTCGACGGCACGCCGTTCCTTCGCCAGTTGGGTACACGCTTCGTCCAGTCCGATATTACGGTCTATACCGCCGACCCGGGCATGAACCTCCAGCGCGGAATCCTCGACCGGGATTCGCTCGATATTCTGACCGGAGCCACGGGCGGCCATGCCTATGCGACGATCGATCTGACTCGTGCAGTGACCCAGATCGAAGCCGGCGCCCGCACCAATTACAGCATTGAGTACCTGCCGGCCGCCAAGAATTGGGACGGCAAGTATCACAAGTTGCGGGTCACCGTCGCCCGCAAGGGCGTGCATCTGCAGACCGAAGCTGGCTATTACGCGGTTTCCGGATCGTAGCTTCGGGCCAGCCTAGGTTGGCCTGTATCCCACGGACTAAGTGCGGCCGCATGAAATCGCCGCGCCGTTCAACAAATTCGACGGTAGTGCCACAAATTCGAGACTTACTACAATCAGTCCACGTATCGGCCCCCGCTCTGCCAGGCCTTATGCTGCCCGCAGATCCAGTGGTAAGTTTTTTCCAAGCCGTCTGTAAGGCGGATGCTAGGCTCCCAGTTCAGGTATTTTCGGATTAGCTTGTTATCGCTGTTACGCCCGTTCACGCCCTTCGGCGCTGTCAGATCGTAAGTGCGTTTTAACTTCACGCCCGCAATGGCTTCCACTATATCTACAAGCTGGTTGATGCTTACCAGTTCGCTCGACCCCAGATTAATCGGCTCCAGGATATCCGAGTTCATGATCATCTGAGTGCCTTTCACGCAGTCGTCGATATACATAAAGCTGCGGGTCTGCTGGCCGCTCCCCCAAATCTGGATCTCCAGATTCCCCGAGGCCTGCGCCTCAATCACCTTACGGCAGATCGCCGCCGGTGCTTTCTCACGGCCACCGCGCCACGTGCCGTGCGGGCCATATACATTGTGATACCGCGCCACCCGCGTATTTAGACCGAAGTCTTCCCGGAAGTGCCGGCACATCCGCTCCGAGAAGAGTTTTTCCCAGCCGTAGCCGTCCTCCGGCAGTGCCGGGTAAGCGTCGTCTTCCTTCAGCGCCGGAGAATGTAAGTCGCGCTGTTTGTCCGCATTGTAGACGCAGGCCGAAGAGGAGAAATAATACTTTTGGACCGCATGTTCGCGCGCCGCCTCCAACATCAGCGTATTGATCAGCACGGATAGCATGCACAAAGCTTTATGATTCTCTATGAAACCCATGCCGCCCATGTTAGCCGCAAGGTTGAAGACCTGATAAGCTCCCGCTGCGGCCTTTTCGCAGTTTTCCCTTCGGCTCAGGTCCAGTGAGTGGTTTTCCACATCGTCGAAGCGCTGGTACCATTGGTCCAGCGGCTTAACATCGATCGCTCGAATCTTACGGTAACCCTGGAGGCGCAAATCCGCCACCAGGGCCCCCCCAATGAAGCCACCCGCTCCTGTAACTGCTACGACTTCCTCTTTCATGCCTATCTCCAGAGTTCCCTTTCACCTCTTTAGCGTATCCCATCGTTGCGCTTTCTCGAAATCCAGAATTCCGTCTCCATTTAGGCCGCCAGTAACCGGGCAACTGGCATTGGCCGCCGTTGAAGACCGCGGCCACGCCGCAACCCACTCCCGCCGGCACTTTGAATCTACAGGCGATCCGCTGGAGTCCGCCGTTAGTTCTGGATAAAAGGGCATCCCAGAGTTTCTCGGCTCATGAGTATCGCAGGCGTCAATCGCGGCGTAATATTCAAGAATGGTCTTTGCCGCCCGCCTCAATACCAATCTAATTTCGCTTAATAAGCGATCGCCTTTTCCGCAGACTGCTACCCCTGAAAACGAGATTAACTGTCGGGGGTACTCCTACCGCTCGCCTTCCCAAGTACCGCTCAGCATGGCGAGCCTTGGCAGACGTTGTTAGAATGTGGAGTTCATGGACGGCGTATTGATTTTGGTGCGTTTGCTGCTGGCCGGGACCTTCGCGCTGGCAGGCGTTGCAAAGTTTGCCGATGCTTCCGGAACGCGCCAATCGTTGCTCGATTTCGGCGCCCCCGGATTTCTGGTCGGGCCGGCGGCGTTTCTGCTGCCGCTGGCGGAACTGCTCTGCGCCTTGGCCCTGCTGCCTGCCAGTTTGGCCGTTTGGGGAGCTATCGGAACTCTGGTCCTGCTATTCATCTTCATCGGGGCCATCGCCGCGAACATGGCCGGCGGGCGGCGCCCAGCCTGCCATTGCTTTGGCCAACTCCATTCCGAGCCGGTGGGATGGCCGACATTAGCTCGGAATCTGCTGCTCTGTGCAATGGCCGCCGTGACGATCTTGCAAGCGCGTCAAGCGCCCCCGCCCAGTTTCATCGGGTGGTGGGACAGCCTTCACCAAATTGACGCAGTGGTATTGTGTTTCTCGCTGGCGTTGGCGGTCCTTGTCGCGCTAGGCGGCTGGTCCCTGCTTCACCTTCTGCGGCAGAACGGGCGTCTCCTGTTGCGCCTGGAAGCCGTCGAATCCGAACTCGGGTTGCGGCCGGCTACGCCTGCTCCCGGTCTGCCGGTGGATACCCCGGCGCCTCCCTTTCGCTTATCCGCGCTGGATGGCAGCATGGTGACACTTGCCGCCTTGCGTCAACACGGCGAAAGACTGCTGCTGATCTTCACCGAGCCCGCATGCGGGGGTTGCGACGCGCTCCTGCCCGACGTGGCGCGGTGGCAAGATGCCTATGCGGACCGGTTGTCCATTGTCCTGATTAGCCGCGGCTCGCTCGAGGCCAATCGCGTCAAAGCCGCCGGGCATGGATTGCGCAACTACCTGTTGCAACAGGACGATGAGACTTCGCGCGCTTATCAGGCTGAGGGCACTCCCACAGCCGTGCTGGTGCAGAACGGCCTCATTGCCAGTCTGGTCTCGAGCGGGGCGGATGCCATCCGGGACCTGATGTCAACAGCCAGTTTGCCGCCGCCGCTCGCCAAGGGGGAACGGGCGCCAGACTTAGTCCTGCCGGATTTGGATGGCCGGCAAATAGACTTGGCGGCCCTGCTCGGCTCACGGCGCCTGCTGCTCTTCTGGAATCCGGACTGCGGTTTTTGCCAGCAGATGCTTGAGAAAATCAAAGAATGGGAACGCCAACAGGCGCTCGATGCTCCGCCCTTGCTGGTGATCTCGGCGGGCTCCCCGGAGGCCAATCGAGCCCAAGGTTTCCGATCTCTCGTCGTATTGGATGCCAGTTTTCAGGCTGGCCAGGCGTTTGGTGCAAACGGCACGCCCGCGGCTGTCGTCCTGGACGCGGAGGGTCGCGTCGCTTCGGGCGTTGGCGTGGGGGCCGAGGAGGTTCTGGCACTGGCGCGCGGGTTCCACCACGGAACCGCGGTTGGTTAGCGCGGGATCGCGCCTCATTCAACCCTGGCCCCGCTCCGCCAGATGAGCTCCTGTTGCGGTGAGCTTGTGCCGGCTCAGACCATTGCTTAAGCTGATGGTCCTATCGGTACTATCCACGCAAGCATGAGTAATCTAAGAGATTGAGACGGTTTGCGGTTATAGTACCGGACTTACTTCGCAGAGTAGAAGATCTTTCATGTTGACAAATGTCGGTCAACATTTTACAGTTGCATATTACCATTCTCACGGGTTCCTTACAGCGCGTGTGACTCAAGGGGCGGTAGCTTGCCTAGGATGCCCGGTTGTCTCTTCTACTGACAATGATGCAAGAACAAACAGCGTATCCCTGGTATGCGGTGCAGGTGGCATCGCGTTGTGAGAAGGCTGTGGCATCCGGCCTCGCGATGCGTGGATATCAAGAATTCCTGCCGCTTTACCGCAGCCGGCGCAAGTGGTCGGACCGCTTTCAGGATGTCGACCTCCCGCTTTTCCCCGGATATGTATTTTGCCGGCTGGACGTAAACCGCAGACTGCCGGCGCTTCTGGTCCCGGGCGTCGTGCGCCTGGTCGGGTTGGGCAAAGTGCCCATTCCCGTTGAGGAAATCGAGATTGCGGCGGTTCAGAGGGTGGTCAATTCGGGAGTCCTGGCGCAACCATGGCCGTTCCTGAAAACCGGAGAACAGGTGACCATCGAAGAGGGTCCGTTGCGTCATGTCACTGGCATACTTGCCGCCATCGATGGCTCGGAACGGCTAATCGTGTCCATTAGCCTTCTGCAGCGCTCGCTGGCTGTCACTCTTCCGCGCCGCTCCATCCGGCCAGCCGGCGAATCGCGCCTTCCTTACGCCGTTTAGTTTTAAATTGATCCTTCGCCGCGGCGCAGCCTTATTCCTCTAATTGCCTGAATTAATAACCAAGCGAATCAAAATGTCAGTCGGAGATAGCTGTTTATTTCTAAGTACGAGGAGGTTTCCGTGTTTAAGAGTCGCACACGGATGGTGAGTTTTCGCCTTTCGGAGGAAGAATATGAGCGCCTTAAGGACCTCTCGCTCATGGAATGCGCGCGCAGCGTTTCCGAATTTGCCCGCGCTGCGTTGTGCCAGTTACCGAATGGCAGCGGCGATTCCATCGCCACGGCGGCGCCCAGAATGGAAAAGTTGGAAGGCACCGTGAGGCAATTGAAGATCGAGATGCGCCAGCTCCGCCAGTTGGTCGAGGCGACCATTAACCCTGGGCCCGGAGGGCGGGAGACGGCCAACCTCCAGGAGAACAACCAGTGAGACGCTTAGAAAGATTTGCCGTGAGGCTGGGCGTGGCGCTTCTGCTCGTAGGCTGCGTCGCGGCGGCGCAGCAACCGGCGGTTGCCGGCGCATCGCCCGAGCAGGTGCGCGCGACCTACCTGTTGGGTCCCTCGGACACGGTGACGGTCCGCGCCGAAAATGCGCCGGATATGAGCGAAAAGCCCTTCCGCGTAGACGCCGACGGAGAACTGAAGCTGCCCATGATCGGGCGCGTTCACGCGGGCGGGCTGACTCCCGAGCAGTTGGAAGCTGCGATCGGCAAGAAACTGAAAGTATATATCGAGGAACCCGAAGTAACCGTGAGCATCACGGAATTCCGAAGCCAGCCAGTTTCCGTTGTCGGCGCCGTGGCCACTCCCGGCGTGCATCAACTGGAAGGCCAGAAGACGCTGGTGGAGATTCTGGCCGTGGCGGGTGGCCTGAGGCAGGATGCAGGTCCCACGGTAATGATCACGCGGCGTTTGGAATTCGGACGTATTCCATTGCCTGGAGCGGCCGACGATCCCACACACCAGTTCAGCACCGCGGAGGTGAAGTTGAGACCCGTGATGGAGGGCAAGAACCCGGAATACAACATCGCCATCCGCCCGCACGACGTGGTTTCGGTGCCGCGCGCCGAGATGGTTTACGTGATCGGAGAAGTCAACCACGCCGGCGCGCTCCCGTTGAGCGAGAGCGATTCGCTCTCCGCGCTGGAAGCGGTTTCCTCCTCGGGCGGAATGATGCGCACGGCGGCCATCAGCCACGCGCGCATTCTGCGGCCCATCCCCGGACAGCAGAAGCGCGCCGAACTGGTGGTGGATTTGAAGAAGATTATGGCGGGGCAGTCCGAGGACATCCCTTTGCTGGCCGGCGACGTCCTGGTGGTTCCGGGAAGCACCGGCAAACACGCTGTGTATCGCGCGCTTGAAGCGGCCATTTCGGCGGGCACCATCGTGGCCAGCTACGGGGTCTATCACTAGAGGCGAAACGATGGAAGAATTTCAGCACATACCCAACGGCGCGGGCCGTGAAGTCGCCCGTCTGACGCCTCGCCCGGATATAGCGGTCCCGGCGCCCTTCGGCCCGGAAGCGGCCCGCGGCGGCGTGAAACGCGAGTACGCGGGCGTCCTCGAATACTGGCAGATGGTGCGGCGGCATAAGGTCGCCGTCTGCGTCATTTCCTTGCTAGGCGCCGCCGCCGGTTTCCTGTACACCCTCCCCCAGCCGCGCATTTATCAGGCTCACACCACCATCGAAGTGCAAGGCCTGAACGAAGACTTCCTGGGCTTGCACAACGTCAGTCCGACCGTTAGCCCGACCAGTAACTACTATCCCGATTTCGACATTCAGACGCAGGTCAAGATCATGCAGAGCGAGTCTCTGGCCAAGAGCGTGGTGGCGGACCTGGAAAAGGGCAAGCCGCCCGAGAACCTGCGGCCGCCCGATCGGCTCTCGGTCTGGAAAAAAGCGTTGAAAATCGACCCTCCCAGCCAGGACGAACTTTGGAAGCTGGCCATCGGCACGGCGGCGGGAACCGTGCGCGTGCGCGCCTCGGGCACCAACCGGATCGTCGAAATCACTTGCGATTCGACCCAGCCCCAGGTGGCCGCGTCTTTCGCCAATACCCTAACCAAAGAGTTCATCGAACAAAACCTGGAAGCCCGCTGGAAGAGCACCGAACATACCGGCGAATGGCTCACGCGGCAGCTTCAGGACATCAAGGTAAAACTGGAAAGGGCGGACGAGGAACTGAACGCTTACGCCCGGTCCTCCGGCCTGACCTTTACCGACGAAAAGGTCAGTGTGGAGGAAGACAAGCTGCGCTCCTTGCAAAAGGACCTGTTGCAAGCCCAGTCCGACCGCGTGAGCAAGGAATCGAAATATGAGATGGCGGCCGGCAGTCCGCCCGAAGCGCTGCCCGATGTGCTGGACGATTCCTCGCTACGCGACGACGAAACCAATCTGACCGAACTGCGCCGGAAGTACGCCGAGTTGCGTATCGCCCTTACGCCTCAGAACCCGGAAGTGCGGCGCATCCAGGCGCAAATCACCTTGATGGAAGCTACCGTCAAGCAGGAGCGCGTCAATATTCTGACCCGTATCAAGAACGAATACGAAGCCGCGCAGCACCGCGAAAGGCTGATGAGCGCCTCCTACCTGGCGGAAGTGAAGCTGGTAGCCGGCCAGTCCGAGAAGACCACGCACTACGGCATCCTGAAGCGTGAAGTGGACTCCACGCGGTCACTCTACGAGACCATGTTGCAGCGCATGAAGGAGGCCAGTGTGGCATCCGCCCTGCGCGCCAGCAATATCCGCGTGGTGGACCCCGCCGAGCCGCCCGAAATTCCTTACAAACCCAATGTCTACCGGTTCATCACCATGGGGCTGCTGGCCGGGATCTGCCTCGGAGTGAGCCTGGTGGTGCTGCGGGAACGCGCCGACCGTACCCTGCACGATCCGGGAGACATCGCCTATTATCTGCATCTTCCGGAGTTGGGCGTGGTTCCCACCGCCAATATCGAACTCACGCCGCGGGGTTTTAAGACTACCCGCTCTACGCCATCCCGCGGGGCCACAGTTCTCGATTTGAACGGCCAACCTGCCATTCAGGACGAAGTGGTGGACGACCGCGTGGAACTCATCACTTGGGTGCGCAAGAAGGCACTGATCTCGGAGTCCTTCCGCACTACGCTGACTTCCATTCTGTTCTCCGGCCACAATGGGGCCCGGCCGCGCGTGATCGTGCTGACCAGCGCCAGCCCCAAGGAGGGTAAGACTACGGTGGTGTGCAACCTGGCTATCGCGCTGGCCGAGATCAATCACAAAGTGCTGGTGATCGATGCCGACTTGCGCAGGCCCAGAATGCATAACGTCTTCGGCGTGAAGAACGACAACAACGGCCTGAGCGAACTCCTGTTGAAACAGGATCGCCTGGATGACGTGGATGTGCGCAGCGCCGTCCGCGCGACGCAAATTCCCAATCTGTACCTGATGCCGAGCGGCCGGTCCCGATTTAACGCCGCCAGCCTGCTGCATTCCGAACGGTTGCCGGAACTGCTGCGCGTCCTGCGGGAACAGTTCGACACGGTCCTGATCGACACACCGCCCATGGTGAACATTCCCGACGCGCGCGTGATGGGCCGCCTGGCCGACGGCGTGATTCTAATTCTTCGCTCCGCCCACACTACACGCGATGCCGCCCTGCTGGCTAAGCAGCGCTTCCTCGATGACGGTATCGAGGTGATGGGCACCATTCTGAACAACTGGAATCCGAATACGCCCGGCTACGGATACTATCGCAACTACTACGAGGGTTATTTCCATTACCTCGGCGACGGCGACGGCAACGGCAGCAGTAACGGAAACGGCAACAGTAACGGAAAAACCAGCGTCAACGGAAAGGGCAAACGAGCCGCCGCCGGCGCGAACGGCGCCAAAGACGCCGTGCACGTCGAAACCGACTGACGTCCCATCTTCCTCCATGTGTGGCATAGCGGGAATCTTCCGGACCGGCTGTGATACGAGCCCAGCGGACCGTTGCGCCGTGGAGCGTATGACCGCGGCTGAAACCCATCGCGGCCCGGACGATAGCGGCCTGTTCCAGGATGCCCGCGTGGTATTCGGCCATCGCCGCCTGTCGATCATCGATCTCTCCCCCACCGGCCATCAGCCCATGTCCAACGAGGACGCCACTATCTGGGTGACCTACAACGGTGAGATCTACAACTTCGCGGAATTAGCCGCCGGACTCCCCGGCCATCGCTTTGTTTCGCGATGCGACACCGAGGTGCTGTTGCATGGATACGAGGAATGGGGCATCGAAGGGCTTCTCCGCCGGCTGCGCGGCATGTTTGCGTTCGCTATTTACGACGGCCGGGGGGCGAACCCGCTCTGTATCCTCGCGCGCGACCGCTTCGGAATCAAGCCGCTGTACTATGTGGCCCACGCGGATTCCACGGCCTTTGCTTCCGAGGTGAAGGCCCTGACAGCATCCGGTTTAGTGCCAAATCGGAAAGATCCTACGGCAATGGCTGGACTGCTGCTGCTCGGCTCCGTGCCCGCCCCCGCGACCGGCATCCAGGGCGTCAAGTGCCTGCTGCCTGGACATTTCTTAGTCTGCGGCGCAACCGGCGCGACGGCGCACAAATACTGGGAGCCGGACGCCGAACCCCGCGCATCGGCCGGCGATTTGCGCCAGACGCTCGCCGATGCCGTCAACAGCCATCTGGTGAGCGACGTCCCCGTGGGCATATTCTTGAGCGGCGGCGTGGATTCGGCGGCTCTGGTGGCCCTCGCCAGCCGCGCGAATTCCAAGCTGGCCACCCTAACCGTGGTTTTCGACGAACGGGAATTCAGCGAAGGCGCCGAAGCGCGCGGCATTGCGCGCCAGTTCGGCGCCGACCATCGCGAAGTGCGCGTGACCAGCCAGGACTTCATGAACGAGCTGCCCAACGTGCTGCGCGTCATGGATCAGCCCACCAACGACGGCGTGAACACGTACTTCGTCTCCCGTGCCGCCCGCCAGGCGGGACTCACCGTGGTGCTTTCCGGACTCGGCGGCGACGAAGTCTTCGGCGGCTATAAGCACTATCGCTGGCTGGCACGGCATGGCAATTCCATCCGCCGGTTCTCCGCGCTGCCCCGCGTCATTCGCCAAACCGTGCTCTCGACGGCGGTAGGCTACGGGCGCATGCGCGGCCGCGAAAACTGGATGCGTCTCGCCAGCCTGGAAAACGGCGTCAGCGAAGCGGGCCTGTATCTGGCCCTCCGCGGATTCTTCGCGCCCCAACAGGTGCGCGCCCTACTGGACGTGCATTCGAGTGAAGTCCGCTTGGCCGCCGATGAATACCTGGGCGCCCCGTCTCCCTTAAATGACGCGGGTTCCGGACCGGCTTTCCGCAAGATGGAGATGCGGCGCTACATGCACGATCAGCTCCTGCGCGATACCGATGTGTTCAGCATGGCGCATTCGATTGAAGTGCGCGTGCCCTATCTGGACCACATCCTGGTAGCGCAGGCTTCGGCGCAGGCTTCAGCCGCCGATTCCCGCGCCGCGCGCGCCGCCGGAAACAAGCCGCTGCTGACCGAAGCCGCCGGAGAACCCGCCGTGTTCGAAGCCGCCCGCCGCAGCAAGCGCGGCTTCTCCTTTCCCTTCGGCAAATGGATGAAGTTACATAGCGGCGAGTTGCGCGAGATGGCCCTGGCCGGCGGCTGCCTGAACCGGCGCACCATCGGC
>Ga0302320_10028353_pt1 | contig 10748 bp, 8 predicted proteins | sample Bog_T0_3_FD_202130 | JGI IMG/M metagenome (GOLD analysis project Ga0302320, IMG submission 202130) | Peat permafrost microbial communities from Stordalen Mire near Abisko, Sweden - Bog_T0_3 | ecosystem: Environmental > Terrestrial > Soil > Wetlands > Peat | place: Sweden: Abisko, Stordalen Mire... | reverse complement strand
CCCTCGCGCCAATCCCGGTGGAATTCCAACTCCCTGCCCTCCAGTCCCCAGTCCCCGCGCCCCCTGCGGCAGGGCGTGAGCGCATCCTCGTCGCCCTGTCCGGCGGGGTGGACAGCTCGGTTGCGGCCCTCCTGCTCAAGCAGCAGGGCTTCGACGTGGCCGCCGCCTACATGAAAAACTGGATCAATGAGGAGAATGTGATCGGCCGCTGCCCCTGGCAGGAGGACATTGAGGACGCACGGCGCGTTTGCGAGCAGGTCGGGATCGGGTTCACGGTCGTCAACCTGATGCGCGACTACCGGGAGCGCGTGGTCCAGTACCTGCTCGACGGCTATGCCCGGGGCCTGACGCCGAATCCCGATGCGATGTGCAACCGGGAGATGAAGTTCGGGGTGTTTCGCGCCTGGGCGTTGGAACACGGCTTTTCCTCGGTCGCAACCGGACACTATGCCCGCCGCCAGGGCGCGTCGATTCTGGAGGGCGCCGACAAGAACAAGGACCAGTCCTACTTCCTCGCCCTGCTTGGCCCGGACCAGGTCCGGGATGCTGTTTTCCCCATCGGCCACCTTCCGAAGCCGGAGGTGCGCAGGCTCGCCCGGCAGGCGGGCCTGGCGACCGCGGAAAAAAAGGACAGCCAGGGAATCTGCTTCATTGGCGAGGTGAAGATGGCCGATTTCCTTTCGGCCTTTGTCCCGGAGCATCCGGGCCCGATTCTCCGCGCAGATGACGGGCGGGAACTGGGGCGGCACCGTGGCCTGCATTACTACACGCTGGGCCAGCGACGCGGGATAGGGATCCCGTCCAATGCCGAGGGGGAGCGCTATGTGGTCGTAGGGAAGCGAGAGCCCGACAACGCGCTGCTGGTTGCCTTCGACCACGCCGATGCACCCGGCCTGTTTCAGTCCGAGGTCCGGGTCCACAGCCTGAGCTGGACCGGCCAACCGCTGGAAGCCGCGGCCGCGATCGAGGGCCGGGTGCGCTACCGGGATCCGCGTGTCCCGCTGGAATTCACACCCGAGGGCGGCGGCAAAGCCAGCATTCGTTTCCGCAATCCCCAGCGGGCGCTCGCGTCCGGCCAGGTGCTCGCCCTTTACGACGGCGAACGCCTCCTCGGGGGCGGCATCTACCTTTAGCAGGGTGTTGAAAAACTACGGGCGCAGGGAGGAAGCCACCAGGCTTGCGGCGAACAGCAGAAACACGACCCCGAGCGACCTGTCGATCCATCGGCTGCTGCCCAGATAGGCCCGGCGCACCCGCTCGCGGGTGAACACGACCGAGACCAGGGAGAACCAGGCCATGGTGGTAAGCGACATCCAGACACCGTAGCCCATTTTCACGGGGATCGGCGTCGTCCCGCTGACCAGCGTCGCAAAGAATGCTATGATGCAAAGCGCCGCCTTCGGGTTGAGCGCATTGTTGAGAAACCCGGTGGTCCAGGCCGAGTGGGCCCCCGGAGTCGCCACGGGGGCTGCCCTCACGCCGGCCGGCGGATAGGGAGCGGCGCGCAACGCCCGGACGCCAAGCCATGCCAGGTAGGAGGCGCCCGCAAACTTGAGCACGGTGAAGGCGGCCGGCGAACTTCGGAGGAGGAGGCCCAACCCGAACATGGAGTACGTCACGTGCAGGCAGATGGCGCTGCCGACGCCGACAGAGGTCCAGATCGCCGTGCGCCGCCCGTGGGCCAGGCTCTGCCGCAGGACGATCGCGAAGTCCGGCCCCGGGCTCATGACCGCGAGCATGTGGGCGATCGCGAGCTTCAGGAATTCTGGCCAGTAGGCACCCATGGCCGGAGCCCGTCAGGCCTTGGCCGCCTTTTTCGACTTGAGGACCTGCCGGAGGAGGTCCCGGCCGAGGCGGTCCAGGCCGGCCCGGGTGAGGCAGGAAATCTGGATGACGGGGACCTTGTGCCTTCGCTTGAAGGCGGCGAGGTTCGCCTTGGACGCCGGCAGGTCCATCTTGTTTGCCGCGACCAGCCTGGGCTTCTTTGCAAGTGCCGGGTCGTACAGCTTGAGCTCGTTGAGAAGGTGCTTGTAGTCGTCGCGCGGATCGCGGCCATCCGAGCCGGCCATGTCGATCAGAAGCAGGAGCAGGTTGCAACGCACGATGTGCCGCAGAAACCGGTGCCCGAGCCCCCTGTCCTCGTTGGCCCCCTCGATCAGCCCCGGAATGTCGGCGATCAGCAGCCGCCGTCCCCCGCGGAGCTCGTCCGGATGTTCCATCACCCCGATCTGCGGCTGAAGCGTGGTGAAAGGATACGGCGCGGTCCGCGGGCGGGCGTTCGTGATCGCGTTCATGAGCGAGGACTTCCCCGCATTCGGAAACCCCACGAGGCCCACATCCGCGATGCTTTTCAGGACAAGCCGGTACACGCCGGTTTCGCCGACCTGCCCCGGATTCGACCGGCGCGGCGCGCGGTTGGTCGAGGTCTTGAAGTGGGTGTTCCCCCATCCACCGTTCCCTCCCTTGTTCAGCACGATGCTCTCGCCGTCCGTGACGATCTCCGCAACGACCTGGCCGCCGGCCTCGTCGATCACCTCGGTTCCCAGCGGCAGGCGCAGGATCGCAGGCTCCCCGTCGCGCCCGTGGCAGTCCTTCCCCTGCCCATGCTCGCCACGGCCGGCCTTCCAGTGCGACTTGAACTTGAAATCGACCAGGTTGTTGGTGTTGCGGTCGCCGATGAGCACAATATCGCCGCCCCGGCCGCCGTCGCCGCCGTTCGGGCCGCCCCAGGGCTCGTACTTCTCGCGGCGGAAGCTGATGCAGCCCCGGCCGCCGTCGCCCGCCCAAACCTTGATTACGCACTCATCGACAAACATAGGATGCTAGGAAAACCGGGACGCGGCCCGATTGCCACAGCTAAGAGTGCGTTGAAAAACACCCTGCCAACGTCAGATCACGATCCGGATGCCCTTCCTCAGGTAGGTGGGGACGTCCATGTCCTGTCCGTCGAACAGGTTGCGGTCGGTTCTCTCAAAATTGCCGCGGGTCTCGAGCTCGCCGAACCCGAATTCGTCCTGCGCCGCCTTGGGAAGATGCGGTCCCGGGGCTTCCTCGCGGGCGGCCTCGTTCAGCGCACGCGGCGGGGTTCCGGCCGAAGCCGCAACCTCCGGCTGGGCCCGGGTCCCCGGGCCCGACTCCGCCGGCTGGGGGGCTCCCACCGGGGCGGGCCTCGCCCGAACGGCCGGACGCCGGATGGCGGCCGTCCTGCCTCCCACCTCGCAGGTGCCAAGCACGCACACCTCTACGCTCCCCTGCTTTGCCTCGTCGATCACCGCTCCGAGGATGATGTGCGATTCCCGGCCGAATTGCTCCGCGACGGCCCCCATCAGCTCGTTGACCTTGGGCAGCGTCAGGTCCGTGCCGCCGATGATGTTCACGAGCAGGCGGTCCGCCTTTCGGGAAAACTCAGGCGTGTGAAGCAGCGGGCAAAGCTTCAGGCTCGAGATCGCATCGGCCACGGCATTCTCCCCCGATCCCTCGCCCAGGCCGAAGAGGGTCTTGCCGCCCCTCTGCTGGAATGCCTGCCGCAATGTGGAGAAGTCCAGGTTGATCAGACCGGTCTTGAACAGCATTGCCCAGATGGACTTGACGCCCCGGCCCACCCATTCGTCGGCGCGCGCGAATGAATCGAGCACGCTCTCGTTCTCCACGGACTCCTGGAGAAGCATGTCGTTTGGGAGCGCAATGACCGCGTCGCACACCTGCCTCAGGGCACGCAGGCCGTCCTCGGCCTGCTTGAGCCGGCGGCCCCCCTCGAAGCTGAAGGGCAGCGTCACGAACGCGATGACCAGGGCGCCTTCCTCGGAGGCAATCTCGGCGACGGTTGGCGCCGCGCCGCTGCCCGTGCCTCCCCCCATGCCGGCAAGAAGGAACACCAGGTCGCAGTCCTTGACGACGGCGGCAATTTTCTCGCGGTCGGCCTCCGCCGCGTTGCGCCCCAGCTCGGGGTCCCCGCCGGCGCCCAGCCCCCGGGTCACGCCCATGCCGATCAGGACCTTGTCCTGCACGGGCGAACTCGACAATGCCTGGTGGTCCGTGTTGATGACAGCCAGCTGAAGGCGCTCAAGGTTCTCCATCTTCAGGCGGTCCACCGCGTTGGAACCGGCGCCGCCCACGCCCACCAGCTTGATCGCAACGTTGCGGTCGGTGAGAAGGGATTGATCGAGCGGAAGTTCGTTCAGGTCCATGGGGAACGGTCTCAGGCGTTGGAAAAGAGCCGGGTGACCGAGCCGAAGAAGCCCCCGCGTCGGCGCGCCTGGGCGGGCCGCTCGGTCCGGCCCCCAAACCCGTAATACAAGAGCCCAACGGCCGCATGGTAGCCGGGATCCCTGAGATTCTCGGCGACCCAGGGGGGAGCCTCGCCAAGGTGCGCCGTCACCCCAAGGACCTTGGCCGCACACTCGGCGATGCCCGGCAGCTTTGCGGAGCCCCCGGTGAGCACGACTCCCGACGGGCAAGTCTCCGGGGAGAAGGCGTTGCCAAGTTTCTTGCGGAGCACCTCAAAGAGCTCCCACGTGCGGGCGGCCGTGATCTGTTCGATGGCATACCTCGGGAACTGCCGGTCTCCGATCCCGTAATTGCCGTCCAGCCAGACCCTCTCGCCCTTGTCGCGGGCCGCCACGAGCGCCCGGCCGAATCGCAGCTTGATCTTCTCGGCCTGGCCCTCGGTCAGACGCAGCCCGATTGCCAGGTCGTTCGTCAGGTGGCCTCCGCCAACCGCGACCACACCCGTCACGTAGGGCAGCCCGTCGCGGTAAAGGACGTAGTCGGTGGTCCCGGCCCCGATGTCCACCGCAAGGACGCCGTTCTGGCGCTCCTCGGGCTTGGTCACCATGTGTCCGGCCGCCAGGGAGGAAAGCACCAGCTCGCGGACCTCGAGGTTGAACCCGCGAATGACGTGAATGTTGTCGGCGAGGCGCTGCTCCTGGCCGTGCACGGTCCAGGTGCCGACTTCCAGGCGCTGGCCCACGAGATTCTCGGGCATGGTCGGCACCAGCCTTCCGTCCACCCGGAAGGGCCTCCTCAGCTGGTCCACCACCATTCTCCCCTCGGGGAGTTCCTTGGCCATCGCGAGCTCGCAGACCGTGCGGATGTCGTCCCGGTCGATCATGTTGTCGGCCGCCTTCACGTTGACCGCGGCGTCGTTGTAGAACCCCTCCAAATGCCCCCCCGTCTGGGCCAGGTACACGCCCTCGATCCTCTCGCCGGCGTTGCGCTCGGCCTGCTCAAGGGCGCTGTGGGTGCAGGCGCTGGCCGCCTTGTAGTCCACGACCGCCCCCTTGATGACCCCGCGGGAGGGACACTCGCCAAAGCCGATGATGGCCAGCTCGCGGCCGGTCCACTCGCCCACGAGGGCTGTCACCTTGGAGGTGCCGATTTCGACGGCACCGATGAATGCGTGCTTAGAGCTCACGTTGGTTTGGAATGTCGAACTTTCCTGAAACCGCCGACGGGGCCGGGGTTTCCGATGCGGACCCCAGGGTCACGGGCACCTGCCGCTCGTCGAGGGAAAGATCCACGGCGCGCACGGGCTCCCCGCCGCGGGCCTGCGCCGTGTCCAGGATGAGGTCCAGCCGGGCGATCTGCCTGAAATAATCCTCCTGGGTGCCGAAGGTGACGGTCATCCCGTCCCGGGTCCGCACCTCGATCTCGCCGTCGGAGGCAAGCCGCGCCAGGGAGACGACATGCCACGTCCGGTACAGCGGCTCCGCCTCCATCCTCGCCCGGGCGAGCAGCTCCGCGACGGAATCCATTCCGTCGATGGGCGCAATCCGGCCGTCCCTGCGGGCCAGCTTGACGCCATCGAGCCACGGAAGGGAGTCCAGGAGGGGCAGGTCATACCCGGCGCCCTCGTACACGGCGCCGTCGCGTGCAACCAGCAGGGCCCGTGGCTCCGAACCGCCCGCCTGAGCGAGGATGCGTGCCACGGGGGCCCGCTCGGAGATCCTCACCCGGAGGGTTGCCGGAAAAATCCTGACCACGGACGCGGACGAGACCTGCCCGCTCGCGAGCAGCCGGCCCTGGAGCTGCCCGAGGTCGAGGTCCATCAGGGTCGCCTTCCTCGGCAGCGCAAGGGTGTGGCCGAGCCACGCCTTGTCCAGGACACCGTCGGTCACCATCTCGATGTTCTGCACCGGCGCGGCAACCGCCGCACCCGGGGATCCCTGCGGCCCCTCCTTGAGCGCCGAGGCGGTCTCCCAGATTCCCCACGACACCGCGACGGCGAAGACGACCAGGCCCGCGATTTTCAGGCCGTGGGCGACGAGCCTCCGGTGGCCCTCGCGCGACATGGCGCGCGGTTTCACATGCTGGGGAATATTTCTCCAGCTGCGGGCTGCGGGCGGAAATCCTAGGGCTTTGCTCACGATTGCAAAACGCCCGCTGCCGCGTGAAAACGCCGTCGCGCAGGATCCACCATCTCCCTTACCAAGGCCGTAAAGTCCCTTCCCACGCAGCGCGCGCTCATCGGCAGCAGGCTGGTTTCCTTCATACCGGGAAGCGTGTTGATTTCCAGCAAAAACGGATCGTTTTCACTCGAAAGGATGAAGTCCACCCGGGCGTAGTCCCTGCACGAGCACGCCTCGAAGGCGGTCTCAGCCGCAGCCCTCACCGCGGCGGCCGTCGCGGGCTCGATCGGGGCCGGGGCCAGGTACTCGGTCATCCCCTTCGTGTACTTGCTTGCATAGTCGAAGACTCCCGACTGGGGCCGGATCTCGACGACGCCCATCGCCCGGCCGTCCAGGACGCCAACCGTGAGCTCGCGGCCGCGGATCCGGCGCTCGGCCATCCAGGGGCCCGGCTTGAGGCCGGCGAGGGCCGTCTCGAGCTCGCGGGCGCCGTGAACCATGGTAAGGCCGACGCTGCTGCCCTCGGCATTCGGCTTGAGGACGATCTCCCCGCCGAGCCTCGCGACAAGGTCCGAGGCCGGCGGGCGCTCGCGTGCGTCGAAGACCACCGCCTCGGCGACCCGGACGCCCCGGGAGGCGACTGCCTGCTTGGTCCCGGTCTTGTCCATCGTGAGGGCGCTGGCCGCGGCGTCGCAGCCGGCGTAGGAGATTCCGGCCGCGTCGAGGAGCCGCTGCATGCCGCCATCCTCGCCGAATGTCCCGTGGAGCGTCGAAAACACGATGTCGCGCCCGGGATCCAGGCCCGGGGGCAGCCCGCCGGACTCGATCACGACCAGGCGCGTCGGGAACGACCGCGCAAGCGCAAGGGCGCATGCCTTGCCGGATCCGAGCGAAATGTCGCGCTCGGAGGAAATTCCGCCGCAGAAAACGGCGACGACCGGATCCTTCATAGTACGTCCTTCCACTCCCTGCCATAGAGCAGCACCTCGGGCTCGAGCTCCACGCCGGTGGCCTGCTGGACGCGGGCCCGAACGCGGCGCATCAGCTCGAGAACGTCGGAACTGGTCGCCGCACCCCGGTTCACGATGAAGTTCGCGTGGGTCGCCGAGACCTCGGCGTCCCCCACCCGCTCGCCCTTCAGGCCGCACTCGTCGATCAGCCGGCCCGCGGATCGTCCCGGGGGGTTCTTGAAGACGCACCCGGCGCTGGGCTCCCGCGGCTGGGATTCATGCCGCTTGCGCCGGTAGGCGTCGATCTGCCTGCGGATGGCCGAAGATTCCGACTTCGCCGCGGGGCGCAGCAGGGCCCCCAGCGCGATCGCGGACTCGACCTCCGCGCAGCGCCGGTAGGCCACATGAAGCTCGTCCCGGCGCAGCGTCCGGACGTCGCCCTCCCGGGTCGCAACCTGGAGCTCCTCCACGACGTCCAGCATCCAGCCTCCCATTGCGCCGGCGTTCATCCGCAGGGCGCCCCCGACGCTCCCGGGGATTCCCTCCAAAAACTCGAATCCGGCGAGGCCGCTGCGCGCGGCGAGGCCGCAGAGATTCTTCAGGCGCAGTCCGGCTCCGGCCCAGACGCGGCCGTCCGGCCTCAGTTCAAAGCCGGACCAGGCATCGCCGGCCAGCGACAGCACGACGCCCTCGACCCCCTCGTCGGGGACAAGCAGGTTGGAACCCCGGCCAAGCACATGCACCCGGACGCCGCGCGTTGCCGCCGCGCGGAGCAGCGCGCGCAGGTCCTCCAGGCTTGCCGGCTCGCAGTACACCCGGGCCGCCCCTCCCACCCTCAGGGTGGTCCGCGGCCCAACGGGCTCCTCGCGCCGCAAAACCGAGGCGGGCCCGAGAAGAGCCCGCGCCTCCGAGAAAAATTCATCCCAGGTCCGCGCCTTCGCGTCCTCCGCGCGCCGGCCCTCAAGCCAAGCCCGCGCCTTGCGGTCGATGTCGCCCGCCCCGACAAAGGCCACCAGGTCGCCTGCCCGGGCGTCGCGCGAAAGGGCCCGGAAGAAATCCTGGTCGGCCCCCGGCAGATAGCTCACCGGGATCGGCACCCCCGCCTTCTTGATCTCGGCATAGATGTCCGCCGCCGTCCCGCCGGCAACCGGGGATTCCCCCGCCGGGTAGACATCGAGAAGATGCAGGCTGTCGCAGAGCGCGAGGGCCGCCGCAAACTCGGACTTGAACTGGGCCGTCCTGCTGAAGCGGTGGGGCTGGAATACGACCACCAGGCGCCCGGGCCCGCGCCGGCGGAGGCTCGTCAGCAGCGCGCGGATCTCCGTGGGATGATGGGCGTAGTCCTCGAGGACGGTCAGGCCCCCCGGGGCCGCCAGCATCTGCTGGCGGCGGCGCACCCCGGCAAAGTCCGCGAGCAGTTCCCGCGAAGGAGGCACCCCCATCAACTGGGCCGCGGCGAGCGCACCGGTGGCGTTGGCCGCGTTGAATTCCCCCGAGGCCTGGACCTGCACATCGCCCGGTGTGAACAGGCCCCCGAGATGGAGGACCATGCCTCCCCGGGGCCCCTCGGCCGGCTCGCTTGAAAAGTCCCCGCTCCGCCCGAAGGTGTGCGCCCCGGTCCGGCCCCCGGGGGCCGCCAGGCAGCGCAGGGACCTGCCGCAGGCGTCGCTCAGGAGTACGGTCCCGTTCGTCCGCGCAAGCAGGGATGCGAAGGCGCGGTCAAATTCCTCCGGGTCGCGGTACCGGTCCGGATGGTCCCAGTCGAGGTTCACCACCACCGCAATCTCAGGGGAAAAGCGGTCGATCGTCCCATCGCTCTCGTCCACCTCGGCAACGACCCAATCGTTCGATCCGACCCGGGCGGGCGGGGACCCGTCCGCAAAGAGCCCTCCCAGGACGTACCCCGCGGGAAAATTCGCGCGCCGAAGCGCCGTGATCAGCATCGCCGTGGTCGTCGTCTTGCCGTGGGAGCCGCAGACGGCCACGAGCTTCCTGTCCCGGGTGACCTCGGCAAGCATCTCGCCGCGGCGGACGACGGGGAGGCCGCGGGCCCTCGCCGCTACGCAGGCCGGGTGCCCCGGGGGAACTGCCGAGGAGTGAACGACCATCCCGCAATCGAGAGGCAGGGGCCCGAGGACCACCCTCTCCCTCGCCAGAAGGGACGCAAGCTCCCCGTCGGGCGGAGAGTCGTCCTCTCCCGTCACCGAGAAGCCCGTCTGCGCGAGGTAGATGGCGAGGGGCGCCAGACCCATGCCCCCCGCGCCGACGCAGTGGATTGCCTCCGGGGAGCACCCGAACAGGGTCGGCAGGGGGGAGGGTCTCATGGGGCGGGCCGGTCAGGCAGCCATCTTGTCAAGGTCCCTGAGCATCAGATCGAGGGAACTCGCCCGGTCCATGCGCCTCAGATTTTCGCGGAACTTTCCAAGGAGCCAGTCGTTGAAAATCACGTCGAGGGTCTCCGCACCCAGCTCGTCGAGGGAATTTTCCTCCACCACCATTCCCCCTCCCTGGCGCTCGAAAAAGGATGCGTTCGCGCGCTGGTGGTCGGCGGCGGCCCAGGGAAAAGGCACCAGGATTGCGGGCGTCTCGCAGCGGACCAACTCGGCCAGCGTGCCGGCTCCGGCACGGGAGATCACCAGGTCGGCAGCCGAGAGGAGCTCCGCCACGCGGTCGCAGAACGGGCTGAACACGGCGCGGATCGGCGCCCCGGTCTTGGACATGAGCTCGAAGGTCTCCTCGGTGCCCTTGTCGAGGCCGGTCAGGCAGTAGACCTGGATCCCCTCGGCCGCGAGCTGGGGAAGATGGGCCCGCGTCCAGGCATTCAGCACGGAAGCCCCCTGGCTGCCACCGAGGACGGCGAGCACCTTCCTGTTCGGATAGAGCCCGAGGGCCGACCGCGACTCGGCCTGGGACAGGCGCATGATCTCCTGACGCACCGGGAGCCCCACGTGGCTCGTGGCCGAAACGCCCACCCCGGGCAGGCGCACACCGATCGGCAGGAACACCCGGGTCGCGAACCGGCCCATGACCCGGATGGCAAGGCCGGGAATGCGGTTCGACTCGTGCAGGGCCACCGGGATCCCCGACAGGCGCCCCGCGAGCGCGATCGCCCCGGAGGTGAAGCCGCCGAAGCCGACGACCACGTCCGGCCGCACCCGGCGAAGGAGCCCAAAACAGAAGAACAGCGCCTGGACCTGGGAGACGACGCAGCGCGCAAGCCGCAGCGGCCGCCACGAGAAACCGGTCCCGGGCGTGCGCTCAAAGTGAAGCTGCGGATACTTTTCAATGAGCCGCGCATCGACCTTCTTCTGGCTGATGAGGAGCGTCACCTGGTGGCCGCGCGCCAGAAGCCCCTCGGCCAGCGAGATTCCCGGCGAGAGGTGCCCGCCCGTGCCGCCGCAGGAAATGAGAAAGCGGCTCATGCGAACGCCTCCCCTGGAAGGCGGGAGCG